>Ga0070739_10000859_pt1 | contig 51555 bp, 51 predicted proteins | sample Coa_R1_7_FD_66445 | JGI IMG/M metagenome (GOLD analysis project Ga0070739, IMG submission 66445) | Surface soil microbial communities from Centralia Pennsylvania, which are recovering from an underground coalmine fire - Coalmine... | ecosystem: Environmental > Terrestrial > Soil > Unclassified ...
TCGTCGACGGCGGTCCCGGCGGCGGATTCGGTCCTCCCTCGTCCGGCATCCCGGGAGACGCCGGCACCTAACGGGCCCCGCACCTGTGCACCTAATCAGGAGGATGCCGGGAACCGTCTCCCGGCATCCTCCTTTCTCGTGGAGACGGCACCGACCGAGCGATGGCCACGACCCGCATCCGAACCGGTCAGCGCGTGAGGGTAGGGCTTCCGACCCGCTCGCGTCCCAGGATGACCAACGCCACGGCTGCCAGGATGACAGCCAGAGCCACGACCTCTAGAGGAGTGACGCGTTCGCCGGCCAGGAGCGCACCCAGCAGGATCGCCACCACCGGATTCACGTAGGCGTAGCTGGTGGCCAGGGCCGGGCGGACGGTGCGCAGCAGGTAGGTATAGGCGCTGTAGGCGATGAGGGAGCCGACCGCCACCAGATAGAGCATTGCCCAGAGCGAGGCCGCCGAGGGCGCCGCCGGGAGATGCTCGCCGCGCACGACGCCCACGGCGACCATGAGAGCGCCGCCGACGAGCATCTCGGTCGCGCTGGCCATCATGCCGGGCGGCAACGGAAGATGCCGGCTCCAGACCGAGCCGAAGGCCCAGGAGCAAGCAGCCAGCAGTAGAACCAGGGCCGCCAGCGGATGGCCCTGCAGGCCCGATCCCAGATTGAGCAGCCCGACTCCGGCCAGGCCCAGCAGCAGGCCGGCCACCTCCAGCCGGTTGGTCCCGACACCCCAGAGACGGGCAAAGAGGGCCGACCAGATCGGCACGGTGGCGATCAGGAGGGCGGCCAGTCCGGAGGCGACGTCCTGCTCGGCGAAGCCCACCAGGCCGTTCCCCCCGGCGAGGAGGAGCGCGCCGACCATCCCCGCGCCCATCCACTGCCGGAGAGTCGGCACCGGCGCACCGCGGACGCGGAGGAAGACGAAGAGGACGATGCCCGCCACCAGAAAGCGCGCACCGGACATGAGGAACGGGGGTACGGTCTCCACGGCGATGCGAATCGCCAGATACGTCGAGCCCCAGATCAGATAGAGCGCCAGAAGCGCGAGCGGCACCGCCGGCCGTCTCAGTGCCGTCTCGCGTGCCTGCTCCCGCGGCGAATCGGGCGATCCTGCGCCCTGGCGCGACCCCGTCATCCTGCCGTGCTCCACGGTCGATCGACGCGAATCGGCTCTGTCATGAAACCGTCATTTCTCTGGAATCTATCCCTCATACCGGGTCCGTAGAGTCAAAGCATGGCTGGTGACGGCACCGGCAGGACACTCCCCCACCCGAAGGACCGCCCCGTGGAACAACTCGTACTGGAACCGGAGCAGCTGGAGAGGCCGGCCGAGCTTCGGCTGGTTCCATCGCCACCTCTCTCCGCACGCCGGCCCCGCTCCCGGTGGGTCGCGCGGCTCGTGCAGATCGTCTTCTTTACCAACATCCTGATCATCGCCGGCCTCTGGGCCTCCGGCGGCAACGTCACCGACGTGCACACGGACGCCGCCCTGCTCACGAGCGTGGGGCGGATCACCGGACTCCTCGCCGCGTATTTTCTCCTCGTGCAGGTTCTGTTGCTGGCTCGTCTCCCCTTCCTCAAGGCGCTGGCCGGGTTCGACCGCCTGGCCGTCTGGCACCGCTGGAACGGACGCTGCACCGTGCTCCTCATCCTGGCGCACGTCGGCTTCATCGTCACCGGCTACGCCCTGACCGATCAGATCAGCGTGGGCAGCGAGATCGTCAGTTTGCTCACCAACTACTCGGGGATGGTGCAGGCCGTGATCGGGACCGTCATGTTGCTCCTGGTGGGCGTGACCTCGGCGGTCATCGTTCGGCGCCGTCTCCCCTATGAGACCTGGTATGCCGTGCATCTGATGGCCTATCTGGGCATTTTCCTGGCCTGGTTCCACCAGATCCCGACCGGCCAGCAATTCGTGGTCACGCCCGTCGCGGCCGCCTACTGGACGGCGCTCTACCTCGCGACCCTGCAGCTCGTCGTGCTCTTTCGCGTCGGCCAGCCTCTCCTGCGCGGCCTCTGGCATGGCATGCGCGTGGCGGAGGTCATCCCGGAAGGACCGGGCGTCGTCTCGCTGCGCATCACCGGGCGTCATCTGGACTGGATGGACGTCCGCGCCGGACAGTTCTTCCTCTGGCGCTTCCTCGCTCCCGGCATGTGGAGAGAGTCGCATCCCTTCTCGCTCTCGGCCGCCCCCCAGGCCGACTCCCTCCGCATCACGGTGAAAGCGCTGGGCGATTTCACCACCCGTCTGGCGGAGATCAAACCGGGCATGCGGGTCATGGCGGACGGCCCGTTCGGGTCCTTTACTGAGGAGGCACGCCGCCATGAGAGAGCCGTCCTCATCGCCGCCGGTATCGGCATCACCCCCATCCGGGCTTTGGCCGAGGAAATGGACGGCAATCTGACGGTGATCTACCGCGCCATGAACGACGGCGACCTGATCTTCCGGCAGGAACTGGATTCCCTCGCCCGCCCCGGCGTGACGATCCACTACGTGGTCGGCGACCATCGCCTGCCGGAAAACCGCCATCTGCTCTCCGCGGCCCACCTGTGCGACCTGGTGCCGGACATCGCGGACCGTGATGTCTATCTCTGCGGACCAGGCGGGATGATGCGGTCGCTACAGCGGACGCTGCGCCGACTCGGCGTGGCCAGGTCATCCCTTCACACCGACGAATTCAGCTTTTAGGAGACCGCGAACCACACCATGAAACGATCATTCCTGGGGCGGGCCTTCCCGTCCGCCCTGACCGCTGCCGGCGTCGCGGTCCCCTCCGCCACGGCCGGCCTCGTCATGCTCCACGCCATGCTCGCGGGAAGCGCCGCCCCGAGCGCCTCCGTCTCCTCCTCGTCCGGCTCATCGGCATCACCCACGCCGACCGGCGCTCCGGCGACTCCCCCGACAAACCCGGCCGCCACCGCGACGCCCCAGCCCACCGTTGCCACCACGCGCACCATCACGGGGGCCTCGGTCGCGGACCGGTACGGCGCGGTGCAGGCCACGATCACGGTCAAGGGCAAAAAGATCACCGGCGTGTCGATCAGCGCCCCGGAGGGCGATCCGCGGTCCGCCTCCATCAACCAGCAGGCAGTGCCGATGCTTCAGTCCGAGACGCTGCAGGCGCAGAGCGCCACCATCAACGTGATCTCCGGCGCCACCGAGACCAGCGACGCCTATATCCAGTCGCTGCAAGGCGCCCTAAAGAACGCCCGCCTCTAAAACGCCCCCTCGCCCCTCCCTCCGTTCCTGAGTCCAACACAGACCGCACCGACCACAGACCGACAATCAAGAAAGGACCATCTCATGACTCATCCCCGGATCAAACGCCGAGTCCTGCCCCTGACCATCGCCACCCTGGCGGCGGGCGGTATGCTCTCGTCCCCGCACGCGCTAGCGGCCGCGGGCGCCAAGAAATACAAAGGGGCGGTGATCGATCAGGGCCGCTGGGGCCCCATCCAGGTCACCATCACCGTCAAGAACAGGAAGATCACCAATGTGGCGGCGGCCGTGTCGCCGGACAACCCGCGCTCGAGCATGATTGAGTCGCGTGCCCTGCCCCTCCTCAAGCAGGAGGTTCTGCAGGCGCAAAGGGCCAATATCCAGTTGGTCTCCGGCGCCACCGATACCAGTGACGGCTACCTGACATCGCTTCAGTCGGCCGTGAAGAAGGCGATCAAGGCCAGAGCGCTCACCACAAAGGCCCTATGATCGTGGACGTTCTACCCATCGAGACCGACGGACGGCTCGATCGCGTCGAGCACATCATGGGCATGCCGATCGCGATCGAGATTCGTGATCCGGACGTCGATGCGGCCGCGCTTGATGCCGCCTTCGACTGGTTCCGGTGGGTGGACGCCACATTTAGCACGTACCAACCCGACAGCGAGATCAGCCGCCTCAACCGAGGCGAGTTGATCCTCGCCGACGCTCACCCCGACGTCCAGTCCGTCCTGGCGCGCTGCGAGGAACTCCGGGTGGAGACGGACGGTTACTTCGATATCCACTCCAATCACCTGCCGGTTCCCCTGACGGCCGCCGGCGGCACGATCATGACCACCGGAATCGATCCCTCCGGGTTCGTCAAGGGCTGGTCGGTGGACCGCGCCGCCCGGATCCTGGACGCGGCCGGCGCCGGAAACTACGGCATCAATGCCGGAGGTGATGTCGTGGTGCGGGGTGGGGCTCTGCCGGACGCCGCGTGGCGGGTGGGCATCCGCCACCCCTTCCAGCGCGACCAGGTCGCCGCGGTCGTCACGGTCAGCGATCTCGCCGTGGCCACCTCCGGCGCCTACGAGCGGGGCGAGCACATCGTCAACCCTCACACCGGCGAGCCCCCCTCCGACGTGCTCTCCGTGTCGATCGTCGGCCCGGACCTGGGGACCGCCGATGCCTATGCCACCGCGATTTTCGCCATGGGGATCGATGGACCGGCCTGGACCACCCGTCTCTTTGGCTACGAGGCGATGATCATCCTGGCGGACCGGACGGTCCTCTCCACGCGCTGGTTCCCCAAAGAAACGGCAATGGGGCAGTGAGCGAACCGTCTGGTCGATTCCCAACTCCTCGCACCGAGTCGGGCACCCCTTCTCCGGACCAACCCCATCAGCGTGATACCGATACCGCCTCGAAACCGGACAGCGTGACGTCCGCTCCCCGGCGCAGCGAGTTGTGAATCTCCGCCACGCGGTCCGTGTGCACAATCAGGTCGCGAATGGTTGCCTCTGTAGCCCAACCCCAGGCCACCGGCTGCCTCAGGCCGGTCAATCGTCAGGGTGCGATTCCCGGACCAGCCAACGGCCGTGGAGGCATTGTGCAGCGTGCGAACGGATACCGTGGTCTGTGCCATCAGGACTCTCCCTCCCGGTTGGTGCAGGACTCTTGTACGGCTGTCTTCCATAGTTTGGGAATATGATCAGCGGGAGGATCAACGGCATCGAGGCAAACACGTACTCCCGGATCTGGTTCGACACCTTCCTGGGCCACATTCCCGGCCAGGTCACGGACGACGAGGTGGCCTTCTTGCAGCGCGTCCTGCCTCTTCCTGCGTATCGGCAGGTGCTCGATCTCTGTTGCGGTCCTGGCCGTCACGCCGTTCCGCTGACGGAGAGCGGGTATGTCATCACCGGACTGGATCGAGATCCGATTGCTCTCCGGCAGGCCGAGGAGACACTGCGAGGAACCCGCGCGCGCTTCATCGAAGGTGATATGCGGGATCTGTCCGATCTTCCCGGCCCCTTTGACGCGGCGATCATTATGTGGCAGAGTTTCGGCTACTTCGATCCGGCGACCAACCGGCACCTACTTACCGAGCTCGCGCGGGCGCTTCGACCCGGCGGCCGGCTCGTGCTCGACCTGTACCACCGAGCCTTCTTTGAGGCGCACCCTGGTACCCGGACCCTCGAGAGCGGCGGCAGACACGTCGAGGAGACGAAGTGGATGGAGGGCAACCGCCTCCATGTCACGCTGGACTACGGAGGGGGCGAGCGAGAGTCGATGGAATGGCAGCTGTTCTACCCGGACGAGATCGTCGGGCTTGCCGAAGGGGAGGGCTTCCGCCCGGCCGTCGTGTGCTCGCAGTGGCAAGAGAACGTGTTGCCTTCTCCCGATGTGCCCCGGATGCAGATCGTTCTCTCCACGCCTCTCGGCGGACGCGGTCACCATGAGTGATCCAGGCGAACTCCTGGATCCCGTGCGGCAGTACCTTGCGGCCGCTCGCTATGCGGTGCTGGCGACGAACGATCCTCATCTCGTGCCGCACCAGGTCGTCGTCCACTACCGCCTCGAGAGCACCGGCCTGTTGGTCAACGGTCGGGCTGATCGCCGGTGGGTCAGGAACCTGCGGCGTGACTCACACGTGTCGTTGCTCGTTCCTGATGCCGATCGGCCACTCCACTTCGTCAGAATCGCCGGCACCGCCGAGTTGATCCGCACCGGCAACCCGGCGGTTGAGGATGCGATGACGCTGGCCCGCCGGTATGGCGAGGATCCCTCGGCGTATCCGGGACAGGATCGTGTCAGCTTTCGGATCGTGCCGCGGCGCGTATACGAATACGGGTGAGGACACGTGCCGGGCCCATTACCTCTCTCGCGCCAGCTTCCTCCACCCTCCGGCTCGATTGTGGGCAATGATCGCCTGGAACATGGCGAGGAGCGCTTCCTCGTTGATCGCCGTGCCCTGATAGATCGCGATGGTGCGTCCCGTCTGGTTGTCGTGGCCGGACGTGATGAGTCCCTCCGGATCGGGAACGAGAGGATCGTAGAGAAAGACGTTCACGTGGTCCTTCGTCGCCAGCAGGGCGCAGATGTTGCCCTCCAAGACGAAGTACGGCTGTTTGGAGCGCTTGATGGTCTCCGTCACCGCAGGATCGGCGGCGTGCGCGAGTCTCCGTACCGTACGGCAGATGTCCTGCTGCCAGGACGGCAAGGCATCGATGTAGGCGTCAATGCGAGGATCAGAAACCTTGTCGGTCATGGCGGGTCCGGCCGGCCGTTAGCTCGCATGGTCGGGCCCCATATAGAAACTCTGTCCGGGCTGCCGCGTCGCGGGCGGAAATTCTTGCAGCAACCACAGGTTGCCGTCCGGATCGCTAAAGCCGGCATATTTCACTCCAGCCATCTCCGTGACCTCGCCGACATCGATGCCGCGCTGCACCAGCGCCGCGTGTGCCGTCTCCATGTCGGCGACGACCAGATGAAGCCCCTTGACCAACCCGGGCTGCATGTCCGAGATTCCCTGCATACCGGTCCCGAAGACGATGGAGCAGGCCGAACCGGGTGGTGTGAACTGGACTACCCGCATGCCGGGCATGGGTTGAACATCGACGAGGAGCGCGAACCCCGCCTGCTCGTAGAACGACCTGGCGCGATCAACATCGGAGACGGGAACCGGCACCAACTCCAATCGCATCTCGGGTACTGGGCTGTTCATCGCGTCGGTTTCTGCCACAGTCTCACTCCTTCACGGTCATCGGGCTTGCCGTGTCCTGTGCCGTGATCAGTATGGAAGGACGGTATCGTTGGAGACCAGCTACATCGCGTCCCTCCACGGGGTTAGTCATAGACCCGCACCTTCGGCCACAGGCGCGGAAAGATCGGGTGCGGCGCGCCGGACAGGATGGAGCGCCTGTCGTCTCACCACCTCCAGGGTGCCGGCTCAATCCGCCTCGATCTGCTCGCTCTTGTCCAGTCGGGGCCGGCCGCGGCGCGGGAGGGGTCCCGTCTGCTTGGGCAGCCGGCCGGCATCGGCCAGCGCCCGGCGCAGGAGCAGCTCGATCTGGGCATTGACGCTGCGGAACTCGTCCGCCGCCCAGTGGGACAGTGCATCGTGCACCGCCGGGTCCATGCGGAGGAGGATCGGCTTGCGCTCGCGCGTCACGAATAGAGCGTTCCGGCATTGACGATGGGGGACGGCGGTTGGTCACCGCACAGCACAACCATCAGGTTGCTCACCATCGCGGCTTTTCGCTCCTCGTCGAGCTCCACGACATTCTCTTCCGCCAGCCGGTTGAGAGCCATCTCCACCATGCCGACCGCCCCCTCGACAATGCGGGAGCGGGCGGCCACGACCGCGCTCGCCTGCTGCCGGCGCAGCATGGCCTGGGCAATCTCGGCGGCATAGGCCAGATGACTGATCCGCACCTCGACGATCTCGATGCCGGCGATCGCCACCCGCTCGGCCACTTCCCGGGCGAGCTGCGCCGCCACCACATCCGTCGAGCCACGCAGTGAGGTACCCGTCCCCTCGGTCTCGTCGTAGGGGTGGCCGTTGGCGACGTGCCGCAACGCGGACTCGGCCTGCACCGAGATAAAGTCGGTATAGTCATCGACCGCGAATACTGCCTTGGCGGTGTCGGCCACCTGCCAGACGACAATGGCTGCGATCTCGATGGGATTCCCGTCGGCATCATTGACCTTGAGGCGGTTGGTCTCGAAGTTCCGCACCCGGAGGCTCACTGCCCGCCGCACCGTCAACGGCACCACCGACCAGAGCCCCGGACGGCGCACCGTCCCGACGTACGAGCCGAAGAACTGCACGACCTGACTCTGGCCGGGAGCCACGATGACAAGGGTACTCAGCACGAGAACAAAGACGACGATAGGGAGCGCCGTCCACACTCCGGCGTGCACCTGCACCGCGACGATCGTCCCGGCGATGCAGCCGAGCAAGACCACGATAGCAAGCCATCCACTGATCATCAGCGCCGGGCGCTCCCGGATCGCTACCCGCGCTCCCTGGTGCCCCACCGGCTCGGTCGCTACCGCCGCCGGCTGCTCCTGTTGGTTCATGACTGTCTCCCGGCAAAAGTGATATCTATTAGATATCACTTTTGAGGTCATCGTGCAAGAGGATAATTTGTGACCGCGTATTCTCCGCAGGAGCCGATACGGTCAACCGAGGACGGGACCTCGACGAGTGAGTCGTCTTCTACCGCGACGTGATGGGATTGGAATTCCGCGACCGACGCTGGGTCAGCATCCGATGCCTCTGCTCCAGGAACGTTCGCTCCGCGACGTTCTCGGTGCGAGCAATAGCCTTTTCGTACGCGGCGACGGCTCCCTCATTCCGATCCAACCGGCGCAGCAGGTCGGCGTGCACGGCATGGAACACGTAGTAAGAATCCAGGTTCAGAGCCTCCACAATGTCCAGCGCCACCTCAGGTCCCTCCACCTCCGCCACGGCAACGGCTCGATTGAGCGCGACGATTGGACTGGAATCGAGCGTCAGCAGCAGATCGTAGAGGCGAACTATTTGGCGCCAGTCGGTATCCGCCGCCGTTGCCGCATCGCTATGGACGGCGTTGATCGCCGCCTGGATCTGGTACGGACCCGGCCGGTTGAGACGGAGGCAGCGCCGCACGATGGCCTGACCCTCCTCCACGAGGGAGCGATCCCAGCGGCTCCGATCCTGATCGGCGAGGAGCACCAGCTCGCCCGCGTCCGAGGCCCGCGCCTCCCGCCGTGCCTCGACGAGCAACATCAGCGCCAGCAGCCCCAGCACCTCCGGTTCGTCCGGCATGAGCTCGGCGAGGAGGCGCCCCAGTCGGATCGCCTCGGCGCATAGATCCTCCCGCACCAGGTGGTCACCCGCGCTCGCCGTGTGGCCTTCATTGAAGATCAGGTAGATCACAGCCAGCACGGCCCGTAGCCGGCCAGGGAGGTCGGCCTGCTTCGGCACCCGATATGGGATCCGCGCGTCGCGGATCTTGCCCTTGGCCCGGACCAGACGTTGCGCCATCGTCGGCTCCGGCACGAGGAAGGCGCGGGCAATCTCGGCCGTTGTGAGACCCCCGAGTAACCGAAGCGTCAGTGCCACCTGCGTCCCCATGCCCAGCGCGGGATGGCAGCAGGTGAAGATCAAGCGGAGGCGGTCGTCGTCCACCGGTCCCTCCTCGTCAGGCTCATCATGATCCGTTAGTCGGGCCGCCTGCGCATACCGGTCATCGCGCGAAGCCTCACGGCGGAGGCGGTCAATGGCACGGTTGCGTGCGGCCGTGATGATCCACCCGGCCGGACTGGGTGGGATGCCGGTAACGGGCCAGCGTCGGACCGCAGCGGCGAAAGCCTCCTGGACCGCCTCCTCGGCGAGGTCAATGTCGCCGAAGTGGCGGACCAGGACGGCAACCGCCCGGCCGTACTCCTCATGGAACACGCCCTCGATCCGAGAGCCGACTCGCGACGCGTGGTCGGTCACAGATCCTCGCGCACTTCTGAGAAGGGCCGCACCTCGATGGGGAGGCCGATGGCGCGGGTAAACTTGCTGCCCCACTCGAGGGCCGCATCCAGATCCGGCGCCTTGAGGATGGTGAATCCGCCCACGTACTCCTTGCCCTCGGCGAAGGGCCCGTCGGTCATCAGTACATCACCGCCGTTCGCCTTCACCACGGTGGCCGTGCTGGGGGCGTTCAATCCGCCCGCGAAGACCCAGCAGCCCGCCGCCTTCAGCTCCTGGTTGACCTCCTCGACTCTCGCCATAATCGGCCCCAGCACCTCGGGGGGAGGCTGCTGTCCGTCGGTCGGGGTGATCACGCTGAGGAGATAATGCTTCATGGGTATTCCTCCTTGCAGTATCGCCGGTCCCTTGCCGGCTTCTCACCTTCTATACGAACGCCTCCCCGCGAAATCGACACGACCGCCGGCCACATTCCAGAGCTCGTGCATTATCGGCATCACCGGATCGTAGTGGCCGGCCCGAGTGCCGGCCAGCCTGACGCCGGCGTAGACCAAACCGGGCTGGTCGCCACGCGGGGCAACCACGACGGGAGAATGCACGAGCCCTGGGCCACATTCAAGGTCCGGTTGACATTCCAGAGTCACCAGTATAGAAAGGGGGGACGGTTGGCAGACAGTCGTGAAAGGAGCCGAGCGATGGTTCTGCTACGAGCAATGGTCCTGGGACTTCTCGTCCTGGTGAGTCAGGCGGTTCCGGCCGGAGCCGCGGGTAGCACGGTCAAGGTGACGGTGAAGATCACCACGACCGGCGGGACGGTGTGGGGGAAAGTGCGCCTCTCATATACGGCGCACGGAATGAAAGCTGCCAAGACCTGCGGTAAGGCGAAATGCAGCTTCTCCGTCCCCAGGGGCGTGCAACTGAAGCTCAAGGAGACGCCGACCAACACTCAGACCTGGCCCTTCAAAGGGTGGGTGATCAAGTCGGGGATGGGAACGAAACATGTCCAGGCGGCCTCGGTCTCCTGGCACGCCACCGCCGCGGCTGTCATTCAGGCGGTCTACACGCTGCCCTCGAGCAACACGTCCGGATCGGGGACGGGCTCAGGCTGGAATCCGTAGACGATCATTTCGTGTAGCCGGGAACCATCCCGGCTACACGATGTCGTCCGATTCACCCCTCTGAGGAGCCAGGGTGTCCCTCGCCTTATTCTCGCCTCGGCTGCTCGACATTGCGGCGCCTTTGCCCAGCGCCCTGCCTGTCTCGATCGCTAATGGCCGTTCGCTTGAATGCTCCAGATGATGCCGGTCCCCCAGTCGGCCACCAGCAATGAACTATCCGGCCCAACGGCAAGGGCAAGGGGATGGCTGAATCCCGTCGCAAAGGTGGAGACGGTCGCGTGCGAGCCGGCAAAATGCACGCGTTTCAGGATGTGTCCGGTGCCGAGACCGTTGACACTGTCCCCCCACTCCGCGACGAACGCGTCACCGCGATAGCGTCTGGGGAAGGTCACTCCCGTGTAGAAGACCAACCCATCGGCCGAGGAATGCGGCTCGAACTCGGCGACCGGGGGAATGGTGCCGGCACAGCCGGCCCCCTGGCCGCGGCCCCAGCAGTTCGGCCAGCCGTAATTCCCCCCCTGCCGAATCAGGTTCAGCTCATCCGGCACCGAGTTGCCGTAGTCGTCACGACCGTTGTCGGTGGCGTAGAGGCGGCCCGTGGCCGGCCGAAAGGCCAGACCGTAAGGGTTGCGCAGCCCGCGCGCGTAGATCTGGGCGTGCCTGCCGTCGAGATGGAAGCGCATGATGGTCGCGCTGCGCGCATCGCTCTCGGTGCAGGCGTTGCAGGTTGACCCCACGCCGACGTACATCCAGCCGCCGCGAAACGTCAATCCGTCGTTCTGGTGTTTGCCTACCGGCAGTCCACTGACGATGACGCGCGAGCGAAAGGATCGGTAGCCGGACGAAGGGGTCAGCCTCGAGATATGGCCGGTCCAGGACGCGTACAGGGTCTGGCCATGCCAGGCCAGACCGAGCGGCACACCGGGCACGGAGGCGATGGTCACTGTCGTGTGCCCGTTGAAGGCGAGAAAGGCGCCATTCTGCTGGGCAACGTACAGGCGGCGGTCCGGGCCAATGGTGATCGCCGTCGGCTCGGTGAAGCCCGATGCCATGATGGTCGCATGGAAGGCCGCCGGCAATGACAGCCCGGTCTGCGCCGACAACCGTCCCGGCACCAGGAGTGCCGTCAGGACGCAGAACATGATTGTGGCGCGACGTGATGTTGATCGCATGATCCGCCTGGTGGTCAGGAAATGAAAGGGCCGCATTTTTCGCACAGTCCGGCGGAGTGGGATTCCGCCGATTTCACTCTACGCGGCAAAGATGACGATTCGATGCGAAAGTGATGACAATGATCGCGATGGGAACAGTTCAGGCGCCGCTTGTCATCTGGTTGTATACCTCCTGTCATGTTGCCCCCCTGGAGTAGAGGTGCTCTGCGGAGGATCATTTCCCGTGGGGCTGAGGCAGGCAAACCCGAGGAAAAGCGGTTGACCTGCGGCCATTAATCACCGATACTGCCCACGAGATTGGCGAGAGATCCGGAGAACGAGGAACCGCAATAGAAACGACTATCGAGCATGGCGTCGCTCGGGGGGACGGCGCTCTGCGGTTATGCCACCTCATCCTCGTCCAGTCGGCGGCTGTCGGTCGACACACACCGGCCGGAAATAGCGGCCGATGAGATTCCTGCGGCGCATTCTCCTGGCCCTGCTGCTCGTCATCGTTGGTCCCCTGGCCTGGCTCGCCTATGAAGTACACACCGTCTACACGGATGTGCAGGCCACCTACGTGGCCGCGCCGCGCCTCGCCCCAGAACCGAAGGTAACGCCGATTACCAACTTCTTCGGCCACCGGCGCATCAATATCCTGCTCCTCGGCAGTGACAACGACGCCAAGTTCGTCCAGAAATATCCCCTGACGCAGAGCATGATCGTGGTCAGCATCGACCCCGTCCACGACACGGTCAACATGCTGTCGATTCCGCGCGACTTCTGGGTCGACATCCCTCAGGTGGGCATGGGAAAAATCGACACGGCCGCCGAGATCGGCGGTGTCTCCCTGGCTCGGGCGACGGTGGAGTCCCTCTTCAACGTCAACATCGACTACTACGCGTGGGTCGGCTTGAACGGCTTCAGTCATGTGGTCGATGACTTCGGCGGGGTGACGATCGACGTCAGTCATCCCATCCTCGACGACTTCTATCCCAACGATCAGGGATCGGCGAATCCGTACGGCTACGAGCGACTCTTCATCCCGGCGGGCTGGACTCATCTGTCCGGCCGGCAAGCGCTCGAGTACGTCCGCACCCGCCACGGCGATCTGGCCGGCGACTTCGGTCGGTCGGCGCGGCAGCAACAGGTCTTGATGCAGCTGGAGCGGCAGGCGAACGGCTGGAACCTTCTCCTCAAGATCCCGGAGCTGGCCAACGCGATGAAGGGCATGCTCCAGACCGACCTCAGTCCCAACAAACTGTTTGACCTCGCCCGCCTGGCGCGTCATATCCCGCCCTCACACATCACGCGCGTCGTTCTCTCCGCTCCCACGTACTGCACGCCGGACACGACGGCGGATGGCCAGAATATCCTCGATCCCGACTGGCAGACCATCACTCCGGTGGTGCAGAAACTCTTCGCCCCGATCACGGCGGAGCATCCCGCTGCGTCCGCCACCAGCACGCCGGCCACGGCCGCCACCAGCACCGCCCCGGCGGGATCTCCAACCACGAGCACCGCGACTCCCTTGCCCCGGACCACGGAAACGGGACCGGCCACGCGTGCTCCAACGGCCGTGCCATCGCTCTCCCCCACTCGCCTGCCCGCCGATCTCATCTACGCATCCGGCGGTACGTTCTACGAGATGAGGTGGAACGGTCAGTCGAGTGACATCATGCCCAACTGGATGACCGCTGCCGACACGCCGGCCATCTCAGCCGATGGGCACACGCTCGTCTTCATGCGCTGGGCGCAGGACGCCTCGAACATCGACGTGTACGATCTGCAGACACGGCAGACGCCCACCCAGATCACCAATGATGCACCACCCGATCCCACCGATCCGAGCGACGGGATCTGGGGAGCATGGCCGTCGTGGAGCGCCGACGGCAGGACTGTCCTCTTCTCCAGTGATCGGTACAAGCTCCAGTCGACGGCCGGTGAAAGCCGGCAGATCGATCTGGCGATCTACGCCATGAACCCGGACGGCTCGAATCTCCGGCAGACTACCCAGCCGGCCGCCGGCGCCGGCGGGGATACCGATCCGCAGTTCATCGGCAGATCGGATGACTTCCTCTACGACCACTGGAGCTACTCATATCAGGATGGCGTGCCGGTGGGGCAGCCCTATTCCCAGCTCATGATCGGGAATCTCAACAATCCCAATGCCTCCTGGACCCTCACGGCGCCCGGCGGGGAGATCGTGCAGCCCGCGGTCGATGCGGCCGGCGGTCACATCGCCTATGTCCAGTCCGAGGGGACGGCGAGCAAACTCGTCGTCGCGCCTCTGATCCATTCATCGGGCGGGTACCGGCTCGGTTCCCCAACGGTCATCGCCTCCGGGGAGGTCGGGCAGCCGGCCTTCAGCCCGGACGGCCGTACCATCGCCTTCTTGCAGGCTGAGGGCACCGGTTTCGCGCTGTATCTGGAGCCGGACGCCGGCGGCCCGGCGGTCAAGCTCACCGCCGCCGGCAACGGACTCGACGCCGTCTCACGCCCGGTCTGGGTACCGCACACCGCACCGCCACCACTCCCGCCGCAACCGACACCAACGTCGGGCGCTTCCCCCACGCCGCGTCCACAACAGACGCCGACGCGCCCGGTGTGCGCGCTGCGAGGACGAGGCTGCTCTTAATCCTCCCCGGGGACTTTCGATCTTGCGGCCGGGTGACCGCCGGTCCCCGGATCATGCGCGGTGCGAGTGCCGGTTCGGTTGCTACACTGCGCCCATGGAGTTCGAGTTCCGCAGCAAGATGTGGTTCTGGAAGGGCCCGGCCCCGTGGTACTTCATCACCGTGCCGCCGGAGGATTGCTTCGAGCTGGCGGCAGCGTCCACCGTCGTGAGCTACGGCTGGGGCATGATCCCGGTCACGGCGCGGATCGGAAGAACGACCTGGACAACATCGCTCTGGCCTAAAGACGGGCAGTACATCGTGCCGGTGAAAGCGGACGTCCGGCGGGCCGAGGGACTCGGGCTCGGCGACCTGGTACGGGTCCGTCTCGCCGTCAGCGTGTGATCGGCCTGCCTGGCCGACGTGATGGGCGGCTGCCGGGTCCTCGATGATTCGGCCGAGCCGTCGAAAGAGCGCGCTGTCGACCTGCGGGATGCGGACGCGAAGGTCTTAGGATTTGTCGCTCGCCGTCGCCAGCTGGTGCTCAATGGCAGCAGCAATGAAGGCCGCATCGTCTCCCACTCCGCAAAACAGGTCGGATCTGCCCGTGTGCTGAAAGTGAATGCCCATGAAGTAGAGGCCCGGGAAAGCGGTCACGCCCCGGCGGTGGATGGGTTGGCCGGTCCTGTCGAACACCGGCACGCGGACAAAGGAATAGTCCACGTGGTAGCCGGTCCCCCAGACGATGCTGCTGATCCCGGCGGACCGCATGTCTAACTCGGTCACCTCGGGCAGCCGGAAACCATCGTCCCCGTCATAGTCGTCGGTATTGTCCGGGTTACGTGGGGGAACAGACAGCCCTGCCTGCTCGATGTATTCGTCGAGCTGTCTGGTCAGCCTGGCAGTCAAGGCATCAGACTCAGCCAGGGTCCAGTGCAGGTTCGGTGCAAACGCGAGCCGGTAGCCGTCTCCGCTCTCATAGTGACCAAGCAGCCGGATACCAATCCGGGCAAACTCGTGGAGGTTGATGGTATGCCCGCCCCGCGTCCCGGACAGAAGTCGACCGGGAGCCCACCTGAAGTTGGGATCGGGGAGCTGATCCACCGGATGGTCGTAGATCCCGGCTTGCAGCATCCACCAGAACCCGTCCTTACCACGGTACCGGCGAGGAGTGCGTCCGGTTCGGCTGGTGGCCAGGTAGACGTCACGCCCCGCTTCCAGGAGATCCTCCGCGATCTGCGGACCGGACTGAGCACCGCCGACGACGAGGACCGCTCCCGGCGGCAGGCCATCCGGATTCCGGTACGCGCTGGAGTGCACCTGGACAATGTCCGGAGCCAGATCGGCCGCTGAGGATGGGATCCGGGGCCGAGCGAAATAGCCGCTGGCGACGACGACCGCTCGTGCCTCCACGCTCCCCTGATCAGTCTCGACGACGTATCGGTCGGCAGAGTGCGTAACCGCCACGACCCGGGTCCGGGTCCGCACGGGAGCCTGGAAGCTTACCGCGTATTCCTCCAGACAGCGAACCGTCTCATCACGGGAGAGAAAGGCATCCGGCTCGTCGCCGGCATAGGCGGCGCCGGGGAGATTGAAGGCCCCATTGGCCGTGTTGAGGTAAAAAGAATCCCAGCACCCCCTCCATTTCTCCCCGACCAGACCTCTCTCGAGGACGAGGTGCTCGATGCCCGCGCGGCTCAAGAAATAGCTCGTGGATAGCCCGGCATGGCCGGCACCGACGACCACGACCTCGACGCGCTGCATAGGTCACACCTCCTCGTGGCCGCAGGGTAGTACAGGCGCGCCGCAGCGCGCCAGGTTGGTGAGATCGGCGACGCGCACAATCTTGCTCGCCGGCAGGTTCTGTTAACTCTGGCCGCGTCCCCTGCCCTCTTGCCTCTCGGACTGCATCGGTCCCTTGATAGTGTGAGACGTGGCGAACGCGTCTGACGGGGAGCAGGGTCGATACACCACGGGCTCCGGCCGTGGCTGGAACGGTGAGCTGGAAATGAATCGTCCACCCTGGTTCTTCGACGAGCCGGCCCACGCGGGCGCCGAGCACCTGGATCCCGCCTACGTGGCCGCGTACGACCGCAAGGCCCAGACCGACCCAAGCAGCGACCTTGCTCGCTTGCAGAGGCTCGGCCTTGACGACACCAGCACGCTCGTGGACTTCGGCGCGGGGACCGGCACCTTCGCGCTGGCCGCGGCCCCGGCATGTGGCCGCGTCGTGGCGGTTGATGCGTCTGCCGCGATGCTGGACATGCTCAGGGACCGGGCACGTCGGATGGGTCTGATCAATATCGACGCGGCCCACAGCGGCTTTCTCACATACACGCATCAGGGCGCACCGGCCGATTTTGCTTACTCCCGGAATGCTTTGCATCACCTCCCGGACTTCTGGAAGTCACTGGCTCTGGAGCGAGTGGCGGCAACGCTACGTCCCGGAGGAATCTTCTACCTCCGAGATCTCGTCTACTCCTTCGCGCCGGAAGACGCGTCCCGGGTCATCGACGGGTGGCTCGCTCGAGCCCCCGCCCGGCCCGAGGAGGGCTACACCGCGGCGGATCTCGCCACGCACGTTCGCGAGGAGTACAGCACATACAGCTGGCTCCTGGAGCCGATGATCGCGCGGGCGGGATTCGAGATTCGGGACGCAGAGTATCCATCAGCCGTCTTCGCCGCGTATACCTGCGTGAGACGGTAGTCTTCGGCGGGATCCGTCAACGGGCCCTGTCAGGATCGGGCCACGCTTTCGACGGCGTCTACGACGTCATCGAGCGGGATGCGGGTATCAATCTCGAGCGAGGCGGCGCGCCGAAGCAGCGGCTCAACCGTGTCGACATGCTGCAGAACCCGCGCCAGCTCGTCGGGATCCTTGCCGTAGTCGTTGGTGGCCCGGGATGCCAACCGCGCGACGAGCACGCTCACCGGAGCACTCAGCAGAACGATATGGTCGAAATCCGGATGGAACCTTCCCTGATTGGCTGCCGTGCCGCCGACGAAAAGCATCTCGGCATCGCTGTCCGCCAGGAGAACGGCGACACGGTCTTCACGCCACACCCAGTCGTGATTCTGCCAGGCTGATCCTGGCGCCGACGGAGGGTCGGCGGGACCATCGTCGGCCATCGGCACCCAATGGGACCACTCGCCGCTGTCGAGATCGACAGCCTTGTAGCCACGGGCGGCAAGCGCGCGGATAACCGTCGATTTACCGGTGCCCGACATGCCGGTAATGAGCACGCGCTTCACCGCGCCGGCGTCCTCTCAGGCCGCGGCCGTCGCCAGCTCGGTCCGCAGGGCGCGCAGGACGGCTTCGACATCCTCTTCTCGCACGAAACCCATATGCCCGACACGGAAGATCCTGCCTTTGAGCCAGTCCTGGCCGCTGCCTACGACCACGCCGTGCCGCTCCCGCAGTCCGCGCAGTAGCGCCCCGGCGTCCACGTCGTCGAGCACCTGGACGGCCGTCACCGTATTGGAGGCAGCCGCCGGCTCGGCAAAGAGCTCGAGCCCGAGGTCCTGTACGCCTTCCCGCAGCAGACTCCCGATCGTCCGGTGCCGGGCAAAAACGTTCTCCGGCCCTTCCGCCAGCATCTGACGCAGAGCTTCCTGCAGGGCGAAGGCAACGCCCACCGCCGGGGTAAAGGGCGTCGTACCGTTGGCGCCGTTCTTTCGCGCCTTGCCGAAGTCCCAGTAGTAGCGAGGCATCGTAGCCTGCCGGAACGCCTCCCAGCCACGCTCGCTCACCGCAACCATGGCGAGCCCGGGCGGCGACATCCAGGCCTTCTGGGACCCGGTAATCACCACATCCACATCCCAGTGATCGAGTTCGAACGGCAAAGCACCAATGGAGCTGACACCGTCGACGATGATCAGTGTCTCGGACGATACAGCTCGAATGGCCGCGGCCAGGGCAGCAATGTCGTTGGTCACGCCGGTCGAGGTCTCGTTGTGGGTCAGGATGACGGCACGCGGCAGCGGCTGCAGCGCAGCGGCGACAACCTCCGGCCGCGCCGCCTGTCCCCAGGCAATGTCGACGCGCCGCACCGACGCGCCAAACGCTGCGGCAATGTCGGCAAATCGGGCACCGAAGACACCGCCGACCACGGCAACGACGTCGTCGCCGGGAGACAGCATATTGACGATCGCCGCCTCCTGGGCTCCGGTACCGGAACCGGTCAGGAGGAGGGGGTCGCCGGCACAGCCGAAAAACGGCTTGAGACCGGTGATGATATCCCGCATGACGGCGGCGAACTCCGGGCCACGATGGTTGACCATCGGGCGTGCCCCGGCCTGCGCGACGTCGGGTGGAACGGGGGTAGGACCGGGGACACGAAGATTGCTCGGCATCATGACACTCCCAGAACGGACGGGTTAATGGCGTGGGCGACGGGGCGGCCCGCGAAGTAATCGAGCACCTGGTGGGCGATCTCGACGGAGACGTGGGCCTGTGCCTCGCGGGTAGAGGCGGCGACATGCGGTGTCAGGACCACATTCGGTGCCGTCAGGAGTGGCGAGCCGGCGGGCGGCTCATCCTCGAAGACGTCGAAAGCGGCCGCGGACAGGTGTCCATCGGCCAGGCACACGGCAACCGCCGCCTCGTCCACCAGACCGCCACGCGCGCAGTTCACCAGGATCGCTCCGGACTTCATGCGTGCGAGACGCGTCTCATCGAGGAGATGCCGTGTCTCGGGGAGGAGTGGGATGTGGAGAGTCACCACATCGGAGACCGCCAGCAGATCGTCGAGCGGCCGCGAGGTCAGCCCGAGATCGTTCCAGGCAGCGGGTGGCAGATAGGGATCGTGGGCCATGACGTCCATCCCGATGGCGGCGCCAAGCAGAGCGACCTGACGGCCAATCTTGCCGGCACCGATGACACCCAGGGTCTTGCCGGCGAGCTGCGTCCCGCTGTAGCCCGTTCGCCAGGCACCGGAGCGTACGCCGGCATCGGCGGCCGGCAGCCGGCGGGCGGCGGCCAGCATGAGGGCGAGAGTGTGTTCGGCGGCGGAGCGCACGCTGGCATAGGGCGCGTTGACCACCAGAATGCCGCGGCGCGTCGCCGCGTCGACGTCGATGTTGTCGACGCCGATGCCGGCGCGCGCGACCAGACGCAGATCATCACCGCGGGCCAGCAGATCGTCGGTCACTCTCGTGCGGCTGCGGACGATCAGGGCCTCCGAGCCCGGCAGCAGGGAGGCCACGTCGTTCTCACCGGCGACGGTGACGGCAAGCCGGTGCTGCATGAGGGCAATCCCATCAGCACCAAGTGGATCGGCGATCAGGACACGGGTCATAGGGCCTGTCCTTCCAGATCGGCCCGCGCATCCGCGAGATGCGCCGTGCTGTTGACGTGCCGGACGCTTCCCAGAAGATCGGGCCCCACCAGCGTCGAGATCGCCGCATTCTCCAGCGAAACGTCGGTGAAACCGTGCAGCGGGCGCCCGCCGGCGGCGGCAATGGCGAGCCGCGCCACCGTGTCATGCGTGACGACCACCCACGTCCCGGCCCGGGCCAGCACATCGGCGATGACGGGCACGGCACGGCGATGCACGTCAGACAGTGACTCGCCACCGGGGAAGGTGACGGCGTGTGGCTCCCGGACCCAGCGGTGGTAGTCATCGGGGAAACGCTCCACCACCTCGTGGCGCGACAGGCCCTCCCACACCCCGTGTGCGATCTCGGTGAGACGCGGCTCCAGCACGGGCTCGAGTCCGTGGTGGGCAGCGACGGCGGAAGCGACCGCTCGCGCGCGGCGGAGCGGACTGCTGAGGACGCCGGAGATCGGGATCGACTTCAGGTGGGACGCGATGAGAGACGCTTGCCTCTCGCCGAGGGGACTCAGCGGCGTATCTTTCTGCCCCTGGTAGATACCGGCTCGGTTCCAGGCGCTCTCCGCGTGACGAACGAGCAGGACGGTTGCGGCCATCAATGGACTCCCCACGCGTCACGAGGCCGGCGAGCGAAACCTCACCCTCCGGGCTTTTGTCCCCCGGGTGTAACCGACCGGCCCGCACCGCTCGGTCCAGTCCGTTCGCAAGGAACGCGGAACCCTAGGTGCGCTTTCCCTCGACAGGTACCCGCACGCGTTACCTGTCTGTAATTGGTGGGATTATACGGGGGTCTGGCGGGTCACGCAACCATCAAATGCGTCGCGACCCGTTCATTGGGAGCGGTACACGATGCGTCCGTCGACGATGGTCGCGGCAATGCCGGTCTGCGGCAGCTCCCTGGGCGCGAGGGCGAAGAGATCGCGCGCGAAGACGGTGATATCGGCGAGTTTGCCGGCCCCCAGCGTCCCTTTTACCCGCTCCTGACGCTCAGCATACGCCGCGCCCCGCGTGTAGGCGTCCAGTCCCTGCGCCAGCGTGACGGCCTGTTGAGGCTGCCAGCCGCCGTCCGGTTCACCCTCCGGGTTGGTGCGCGTCAGGGCGGTGTGCAAGCCGATGCGGACATCGGGCGTCACGATGGGCCAGTCACTGCCGAAGGAGAGATGGGCGCCGGTTTCCAGGATGCTGCGCCAATTGAAGGCATAGGGCTCACGTTCCGGTCCGACCAGCTGGGTCCAGGGCGTGTACCGCGGGTCGGTGGTGGGCGCGGCGTGCAACGGCTGCATGGACGCGGTGACGCCGAGCCGGGCGAAGCGTGGCAGGTCGTCGGGGTGGTGCACCTCGATGTGCTCGATGCGGTGGCGGCGCTCGCCGCGGCCGAACTCCTGGTGAGCGGACTCGTAGTTGTCGAGAACGGTGCGCACCCCACGGTCGCCGATGGCATGCGTGGTGACGTCGAGGCCCCGGACATGGGCGCCATGCACAAAGGAGCGGTGCACGGCGGGATCCATGTCCGGAACTCCGACATCACCGGACCCGTCAGCGTACGGCTCCAGCATCATGGCGGTCTTGCTCTCTACCACGCCGTCGATAAACATCTTGATGCCGATGGTGCGGTTGAAGGGACCGCTGTATTGCTGAGCGAATGCGACGACCTCGTCGAGATACTCGGGCGGCGTGCCTTCCCAGACGCTCATGTAATGGTGCGCGCGAATGGTCAGGTCGCCGCGCTCCAGAAGGCGCTGGTATTGCTGCAGGCGGTCGAGATCGGCATCCATGTTCTGGACGGAGGTGATCCCGAGGCGGTTGACGAAGCGCATGGCGTCGCAGAGCATGGCGTCGCGCCGTTGCGGGCTCGGATGCCCGATGGCGTCCTGCACGAGGTTGTACGCCAGGCGTTCTTTCAGCATGCCGGTCGCGTTTCCTTCGGCGTCGACCACCACTTCATTGGGCAACGGAATATCCGCGCCACGCTCGATGCCGGCCCGCCGCAGCCCCTCGCTGTTGCACCAACTACTGTGGGAGTCAAAAGCACGTACGAAGAGGGGACGATCCGGGATGGCCGCGTCGAGCACCTCCCGCTCGGGGCGATCGAGGCCGGTCAGGGGCTCGTAGGCGAGGCCGTAGGCCTCGATCCACTCGCGTTCGGGATGCTCCGCGGCATACGCGCGCAAGCGCTCCTGCAGATCGGGCAGCGTGGTCACGCCCTCCAGGTTGAGGGTCGTGAGGTTGTACGCGCCCATCGTCATGTGCACGTGGCTATCGTTGAGACCGGGCGTCACCAGACCGCCCGGGACGTGGATCTCCTCCACTCCATCCCCCGCTTGCTCACGCGCGTCCTGCTCGCTCCCCACATAGGCGATCCGTTTACCACGCGTCAGGACCGCCTCCGCCCAGGGATGGTGCCGGTCGGCCGTGTAGACACGTGCCCCCGTGATGAGAATCCCCTGATCTGTCCCGTCTCTCTCCATCGCTCCTTCTCCTCTCATCTGATATGGGCCGCGCGCGGGTCGAGTGCGTCGCGCAGGCCGTCTCCCGTCAGGTTGAAGCCCAGGACCGTCAGGGTCAGGGCGATGCCCGGGAAGGCCTCCGTCCACCAGGCGGTCCGCAGGTAGTCGCGTCCGGCCACGATCATGGCTCCCCACTCCGGACTGGGCGGCTGGGCGCCGAGACCGATGAAGCTGAGTGAGGCTGTCGCCAGGACGGCATAGCCGACGTCCATGCTGAGCTCGACGATGATCGGGCTCAGCGCATTGGGCAAGATATGGCGCCACATGAGTCCGACCGGCCGCGTACCGATGATGGTGGCCGCCTGCACGTAATCCATGTTCTTCAGGCTGAGCACCTGACCGCGCAGGAGGCGCGCATACCAGGGCCAGAAGGCCATGGAGAGCGCGATGGCGGCACTCACCAGTCCGGGACCGAGAGCCGCGGCGATGGCCAGGGCCAGGATGAGCGCCGGAAACGCCAGGAACATGTCGGTGACGCGCATGACCACCTCGTCGATCCACCCGCCGGCCATGCCGGAGAGTGCGCCGAGGGGAAGACCGATGACGAGGGCAATGGCCAGCACGGACACGGCTGTCCCCAGCGACAGGCGGGCACCCGCCAGAATCCGGCTGAAGATGTCGTAGCCGATGGGATCCGTCCCGAAGAGATGGTTGGCGGATGGGCCGGCCAGCATCGCGGTGTAGTCGGGAATAACCGGGTTGTGGGGAGCGATCACCGGACCGAAGAACGCGAGGAGTGTGACGGCGACGACGATGACGACGCCGAGTAGGTGCACCGGCCGCAGCAGGAGGTTCTGGGTGATCGTGTGGTGGACGAAGCGCTGCCCGCGACTGATCGTGGGCAGGCCGATATCATCCTGGATGATCTGCGCGTCGGCCGGAGTCACCATCTTGTGCGCCACGAGGATTCCTTAGTTGTGAGGTGAAAGCATTCGGTTAGCAGCTAGTAGACGATGCGGGGGTCGATGACGACGTAGAGGAGATCAACCACGAGGTTGACGAGTCCGTACATGAGGGCGGCGACGATGGTCACCGCCATGATGGCGTTGTAGTCCAGCGTGAGAGTGGCAAGGGTGGCGTAGCGGCCGATGCCGGGCCATGAGAAGACATCCTCGACCAGGAGAGCACCGCCCAAAAGGTACCCGATCTGGAGCCCCATGACGGTGGTGGCGGGGACCAGGGCATTGCGGAGCGCGTGCCGGATGACGATGATCCGGCGCGGCATCCCCTTGCCGCGTGCCGTGCGGACATAATCCTGTCCCATGACATCGAGCATACTGGCCCGGATCTGCCGTGTCAGAACGGCGAGCGAGCCGTAGCCGAGAACAACCGCGGGGAGCAGCAGGTGGAACAGGCTCTGGCCGAAGGTCGCGAACTGGCCGCTCACGAGACTGTCGACGGTATAAAGACCCGTGATGTGGGGCGGGGGGTTGGCACTTTCGTTGAGCCGGCCGCCCGCCGGAAGCCAGCCCAGCAGATCAAAGAAGACCAGCTGCGCCATCAGACCCAGCCAGAACGCCGGGAGCGCGACACCAGTGGTGGCGATAACCCGCCCGACCTGATCGACGATGGAGCCCGGCAACACCGCGGAGAGGACGCCGAGAGGAATCCCGACGACGAGGATGAAGACGACGGCCGCCAGGGTCAGCTCGATGGTGGCCGGCAGATAGTCATAGAGGTCGGCGGAGACGGCGCGGTGTGATTCGAGGGAATAGCCGAAGTTGCCGTGCAGGAGGTTGGACAGGTAGAGCAGATATTGCTGGGGGAGAGGCTGATCGAAGCCGAGCTGATGGCGGATCAGCCGAATAGTGGCAGGGGTCGCCCGCGGACCCGCATAGAGCCGGACCGGATCGGCCGGGACGATGTGGGAGAGCACGAACGTGATGAGGGAGATCCCGAGCAGAACCAGCACGAGGAAGGCGAGGCGGCGGACGACGAAGCGGATCATGGGGTGAGTGTGAAAGGGGCGGCCCGGGCGGGCTCGCCCCTCTCACTGCTCTCTAGTGGTGCATGGTGTAGAAGTTGTACGTCTGAAGCTCGAGCGGATTGAAGACGTACCCCTTCAGCTTGCGCTGCAACACCGTCGTCTGTGCCGGCTCGACCAGCCAGAGTGCCGCCGGGTCCTTCTGCGTCACAATGTTCTGCAGCTCGTGCGCATCGTTGACGAGAACGGAGCGCCGCGCGGTCTCCATCTGCTTCAGCAAACTGTCGACTCGGCTGTCCTTGTAGTAGCCGCCGTTGGCCCCGTTGGCACCGGCCGACCAGGAGGCGACGAGCGGAACTGCCATGTCGTACGGATCATTGAAGTCCGGCCACCAGCCAAACGGCATCAGATCCGGCCGCCCGGATGGTCCCTCGGTGCCGTACAGGATGCCGTTGTAAGTGGCCTCCGTCATCTGCTTGATCTGCAGCTTGATGCCGATCTGACTGAGCTGCGCCTGGAGGATGAGGCCGGCGGCATCGAGGTCGGTGCTCGGGTACTCATCCATGGTGAGGGTGGCGCCGGCCTTGATCCCGGCCCTGGCAAAGAGCGCCTTTGCTTTGCTGAGATTCGTCTGATAGGTGAAGCCGTGGGGGTTGTAGCCGAGCAGGACGTGCGGATACGGACCGGTGGCGCGGCGAGCGAACCCTTTCATGACGCCGTTGAGCAGCGCGTTGTAATCAAAGGCATAGGAGAGGGCCTGCCGGGCGGCGGGATTCTTGAGCTTGCCGTAGTCGTCGAACTGGATGTAGTCGACCTCGGTGCCGTAGGGGCTACTCACCTGGAGCCGGGAGTTGTGCTGCATGGCACGATAATCCTGCGGCGTCAGGTCGAAGGTCAGATCAGCCTGCCCCCGCTCCAGCAACTCCCGCCGCGAGGATGACTCCGGGACTGTCTGAACCACGACCTTACTGAAGTGCGGACCACTCCAGCCGCCCCAATATCGGGGGAAGCGCACCAGGGTGACCTGCTGATTGTGCTGCCAGCTCTGGATACGGTACGGACCGGTCCCCAGGTCGTGGGAGGTGGCGTAGGCGTGGCCGTAATCGTTCCCCTTGGCGTGCGCCTTGAGCGCTTTGGAATCCAGAATCATGCACACGTAGCTGTCGGCGAGGGCCAGCAACAGGAACTGCTGCGGCCGCGACAGGTCGATCTCAACGCGGTACTTCCCGACGGCGCGAATCTGCTTTGCCGGATTGCTGATGAAACGCGTCAGCAGATAGCTGTTGGTGAGCCCGGCCTTGATGGTGCGTGCCAGGGAGTACACGACGTCCGCTGAGGTCATGAGATGACCGGTGTGGAAATAGACGCCGTGGCGCAGGTTGAAGATGTAGCGCTTGCCGCCGTTGGTAATGGTCCAGCTTTGCGCCAGAGACGGCACAACCTGGCCCACGCTCGAGCCCTTCAGATCGACGAGGGTATTGCCGATATTGCGATCGATGTTGTCGGACGAGGCCAGCTCCTCCGAGGCCGGATCCAGATCGGCCGCCGAGCCGTCGGTGACCATGGTGACAGTCCCCTGATCGACAAAAGCCGCCGGATGGGAGGTCACCCAGCCCGAGTGCTGCGCGGAAACGCCCAGCGGGGACAGCATCGTGCTGCCGGCCAGCAAACCGGCTACTCCGACGATCGATAGTGCCCGGGTCAGTCGCTGCCTGGTGCCACATGACGAGATCACGGCGCGTCTCCTTCCACTCACTCGGCGATGACCGATTAGTAGCCATCATAGGCAAGGGATGCGATCCTCGCAAGGCAGTGACGTCATGTTCCGGCTACGTGGCAGCCACCGCCGGCACCGACTGGTTGTCCCGCAGTGCATGCACTCTCTCCCGCACCTGCATGGTGATCGGACCGGGCCGGCCGTCTCCGATCACGCGTCCCGTCACCTTCCCAACCGGCGTGATACCGCCAAAAGTCGATGCCAGGAAGATTTCGTCGGAGGTGTAGAGGTCATAAGGAGTCAGATCACGCTCCTCGACGCGGTACCCCAACTCACCGGCGACCTCCATGACCACGGAGCGAGTGATGCCTTCCAGGACATTGCCAACCGGAGGTGTGCTCACGACGGACCCGCGCACCACGAAGAGATTCGCCGCCGTGGCCTCTGCCACGTTCCCCTCGATATCGAGGAGCACGGCGTCGTCGACACCGGCTTCGATCGCCTCCATGCGCGCCATGATGTGGTTGAGATAATTGCAGGCTTTGATGCGCGCATCGAGGCACTCCGATGGCGTGCGCCGCGTGGCGGCCAGGATGACCTCGATCGCCCGTACCTCGGGACGGACGCCGTCGTTCGCGCCACCGCCAGGAATATCCCGGGAATGGACCAGGATGATCACGCTCGGTGCGGGTGCGGCGCGCGGATCGAGCGATGGATAACCGGGCCCCCGGCTGATCAGCAGCCGAATGTAGCCATGAGAGAGGTCATTGCGGCGGACGGTTTCTCGCACGGCATCGGCCAGTGTCTCTTTGTCGAGCGGGATCGGCAGCCGCAGAGCGGCTGCCGATCGATACAGCCGATCGATGTGATCCTCCAACCGGAAGATGAAGTCGCCGGTCGAGACCATGCTCTCGAAAATGCCGTCACCATAGAGAAAGCCATGGTCGAAGACGGAGACGCTCGCCTCGTTAGCCGGAATGTACTCGCCATTGACGTAGACGATTCCCTCCATGGAATCACCTCCTTCTCGACGTCACGCTCATTAGAAAGAAATCGGCGTATTGACCCAGATCATGACGGCACGGCGGGGCAGGGTATTGCGCCAGCGGTGGGCAAGGGTGCTCGGGAAGGTGAGGGAATCGCCCGCGCCGACAACGTACTGCTCTGCCTCATCAAGCCAGAATTCCACTTCCCCTTCGATCACGTGCACAATCTCTTCGCCTTCGTGGCGATATGCTCCCTCCGACCCACCCCCCGGTTCAGCGACGAAGATATGGGCCTGCAAGAGTGCGGCACTCACCGAGAGAGATTGCATGCGGACATGCCCATCGGAGAGCACGAGCGTCGGTCCGTCCCCGGACCGAACCAGTCGCTCAGGAGGGGCATGGATGCCGAACAGATCTGATACCTGAAGGCCCACCGCATGAGCCAGCCGCTGCAGCGCCGTCATGGAGATGTTGCCGAGATCTCGCTCCACAGCCGAGATGTGGGAGACGGAGAGATTGCTCGCCTCGGCCGCTTGCTTGAGAGTGATGCCCCGCCGCCGGCGCGCCTTGCGTAGCGTACGTCCCACGCCGGCTGCCGGCGGAGGCTTTCTCGAGTTGGCCGATCCGGGCTGTTCGGTCACCAGGTACTCGCGGATCGCCGGAAGTCCAAATCCGCGGCGGCGCAGAGCGGCGATCGTCTTGAGGCGCTCGAGATCGTCAACCGAGTAGCGGCGGTATCGTCCATGACGGCGCGCGCTCACCAGCTTGCTCGCCTCCCACACGCGAATGGTCGACGGGCTGACACCCGTCAGCCGGGCCGCTTCCGAAATCCGCAGATGCGGCGCCGCAACCGTGTTCCCGGACCCGCGCTCTCCCTGTTGACGGGCAATCCCGGACACGCTGACTCCGCCCGCCGTCTGCCCACCGTCGGTACTCAACTCGGCCACGCTCCCTTGCCACTATGGGATGCCGGCGATCTTGACTTTACTCTACCGAAACACTCTAATGGCATCGTAGCTCAGGTCAAGAGAGTACGTCTGCGAAGTCGCGGAGGAGGTACCGGATGATGCCCATTTCGTCGATGCAGCGCCGCGGGTGGTGGCCGGCGGTCATGCGAACCATCGTCGTTCTTGCGCTCCTGGGCGGCACGGGACTGCTGTCGGCCCGCCATGTCGCAGCGTCGTCGAGTCACGGGGCGTTCATCAACTCGGGAACCGTGACGGTGGCGACGCCTGCTGATCCCAATGATCTGGATCCGGCGGCGGGAGTCTCAGCAGCGGCGAACGTCATGATCATCCGCAATATGGCCGAGACCCTGGTGGACTATTACAAGGGTGTCAACATCAGCCGGTTTGTTCCCCTGCTTGCCACCTCCTGGCATGCGAACAAGAACAAGTCGGTCTGGACGTTCAACCTCCGGCACGGCGTCCGGTTTCACACGGGCCGCTGCTGCATGACGGCGCAGGATGTCCGCTATTCACTGGCGCGGACGGTGAAGGCCGGTCTCGCCAGCTCCTACATCCTGGGGCGCTTCTTTACCAATCCTTTCGCGCAGATCAAAGCCGTCAGCAAGTACACCGTGCAGTTTGATCTGGGGAAGCCGTCGGCGATTTTCATCAACGCCATTGCGTCCAAGAACGTCGGGCAGATCCTCGACTCTCAGGCACTGAAGCGGCACGTCACGTCGAGCGATCCGTACGCTCACAACTGGATCACCGACCACGATGCCGGGACCGGCCCCTACCGCCTGGTCCAGTGGCAGCGCGGCCAGCAGGTGGTGATGCAGCGTTTCCCGCAGTACTGGGGCGGGTGGTCCGGCCGTCATTTCAGTAGAGTCATCATCCGTATCGTCCCGGAAGCCTCGACGCGAGCGGAGCTTCTAACCCGCGGGCAGGCGGACCTTGGGTTCAACCTGACGCCCCAGGACGATAAGGCGATGCGGAAGAACAAGGCGATGCGGGTGCTCCCCATCAACGCCACGCTCTTCACCTACATCGATATGACGGAATACGGACCGCTGGCGAGTCCCGCGGCACGGCAAGCGCTGTCCTACGCCTTTAACTACAAGGCCATGATCGATGCGGCGTACGGCAAGGGCACGCGCCGGTCGATCGGCCCGATTCCCAGCCGCGTTCTCGGTTTCAACAAGAAGCTCAAGCCGTACCCCACGAACATCTCAAAGGCGCGTTCCCTGCTGAAGAAGGCGGGTGTCGGCCCTGGAACAACACTGACGTACACGTACCTGGGGGCGTATCCGGCCTACCAGACGGCCGGGGAGATCCTGCAAGCCCAGCTGGCGCAACTGGGCATCACCCTCAAGCTCCAGGGGCTGGACCAGGCGTCCTTCAACACGATCTTCTACGGTGATACACCGCCGGCCCAGCGCCCCAACCTCATGTCGTACGGCTGGTGGCCGGACTACAACGACCCGTACGATGCCGCGTCACCACTCGTGGCGTCCTGGGAGAAGGGATCGGCCGGAGCCAACGCCGGCTTCTACCATAACGCGGAGGTCGATCGCCTGCTGAAGGAAATGCAGTATGCACCCAAGAAGCTTCTGGTCAAGGAAGCGGAGCGGCTGCAGGTCATCACCTTGAAGACCGATCCGCCGGCGATCTGGATGGCCGAACCGGCTGAGGTCAATTACCTGCGCGCCAATCTGCACGGGTTCGAGTACGATCCTCTGGACCTCGAGACGTACTTCTTCTACCCCATGTATCGGTCGTAACGGTCGCGGGAGACGGAGGCATGCCTCCGTCTCCCGCCCGAACGCCCGGCGCGTAGCAGACTGGGGTCCGGGAAGGCTTACCTTCTTAATAGAGAAACGGCACGCGGAGGATCGGCATGGTGACGGGACCGGGAGACATTGCGGTCGTCGAGGTCACGGGCACGCCCCGGGATCGTGGCAGGACGCAAGGGGAAGAGCTGCGCTCGCTCATTGCGGACGGCGTGCAGCGCTGGGAGGAGAGAATTCACCGGAGGACAGGAACTCCTCCCGCGGAGTATATTGACCGCTTTCTCGAAGCGAGCGACTTCATGCCGGCCGTCAAACGGTGGGCTCCGGACCTGCTGGAGGAGGTCCGGGGTATCGGCGAAGGCGCCAATCTTCCGTTCAAGGTTGCGTACGCCTACCAACTGATGGACGAGGAGTGGTTCTTCCGGTTCGATTACGTCCGGAGTCGGAGCGGCGGATCGGAGCACTGCAGTACGCTCGCCGTCTACGGGGAGGGAGGCCCGCCGATCCTGGCCCAGAACATGGACCTTCCGAAAACGTACGACGGCACGCAGACATTGCTGCGGGTCAGATATCCGGACGGTCTCGAGAGTCTTGTCTTTACCGCAGCTGGGTTGATCGGGACAACCGGCCTCAACAATCAGGCGATCGGTATCTGCGTGAACTCCATCTCGCAATTGGGCTACCGGCTACAGGGATTGCCGGTCTCCTTTGTCATCCGCCGCGTGCTTGAGTTCCGGTCATGGCACGAGGCGACGACCTTCGTGCAGACGATCCCGCATGCGTCAGCCCAGAACATGGCCGTGGGCGGACCGGAGCAGGTAGCAGACTTCGAGTGCGCCCCGCAGGGAGTCGTCGAGTTTATGCCCGGCCAGAAGAGGATCTATCACACCAACCATCCTCTGATGCACGAGAACCAGCCACTGGCCGGACACGGCGTCCTCAGTCTCTCCTTCGGCAAAGGGTCCGAATCGGAAGATGGCCATGACGCGAAGCCTCTGTCCGACTCGGAGCAGCGATTCCTCTTTCTGGAGCGTGGGCTACAGGATGAGTCGGAGGTGGTCACGATCGACCGGGTCAAGGCGCTGCTGAGCGACTGCAGCGTCCCGGTCTCCGTACCGCGGGCGAGCGCCGGGGAGGGAGTCACCCTGGGATCGCTCATCATGCAACTTGGCCGGAACCCCGTCCTCTACCTGGCGCCGGGGCCACCGTCAGAGACCGCGTATCGGCGGTGGACGTTCTAAGACCGGCTCATGATCATTCGCCTCGTTGTCCGCCGGATGATCGCGCTGGTGTTGGTCCTGCTCGGCATCTCGCTCCTCACGTTCTTCCTGTCTCACGTGGTGCCCGCCGACCCGGTCCGGCTGTATGCCGGTCCTCGGGCCTCCCCGGCGACCATCGCGTTTCTCCGCCATCAATTCGGGTTTGATCGGCCGATCTGGGAACAATACCTGACGTACGCCGGAGGCCTCTTGCACGGCAATTTCGGGTATTCCCTCTTTTCCCACCGCCCGGTGGCGAATGACCTCGCCGATTACCTGCCCGCTACGTTTGAGCTGACGTTGACAAGCATCCTGCTGATCCTCGGCATCGGGATTCCGCTGGGCATCGTCGCTGCCGTGTGGCGCGGATCGGTCATCGATCATGCCGCTCGGGTCCTCTCGGCGACCGGGATCGCGATGCCTGCTTTCTGGCTGGGCTTGATGGTCCAGCTCGTCTTCTTTGACATCCTCGGCTGGTTCCCGGCCGGCGGGCGCCTCGATGCAACCACAGCGCCACCGCCGCACGTGACCGGGCTCTATACCGTGGACAGCTTGCTGGCCGGCAACCTGTGGCTGTTCTGGCAATCTGTCTGGCATCTCATCTTGCCGGCGACCGTGCTCGCGTATGGATCACTGGCCGTCATCACGCGGCAGATGCGGGGAAGTATGCGCGAGATCTTGCCGCAGGACTACGTGCGAACGGCGCGGGCCAAGGGGCTCATGCCGCGCGTTGTCGTGCTGCGTCACGCCTTCAAGAACGCCCTGCTCCCGGTCATCACCATCGCGGGTCTGCAGATCGGGATCTTGCTGGGCGGCGCGCTGCTGGTCGAGGATGTCTTCTTGTGGCCCGGCATCGGGCGCTACGCGACGCTCGCCACCATTAACCTCGACTACAACGCCATCCTGGCCGTCACGTTGGTGGCCGCGGTCATTTACGTCGTCGCCAACCTCATCGTCGACATTCTCTACATCGTCGTCGACCCCACCGTGACGTACTGAAGGACAAAGGTGCGAGGAGGATGGGAGACAGTGTGGTAGGACCGGGCGAGCCCATCATCCCCCAGGAAGGCCGCGGACTGCCGCTCGACCCGACGCCGCCCCTGGCCGCTCCGCAAACCGAAAGCGGCGATGCTCTTGCGCGCGGCGGACTGTGGATCTCGACGCGGCGCAGTCTGCTGTTTCGACACCTGGTGCTTGATCCGGGCAGTGCGCTGGGAACCTTCCTGGTGCTGGCCGCCGTGTTCGTGGCCGTCGCCGGGCCGCTGTTTGCTCCCTACTCGCCAATCATCCCCGACTACAACAGCATGTCGGGCGCTCCTTCGGGGCCTCACCCCTTTGGGACCGATATCGTCGGCGACGACGTGCTGAGCCGCGTGCTGTACGGGGCGCGGCTGTCGATTGGGACGGCGGCAGAGCTTCTGACACTGGCCGGGATCATCGGTCTCACGCTGGGAGCCCTGGCCGGCTACTTCGGCCGCTGGATCGACGAGGCCATCATGCGTCTCACCGACCTCTTCCTGGCATTTCCAGCGCTCATTCTGGCTCTCGCCGTCGCGTCGACCCTGGGGGCAGGGCTGCAGAGCGCCATGATCGCCCTCAGCATGGCGTTCTGGCCCACGTATGCCCGCCTGCTGCGAGCCCAGGTGCTGAGCTTGAAGGGCCGATCATTCGTCGAAGCGGCGCGCGTCGGCGGCGGGACCAACTTCACTATCATGCGGCGCCACATACTCCCGAACTCGATGAGCCCGATCATCATCCAGTTGAGCATGGATATGGGCTTCGCGATTCTGGCGACGTCGTCCCTTAGCTTCATCGGGGTTGGCGCCCAGCCCCCGAGTCCGGAGTGGGGCGCGATGATCGTCGCGGGCCAGGACTACCTGCGCACCGACTGGTGGCTCGCCGCCTTCCCCGGCATCGCCCTGACCCTTACGGTCCTCGGCTTCAATTTGCTTGGCGACGGCCTCCGCGATGCCTTCGATCCGCGATCGAAGTTTGGGTCATAGGTCGGCGCGCAGACGGACCACTACTCCTGTTCCAGCGTGAGCTGCCAGGAGACCCCATACCGATCGGCGAGCCAGACAAACTTCTCGCTGAATGGGTAGGTTCCCAGGGGCATGAGGACCTGCCCGCCCTCTGCCAGACGGGCATAGAGCCCGTCGATCTCTTCCTCGGATGAGCATGACACGTAGAGAGAGATCGCCGGCGTGAACGTCCACTCGTGCGCAATGGGACTGTCGATGCATGCGAACTCCTGCCCGCTCAACGAAAAGGTGGCGTGTATCACTTTCCCTTCGGCCCCTCCCGCTTCCGGACCATACCGCTCGATGCTGAGGACCTCCGAGTGATCGAACAGGGAGACATAGAAGTTCATGGCCTCCTCGGCGGTGCCGAAGAAAGTCAGGAATGGAGTGATCTTTTGTGTTGACATGCCGAAACTCCTCACGGATGAAGCAGTCCAGACGCGTCGATACGATCCGGTTGGGACGCGAGCACCAAATGCTCCACGATCCGGGCGAACTCGCCGGCTCCCTCGTCCGTCAGTGCCGGGCGCTCGTGTCGAATCCGACCGTTGCGTGCACGCGGTAAGTCATGGCCCACGTCGTTGCCCCAAACAGCAAAACCCCAAGGCGTCACCTGGCATAGTCTAAGCGAGCCGGGAAGAGATGAATGCGGCGCGTTTCACGGTGTTCCTGAGTCGTCGTCACACCGGGAGGTACCCGGGGACATGAACCCTCCACAGGAGGTAGCGGACCTCCTTCGGGACTGTGCGGGAGCTCTGTTCACCTGCCTCGGTGACTCGCTCGTGGGCGTCTATCTGTACGGCTCGGCCGTCTGGAATGCCTACGATCCGGAGACGAGTGACATCGACGTCATCGTTTTGCTGCGGGCTGCCTGCACGCCTGACCAGATCGATGCCCTCGCTACTCTCCACGACGATCTGGCCCGCCGGCATCCGCTCGCCGGAACCCTGGATATCAGCTACGTGCCTTTGACCCTGGCGGCCCGGCACTCCGACTCCACCCTCCCGTACTACCGTGACGGTCATTTCGTTCGGCAGGGCAGCGGTGACGTCAATACCGTGACGTGGCACACCCTCCACCAGCATGGCGTGCCGATCGTGGGACCGCCGGCCTCCGATGTCATCCCCCCGGTGAGCCCCGACGTCCTCCGCGAGACCATGTGGTACAACCTCGGCTTCCTGTCGGGCCGCATGCCGGCATACGTGGCACGTGGGATCGAGACGACCCTCTTCGGCGTCGTGTCGTTGTGCCGTGTGCTCCACACTCTGCGTACCGGCGAGATCGCGAGCAAGCGTGACGCTCTCGACTGGGCGCGGGCGCAGGTGGGAGAGGACTGGAAGCCCTACCTGCGCAACGTCCGTGCGCTCTTCGCGGGCGACCCCTGGGCATCGGCCGATGATGCTATGGACGGCGCCACCGCGTTTGCCGGACACATCCGCCGGCTTGCCGGCTCCTGACTCGAGACGTGTATGTCGCCTATCGGGCGCTCTGCGAGCGCATCGTCGATAGCCTTGCCGTGCCGGTCCTCCGAGTCGATCGAGGTGGCGACTGGCAGGCGATGGACCGCAGCGTGTCGGACGTCGTCGGCGTGCCCATCGTCAGCGATCGTGTTGCAGAGAGCTGAGCAGAGAGTCGAGAAACGCATTCTGCTCTGCGGCTAAAGATGGGACACCATCCGGCACGCGCGCCCAGAACAGTTCGAAGGTGAGCGGGGCGCTGCCGTCGGAGGGATCGCGTTCGACGTGGCGCCACGCCTCGGGCGGCTCCCCGTCACAACGCAGATGGTAGAAACGGCGCCGCTGCCATTCCGGCCCTCCTGCGCCCGACAGATCATGTGTCTGCTCGCCCAGGAACCGGACCAGAGCGAGGTCCGGCAACCCGGTCTCTTCAAGGGCCTCGCGCCGGACGGCGTCGGCCGGATCCTCTCCCGGCTCAACCGTTCCCGCCGGCACCTGGATTCCGGCCTCCAGGAAGTCGACATGACGGAAGACCAGGAGGCGCCGGCCGTGCGTGATGTAAGCGACGACCTTCTCCCGAATCGGACGTGTGGCGCTCACGAGACGGGAGGACCCGGCACCCCAATCTCCTGGGCTGCAAAGGGTTCGGTCAGATCAATCCAGACCTGACACAGGCGGGCGACTTCGGTCGCATCCACGCGCGGCCAGGTACCGACCTGCAGCACCCCCAGCGCGACCTCCTCCCCATGGCCGTTGAAGCCGCAGCTCCATACGGCCGATGCGATGTCGATCTCTCGATCGAACCTGCCGGCATAGCGCCAGTCGACGATACCGGTCAGACGTCCGGTCGCCGGATCGCCCAGGATGTTGGGCAGGCACATGTCGCCGTGCGTGACACCGGCACGCTGCAGCGAGCGCAGAGCTTCTCCGGCGATACGGATGACGTCATGCGGACGCTGCAGCCAGGTCGCGGCGACGTGGAGCGGGATACCGGGAAGCGCTTCCAGCAAGAGCCAGCCATTGCGGACATCAAGGACGCGGGGCGCCGGCACAAGACCCTGCGAGGCGAGCCGGCGCAGCAGAGGAGCGGATCCGTCGTCCGGACGCAGGTAGGCGGCACCTCCCGAGGGATCGGACACGCGATAGACGCGCTCGGCCATCCCCACCTCGTCCCAGCCCATGAGGTTGGGCCAGAGACGGCGGGGATCGGGAAGAGAATCGGGATGATCGTCCGGCGCCATGATCTTATGGTAAGTATCCGGCCGGGCGGACCTCACAGATCCCAGTAACGGCGCTGCACGGCGATCACCTGATCGATGGCGGCGGTCTGTTGCGGCCGGTATTCCTCCACCGAGCGTTCCAGCTCCGAGGCGCCCTCGTGGGGATCACCCACGCTCGAGCGGCGACCCATCAGTCCTTCGATGACGGCCAGCGTGCAGAACGGGACGTAGTCGGGACTGTAGCCACCCTCCTGCAGCACGGCCAGTCGTCCTCCGCTCACCTCGTCGGCCACGTCCCGCACCATCCCGGCCATGGACCGAAAGCCGTCCATGGTGACCATCATGCGGGCCAGGGGATCACGCATGCTCGGATCCTGACCGGCGGAGACCAGGATCAGATCGGGCCGGAATTGCCGGGCGATGGGAATGACGACACGCTCGAAGGCCTCGAGATAGCCCTTGTCCCCGGTGCCGGGAGGCAGCGGGATGTTGACCGTCTTCCCCTCGCCGGCTCCCTCCCCGACGTCCTCCACCTTGCCCCAGCCGATCGGGTACCAATCGTCCTGGTGCAGGGAGAGGAAGAGCACGTTGGGATCGTCGTAAAAGGCGGCCTGGGTGCCGTTCCCGTGATGGACATCCCAGTCGATGACCATCACGCGCTCGGCACCGCGGCGCTGCGCGTGACGGGCGGCAATGGCCACATTATTGAAGATGCAGAAGCCCATGGCCGCGGCGCGCATGGCGTGATGTCCCGGCGGACGCAGCAGGGCGTAGGCACGCCCCACCCGGCCGTCGAGCACCGCATCAACGGAGGCCATGCCGCCGCCCACCGCCAGCAGTGCCGCATCCCATGATTCCGGCACCACCGGCGTGCTCTCACCGATTTCGGTACTGGCCTCCCCGCCACCTGTGGAGCACAGGTCCTGGATGCGCCGTATATAGGAACGATCGTGAATGAGCGCGAGGTCATCCTCCGTGGCAGGGGTGGTCTGCAACTGGGTGAGCTCATCCCAGAGATCGGAGGCGGCGATCAGGGCATGCGTGCGACGCGTGATGCGGGAGGACGAGGGATGCTCCACCGACTCGATTACGCCACCCGGCAGGAGGACATCGATCGTGCCGGTTTCGTGGTGCAGGAAGCGCTCGTCGAACAGGTAGCCGGTCGTCATGGTGGATGAGACCTCCGAGATGTGAGGGCCGGATCATCGCCGCCTTCCGAGATGGTACGCCTGACGCTATAGTAGCTGCCGAACTCGCCGGATGAGCTCGCCCGCATTTCCACGCGCGGTTATCTCGACGCGGCCCCGCCTTCTCGCGGCCGTTCCCTACCCCTGACCCTCGGCAGTCATCTTATCCATGACGCCGGGATACGCCTTGGCCAGAGTGGCAATGATCTCGTTGAGACAGGTCTCCTGATCCTGTAGCTTCATGTCCTGGGCGGCGAGATGCGCCTGGATCTGCACCGCTTCGTGGAGCACCGCCTCGGCGTCGTTATACGTCTGCTGGGCTCGCTTGTCAGACGCTGCCCCCTGAATGTTCTGACCGACGATGATCACCGGCAACAAGATCAACTGCAGGAACGTCTGGGCGATCCAGCCGACGATGATGATGGTGTTGTGGCTCTGGATGGCGGAGGGCAGGCTGACCAGTGCCAGGACCGTGAAGATGTAGGCAGCCCACATCGAGCCCACGGCAATCGTGATGATGAGCGCCAGCCGCGAGTTGAGCCGAGCAAGAGGACTGCTCTTATCCAGTTGGTCGGCGACCTTGACCGGACCCTGCAACTTACGGTGATGGATGTGGGGATGCGGCACATAGGTAAACAGGCCGGCATGATGATTCGGCTGTCCCTGATTCTCCGCCGCGGGAGCCGGCGTCGGCTGGTCGCTCGTCATTGTTGTCCTCTCTCTTGGGGTCCGGCACCTCTTTTGCTCAAGGAGAGTGGTGGCCGGCCTGTCGCACTCTAATGCGCCGGACGACGGGATGCAAGAGATAGAATGACTGCTAAATAAGAATGTATATTAGAACGTAATGCGGACGATTCCGGAACTGATTGAAAAGATCCACGCGCGCGGTGGCAAGGTGACGCCGCAGCGTCTAGCGATCTATCAGGCGCTGGAGGCGGATACCACCCATCCCACCGCCGAGGCGATCTACGAGCGTATCCGCGAGACGATGCCGACGGTGTCGCTCGCGACCGTGTACAAAACGCTCAACGAGCTGGTGGCCATCGGGGAGCTACGCCGCTTCGATATTCACGGCGTCAGCCACTTCGACCCGCGGACCGACCCGCACGCGGAGGTCGTCTGCCTGGGGTGCGACGTCATCATGGATGTTTTCTCCCCGGCGGCGGTCCCCGCGCCGAGCATCCCCGGCTTCCAGATCGTCGGTCAGACACAGACGTTCTACGGCTACTGTCCGAACTGCCAGAACGTGCAGCAGCCCCTGGACTAACGATTTCCCTCTCAGGAGAGTGTATTTATGGCGCAAGCGGCCGACGAGAATCGCGACGTCGAGAATTCGGCTGTTAATGAAAACGGGCACACCAAAGAGCAGCAATTTGTCCTGAAGGTCATCCAGCCCGGCCTCGCCGGCCTGATGGACGGGTCGGTCTCGACCCTGGCACCGCTCTTCGCCACCGCCTTCGCGACCCACAACACCCTCACCACCTTTCTCGTCGGCCTGGCCTCGGCAGTCGGCGCCGGTATCAGCATGGCCTTCTCCGAAGCGCTGTCCGACACGGGTGAGTTGACGGGGCGTGGCAACCCGGTCAAGCGCGGCGGCATCACCGGCATCATGACCTTTATCGGCGGCGTGGGTCACACCCTGCCCTTCCTCCTCGGCAGCTATCACCTCGCCCTGACCGTGGCCTTCATCGTGGTCGGCGTGGAGCTAATCGCCATCGCCTACGTGCGGTACCGCTACTTCAGCATGAACTTCTTCATGAGTGCCCTTCAGGTGATCGTGGGCGGCCTGCTGGTCTTCGGCAGCGGTGTCTTGATCGGCAGCCGCGGCGGGTAACCGGGGCCCGTTTTCGCACCGGTCGCCCACCGCGAAGCGACTCCAAGACATGATTCGAGGGGGAGCGGGCATGCCTGACTTGGCCCGCCGCCGGCGACTCTCTCAATTTGGGTCAGGACTGGCGCATGCTCACGAGAGGGCGGCGCAGATGTCCGTGCTATCGATCACGTCCGTGCTACCGATTGCTGCGAGCACCTGGGAGTGATCTCCCTTGATCAGTTGTCCGGTGAAGTCGTTGAAGACACCCAGGCCGTCAACCTGCGCGACCACGCCGTAACCGGGCAACGTGACGTGCAGGACGCTCCCCGACTGGGCGCGAGTCACGGCCACGAGGTTCCCCGAGGAATCGTAGGTGAAGGTGAAATTGTCGTTCTCGTCGCTGTTCATCACCGGTATCGTCGTGCCGGTCACAGAGTTGACCAGGGCGTTGTCCCTGTACTTGAAGTGGAACTCAAGTCCGACGAGCATTCCCGACTGGTTGAAATAGGCTGTCACGTCCTGGTACTGCGTCCACGTCAGCACGGCATCAAAAGCGCTCGTGCCGCTCCCACAGGTAGTGAGAACTGTTGATTGGTCATAGACCGTGAATTCTCCGTGGCAAACGCTTCCCGCGCCCGTACTCTGACAGGTAAACCCCTGGGGCGCCGATGAATCTGCGTAGGCCCGTCCGTGCGGTACGAGGGCCACGGCGCCGAACAGCGCAAGCAGAAGGCCACAGCGTCCGAAACGTGTCATCGTTTTCTCCTCTCTCGTCCAATAGCGTGTGGTCCACGCCGGTATGTCTGCAATCCCGTGTGTTCCTGGATCGGGTCCAGTTCGTATAACACCATCCGGGTTACGCCTCCTTTCCTGGTCCGTGACCCACGCTCGCTTGCCTGCGGGTCATGGCTCACAGTCTGTGCCGTAAACCGGAAAGACACCACACAGGAACCCACATAACGCCCACACAATGGGGGTTGGTGACAACACCTCACCGTGGTGCTATGATTCCCCTACGCAATCGTCAAGGGGCTGTGACGAGGACGGGGCGACATGGTCAGCCGAGAGCGAACTGCATTCGGACCGACACTGAGCCGTTTTCGCATGGCCGCCGGCCTCACCCAGGAGGAACTGGCGGAACGCGCCGGCCTGAGCGTCCGCGCCGTCAGTGATCTGGAGCGTGGTGTCAACCGAAGCCCGCGGGCGCACACCGCGCATCAACTCGCGGAAGCGCTCGGCCTTTCTCCGGAGGACCGAACAACTTTCGAGGAGGCCGCTCAGGAGGCGCGCACTGCCAAACGGACGGAGCACGGCAGCCGCCATAGAGTGGATGGGCAAAGGGGGTTACGGCCGGACAGGTCGCTCCTGGGACAGACGCCCGTCCGCGTGGTGGCCGTGATCGGTATCGCCGCACTAGCCGCTGCGCTCGTGGCGTCGCTGCCCCTCACCGCATCCCGGCACACGGCGCGTGCCCACGAACTCACCGGTACTGCCATTGCCGTGTGGGGAGTGGCGATTCCTCCCGGAGTCCACTTCAAGAATCCCATCATTCTGAGCTCGCCCGTGCGCGACTCCCTCTACGTGGCCGATGCCAACACCGGCGCTATCCTCCGCCTCTCTGCGGCGACCGGCAAGTTGCTGGCCGTCTTTGGTGGGTTCGGGACCACGCCCGGGGAGTTCCGTTCCATCAACGACATTGGGCTGGATCGTCAGGGCAACCTCTATATCCCCGACGAGATCAACGACCGGATCACCGAGTTCTCACCGGACGGCAAGCTACTTCGGTGGTTTGGGCATAAGGGCGTCAACGCCGGTCAGTACTACCATCCCACCGCTCTCACGGTTGGCGCCGGAGGCGACATCTATGTGGCCGATGCCTACAACGACCGTATCCAGAAGGTCTCCTCCAGGGGACGACCCCTCCTCGTCTGGGGCTCCGCCGGCCACGCTCCCGATCAGGTTTTCGGACCGAACGCCATCCGGCTGGACGCCAGAGGTGACGTCTGGGTGACCGAGCATGCCAACCGTCGCCTCCACGAATTCTCGTCCTCCGGCAGATCACTGGCCCTCCTGCTGCGGCCAGGCACGAAACGAGGGGAACTGACCGACCCGCAGGACCTGGCGTTCGATCGGGCCGGGAACGTCTACGTGCTGGAGGAGCAGCTGGAACGCGTGCAGAAGATCTCACCCGCCGGCGCGGTGCTGGCGGTGTGGTCGGCGCACGGCAATCACCCTGAGTTCAAAGACATTGCCAACATCAGCATCGACAGTCGGAACCGCGTCTTCATCTCTGATCCAGGCAACGACCAGGTCCATATCCTGAGCACCAGTGGCCACGTCCTGGCGGACTGGCACATTCGCGCCCTGTTGCATCCGCTCTTCCGAGAACCTGAAGACCTCGCGGTGGATTCACACGGAAACGTCTATATCACGGACCGCGGGCGCGATACGATCGAGAAACTCTCCCCGGCCGGCACGGTACTGATGCGATTTGGCGCGCCCGGCAACGGACCAGGGGAACTCCGGGGACCTTCCGGCGTAGCGGTGGACGCAGCCGGTCATGTGTTCGTCGCGGACACGGGCAACGGGACCATCGAGGAGTTCACGAGCACGGGGCGGTTTATGACGCACTGGCAGACGCGGCTCCCGGGCTCAGTCCACCCCGGGCAGCCGACGGGTCTGGCCGTTGACCGTCAGGGAGATCTCTATGTCAGTGACCCCGTCACCAATGAGATCGAAGAGTTCTCCCCCTCGCATCGGCTCGTTCTGCATTGGGGACATAGCGACCGCAATCACCCGCTTTACTGGTTGCGGCATCCCACCGGTCTGGCCACCGACGGCCAGGGAAATGTCTATGTGGCCGATACCGGCAACCATCGCGTCCTGGAGTTCGCCCCGTCAAGCTTCAAGCCGCCGGCTATTCCTATTGGGAAGCCAATCCACTCGTGGGGCGGCGATGGGACTCGGGGAGAATTAGTCGATCCGGTCGGGGTTGTCGTCGACGCGCACGGGAACGTCTACGTCACCGATGCCACGACGTCGCGCATTCGAGTCTTCGCGCCGAGCGGCACTCTCATCGCTCACTGGGGCACACCAGGAAGCATGCCGGGAGACTTCCGGAAGCCCGCCGGGATTACCCTCGACCAGGGGGGCGATGTCTACGTGGCAGACAGCGGTAATCACCGCATCCAGAAATTCCGCCCCCTCGGTTGAATGCAGTAGGGTTCAGGCACAGGGCCGCGGTCACACAGGAGGAAGCACAATGAAGACCAGCGGGCGCAATCGATTACCGGGTGTCGTGACGAAGGTCACGCTGGGCACGGTCATGGCTCAGGTGGAGATGCGCGTTGGCGAGAACCGTGTCGTGGCAGCTATTACGCGCGAGGCAGCCGAGGAGCTGGACCTGAAAGAGGGCGACCACGTCGTGGCGCTCGTCAAAGCGACCGATGTGATGGTCGGCAAGGACGAGCCGGCGAGTTGACGCCGACCAGCCGGTATCACTCGTCGTCGCGGAGCCCGGATCGCTGTTCCCGGTCCGTCAGGTTATAGGCGTTGACCGCACCCCAGAGATGGAGATCTGCCAGTTCGGCATTCAGCGCCGTGACGTCGTCCCGGGGATCATAGCCCAGGAGGGCGCGGGCGTCGGAGATGTCGAGGCGCTTGAAGCGGTTATTGCTGAGCCCGTTGACGATCGCGAACCGAATGTTCTCGACATCGATCGCCCGCTCGATCAACTGCAGGAGATCGCGCCGCGAGACGAAGGCATCGAGCATCGAGACGGCATCCGGTCCCCGCGCCGCGTTCACCGGCAGAAACCACCCGATGCGGATGCAGATCACCGATAACCCCTCCTGCTCCGCCAGATAGCGGCCGAGCGCCTCACCGAAGCACTTGCTGACACCGTAGAGATCGCCAGGATTGACCGGATCGCTCACCTTGACCTGCACGTCGGCCGGGTAGCCGGAGACGGCGTGGATCGACGAGGCGAAGATGAGGCGCCGGCAGCCTGCCGCACGCGCCGCTCTCATGATGTTGTAGGTGCCGATGATGTTGTTGGGAAGGAGAGAGTTCCAGGTCGCACTGGGGTCGGGATCCGCGGCCAGATGGAGGACGGTGTCGATACCGTCGCACAGATCACGCAACCGATCAGGCTGTCCCAGATCGGCGACCGCGACCTCGCCGAACTCTCGCAGGCGCTCGGCCGCCTCATCCTGATCCTGCACCATCAGCCGCAGCGTGTATTTCTGCGCCGTGTGCTCGGTGAAGTAGGAGCCGATCCGTCCGGCGGCTCCCGTGACAAGGACGGAGCGTCGCCGCGGCGTAACGGGCGCGAGCGGGGGATGCGTGACGTCAAACCATTCCGGCATGGTGCCCTCCTCTGCCGTGTCCCCTGCAAGGAGCCGGCCAGCGATGCGGTTTGCCGCGCCCTGGTCGCCCTGGTAGTAATGCAATAAAGCGTCGCCTGCGTCGAACCTGCCTCACCGGCACCGTACTTCCTCGCGGCGCACCCGCTGTCCGGTTCGGAAGGATCGAACCCGCATGTCGCTCGCCTTTATCGGTGTCTACGTGCTCCTGGTCGGCATCGCATCCTTTGCCGAGAAACCGGTCTCGGGTCGGCTGGATGCGTATCAACTCACGGCGGCTCTCACGGCCGGGACGCTGGCCGCCGCGGTGCCGGCGTTGCTGCTGTTCGGCACCTGGAACTCCCTGGGCGTCCTCGCTCTGGGAGCAGGCATCGGGATCGGGATCATCAAAGGGATCGGCTCCGCTCTCTACTGCTTCGCGGTCGAGCGCGTCCCACTCTGGTTTGCGGCCAGCTTCTCCAACGCCTACGTGATCATCACTGCCGCCCTCGGCGTCATCGTCCTGCACGAGCCACTGACGATCACCAAGGCAGCCGGCCTGCTGCTCACCATTGCCGGCATCGTGCTGCTTTCAGTTCGCGGCCGCTCCGGCCACGAGAATCCCCGCCATGCCCTCCGTCTCCGCCCGCCCATCTTCTGTCTGATCGGCTACGTGGCCATCGTGGGCGCAGGCACCTTTCTAGAGAAGCCGGCTCTCCATGTGCTCGCACCACTCCAGCTGAACGCGTTGGTGGCGGGCGGTGCGGTTGTGGCCGCGTTGGCTGCCTTTCTCGCGCTGGATCGTGCGGCGCCGGGCCGGCTGCCTTCGCTCGGCGGCGCAGGCGTGGGTGCTCTGGTCGGCATCGGCGGCGTCTTCTACTACCTGGCCCTTGCCCATCTCGCCGTGTCGGTTGCCGCCACGCTCAGCAACAGCTACGTCCTGGTGCCGGTGGTGCTCGGCATTCTCGTCCTCCACGAGGAGCCCACCCTCCTCAAGGGAATCGGCATGGCCCTCATGCTGACCGGCGTTATTCTGATGACAGTCCGGATCTAATGGCGCACGGACTGACTATACCCGGCAACCGCGCTCCAATTCTCCTGGCTATCGAGCCACGACCACCCTGTAACCTCTGTCCGGCGCGCCCAGCCGGCCGCCACCACCACACGGAGGAGACGCCAGAGCATGGATAACGCCGATCTGCGTCAACACGAACGACGAAACCGCGCGATGTGGAACCGGCAGAGCGACGAGTACGAGAGCAAGCATGCGGCAACTCTGTCCGGCGAGCACGTGATGGCGTGGGGCTTATGGCGCATCCCCGAGGCGGAGCTCAACGTGCTGGGCGACGTGCGCGGCAAAGACATCCTCGAGCTGGGATGCGGCGCAGCGCGCTGGTCCATCGCCCTGGCCCAGGCGGGTGCTCGTCCCGTTGGCCTTGATCTCTCATCTCGACAACTCGACCATGCTCGCGCCCGTCAGTCCGAAGCGGGGGCTTCCTTTCCTCTGGTGGAGGCGAGTGCCGAGAACATCCCCCTCCCCGATGCGTCGTTCGACATTGTCTTCTGCGACTGGGGCGCGATGACGTTCTCCGATCCCTACCGGACGGTGCCCGAAGTCGGCCGCGTCCTCCGTCCCGGTGGGCTCTTTGCCTTCAGCGGCGCGACCCCCATCAGCTTTATCTGCGAGAACGTGCCGGAGGATCGCCTCACGCGCACGCTGATCAACGACTACTTTGGCCTGCACAGCATCGATTGGGGCGATGAGGTCGACTTCCAGATCCCCTACGGCGAGTGGATTCGCCTCTTCCGCCGGTCGGGTTTCATCGTCGAGGATCTCATCGAGACCCGGCCGGACGAGGGTCAGACCAGCAGCTATCGCGACGCGGAACAGAACGAGTGGGCCCGGCACTGGCCCATGGAGAGTATCTGGCGCGTCCGCAAAGCGGTCTCTACGCCGTGACCGGCACCTCATCCCGGCGGCGGTGCACGCTGTAGGCCTGCACCCATTCCTGCCGTCCCTTGACCCGCTGCATTCCGACGTCACTGACATCCACCAGACCCTCGATCAGATCGTGAGTCGATCCGGTGATCAGGATCTGTCCCGGGCCGGCCTGATCGCGGAGATGCGAGGCCAGGTTGACAACATCACCGACCGCCGTGAAATCGATGCGGCGATCCGACCCGATATGCCCGACCACCGCCTCACCGGACGTGACACCGATGCCGACCGGCAGGCGGACATGTGGCAAGCCGGGTGGTTCCAGGGACAGGGTATTCTGCTGGATGTCGAGCGCCGCCTGAACCGCCCGCCAGGCATGATCCTCGAAGGCGACCGGAGCCCCGAACAGCGACATCACGCCGTCACCCAGCAGCTGATTGACGGTCCCGCCGTAGCGCTGGATCTCGTCGATAAAGTGGGCGAGGTACGTATTGAGCACCGCCATAGCGGCGGCCGGCTCCAGTTCCTCGGCCAGCCGGCTGTAGCCACGCAGGTCGGCAAAGAGAACGCTGATCACCCGACGCTCGCCACCCGGGCGCAGGTAGCGCTCGGGGTCTGACAGAATGCGTTCCGTGACGGCCTCCGAGACCGACCGCTGCAGCGCGTTGTAGAGCAGCCGGTTGCGTGCCTCGATCTCGTCGTGCAGCGCCTTGATGCGCATCAGAGAGCGCACGCGCACCAGCAGCTCCAGCTGATTGACCGGTTTGGTCAAAAAGTCATCGGCGCCCGCTTCCAGAGCATTCACGCGGTCCTGCGCCGGGGAGCCCGTCACCATCACCACCGGCAGCACAGGGGAGTGCCCATAGGTCTCGACTTCCCACGCTCTGATTCCCCGGCATACCTCATAGCCGTCCATATCGGGCAGCAGGACATCGAGCAGGACGAGGTCGACCAACCCGGCCGCGATCAGCTGTAACGCATCCGATCCCCCACCGGCCGTGAGGACGCTAAATCCCTCCCCTTCCAGGCGCAAGCGAAGGAAGTACGCCTGGTCCGGACTATCTTCCACGACAAGAATGCGGCCTGCTGCCATCGCCATCCGTCCTACCGCGTCACCGCTTCGATCGCCTCGAGGAGCCGCCCGATATCGATGGGCTTCGTCAGGTAATCATCGCATCCGCTGGCCCGGGCACGTTCCTCACTGACCGTGAGGGCATCGGCCGTCACCGCAATGATCGGTATGGCATGCGTCTCCACCCGCGCCTTGATGGAGGAGGCAACGGCGAAACCGTCGATTCCCGGCAGCTGCATGTCCAGCAGGATGACATCGGGACGGTTGTCGGCCAGCCACTCCAGGGCCTCTTCACCGCTCGTCGCGCTGTGCATCGTGTGCCCGCGCGCCGTAACGGCCAGACGCATGACGTCGAGGTGGGCCGGCGTGTCCTCGACAACCAGCACGGCGAGCCGCGACGGCCCGGCACCGTTGCTCACCGGCGCGGGCTCCATCGTCTCCTCTCCCTCGCTTCGGGGCGACGTGGGCGATAGCACACCAGGCAGAACGACATGAAACGTGGCGCCCTCCCCGACGGTGCTCTCCACCCAGACGCGCCCAGCGTGCAGCTCAACCAACTGGCGAACAATGGCCAGCCCCAGTCCGGTTCCTTGACGCGAGGCGGAGCCATCGAGGCGCTGGAACGCCTGAAAGATCCGCTCGTGATGCTCGGCTGGAATACCGGGCCCCGTGTCGCGCACGGAGATGTGGAGGTCACGCTCGTTTTCCACAGTGGGACCAACGATGACGCGAATCCGGCCACCGGACGGCGTGAACTTGACCGCATTGGCGAGCAGATTCGTGAGGATACGCAGAAACTTGTCCTCGTCGGCGTCAATGGCCCTGACCCGACCATCGACATCGATCGACAGGGCGATCTCCTTTCCTTCCTCGGCGATCAGGGCCTCGGCGGTGGACTGGAGGTAATGGAAGGCCACGTCGGCCGCGAACGGCGCGATCTGCAGCTGCACCTGCCCGGCCTCCAGGGCGGAGAGATCGAGAATGTTACCGATCATCGCGCCCAACACCTCGCCATTGTGGGCGATGAGCTGCAGCGTCTCGCGCTGCTTGTCGGGCTCCAGGGTTGGAGCCAGGGTCGGATCCACCAGCAGGCTGGAGAGCCCGATCATCACGTTGAGCGGGCCTCGTAGATCGTGACTCATCTGCGCCAGGAAGTCGCTCTTGGCACGATTAGCCGCCGCCAGGCGGTCGTTGGCAGCGGCCAGCTGCTCGATCTTGGTGCGCAGCTCGTCCACCAATAGATCATGCAGGCCGGCCATGGACAGCATGGGATCGATCGTCAGGGACGAGCTGAGGCTCGACATCGCCTCATCGCGAAGCTGCGCCGTCTTGATGGCGATGGCGGCCTGATTGGCGAGCGCTTCGATAAAGCTCACCACGTCCTCGTCCTCGGGCCGGAAGCGCCCCTCTTCATATGATTCGACGTCGAGGAAGCCGATGACCTCGCGATCGTAGACGATCGGCGCGACCAACTCCGAGCAGACACGGCTGTTGAAGACGACGTAGCCGGGCTCGTCGGCGACATTCGGAACGGCCCGCGCAGTGCCGCTCTCGACCACCGCGCCCGCGATGCCTTCTCCCACCATGATGCCGGGTAGTTCGGCCAGCGTGCTTCCCTGGTGGGCGATCAGATGCAGCGTTCCATCCTCGTGGCGCAACCCCACCGCTCCCACCGGCGCATGCAGCACGCGCAATGCCACCTGCAGCACCTGCCGGCAGACCTCCGGTACCGAGAGGGGCTCGGTGATAGCGCGGCTGATCTCCTTGATGGCGGCCAGTTGGCGGTCGTTCTGGTGATACAGCTCGCTGCGATACAGGGTCACGGACAGGAGCCGGGCAAAGCGATCCAGCAGCGGCACGTGACTTTCCAGCGGATCGAACGCCGCGGGACGACGGGCGGCGAGGCGCAGCACGCCGAGCATGCGGCCGCCGAAAACGAGCGGATAGCAAAGCACCGCTGCCGGATCTGAGCCGTCCAGGCAGAACACCCGCCACAGACCGGCGACGCCGTCCGTCAGGGACTCATCGCTCGGGCGCCAGCCCTCCCCTTGATTCCTCAGCAGGAGGGGCCCGCGGAGCGCCTCGAGGTAGCGGGTCTGCGGGGCGGTGAGCCGGAGGGCCCGTCCCCGGCGCGTGCTGTCGACCAGCGTCTCCCCTTTACCGCGCTGCTGCACCAGTTTCTCCACACGCACCGTCAGCTGCGTCACTCCCGGCTGCATGGTCATCACCGATGCCGCGGCATCGTAGCGGAGAAAGCGCCGCAGCTCGCGCAGCGCGTGCATGTACACGTCGATCGGCTTGGTCTTGCGGAGCAGCCCATCCAGCACATCATCCAGCAGGAGGACGCGGCGCCGTTCCAGCTCGACGGCCAGCTTTTCCGCGACCGCCCGCAGCAATCGCCGATCGGAGGAGGCAAACGGCTCGGGGCGTGCAACGGCCAGCACTCCATAGACGCGCTTCTCGCCCAGGTCGCCGTCACTCCCCGGGCTGCCCGGCCAGATCACCGGCGCCGCCAGCACCTCTCCCACCGCGATGGTGCGCTCCTCGCGCACGGCGCCGGCCAGGGCCTCGAGATCCCAGACCATCCTCCCATGCGCCTGGTGCGCCGGCTCCAGAACCCCTGCCACCGGGTCGTAGAGGGCGAGGCAGGCCCGATCTACCTCGAAAGCGGCCGCCAGACGGTGGACGACCGAGCTGTAGATCGAGCGCAGATCGCGGGCTCCGGTGAGAGTGGCCTGGAGTGTTTCCAGAAACCCGGGGATATACAGGGAGGTGGCGGGCGACAACAGGATGTCCTTCTAGAGCCGGCTGACCGGCCCGGGGCGTATCGGAGATTATAGGCCCCCTTTACGCGGAAGACGTGCCGCGCGAGGGGCGGAGGACCAACACTACCCGACAGTGGAGAGAACCGTCACGACGTTGAAGGGGGGAACGGTGATGTAGACGCGACGGGCCGGCTCGGCAATCATGGTCAGGCCCTGGTACGCGTGCCCCACGCTGATGCGCGTCACCGTTCGCCCGTGAATCGGGTCGATCACCAGCACGGAGTCACGGCAGTGCGCCGGCACGCCGGTGCAGGTCTGCTGCGGGATGTAAAGGAATCCGGTGCGGTCATCGACGGCACTGTTTGCCAGATTCCGGTAGAACGGAAGGGTCCGAATCACCCGGCCGGTCCCGGCGCTTACCACAGCAACCCGCCCTGATGCTGTTGCCCCTGCCAGGACAACACCCTGCAGCGTATCAACCACCGTGGGCTCAATCTGGGAGCAATTCAGACTCACCGTACTCACGGTGGCACCGGTTGCGGCGTCCAGGGTACGTAACTCTCCAGCCCGCTGTCCGTAGCAATCTCCCGTACTCGCCACAAAGACGTGCCCAGTGTGCTTATCGAGGGTAAGTGTCCGCTCAGCGGGCGGCAGCGTGATGCTCTGGACAATAGATCCGCTCCGTGCGTCCAGCACGGAAACGCCCTGCCGGGTGGGAATGAACACGCGGTTATCACGCACATCGATCGCTAGCGGTGCGTGGATGCCTCCCGGCCCGATGCCGGCGATCGGGACCGTCCTGAGGATGGCGCCCTGCTGGATGTCGAAGGTCATGACGGACTGATAGGTGACGAGGAACAGCCGGTGGGTCCGCCCGTCCGCTCCCGCCTGGTAGAGATCACCGGCTGACAAATCGATGGTGCGAGCACCCCGCGCGCCATGGCCATTGAGGTCGAAGATGTCGAGGTATCCCTCACTCACGTTCTTGTGACGAGGATCGTAGGCGCTGATGACGAACACGAACCCGTCGGTGTCATCCACGACCAGTCCCGCCGGCACTTCGCCCAACGCCCAACTCCCCAGGTACCGGCCGGAGCGTGCATCCAACGTCGTGAGGCTGGAACGGCAGACCATACGGCCGCCCTGATTCCGCTCTCCGACGTTGATGATGAACACATGCCCTGCCTTCTTGCTGAGCCCGATCATGGTCGGCTGGAACCCGATGTGGAGGGAACCGGGCAGTGTTGGGGGAACGGGACCGGCGTGTCCACACAGGGTTGTGGGAGGAGCCGCAATCGACGAGGCTGGGACGAACAAGAACGACGAGCTCACCACCATGGCGAGCAGACGTGCCACGAGCTTCACCCGGCATCCTCCTTTCCACCTTTAGAGGGAGGAAACATAGTACAGCCTGGGAGTGGGATCAATGATACGCCGAGTGAGGAGAGATGTCATCCGCGCTGTTTCGAGCGCGCTAGATCTCGATCTGGCCGTCCCGGGAGAACAGTTGTCCGTCGACGGTCACTTCACCGCCCTGGCGCAGGTCGTACACCATATCCCAGTGAATGGCGGAGATGTTCCGGCCGCCGGTTTCCGGGTAGGCGCGTCCGATCGCCATATGGCAGGTGCCGCCAATCTTTTCGTCAAAGAGGACATTCTTGGTGAAACGCTGAATGCCCGCGTTGAGCCCGAAGGCGAACTCACCGAGGCAGCGGGCGCCTTCGTCGGTATCCAGCATCTCCCGCAGATAGTCCTCGTCTGAGGTGGCGCTCGCCTCGACGATACGGCCGCCCTCGAAGACCAGCCGCACGCCGGTGACCTCACGTCCCTGGTAATAGCCGGGGTAGTTGAACTGGATGGTGCCCTCCGTCTGGTCCTCAATGGGACCGGTGAAGACCTCACCGCCGGGGAAGTTGGCATGCCCGTCGTCATTGATCCAGGTGCGGCCGGCAATACCTACGGTCAGATCGGTCCCCGGCCCGGTGATGTGCACCGTCTTCTTGTCGGCCAGCCAATCGGCAATACGCTGCTGCCGGTCACGGACCTCTTGCCAGGCCGCAACCGGATCGGGCTGATCGAGCAGGCCCGCTCCGTAGACAAAGTCCTCGTACTCGCGCAGCGACATCGACGCATCCTGGGCTCCGGCCGGCGTTGGGTAGGCCGTCCCCGTCCAGCGCAGCGTGCCCTCGGCGGACCGCTGCATGTAGGTCCCCATCAGGGGCTCCATGGCGTTCGCCTGGAGGGCCATCTTGCCGGGATCGACTGCCGCCAGTGACCGCGTATTACGCGGGGCCAGAATAGCGATCGAGACGTCCATCTGCTCGATCGCGGTCCGCAGGAGTGGGTCAATGAATTTCAGCTGGTCATCGTTCGCGCAGCGGAACGTCGTCTCACGGATCTCGTCGGAGAAGAGGATCGGCGTGGGATTGCCGCCCGCCTTCAGCACTTCGGCCACCACCGCATTGACCAGCGGCTCTCCCAGGACCTCGCTCTGGATGACGACCCAATCATTGGGGCGCACGCCGACGCAGTAGTTAACGAGAACGGACGCGAGCTTCTCAACGCGGGGATCCATGCCTCACTCCTCCCAGTCCCGGGAGGCATCCAAGCCGCCTGCGGGACATACCACCACGATTATGCGGCTGAGCAGTGAAACCTCCGTGCCGGTCCCGGGACGGAGGCCGGTCGAGGCCGTCGAGTCGCTTGGCTATCTATCGTCG
>Ga0070739_10000860_pt1 | contig 51548 bp, 50 predicted proteins | sample Coa_R1_7_FD_66445 | JGI IMG/M metagenome (GOLD analysis project Ga0070739, IMG submission 66445) | Surface soil microbial communities from Centralia Pennsylvania, which are recovering from an underground coalmine fire - Coalmine... | ecosystem: Environmental > Terrestrial > Soil > Unclassified ...
GGACCCGTGTGCGGGATGCGACCTCCGACGACGAACGCGCATCCCGAGACGGCGAGCGTGAACACCGCGACGAGCGCACCGAAGCAGCGCCGTGCCTGCACACGTCCGGTGTGCGTCGGACCGTCCATGGCTCATCCCCCCGGTGTCGCCGGCCGACGGCGACGTTACGAAGCGCCGCGCGGCGCGGTCAACGCGTGCCGTCACCGCCGACCGCGAGGCGAACGACGGCATCGAGCCCCCGGCGCGTCCCCGGTTCGACGACGGGCAGGAGCAGCACGCTGAGACCGGCCAGCACGGCACCGCCGTCCGTGAGCGCGTTGTCGCCGACCATGACCGTCTCGGCCGGGTGCACGCCGAGCTCGTCGCACGCGGTGCGGAACAGGGCCGGTTCGGGCTTCTGCGCGCCGTGGTCGCACGAGAAGACGATCGAGTCGAACAGGTCGAGCCAGCCGTGCCGCGCGAGCACGCGGCGGTAGTCCCACCCCGTGTCGCTCACGACGCCGAGCCGCAGCCCGGAGCGTGCGAGCGTGTGCAGCGTCGCGCCGGTGTCGGTGTACGGGACCCACCGTGCCGGATCGATCTCGCGCTCGTAGAGCGCGCGGCCGAGCCCGTCCACCAGCACATCGGCCGCGCTGTACAGCGCGGTCCACGCCTCACGGTGCGCGTCAGCCGAGAGGTCACGTCCCTTCGCGAGCTCGTGCGGAGTCCGCGCGAGCGCCTGGATCTCGGCCCAGAGACGCCGCGCGTCCTCGTCGGTGACGTCGACGCCGAGTGCTGCGGCTTCCTCGACGATGCTGCGGTGACCACCGGCCCGGCCGAACAGCGTGTCGCCGATGTCGAACAGCACGGCGCGGATGCCCGTCACCCGAACCCGCGGTCATCGCCGTGGAAGCGTGGCGGGCGCTTCTCGAGGAACGCGGCGACGCCTTCGCGCGCGTCGTCGGTCTGGCTCGCGGCCGCCATGACCTCGATCGCGTACGCATACGCCTTCGGCTGGTCGAGGTCGATCTGCGCGTAGAACGCCTGCTTGCCGATGCCCTTCGACAGCGCGCTGCCCCGAGTCGCGCGCGCGAGCAGGTCGCGCGTCGCGCGGTCGAGCTCGTCCGGAGGCACGACGTGGTTGACGAGACCCCAGTCGGCCGCGGTCGCGGCGTCGATCACGTCGCCCGTCATCGCCATCTCGAGCGCGCGCTTGCGGCCGACGTTCCGGCCCAGCGCGACCAGCGGCGTCGTGCAGAACCATCCACCCCGCCCGCCCGGCACCGCGAACCCGGCGTCGGTCGACGCGACCGCGAGGTCTGCGGACGCGACGAGCTGGCAGCCCGCGGCGGTCGCCAGCCCGTGCACGCGGGCGACGACGGGTTGCGGGATGCGCTGCATCGTCGTCATGACGTCGGTGCAGGTCTGGAGGAGGGCGCGCATCGCGGCGAGGTCGTTGCCGGCCATGTCGGCGAAGTCGTGACCGGCGGAGAAGACGGGCCCGTTCCCGGCGAGGACGACGCCGCGCGCGTCGCTCCGCCCTGCACACGCGAACGCGTCGAGCAGCTCCTGCAGGTGCTCGAGCGACAGCGCGTTGCGGCGCGCGGGCAGGTTCATCGTGATCGTGACGAAGTCGGCGTCGCGCTCGACGAGGATGCACTCGTAGTGGCGATCCCTCGCCATCGTCCCCATGGCGGCCTCCCCGGGCGTCCCGAACCTCTCGACCCCCGACATTCTCACGTAAGTCGCGCGTTTGGGCTTCCCGGGAGGCGGGCACTACGGCCCTCGTGCGTCGGGAGGGGAGGCAGGCGACGGAGCGGGCCGCGTGAGCCTTCGGCGGGCGATCGAGGCCGCGTTGCTCGCCGTTCCCGTCGCCGTCGCCGCGGCCATGGTCCCGATGCTCCTCGGCGGCACCGCGCGCGCGGATTCGTCGGCGTCCCGGCGTACGGCGGCCGATCCGACCACCGACCCCAAGGCGATCTTCCTGCGCGACTGCGCGGTCTGCCACGGCAACGACGCGCGCGGCACGAACAACGGTCCCGACCTGCGCGGCTTCGGACGGGCGTCGATCGACTACGAGCTGTCGACGGGTCGGATGCCGCTGTCGTCGCCGACCGCGAAGACCGATCGCCACACGCCGAAGTACCCCCGGTCGGTGCAGGAGGCGCTCGTCGACTACGTGTACGGCCTCGCGGGCAACGGCGGCCCGGACATCCCCTCGGTCGACACGAGCAACGCCGACCTCGGCCGAGGCGGTGAGCTGTTCCGGCTGAACTGCGCGGCGTGCCACGAGTGGTCCGGACGCGGCGGCGCGCTCCTCTACCGCGCCGCGCCGACGACACATCCCGCGACCGACCTGCAGATCGCGGAGGCGATCCGGTCGGGTCCCGGCACGATGCCCGCGTTCGGGACCGCGGCGCTCAGCCAGGACCAGATGAACGACGTCGTCGCGTACGTGCGGTACCTGCGCCAGCCCCACGACCGCGGTGGTCTGCCCCTGTGGTTCCTCGGCCCGCTCGCCGAGGGCCTCGTCGCCTGGGTGATCGCGATGGGCCTGCTCCTCGTCGCGGTCCGCTGGATCGGGACGAAGACATGACGACCGAGCGCGAAGCGCACGAGCCGAGCAGCACGCGCGCGGCCACGCAGCGACGCGACCGCGGCGGTGAGGCCGCGATCCTGTTCGGGTTCGTGCTGTGCTTCCTCGGCGGCGTCGGGCTCACCTGGGTCTACGTGATCGGCGGGCAACCGCAGGCCGAGGGGATCCTGCTCGGCGTCGCGCTGTGCGGCCTCGGGTTCAGCTTCGTGACGTGGGCGCACCGTCTCATGCCGCACGGCCCGTACGAGGAGCCGCGCGAGCCGTTGCCGAGCGGCGAGCAGGAGCTCACGCTGTTCACGCAGGACTTCCAGCGCGAGGGGCTCGTCACGCGCCGGCGGCTCATCATCGGTGGGCTCGTCGCGGCGGCCGGGTCGCTCGGCATCGCGGCGCTGTTCCCGATCGCGTCGCTCGGGCCCGCTCCCGGCGACGCGCTGCTGACGACGCCCTGGCGGCGGGGCAAGCGCCTCGTGACGGAGGACGGCACACCGATCCGCCCCGAGGACGTGCCCATCGAGGGGCTCGTGACCGCGTTCCCCGAAGGTCACACGGACTCCGCGGACGGTCAGATCGTCCTGATGCACATCGAGTCCGGGCTGATCCGACCGCGTCCCGGGCGCGGGACCTGGTCGCCGGACGGCTTCATCGCGTACTCGAAGGTGTGCACGCACGCGGGATGTCCCGTCGGGCTCTACCAGGCGCAGTCGCACCAGCTGCTGTGCCCGTGCCACCAGTCGGCCTTCGACGTGCTGAACGGCGCGAAGGTCGTGTTCGGTCCCGCGTTCCGCGCGCTCCCCCAGCTCCCACTCGCGATCCAGGACGGATATCTCGTCGCGCAGAGCGACTTCCACGAGCCGATCGGGCCGTCGTTCTGGAACCGTCCACGACACACGAGCGGGAAGCAGTGACGCGCCGCAGGCAGCGCGCGCTGCTCGTCGGCGCGGTCGTCGTCGCGACCGTCCTGCTCGGCGCGTGCAGCGAGAAGAAGTCGCCCGCGATCCTCGGCGGGAACGGGTCCGAGTCGCACACGGTCTCGGGGCTGTGGTGGGTCATGTTCGGCCTCGCGGCCGGCGTGTACGCGGTCGTCGGGTCGTTCATCCTCATCGCCGCGTTCCGCGGGCGCGGCACCCGTCACGGACGCCCCACGCGCATCACGCCCGACGCGTTCATCTGGGTCGGCGGGATCGTCGTCCCGACGCTCATCCTCATGACGATCGCGGGCTTCACGGTGCACACGACCGCGGCCGTGCGGAAGCCGTCGTCGAACGCGCTGCGCATCGACGTCGTCGGCAAGCGGTGGTGGTGGGCCGTCAGCTACCCGAGCCTCGGCATCACGACGGCGAACGAGATCCACGTGCCGGTCGGCCAGCCGCTCTCGTTCAAGCTGACCTCCGACAACGTGATCCACAGCTTCTGGGTCCCGCAGATCGCCGGCAAGGTCGACACGATCCCGGGGCAGAACAACTACCTCAACGTCACGGTGCGGAAGCCGGGCACCTACCGCGGGCTCTGCGCGGAGTACTGCGGCACGCAGCACGCCAACATGCAGTTCCTCGTGATCGCGCAGACGCCCGGCGACTTCGGACGCTGGGCCGAGCGCGAGAGCATCCTCCCGCCACGCGACCTGACCGAGGAGCAGGCGCGCGGCCAGTTCGTCTTCATGAACTCCGCGTGCGCCGGGTGTCACACCATCAAGGACACCCAGGCGCAGGGCGACGTCGGCCCGGACCTGACCGACGTCGGTCAGCGGACGACGCTCGGGGCGGCGACGATCCCGAACAACGCGGGATACCTGTCGGGCTGGATCGCGAACCCGCAGACCGTGAAGCCGGGCAACCAGATGCCACCGCAGTCACTGTCGTCGAGCGACCTGCATGCCGTCGTCGCGTATCTCCAGAGCTTGAAGTAGGAGCCGCATGGCGACCACGGACACGCCGATCATCGCGCCGCCGATCCCGCCCGAGGAGCTCGAGAAGGGGTGGGGCGAGGAGGCACCCGGCATCCCGGGGTTCTTCGCGACGGTCGATCACAAGCGCATCGGCAAGCGCTACATCTACACGGCCTTCATCTTCTTCTTCATGGCCGGCATCACCGCGCTGATCATGCGCGTGCAGCTCGCCGAGCCGGAGAACCACGTGCTCTCCCCGAGCACGTACAACGAGTTCTTCACGATGCACGGCACGACGATGATCTTCCTGTTCAACACGCCGATCCTGGCGGGGTTCGGGAACTACCTCGTGCCGCTGATGCTCGGGACGCGCGACATGGCGTTCCCGCGGCTGAACGCCTTCTCGTACTGGATCTTCGTCATGTCGGGGATCTTCATGTACGCGAGCTACATCATCGGCAGCGCGCCGGACGGCGGCTGGTTCGCGTACACGCCGCTCACGACACGACCGTTCTCGCCCGGGATCAACATGGACTTCTGGGGGCTGGGGGTCGTGTTCATCGGCATCTCGACGACGGTCGGCGCGGTGAACTTCATCGTCACGACGTTCAAGATGCGATGTCCGGGGATGACGCTCAACCGGATCCCGGTGTTCGTGTGGTCGATGGTCGTCTTCTCGTTCATGGTGATCTTCGCCGTGCCGGCCGTGACCGTCGCGGCCGCGCTGCTCGAGTTCGACCGGCTGTTCGGCACCCAGTTCTTCAACCCCGCGCTCGGTGGCAGCACGCTGCTGTACCAGCACCTGTTCTGGTTCTGGGGGCATCCGGAGGTGTACATCCTCTTCGTCCCCGCGACCGGGATGATCTCGATGATCATCCCGATCTTCAGCCGTCACGCGTTGACGGGATACATCTGGATCGTCAGCGCGCTCGTGCTCGTCGCGTTCATGAGCTTCGGCGTGTGGGTTCACCACATGTTCGCGACGGGGATGCCCGCGCTCGCGATGTCGTTCTTCTCGGGGGTGAGCTTCCTCATCACGATCCCGAGCGGGGTGCAGTTCTTCGCGTGGATATCCACGATGTGGCACGGCGTCGTGAGATTCACGACGCCAATGCTGTTCGCGATGGGCTTCCTGCTCATCTTCCTGGCCGGCGGCATCTCGGGCGTCATGGTCGCGGTGCTGCCGTTCGACTGGCAGGTGACGGACAGCTACTTCGTCGTCGCGCACTTCCACTACGTGCTGAACGGCGCGGTCGTCTTCCCGATCTTCGGCGCGATGTACCTGTGGATACCGAAGATCACCGGCCGCATGATGTCCGAGCGGCTCGGCAAGATCAGCTTCTGGATCATGTTCATCGGGTTCAACATGACGTTCTTCCCGATGCACATCCTCGGCTTCCTCGGGATGCCGCGGCGTGTGTACACGTACCACTCCGGGCTCGGGTGGGACGCGCTGAACATGATCGTCAGCATCTTCTCCTTCGTGTTCGCGGTCGGCGTGCTGCTCTCGCTGATCAACTTCGTCTGGTCGATGAAGCGCGGGGAGAAGGCGATCGACAACCCGTGGGGCGCGGACTCGCTCGAGTGGGCGACGAGCTCGCCGCCGCCCGAGTACAACTTCGCGGCGATCCCGGTGGTGAACAGCCGGCACCCGCTGTGGGAGGAGCAACCGCTGCCCGTCGCGGCGTCGGGTGCGACGGAGTCGACGCGGAGCCTCGGGACCGTCGGCACCACCGAACGCGAGACCGCCTTCAGTGACGGGCTGACCGCCGAGCCGGAGGCGACGTTCGAGATCCCGCACGAGACGTACCTCCCGTTCGTCGTCGCGCTCGGCATCGCCGTGTTCTTCTGCGGCCTCCTCGTGCGAGCCGCGGTCGTGGGCGTGACGGGTGTCGTGGTCGGCGTGATCGCCGCCATGTGGTGGACCTGGAGAGTCGGCGAATGACCGCCGCGGATGCCGGCGCCGTCGTCCCGGTCTCCGGCTCTGCGCCGCCGCACCCCGTCCGGCGGGTGACGGGACGCGACCGCGTGCGCGGCTACTCGACCGCGTGGTGGGGCGTCGCCACCGTGATCGCGACCGAGGCGATGATCTTCCTCTGCCTCCTCGCGACGTACTTCTTCCTGCGCGCCGCGTCGAAGGAGTGGCCGCTGGGCGGGATCGAGCTGCCCGAGCTGAAGCAGTCGTCGATCTACTCCGTCGTCCTGATCGGCTCGAGCGTCCCTGTCATCTGGGGCGAGCGCGCGATCGAGCGCGGCGACGTGACGAGGCTGAAGATCGGGCTCGCGCTGGCGTGGGTGATGGGCGCGGCGTTCCTGTACCACACGGTCGACGACTTCCTGAAGCTGCACTTCGGGTGGCGTGACAACGCGTACGGCTCGATCTTCTACGTGACCGTCGGCCTGCACGCGCTGCACGTGCTCGTCGGTCTCGCGATCAGCTCGGTCGTCCAGCTGAAGGTCTGGCTCGGGAGGGTCAACGAGGAGCACCACAAGACGGTCGAGATCTTCAGCTTGTACTGGCACTTCGTCGACGGCGTGTGGATCTTCGTGTTCCTGTCCCTGATCGTCTCGCCGCACTTCGGGAGATAGGAGGTCGGGCGGTCGTGAGCATCCCGAGCCTGCGCGTGCGCGAGTTCCCCGAACGGGGCGTGCTGGTCTGGTACGCGCTCACCGCGCCGATCGGCGCGTGGACCGTGCACCTCGTCGGGCTCACCGCGCTGACGAAGTACTCGGACAACGTTCCCGGCGCGATCTGGTGGCTGCACATCATCACGATCGTCACCGGTCTCGTGACCCTGTCCGCGATGTACCTGTCCTTCCTGATGATGCGCTGGGGCGGGCGGGGTGAGGACCGTCCGGACCTCGCGGGGCGGGTCCGCTTCCTCGGCGAGCTCGGCATGATCATCGGGATCGCCAACCTCGCGCTGATCGTGCTCGAAGAGGTGTACGTCAACGTGCTGCACGGAGTGCGGTACTGATGACCGAGCTCGGTCCGCTCGCGCTCGTCGCCGCGCTCGCCGCGGCCTACGGCGCGGGCGTGTCGCGCGCGTGGAGCCGCGCGGGCCGGGGGCGGCTCGTCCACGTCCAGCAGGTCGCGCTGTTCGCGCTCGGGCTCGTGGCGACGGCCGCGGTGCTCGTCGGCCCGATCGACGCGCGTGCGGACCACAGCCTCACGATGCACATGATCCAGCACGTCGTGCTACTGAGCGTCGCGGCGCCGCTGCTCGCGGCGGGCGAGCCGTTCACGGCCCTCCTCTGGGCGCTCGACGACCCGACGCGCGCGCGGGTCTCCCGTTGGTGGCGCCGCGTGCTGCGGACGCAATACGGCGCGGGCTGGTTCGTGTGGATCGCAGTCACGCTCGTCCTGCAGACGACCGCGCTGTTCGCGTGGCACCTCCCCGCCGCGTACGACGGCGCGCTGCGTCATCCGCTGCTGCACGGGCTCGAGCACCTCAGCTTCCTGCTGACGGCGTTCGCGTTCTGGTGGGTCGTCGCGTGCACCGGATGGAGGTCGCGCCACGGTGCCGGCATCTTCGCCGTCGCCGCAGCGTGGTTCCCCGGGACGCTGCTCGGCGTCGCGATGATCAGCGCCAAAGCGCCCTGGTACCACGCGTACATCCACGGGTCGGCGTCCGCCGCGCTCGCCGACCAGCAGATGGCGGGCGTCGTCATGTGGGCGTTCGGCGGGTTCGCGAGCATCGTCGCGGGCATCGTCCTGTTCGCGTCGTGGCTGCAGGCCGTCGACCGCAGGCACCCCTCGGGCGAGCCGGTCATCGTCCCGACGATGGAGGTGATGCGGTGACCGCGAGGAGGGGACGCGCGCGGGCGGGCATCACGACAGTCGCGGCCGTCGCGTTGGGTCTCGGCCTGCTGCTCGGCGGTTGCCACTCGGGCCGCAACCCGCAGGTCCGCACCGTCCCGGGCGGCAGCGCGGACCAGGGCAAGCGCGCGATCGAGCACTTCGGCTGCGGGAGCTGCCACACCATCCCGGGGGTCAAGGGCGCCAACGGGCTCGTCGGCCCGCCGCTGATCAAGTTCAGCCGTCGCGGCTACATCGCAGGGATGCTGCCGAACACCGCGAACAACCTGGAGCACTGGATCCAGGATCCGCAGAGCGTGGTGCGGGGCAACGACATGCCGAACCTCGGTGTGTCCGCGAGCCAGGCGCGCGACATCACCGCGTACCTCTACACACTGGGCTGACGCGGTGATCACGAAGCGCATCGCCCGCTGGTTCGACGACCGCCTCGGCGCGTCGAAGTTCATGCGGCACACGCTCAACAAGGTGTTCCCCGACCAGTGGTCGTTCATGTTGGGCGAGATCGCGCTCTACTGCTTCGTGATCCTCGTCCTGACCGGGATCTACCTCACGTTCTTCTTCAACACGAGCCTCCACGAGGTCGTGTACCACGGGCACTACAAGCCGTTGAACGGCGTCCGGATGTCCGAGGCGTACCGGTCGACGATCCGCATCAGCTTCGACGTGCGCGCGGGCATGGTGTTCCGCCAGATGCACCACTGGGCGGCGCTGCTGTTCGTCGCCGCGATCGTGTGCCACCTGTGCCGCATCTTCTTCACCGGCGCGTTCCGCCGTCCGCGGGAGATCAACTGGATCATCGGCGTGACGTTGCTGATCCTCGTCATCGCGAACGGCTTCGCCGGCTACTCGATGCCCGACGACCTGCTGTCAGGCACGGGGCTGCGCATCGCGTACTCGATCGCGCTGTCGATCCCCGTCATCGGGACGTGGATCGCGTTCCTCGTCTTCGGGGGCGAGTTCCCGGCGACGTCGATCGTCTCGCGGCTGTTCATCATCCACGTGCTGATCCTGCCGGCATTGATCGCCGGTCTGATCGGCGCGCACCTCGCGATCCTCTGGCGCCAGAAGCACAGCCAGTTCCCCGGGCGCGCGCGACGCGAGGACAACGTCGTCGGGTCGCGACTGTGGCCGACGTACACGTTCAAGAGCCTCGGCCTGTTCGCGATCATCTTCGGCGTGCTCGCCGCGCTCGGCGGCGTCGCGCAGATCAACCCGATCTGGCTGTACGGGCCGTTCCACGCGCCCGCGGTCAGCACTGCCGCGCAGCCCGACTGGTACCTCGGATGGATCGAGGGCGCACTTCGCATCACGCCGCCGTTCTACGTCCACCTCGGCCCGTACAACGTTCCCGAGGTGTTCTGGCCGGCGGTCGCGATCCCCGGCGTCACGTTCCTGCTGCTGTACCTGTGGCCGTTCGTCGAGGCGTTCTTCACGCGCGACCACGCGGAGCACCATCTGCTCGACCGCCCGACCGACCGCCCTGTGCGCACCGCGATCGGCGCCGGGATGCTCGCGTTCTACTTCGTGCTGCTCGCGTCGGGAGCCGACGACGTGATCGCGCAGGTGATGCACGTCGACATCATCACGATGGTCTACGCGCTGCGGATCCTCGTGATCGTGTTGCCGATCGCGGTCGGCCTGTTCACGTGGAAGCTGTGCCGCGACGTCAAGGCGAGCGGCCATGTCGCCGAGGAGGAGGCCGAGACCGCGATCCCGATCGGGCCGTACCAGACGCCGACCGAGCAGCAGCCGCCGCGCGGTGTCAAGGCCGGGCGCGCGGTGTCGGCCGCGGGTGGCGGGATCGTGCACGGCATCGCGTCCGCGCTGCGCACGCTGTTCGGCGCGATCCTCGCCGTCGTGCTCGCCCGGGTCGGGAACCGCCGGCGCCCCGCACCGCCGAGCGACACCCCGCCCGCGCGCCCCAAGGAACCCGCCGGCCGCTGACCGTCGGCGCGCGCCGCGATCACACCCCGGTTGGTACACAACTCGCGCCTGGGACCGCGACTTGTGTACCAACGCGGCGTCAGGCGGCGGCGTGGCTCGGGCGGTCGCGGCGCGCGGTGCCGTCGCGTTGGGCGGGGCCCGGCGCCTGCGTCTTGATGAGGACGGACGCGAGGACCGTGATGAGGCCCGCGCCGAGGAGCACGACGCGCGCGCCCGGGAGGTGGCCGATGACGGGCCAGCGCACGCCGTGCAGGGCATCCGTCGCGAGACCGGCGAGGATCGCCGCCACGCTCAGGCCCCCGCGTATGACGGTGTGGAACGCGGCGAAGGCCATGATGCGCTCGTCGTCAGCGAGCCGCTCCTGCAACGCGCTCATCGCGGACGTCAAGGTGATGCTCGTCGCCGCGCCGAACAGCAACGCGCCGGCGAACGCGATGCCGAGGCTGGGGGCGAGACTCATCCCCGCGATCACGACACCCTGCCCGAGCACCGCCCAGCGCACGGCCGCGACCGCGTCGGGTGCAACGATCCGCAGCAGCACCAGACCGGCCGCGGCGCCGATGCCGAACAGCAGGATGAGGACCGCGAACCCGGAATCGCCGGCGTGCATGACCTTCCGTACGAAGACGATGCCCGTGGAGAACAGCGTGCCGAGGCCGATCGCGGCGACGCCCGCCGGGACGATCAAGCGGCGGATGAGCGGCAGCTTGAACGCGCCGACGAACGACACCTCCTGCTCGCCGCGCTCCTCCGCGCGGGCGATCTTGCGGTCGCGCTCGTCGAGGAGCTTGATGCTGCGGATGGCGAGGAACGACACGACGAACGTCGCGGCGTCGATGAAGAACGCGACGGACGTGCCCGTCCGGCCCTTGCCGAGGAACATCGACACGATCCCGAAGATCCCGGCGCCGATCGGGATCGTCCCGTACGACGACGCGAGCGCGAGCCCGTTCGCGAGCTCGAGGTCCTCGTCCCCCGCGAGGTCGGGAATCGCCGAGTCGCGCGCGGGGAGGAACACGAGACCGGCGGCTTCGAGGACGAACGCCCAGACGTAGACCCACCACAGCGCGTGCAGCAGCGGGATGAGCGCGACGATGACGACCCGCGACGCGTCCATCGCCATCATCGTCCGCTTGCGGTGCCAGCGCTTCACGACGCGCGTCGTCAACGGTCCCGCGACCATCACCGGGAGAAGCCGGAGGACCAGCACGGCACCGACGGCGGTGGACGAGCCGCTGATGTCGAGCACCAGCGCCATCAACGCGATCGTCGCGAGCCAGTCGCCGACGCCCGAGACCGTCTGCCCGATCAGCAGCGCACGGAACCCGGGCCGGTTCCACAAGCGCTTCATGACGTCAACCGCCGGGCGCGCCTGGCGCGCCGCTCGCGCCGGGCGGTGGCGCGGGCAGGTCGGTCATGACCGCTCGGTACCCGGACGGGGGCGGCTCGAACCTCGCCGACCGTGTCACGCGCCCCCGGGCGCGTCGTCGTGCTCGCCCGCGATTGACGCCGCGACGCGGCGGGCCTCCGCGACCGGGACACCGGCGCGCGCGGCGACCCAGCACGAGATCGGTGCCGCCGTCCTCGCCGACGCGTGCGCGGCGACGCCCGCGAGCGCGAGCAGCCCGTCGACCTCCTCGGACGTGGGCGGCTCGACGCCGAGCGCGGCGGCGAAGCGGTCGATCCACTCACGGTCGTCCATGCCGTCTCCTGCAGCTCGTGTTCCGCCGCACGGCGATGGTGGGCACATCCCCGACGGCGGCAGCAGTGGTACCCGGGGGGACGTCAGACGAACCCGCAGAGCGACCCGCAACGAGACGACGGACGACCCGGGGCGCAGGTGCTCGAGCGGGCCGCGCCCGAGCGCGCGCCCGGTTTCGTGCTGCAGCACATGCCGGGACGCGTACGCCGCGGCGTACGGTACGCGACCCGCGTGCTCGGTGGCCGGCTGCGTGCCGAGACCGTGCTCGTGCTCGCGCTCGTCCTCGCGCTCGACAGCGCCGACCGCGCGTCACTCGGCGCGCTGGCGCCGAGCATCAAGTCGGCGTTCCACATCTCGAACACGGACATCGGCATCCTCGCGTCGGCGTTCAGCGTCGTCGGCGGTGTCGCGACCGTGCCCGTCGGCGTCCTCACCGACCGCGTCCATCGCGTGCGACTGCTGGCGGGCAGCATCATGATCTGGAGCATCGCCATGGTCGCGACGGGTCTCTCCGTCACGTTCCTGATGCTCTTCGTCGCGCGGCTGTTCCTCGGTGTCGTCACCGCGACCGGCGGGCCGACGATCGCGTCGCTGACGGGCGACCTGTACCGACCCAACGAGCGCGGCCGGATCCTGTCGTGGATCCGCAGCGGTGAGCTGATCGGCGCGGGTGTCGGGTTCCTCCTCGCGGGTGGCGCGGCGGCCCTGTTCGGATGGCGGGGCGTCTTCATCGTCCTCGCCGTCATCGGGCTCCTCATCGCGCGCGGCGCGTACCGGCTGCCCGAGCCCGAGCGCGGCGCGCAGGGAGGTGCCGCGGCGGCGGACGAACCGGCGGAGGAGGGCCAGCGCGGCGACATCACCGGCCAGCTCGTCCACGAGGAGCACATCGAGCCCGACGAGCAGAACGTCGTCGCCGGCGACGACAAGGCGCAGCGGTCGCTGTGGTGGGCGATCAAGTACGTGCTGCGCGTGCGCACGAACGTGATCGTCATCCTCGCGAGCTCCGTCGGTGACTTCTTCTTCTCGGGGCTGCAGCTGTTCGCGGTCGAGTTCGCGGTGCACCAGTACGGCATCGGGAAGTACAGCGCGACCGCGCTCGTGCCGGTCGTCGGGATCGGCGCGCTCGCCGGCATGCTCGCGTCCGGCCGCGTCACCGACCGGCTGCTCGCCGACCGCCGTCTCACGGCGCGCATCTTCGTCAGCGCGTGGAGCTTCATCATCGGCGCGATCGTCCTCGTGCCCGGGTTCCTCAGCCACTCGCTGCTGGTCGCGATGCCGCTGTTCGTGATCGGCGGCGCGTGCCTCGCCGCGCCGAACCCGCCGCTGGACGCGGCCCGCCTCGACGTGATCGACCCCGAGCTGTGGGGACGGGCGGAGGGTGTGCGGACGCTGTTCCGCATCGCGGCGCAGGCGATCTCCCCGCTCGTGTTCGGCGTGCTGTCCGACACGCTCGCCGGCGGGCGCGCCGACGGGCTGCAGCTCGCGTTCCTCCTCATGACGCCGACGCTGCTCGCGAACGGCTGCATCCTGTTCTTCGCGCTGCGGACGTACCCGCGCGACGTCGCGTCCGCCCAGGCTTCGGCGGAGCTGACTCGGAAGCGGCGCGAACGCTCCCGCACCTCCTAGTCGCGTCGTCGCGACGCGTCCGGCCGCGAGCCGAGGGGAAATCCGGCCCGGATGTGGGGAAGACTCCCAGCACGGAACCGATGCGCGCGCGGACGGCGCGCGCCCGTCACGTCGACGACAGGGAGGCACCGTGGCCAGCGAGGGCTACCACGAGCCGATCGAGTGGCTCGACCAGCGGACGATCGAGCAGCACCGTGCGGTGCAGTCGGTCGTCGAGGAGCTGCAGGCGGTCGACTGGTACGACCAGCGCGTCAAGGCGACCGACGACGAGCCGCTGAAGCGAATCCTCGCCCACAACCGCGACGAGGAGAAGGAGCACGCCGCGATGGGTCTCGAGTGGTGGCGACGCCGCGACCCCGTGCTCGATGCGGCGCTGCGCACGTACCTGTTCACGGAGGGCGACATCGTCGCGGTCGAGCGGGAGGCCGAGGCGGAGAGCGTCGCCGGCGGCGGCGACGGACGGGGCGGGTCGAGCCGCGGCGACCTCGGTATCGGCAGCCTGCGCGAGGAGGCAATGCGATGAACCACCTGATGCGCGAGCTCGCGCCGATCTCGGATCCGGCCTGGGACGCGATCGACGAGGAGGCGTCGCGCGCGCTGAAGCACTACCTGAGCGCGCGCCGCCTGATCGACTTCTCGGGCCCGCACGGCTGGGAGCACTCCGCCACGAGCCTGGGGCGCGTCGAGCGCGTGGCCGACGCGCCGGGAGAGGGCGTCGAGGCGCGCGCGCGTCTCGTCCGGCCCCTCGTCGAGTTGCGCACGCCGTTCACGCTGAGCCGTGACGAGCTCGACGCGATCGACCGCGGCGCGCTCGGGCCCGACCTCGACGCGGTGACGGACGCGGCGCGCCGGTCCGCGCTCGCGGAGGACAAGGCCGTGTTCCACGGTTGGGCGGCCGGCGGGATCGAGGGGATCGTCGAGGCGTCGCCGCACGAGCCGCTCCCGATCAGCGACGAGTACGACGACTATCCGGGGACCGTGGCGCGCGCGATCGCGCGGCTTCGCGACGCCGGCGTGGAGGGCCCCTTCGCGATCGCGCTCGGGCCGCGCTGCTACACCGGGATCCTCGAGACGACGCACCACGGGGGCTACCCGGTGCTCGACCACATCCGGCTGATCCTCTCGGGCCCGATCGTCTGGGCACCGGCGGTCGACGGCGCGGTCGTCGTCAGCCAGCGGGGCGGCGACTTCGAGATCGTGTGCGGCGAGGACTTCTCGATCGGCTACCTGTCGCACGACGCGACCTCGGTGCAGCTCTACGTCGAGGAGAGCATGACGTTGCGCATCGCCGGCCCCGAGGCGGCCATACGGCTGCACTACCCGTCCTGATCGCGCGGTCGGCCCGGTAGCCTCGACGACGTGAGCATCCGCGACCGCCGCGTCGAGCAGACCGTCCGGTCGCGCGCGGGCTGAGGCGATGCGCGTCTCTGGCCCCGGTGACGGACTGTTCCGCCACCGCGGCCTGATCGCCCTCGCCGTCGGGCTCTCGGTCCTCGAGTGCGGGATCCTCGTCCTCGTCGGGCCGCACGCGTCGCGGGGGCTGGCGCCGCAGGTGACCGCGCCGTCTCCGTTCGGCGCGTTCCACGACCTGCGCTGGCTGCTCGTGTACCACCGGTCGTGGTCGACGCTCGGGTTCGAGCTCGCCGCGCTGCTGGCGTTCCGCGGCGCGCTCGACGCGTTGCTGCTCCGTCTCGCGCGCCCGCCGGACGCCGAGTCCGTACCGTTCCGCACGTCGTTCGCGCACTGCGTCGGCTTCACGGCCGTCGCGCTGGTCGCGCTCGCGCCGTGGACGTTGCTCCTGTTCGCGCTCGCGATCATCCCGATCTCGTGGCTGTTCTTCGCGTCGATCCCGCCCGCGATCGCGACGGTCGTGCTCGTGCACCACGGGGCTGCGCGCGTCGGTTGGTGGCGCGCGCTCCCACCGCTGCGGACGAGCGCATGGATGCTCGCGACGTTCGCCGTCCTCACGCTGGGCTCGCTCGCGATCTCGCTCAGCCCGGTGTGGCCGCTCGCGCTCTTGTCCGCGGCGGCGACCGGACTGTTCAATGCATGGGCGTGGACCTCGATCGTCCGCGGCCTCGAGCACGCGCGTCCCGGTGAGCGCGCCGGGCTCGGCCGCGTGCGGCGGTGGGTTCCCGTCGCGCCCATTGCGCTCGCGTCGATCTTCGCGATCGTCGTCGGCGGCAGCGCGATCGGGTTCGCCGCGCACCAGCCAGCCGAGCCGAAGACGGTCGCCGCGCTGGCGCCGTCCGGCCACGGTGCCCCGGTGCTCGTCGTGAGCGGCTTCGCGAGCCACTGGGACGGGTCGCCGGTCGACTTCCTCGGGCCGGGCTTCCGGGAGTGGCGCTTCTCGTACCGCGGTCTCGGCGCGGACGGCGAGCCTCTCGCGTACGGGTCGAACGACACGCAGCAGTCGCTCGCCGCGCTCGACCGTCTCATGGCCCAGCAGGTGGACGCGATCTCGCGCGCGACGGGTGAGCGCGTCGCGATCGTCGCCGAGAGCGAGGGGTCGCTCGTCGCGAAGACGTACGTGCTCGCGTACCGCGACGCGCCCGTGCGGTCGCTCGTGATGCTCAGCCCGCTCGTCCGTCCGGGGCGCGTGTACTACCCGGCCGAGGACACCGACGGTTGGGGCACGCTCACCGGTTGGGGTCTGCGCGGCGTGTCGCAGCTGCTGTCCGGCCTGTCGCCACTGGAGCTCTCACCCGACTCGCCTTTCGTCCGCGACGTCGACCAGCACGGCGCGGCGTTGCGCGACGCGCTCGCGTGCAGCGCGCCGGGGATCACCCAGTTCGCGTACGTCCCGCTCGCGGACGCGGTGTCCGCGCCGCTCGAGGACGAGCAGGACGTCGAGGACCCGGCCGGTCTGGGCAGCGTGCGCGTGCGCGTCGTGCCCGCGTTCCACGGCGGCCTGCTCGGCGACAAGACCGTCGAGCGGATGGTGCGCCAGGACCTCGAGGGCAACGCGCCGCGCACGGAGACGAGCTGGACGACGGCGGGCGCGATGATCCGCGGCGCGGCCGCCGCGTGGCAGGTCCCCGACCTGCCGGTCCAGCTGAACCCGGTCTGGCAGTCGACCGAGCACCCGGGCCTGGCGAGCCCGGTGCGATCCGCGCGTTGCGACGCCGTCCGGTCGGAGCTGCGCGCGATGGTCGGAGCCCCGTGACGCGCACGGGACGTGTGACGACTGCGCCGGTGTCGGCCGGGGACCGCGCCGGGAAGGATCGGGGTCCATGAACGCCGCGCTCGTCCTCGTGATCGCGTTGCTCGCCGGCGCGATCCCCTTCTCGGCGATCGTGGCGTGGGGCACGAAGCGTGTCGATCTTCGCGACTACGGCACCGGCACCGTGTCCGGCACCGGGTTGTTCAAGGTCGCGGGCGCCGGGCCGCTCGTGGTCGCCGGGATCCTGGACGTCGGGAAGGGCGCGCTCGGTCCGGCCCTCGCGGGCCACGGCCGTCCCGAGCTTGCCGCGGTCGCGGGCGGCATGGCCCTCGTCGGTCACAACTGGTCGCCGTTCCTCCGCGGCGCGGGCGGCCGTGGCTTCGCGCCGTCGCTCGGCGCGCTCTGCGTCCTGGGGTGGCCGGGCGCGGTGCTGCTGCTCGTCGCGCTGATCGTCGGCACCACGTTGCGCAAGACCGGCCTGATGGTGTTCCTCGCGATGGCCGCGCTCACGCCGTTGCTCGGCGGTCTGTACGGCGTCCACGGGGTGTGGACGGGTCTCGCGCTCGCCGTCCCGATGTACGCCAAGCGGCTCGCGGGCAACCGTCCCCCCGAGCACCGGGACGCGCGCACGTACGGGCGCCGGCTGCTGTTCGACCACGACGGCCCCGAGTCGAGCGCGGAGCCGACGACGCAACCGCCGCCGGCGTCGTCCCCCCGTGGCGTGGCCGGCGGGACGACGCAGCCGTGCGCCGGTGACCCCGTCGCGGGCGGGTACCGTGCTGCGAGCGCCCCGGTCGACCCGCCCCGGCCCGGTGGCGGCGGACACGCGGGGCGGAGGGAGCCTTCGGCGTGAGTCCCGTCTCGATCGTGACCGACAGCGCGGCGGCGCTGCCTCCCGAGCTCGTCGACCAGTACCGCATCACGGTCGTCCCGATGTGGCTCGACCTCGGCGAGCGTCACGTCCACGACGACGAGCTGTCGATCGAGGAGGTCCTCCGCTACGACGAGGTCTCGACGTCGGGCCCGACGCCGGGCGAGTTCGCGGAGGCGATTCGGGGCCGCATGTCCGACGACGGCGTGCTCGTGCTCACGATCGCGGCCACGATGAGCTCGACGTTCGGCGCCGCGCAGACGGGCGCGGAGACGGTCGACGGGCGGGTCGCGGTCCTCGACACGTCGACCGCCGCCGGCGCGCAGGGGCTCGTCGTGCTGGCCGCGGCCCGGGCGGCGGACGCGGGCGGGACGCTCGACGACGTGGAGCGCGCCGCGGCGAAGGCGATCGAGGGCGTCCGGCTCGTCGCCATGGTCTCGGACCTCGACCATCTCGTCCGTAGCGGCCGCGTCCCCGAGGTGGCGGGCTGGGCGGGGCGGCGGCTCGGGATCCGGCCGCTGTTCGAGTTCCGCGACGGCAAGCCGCACCGGCTGCGCCCCGCGTTCAGCGTCGACGCCGCCAAGGACCGGATGGTCGCGCTGCTCCGTCGGTCCGCCGTGCCCGACGCCAAGCTCCACGTCGCCGCGCTGCACGCGCAGGCGCCCGAGGAGGCACGCGAGCTGCTCGGCCGGGTCGAGGCGGAGCAGTCACCGGCGACGTCGTTCGTCGGGCGGTTCGGCTCCGTGATGGTCGCCCACACCGGCCCGGGGCTCGCGGGCCTCGCCTGGTGGTGGGAGCGCTGACACCTTGTGTGGATCTGCCTCCCAGGAGGTGACGGATCCTCACATCCTCACGAGTGAGGGACGCTACGCGGGCAGCTGCTCCAGCGCGAGCTGCTCCTCGAGCACCCAGTCGACGGCGCGGACGATCGCGGGTACCGCGGCCACGTCGTAGGCATGGCCCATGGCGGGGACCATCTCGACGTGGCGGGCGTCGTTCGACGCCGCGAAGAGCTCGTACACGTCGCCGGGCGGGATGAACCGGTCGCGCTCGCCGTGGACGAAGGCGATCGGGACGTGGACGTGCTCGACGAGCTCGACGGGAGGCTCGGGCGTCACCCACGTCGACGACAGCCGCACGCGCAGGTGCCGGCGGGCGAGGAGCCGGCCGAGCCGGGTCCGGGTCAGGCCGGCCGCGAGGATCGCCCGCGCATTGCGGGGCAGACGCCACCGCGCCGGGCAGCTCACCGCGACCACGCCGGTGAGCCCGTTCTCCGCGTGCTCGCTCGCGGCGTAGCGCACCGCGGCGATCGCGCCCATCGACGCACCCACGACGAGCACCTGGTCGCACCGCTCCCGGGCGATCTCGACGGCCGCGGCGACGTCGTGCTCCTCGAGGTCCCCGAGCGTGCAGGAGCCACCCGACCGGCCGTGCCCGCGGGCGTCGTACGCGATGACGTCCAGGCCGTGCTCGTGCAGCGCCTCGGCGACCGCGACGACGGGCGGGTGCTCGCAGGTGGCCGCGAACCCGTGCACGAGGACGACCGCGGCCCGCGCCGACTCGGCCTCCCAGCGCCGGCCCGCGAGGGACACGCGGTCCGACGTCAGGAGCCGGGCGCCGGATGTCCGCAGCCTCATCGGCCGCACAGGGGACGCGTCATCCGGCCACCGGCAGCGCCGCGGGCTCGGGCGCACGGTGGCCGTGCTCGTGCAGGAGGCGGTGGAACCACCAGGTGGACAGGGCGATCGCCCCGCCGGTGAGGAACCAGGACGCGCCCGTCTTGGCGACGTAGAACGTCCCGACCGACTGGCTGAACAGCAGCCACAGCGCGATCGCCGCGTTGGTGAGGCCGATGAAGGCCCACAGCAGCGAGACGCGCTTGAAGAACCGGCCGACGTGGTCCTCGGCGAGGAGCCACGCCGGGAGCGGGCAGAAGTCCTTGGCGAGGCGCTGGGCGAGCGGCTGGCCCAGCGGGACCGAGAGCAGGAATGCGCCCGCGATGAGCACCTGCCCGAGCGTCGGCTGCAGGAAGTAGATGACGACGCTGTGCGTCGCGAACGACACGGCCGTGCGCGCCGTCATCGTGATCGCGCTCAGCATCAGGATCCCGGGGACCCGGCTGCCGGTCAGCAGGCGCCGGATGACCGCGCCGTACGTCCAGCAGACGCCGACGAGCACCGCGCCCCACACGCCGACCACGCGCAGGAGGATCAGGAACAGGACCAGCGGGACGATCGTGCTCTCGACCAGGTGCGGCAGGGCATGGCGGGCGAGAACACGCAGTCGAGGGATCTCGAAGTGCTGCGACATGGCTCCTGCAGACGAGTGGCCGAACGGGATGTTCGCACATTCGGGACCTGACGGTGCGTCGCCCTCGAGTGTTCCCGTCCGTGCACCCGTCATATCGGCGGAGTGCCCGATTGCTTGAGCGGGTGCAGCCGTGGTGAGTGGCGACGGACGGGTGCAGCGTACCGGCGCCGCGCCGCATTCCTCACAGCGGAACGCGAGGACTTTGGTCCCTTCTCCGTGAACTTCCGGTAAGTGGTTCGACGCTCAACGACCGCGCGCTCGCGTGCGGTTCGCGGACTGTATCGCCTCACGATGCAATGCGACAGGGGCCGTGTGGGTACTCCCCTGACGCGACCGCGCGCCGCTCGGCGCGCCACCTGGACGAGAGCGAGGGGATCACCGTGGCGAAGCAGAAGGTCGGAGACGCGATCGTCGAGCGCCTGCAGGAGTGGGGCGTCGAGCTGATCTTCGGGTACCCCGGCGACGGGTTCAACGGCATCCTCGGCGCGCTCAACCGCGCGGGCAACACGCCGCGCTTCATCCAGGCGCGTCACGAGGAGATGGCCGCGTTCGAAGCGGTCGGCTACGCGAAGTTCAGCGGGCGCATCGGCGTGTGCATGGCGACGTCGGGGCCCGGTGCGATCCATCTCCTCAACGGCCTCTACGACGCGAAGCTCGACCACGTTCCTGTCGTCGCGATCGTCGGGCAGACGGCGCGCACCGCGCTCGGCGGGAGCTACCAGCAGGAGGTCGACCTGCAGACGTTGTTCAAGGACGTCTGCCACGAGTACGTGCAGCAGGCCGCCACGCCGCAGCAGTTCCCGATGCTCATCGACCGCGCGATGCGCATCGCGTACTCGGAGCACACGCCGACGTGCGTCATCGTGCCCGCCGACCTGCAGGAGGTCGAGTACACGCCGCCCGAGCACAAGTTCAAGATGGTGCCCGGCAGTCTGGGCATCAAGCGACCCGAAGTGGTCGCGCCCGAGGACGAGATCCGGCGCGCGGCGGAGGTGCTCAACGCCGGATCGAAGGTCGCGATCCTCGTCGGCCAGGGCGCGCGCGGCGCGAAGCAAGAGGTGCTCGAGGTCGCGGACGTGCTGGGCGCGGGCATCGCGAAGGCGTTGCTCGGCAAGGACGTGCTGCCCGACGACAACCCGATCGTCACCGGATCGATCGGGTTGCTCGGGACGCGCCCGAGCTACGAGATGATGATGGGCTGCGACACGCTGTTGATGGTCGGGTCGAGCTTCCCCTACAGCCAGTTCCTTCCCGACTTCGGGCAGGCGCGCGGCGTGCAGATCGACATCGACCCGAAGATGATCGGGATCCGCTACCCGATGGAGGTCAACCTCGTCGGCGACGCGCGCGCGACGTTGCGACGCCTCGTGCCGATGCTCGAGCGCAAGAGCGACCGCTCGTGGCAGGAGGACATCAAGTCCGGCATCGCGCGTTGGTGGGAGGTCGTCGAGGCGCGCGCCATGGTGGACGCGAAGCCAGTCAACCCGCAACGCGTCTACTGGGAGCTGTCGCCGCGCCTGCCCGACGACGTCATCATCGCGTCGGACTCGGGCTCGTCCGCGAACTGGTACGCGCGCGACCTGAAGCTGCGCGGCGACATGCGCGGCTCGCTGTCGGGGACGCTCGCGACGATGGGCCCGGGCGTCCCGTACGCGATCGGCGCGAAGTTCGCTCACCCACAGCGTCCCGCGCTCGCCTGCGTGGGTGACGGCGCGATGCAGATGAACGGCATGGCCGAGCTCGCGACGATCGCCAAGTACTGGCGGGACTGGACCGACCCGCGGCTCATCGTGCTCGTGCTCTGCAACGGTGACCTCAACCAGGTGACCTGGGAGATGCGCGCGGAGTCGGGTGACCCGAAGTACGACGCGTCACAGCAGCTGCCGGACGTCAGCTTCTCGAGGTTCGCGGAGCAGATCGGGCTGCGCGGGCTGCGGATCGACGAGCCGAACCAGATCGCGTCGGTGCTCGACGAGGCGTTCGCGTCCGACCGGCCCGTCGTGATCGACGCCGTGACCGACCCGAACATCCCGCCGATCCCGCCCCACGCGACCTGGGAGCAGTCGCGCAAGATGATCACCGCGCTCATCAACGGTGACCCCGACACGCGCGACATCATCAAACGAGGCTTCATGGAGAAGGCGCAGGACTTCCTGCCGCACTGACGGACGTGGCCGGGGTGCGCGCGTCGGACGCGGTCCCGATCGAGGGGCTCGACGTCCACTGCTACACGATTCCCACCGACTCGCCGGAGTCGGACGGGACGCTGGCGTGGGACTCGACGACGATCGTGGTCGTCGAGGCCCACGCCGGCGGCAGGACCGGGCTCGGCTACACGTACGCGGCCGCGGCGGCAGGCGACGTCGTCCACGGCAGGCTCGCCGACGTCGTCACGCACCGCGACGCGCTGGACGTCGGCGCCTGCTGGTCCGCGATGCGCGAGGCGATCCGCAACCTCGGCGGCTCGGGTGTCGTCGCGAACGCGATCTCAGCGGTCGACGTCGCGCTGTGGGATCTCAAGGCCCGCTTGCTCGACGTGCCGCTCGTCGTCGCGCTCGACGCGTGCCACGAGGTCACGCCGATCTACGGCAGCGGCGGCTTCACGTCCTACTCGATGGAGCAGCTCGCGGATCAGCTGCGCGGCTGGGTCGACGCCGGCATCCCGCGCGTGAAGATGAAGGTCGGACGCCATCCCGACCACGACGGCGAGCGCCTCCGCGTCGCGCTCGACGCGATCGGGCCGCGCACACAGCTGTTCGTCGACGCCAACGGCGCGCTCAGCCGCAAGCAGGCGCTCGCGTGGGCGGTCCGTTACGCGGACGCCGGCGTGACGTGGTTCGAGGAGCCAGTCTCGTCGGACGACCTCGAGGGCCTGCACCTCCTGCGCGACGCGGGACCGCCCGGCCTCGACATCGCGGCCGGCGAGTACGGCTACACGCTCCCCTACTTCCAGCAGATGCTCGACGCCGGCGCCGTCGACTGCCTCCAGGCCGACGTGACGCGTTGCGGCGGCATCACGCCGTTCCTGCGCGTCGGCGCGCTCTGTGACGCGCGCACGATGGACCTCTCCGCGCACTGCGCGCCGCAGGTCTCCGCGCACGCGTGCACGGCGATCTGGCACCTCCGCCACCTCGAGTACTTCCACGACCACGTCCGCATCGAGTCGATGCTGTTCGACGGTGTGCTCGAGCCCGAGCCGGGCGGGTTCCTGCGCCCCGACCGCAGCCGCCCGGGCCTCGGCCTCGAGCTGAAGCACGCCGATGCGCAGCGGTGGGCCGCGTGAACAGGTACAACGCGCACCCCAACGCGGAGGGCGTGGACGTCGAGTCGTTGGCGCGCGCGCTCACCGAGCGCGTGCGCGGCGAGGTCCGCTTCGACGCCGGCAGTCGCGGCGCGTACTCGACGGACTCGTCGAACTTCCGGCAGCCGCCCATCGGTGTCGTCGTGCCGCGTGACGTCGACGACGCCGTCGCGGCCGTCGCGACGTGTCGCGAGCACGGCGCGCCGATCACGCACCGCGGTGGCGGCACGAGCCTCGCAGGGCAGACGACCAACGTCGCGGTGATCGTCGACTGGTCGAAGTACCTGCATCGCGTCGTCGAGATCGACCCCGTCGAAGGGACCGCGCGCGTCGAGCCGGGTTGCGTGCTCGACGACCTGCGCCGGCGGGCGGGCGAGCACGACCTCACGTTCGGGCCGGACCCCGCGACGCACAACCGCTGCACGCTCGGCGGCATGATCGGCAACGACTCGTGCGGCACGCACTCGCTCATGGCCGGCCGCACCGCCGACAACGTCGAGTCGCTCGACGTCCTGCTCTACGACGGCACGCGCCTGACCGTCGGCCCCACGAGCGACGAGGAGATCGAGCGCATCGTCGCGGGCGGCGGCCGGCGGGGCGAGATCTACGGCGCGCTGCGCGCGCTGCGCGACCGCCACGCGGACGCGATCCGGGCCCGCTATCCCGACATCCCCCGGCGGGTGTCGGGCTACAACCTCGACGAGCTGCTCCCCGAACGCGGCTTCAACGTCGCACGCGCGCTCGTCGGCAGCGAGGGCACCTGCGTCACGGTGCTCGGCGCGACGTTGCGCCTCGTGCCGGCGCGGGCGAAGCGCGCGCTCGTCGTGCTCGGCTACCCGGATGCGGGCGCGGCCGGCGACCACGTGCCGATGATCCTCGAGCACGGGCCGATCGGCCTCGAGGGCTTCGACGACCGGCTCGTCCAGTTCCTGCGCCAGAAAGGGTTGCGGACCGACGACATCCCGCTGCTCCCCGAAGGCAACGCGTTCCTGCTCGTGGAGTTCGGTGCCGAGTCGCAGGACGACGCCGACGCGCAGGCGAAGACGTTCATGGACGAGATCGGCCGCGTCGCGGACGCGCCCGACGTCGCGTTCTTCGACGACCCTGCGCAGGAGCAGAAGGTGTGGGAGGTCCGGGAATCGGGGCTCGGCGCGACGGCGCTCGTACCGGGTCACCCCCGCACGTGGCCGGGATGGGAGGACGCCGCCGTGCCCCCCGAGCGGATCGGCGAGTACCTGCGCTCGTTCCGCTCGCTGTGCGCGCGGCACGGCTACGACGTCGCGCTCTACGGCCACTTCGGTCAGGGATGCGTGCACACGCGCATCGACTTCGACCTCGTGACCAAGACCGGGGTCGACGCCTACGACGCGTTCCTCGAGGACGCCGCGGAGCTCGTCGTGTCGATGGGCGGGTCGCTGTCGGGTGAGCACGGCGACGGGCAGCAGCGCGGACCGCTGCTCGAGAAGATGTTCGGCGGCGACCTCGTCGACGCGTTCCGCCGGTTCAAGGCGATCTGGGACCCCGACGACCGCATGAACCCGGGGAAGGTCGTCGACCCCGTGCGCGCGTTCGGCACGACCGAGAACCTCCGCCTCGGAACGTCGTACGCACCGGCGACGCCCGCAACGATCTTCCGGTTCCCCGACGACTCGGGCGCGTTCGAGCAGGCCGCGAACCGCTGCGTCGGCGTCGGCAAGTGCCGCCGGGGCGACGGCGGGACGATGTGCCCCAGCTACATGGTGACCCGCGAGGAGGAGCACTCGACCCGCGGCCGCGCGCGGCTGCTGTTCGAGATGCTCGACGGCGAGGTGGTCGGCGACGGCTGGCGGAGCGACGCGGTGCGCGATGCGCTCGACCTGTGCCTCGCGTGCAAGGGCTGCAAGGCCGACTGCCCCGTCAACGTCGACATGGCGACGTACAAGGCGGAGTTCCTCGCGCACTACTACAAGGGCCGGCTCCGGCCGCGGCCTGCGTACGCGATGGGTCTCGTCATGTACCACGCGCGTCTGGCGTCGAAGATGCCCGGCATCGCGAACGGGGCGCTCCACGCGCCCGGCATCTCGTCGGTGCTGAAGCGCGCCGCCGGGCTCACGACGCGGCGCCCCGCGCCGCGGTTCGCGCGCGAGACCTTCCGGGACTGGTTCGCGCGACGACCGCGCCGCAACGCGGGCATGCCGCCCGTCGTCCTCTTCCCCGACACGTTCACGAACTTCCTCGAGCCCGACGTCGGACGGGCGACGGTCGACGTCGCCGAGGCCGCCGGCTTCGAGGTGACGATCCCACACCGGGTCCTCTGCTGCGGTCGGCCGCTGTTCGACTACGGGATGCTCACGACCGCCAAGCACCTGTTCCGCCAGGTCCTGCGCACGCTGCGGGCCGAGATCGAGGCTGGGCTGCCCGTCGTCGTGCCCGAGCCGAGCTGCTGCGCGTCGTTCCGCGACGAGCTGCTGGGGCTGTTCCCACACGACCGCGACGCGCAGCGACTCGCGCGGCAGACGGTCACGCTCGACGAGCTGCTCGACCGCTACGCGCCGCGTTGGGACGTGCCGCGCGTCGACCGTCCGGTCCTCGTGCAGACGCACTGCCACCAGCACGCCGTGCTGGACGCGGGCGCGCAACGGCGTGTGCTCGCGCGCGCCGAGGCCGCCGTGACCGCACCCGACGCCGGGTGCTGCGGGTTGGCGGGCTCGTTCGGGTTCGAGGCGGCGAAGTACGACGTCTCGATCGCGTGCGGCGAACGCGCGCTGTTCCCGGCGGTGCGTGACGCCAGCGCGGAGACGGTCGTCCTCGCCGACGGCTTCAGCTGCCGGACGCAGATCGCGGACGGCACCGGGAGGCAGGCGCTGCACCTCGCGCAGCTGCTGCGCGCCGGTCTGCCGTCGGTTGGACCAACGGGAAGCCGGGTACCCCAGACACGATGATGCTGCTGCGCACACGGAGGAAGACCGAGCACACGCTCGAGGAGCTCATCCGCAACGTGGAGCACGGGCGGTTCGAGCGCACGCTGTCGGGACTCACCGCCGTCGGCGCGCTGGTCACCGCGGGCGAGATCTGGCTCGAGCACGACCGCGCCAGCTTCGGCAACAAGATGATGTGGTGGCCGGTCGTGATCACGCCGGCGGCCGCGGCCGCGGGCGTCGCCGGCGTGTTCAGCAAGCGGATGGCGAAGACGGCGTTGCCGATCGCATCGGCGGTCGTCCTGGCCAACAGCTTGCAGGGCCAGTACCTCCACCTCCGCGGGATCGCGCAGCGGCCCGGCGGGTGGCGTCTCGCGCGCTACAACGCGGAGATGGGGCCGCCGCTGTTCGCGCCGTTGCTCGTGTCGCTCGTCGGGGGGATGGGCCTCGTCGCCGCGATCCTCCGCCGCGAGCGCTTCCGCAGAACGTGACGACGAAGCGCGGCGACACGGGTCCCACGCCCGGCGGGCGCGGCCGCTTCGACGGCTACGACGTCCTGCGCGAGGTGCACCGCTGGGACGACGAGACGAAGGGCGTCGTGCTCGCGCGCCTCGGTCCCGTGCCCGCGGTGTCGTTCTTCGACGTGCGCGAGGAGGCCGCCGCACGCGCGCTGCTCGACCGCCTGCTGTCGCAGGACGCCGAGCCCCGCATCCCGGTGCTCGAGATGGTGGACGCGCGCCTCGCGAACCACGTCGGCGACGGTTGGCGTCACGAGGACATGCCCGAGGACTGGGACGCGTGGAAGCAGTCGCTCGCGGCGCTCGACAAGGAGTCGGACCTCGTCCACGGCAAGCGCTTCTGCGAGCTCGACGCCAACTACCAGAAGGCGATCATCGAGTCGATCCAGAACATGAAGGGCGACTGGCACGGCCTGCCCGCCAAGCACGTGTTCGAGCTGTGGGTGCGCTACGCGCTGACCGCGTTCTACTCACACCCGTGGTCGTGGAACGAGATCGGGTTCGGCGGCCCCGCGTACCCGCGGGGCTACAAGAACCTCGGGATCGACAAGCGCGAGCCGTGGGAGGTCCCCGAGCGCGACGCGCACGACCCGGTGCCGTGGGCGCGACGCGTGAAGGGCGCGCAGGACGCGCACCGTTCCGGGAGCCCGGGACCGTCGGGGACGCTGCCCGACAACGAGTTCGACGAAGGCCGCGGTGGGCGCGACGTCCACGAGGACGCGTGATGCGACGGTTCGGCTCCGAGGCACGCGTCCGCGAGCGCAACGAGTCGGCGTGGTTGCTGCCCGCGGAGGGCGACGTGCACACGAACCACGCGCTGCGCCGTGACATGCGTACGTACGACTTCGACGAGGAGGTCGACGTCGTGATCGTCGGGTGCGGCGCGGGCGGCGGCACGCTCGCGCAACGGCTCGCGCGCAAGGGGTGGAAGGTCGTCGTCTTCGACGCGGGGCCGTGGTGGGACCCCGACCGCGACTGGGTGAGCGACGAGCACGGCTCGCACCACATCTACTGGACCGAGCCGCGCGTCATCGGCGGCGGCGACCCCGTCAAGCTCGGCAACAACAACTCGGGGCGTGGCGTCGGCGGCTCGATGGTCCACTTCGCGGGCTACACGCCGCGGTTGCACCCCTCCGACTTCCGCACCTACTCGCTCGACGGCGTCGGACAGGACTGGCCGATCGCCTACGAGGACGTCGAGCCCTACTACGAGGACATCGAGGCCGAGCTCCCCGTCGCGGGCGAGTACTGGCCGTGGGGCAAGCCGCACCGCTACCCGCAGTCACCGCACACGATCGGCGGCAACGGCATGGCGTTCCTGCGCGGTGCAGGGAAGGCGGGCATCGAGGTGCGCGTCGGACCGGTCGCGATCTCGAACGGCCGCTTCGGCCACCGCGGCCACTGCATCTACCGCGGGTTCTGCCTCCAGGGTTGCAAGGTCAACGCGAAGGCGTCGCCGCTCATCACGCACGTGCCCGACGCGCTCGCGCACGGCGCGGAGATCCGCCCCAGCTGCATGGTGTCGCGTGTGCTCGTCGACGCGCGCGGCCGCGCCACGGGCGTGGAGTACTTCCACGACGGCGTGGAGCACCGTCAGCGCGCGAAGGTCGTCGCGGTCGCGGGCTACTCCATCGAGACGCCGCGCCTGTTGCTCAACAGCGCGTGCTCGTTGTTCCCCGACGGGTTGTGCAACGACCACGGCTACGTCGGGCGGTACCTGATGGTGCAGGGCGCGCCGCAGACCGCCGGTCGCTACGACGAGGAGATCCGCCAGTACAAGGCGCCGCCGCCCGAGGTGTCGACCGAGCAGTTCTACGAGACCGACCCGACCAAGCCGTACAAGCGTGGGTTCTCGATCCAGTGCGTCTCGCCGCTGCCGATCGTGTGGGCCGAGCACGTGGCCGCACAGGGGTACTGGGGCGAGGTCCTGCGGGAGTACATGCGCGACTACGTGCACTGGTCGGTCTTCGGCGCGCTCTGCGAGCTCCTCCCCCGCTACGAGAACAGCGTCACGCTCGCGGACGAGCGCGACCGCCACGGCCTGCCCGTCGCGAAGTTCGACTACACGATGGGCGAGAACGACCACCAGCTGATCGAGGCCGCCACGCACGTGATGGAGGACATCCATCACGGCGCGGGCGCGGCGGAGGCGATCACGATCCAGCGGTACGCGCACCTCGTCGGCGGCTGCCGGATGGCCGCGACCGAGCGCGAGGGCGTCGTCGACGGCGACCTTCGCTCGTTCGCGATCCCCAACCTCTACATCACCGACGGCAGCGTCTTCCCGACCCAGGGCAGCGCGAACCCGGCGCTCACGATCATGGCGCTCGCCGCGCGCGCGGCCGACAGGATGCGCGCCCCGTGAGCACGGCGATCGCGGACGGAATGGCGCGCGGCGTCGATCTGCTGGAAGCTCGCGTCCGGCTCTGGAACAGGCTGCGAAGGGAGACCTCGTGAGCGTGACCGACTCGCTGCGGGAGACGTTGCACCGGATCGAGAACACGCCCGCGCTCGACTCGGCGGGCAAGGCGCTGCAGGCGGCCGCGGGGCCCCTCACGCGCTCGGACACGACGAAGAGCGCGCTCTCGGGCACATGGCTCGGCCACCGCCTGCACCCGCTCCTCACGGACGTCCCGATCGGCGCGTGGGCGAGCGCGGCGTTCCTCGACGTCTTCGGCGGGCGGCACTCGAGCAAGGCCGCGCGCCGTCTCGTCGGCATCGGGATCCTCGCCGCGCTCCCGACCGCGGCCGCCGGCCTGTCCGACTGGGAGGACACCTACGGTGGCGAGCAGCGGATCGCGACCACCCACGCGCTCGTCAACGCGACCGGTCTGACACTGCAGCTGTTGTCGTGGCGCGCGCGCGGCAAGGGTCACGGGCTGCGCGGACGGATGTTCAGCGCGCTCGCGCTCGGCGCGGTCGTCGCGGGCGGCTACCTCGGCGGCCACCTGGTCTACAACATGCGCGCCGGTGTCGACGTCGAGCAGGGCCCGCTCGACCCGGGCGACTGGCACGACGCGGTCGCGATGGACGAGCTCGTGGACGACCACCCGCACACCGCGACCGTCGACGGAGCGTCCGTCGTGCTCGTGCGCCGCGGGACGAACGTGTACGCGCTCTCGGCGACGTGCTCGCACGCCGGCGGACCGCTCGGCGAGGGCAAGGTCGAGGGCAACGTCATCCAGTGTCCGTGGCACGGCAGCCGGTTCCGGCTCGGTGACGGGTCGATCGCGCGCGGCCCGGCCGTGACGCCGCAGTGCGCGTACGAGACGCGTGTGACGGACGGGAAGGTCCAGGTACGGCTGCGCGCGCGTGAGGAGCGTGGCGTCGACCTGACCGTCGTCTGACGCAACGGCGTTCCGCGGCGCCAATCCCGATCCGGCCCGCGCTCGTAACTACGCCCCGGTGTGGCGCTCGTGGCACCGCTCTGCGGATCTGCGGAGGGGTGCGCGGCCGGCGCGGTGTGCTGCCCGAGCCCAGGACCGGAGCGACTCGCTCAGCTGCGAGAAAGGAACGCCGATGACCAGCTTCCGCACGCGGCGCGACCGCGCCCGCGGTGCACCGCCTGCACGCACGCGACGACGACTGCTCGGCGGCGCAGTCGCGCTCGCCGCGACCGCGGTGACCGCGCTCGCAACCGTCGCCCCCGCCGGCGCGGCGACGAACGCCTTCATCGACCGCTTCCCGAACACGACCACGGTGGGCTCGACCGTGCCCGCCAACGGTGACGTGAACCCGTACGGGCTCGTCGTCGTGCCCGAGACGACCGGCCGTCTCGTGGCGGGCGACGCGCTGGTGAGCAACTTCAACGACAGCGCGAACCAGCAGGGCACCGGAACCACGATCGTCGAGCTCGACCGGCACGGTACGCAGCAGCTGTTCGCGCAGATCGACGCGTCGAAGCTGCCGGGCCCGTGCCCGGGCGGTGTCGGGCTCACGACCGCGCTCACCGTGCTGCCCGGTGGGTGGGTCGTCGTCGGCAGCCTTCCCACGACCGACGGCACCGCGGCGACCGCGAAGGCGGGTTGCCTGCTCGTGCTCGACCGGTTCGGTCACGTCGCCGAGACGTGGTCGGGCGGGCCGATCAACGGCCCGTGGGACATGACGTCGCGTGTCGAGGGTGACAACGCGCAGCTGTTCGTCACGAACGTGCTCAACGGGACGGTCGCTGCGAACGGCGCGACGGTGAACGGCGGGACGGTCGTGCGCATCGACGTCGACGTCGACCACGGACGGATGCCGCGCGTCGAGTCCGAGCGCGTCATCGCACGCGGGTTCGCCGAGCACACCGACCCGGCTGCGCTCGTCGTCGGCCCGACCGGCGTGGCGCTGGGCGAGGGCGGCACGTTGTTCGTGGCCGACACCGCGTCCAACCGGATCGCGGCGGTCGCCGACGCGACCGACCGCGACACCGCCGCGATGAACGGCGGTCGGACCGTCTCGCAGGGCGGCGCGCTCAACGCACCGCTCGGCATGACGCTCGCACCCGACGGTCACATCCTGACGGTGAACGGCGGCGACGGGAACATCGTCGAGACCACTCCTCACGGCAGGCAGGTCGCGACGAAGCTGCTCGACTCGTCGGGGAGCCCGCCCGGCGCGGGCGCGCTGTTCGGTGTGACGCGCACGCCCGGTGAGCGCGGCGTGCTCTACGTCGACGACGCGACGAACACGCTGAACCTGCTCCACTGAGCACGGCACGACGGGGGACGCGCGCGCGTCGGCGCGCGTCCCCACGCGCGTCGTCGCCGCCGTTACCGATCAGGCGGCGCGTTGGCGGCGAGCCGGCTGCGTTCCGAGCACCATCGTCTCGATGCGATGGCTGACCCGGACCCAGTGCCACAGACGGCCGGCCAGCACGACGAGGAGGCCGCCCGCGGCCACGACCGCGGCGCCCATGGCGTGCGTGACGACCACCGTTCCCTGGGCGGAGTGCGCGGCGACGACGGCAGCACCCGACAGCACGGCGACGGCGGCGCCGAGCAACGACAGCTCGTTCGGGCACTGGCGGTGGAGGCCCCACGCCTCCCACGCCTCGGCGCCGCCCCGGACCGCGCCCCAGGCCACGACCAGCGCCAGGAGCGACAACGCGCCGATCCCGGGCCACGCGAGGGCGACCAGCCCGGCCGCGAGTCCGGTCGCCGCGTCGAGCCGCAACGGCCAGGTGTCGTGCCCCGCCGCGCTCACGGCCACCGCGGCGGCGACCGTCCCGTCGAGCACCGCGAAGCCGCCGAACGCGACCGCGACGAGCGCGACCGTCATCGAGCGCTGCGTGAGGAGCACGGCGCCGAGCGCGACGGCCACCGCCCCTCGGAGCAGGACCAACCACCATGTCCGTGTGAGAACCCCGTACATCTCGGCCCTCGTCCGTCGTGGCACCGCGCTTGCACTCTCGTGCGGACCTGTACCCGCCGGGAGGACACCCGACACGACGTGACGCTCGGGCGCGTCAGAGCTCGAACCAGACCACCTTGCTGCGGTCGTGGCGGTCGACGCCCCAGCGCTGCGCCATGCCGTCGACGAGACGGAGGCCGAATCCGGGCCGCTCGCGCGCGTCGACGAGGATCGGGTCCGAGTCGCGGTCGGCGTCCTCGACCTCGACGCGCACGTGGTCGGGCGCCGTCATGACGCGCACCTCGAACTCGGTGCGAGCGTGACGGATCGCGTTGCCGACGAGCTCGGCGACCAGGATCTCCGCGACCCGATCGTCGTGCGCGCCACGCGCGGCCAACGTCTCACGCACGAACTCCCGCGCGGCCCGGGCACTCGACCGGTCGGGCCGGTACGTCCGTGCGTCGCCGGCTGATGGAGGGTGCGCGACGATCGCCACGGCGCACGACGTACCCACCCGCTCGTACGGGGACACGTCGACGCGTGCGTCACCACCGCGCGTGACACACGTCGCGCGTCAACATGGCGCGATGGCAGCAGGCGACGTCGACCACGAGCCGCGCGACGACGAGGTGACCGCCTCGACGTCGGTCGGCTCGATCCGCTCGATCGGGTCCGCGGGATCGATCCTGTCGATCGGGTCCGCGGGGTCCATCCTGTCGATCGGGTCCGCGGGGTCCATCCTGTCGATCGGGTCCGCGGGGTCCATCCTGTCGATCGGGTCCGCCGGATCGATCCTCGCCATCGGCTCCGCGGGCTCCATGCTCTCGATCGGATCGCGCGCGTCGGCCCTGTCGATCGGGTCGCTGCGTTCGGTCCTGTCGATCGGGTCCCGCGAGTCGATCCGCTCGATCGGTCGGACACGCGCCGTCGAGAGCGTCCGTCAGCGCCGTGCGGTCACGCGGGCGGCTCGGGGGAGACTCGTTCGCACCGCAGCTCGTGCCCTTCGCTCGTGAGGCATCGACCCGTCTCGAGGTCCCACTCCCAGTCGTGCACCGAGCAGTGCAGGACCCCGCCCTCGATCGTGCCGAAGCGTGTGAGATCGGCCTGGCGGTGCGGGCAGCGGCGCTGCAGGCGCCAACCGCCGGACACGAACGTCTCGTCCTGTCGCAGCCGGTCGTGGTACGCGCGCTCGACATATGCCATGCGCGCGGGTGAGAGCGACTTGAAGAACGTGTGCACGTACTCGTTGAACGGCCCGTTGCGGTGCGCGCGGAACCGGCACGACAGGAGCAGCGAGTTCACCCAGTCGTCGAGGTGCCGCTCGATGCAGGCCTCGACGAGGGCGCGGTCGACGTCGAGCCGGTAGACGACGTCCTCGCCGTCCCACTCGCGCACCTCGCCGCGCACGAAGTCGACGACGACACCGACGTCGCCGAGATGCAGCAGGACGTTGCCGCCGATGCCCGAGCGCGTCAGGGGCGCGTCGACGAGCAGCGGCTCGAACCACGCCCGGAGGTCGGCGACGACGTCGCGCCGACCGCGCGACCACGACTCGCGCTCCGCCGTGAGCCAGCTCTTCCAGTCCGCGCGGTACTGCTCGAGATAGGCGCGCTTGTCGGTGAACGGCTCGATCAGCTCGTCCTCGGGGACGGGCTGACGCACCGTCACCTCACCGTGCGCGAGCTCGACGGCGGTCCCGGGAACGACGAGGTGAGCAGGGACATCGCGCCGTTGCAGCCGCTCCAGCCACACCGTCTGGTCCGGGAAGATGTTGTCGTCGGCGCGGTCGAAGTCGTTCAGCTCCCACAGCTCGTCGTCGAGGAAGCACGGGGGTCCCGCGCTCGGGAAGACGTGACGCGCGCGCATCATCGCGACGTAGCGCTCCGCACGGTCGAGACCGTTCGCGCGCTTCTCGGTCGCGAGGCGCGCACGCTCCGCAGGCGGGAAGTCGTAGACGACCGGGTACCAGCTCGCGCCCGAGAACTGCAGGAAGTGCGCGTCGAACGGGCCCGCGGCCTCGATCTCCCCCGGGTCGCCCGGACGTGCGTCGTTCTGGTTGAGGACCCGCGCGGTCTCGTCGGCGAGGACGATCGCGGAGTCCCCGAGCGGACCGTCCGCGGGCGCCGTCATCGCGAACACCGTCACCTGCAGCCCGCCGAGGTCGACCCGACGCGCGTGGCGCGTGCGCACGAACTCCGTGAACCCGAGCTCCCGCAGGGCGTCCTCGAGGAACGGCACCCGGAACGCCGGGAGCAGCACACGCGCGCGCTTGTCGACGTGGCGCGCGAGGAAGTCGGGATCGAAGTGGTCGCGGTGCAGGTGCGAGACGTAGAGGTAGTCGGGCGAGGTGAACGGCGCCGGATCGAGCCCGTCGTTGCGCGGGAACGGGAACCACGACCCGAAGTACGCGGGCGTGAACCACGGGTCGCACAGAACCGAGCCGCCACGCGTCTCGACGAAGAGACCGGCGTGGCCGAGGAACGTGACGCGCATCCGGCAAGCCTACGGTCGCTCCCACCGCAGCCCCGGATACCGGCCCCGCAGACGCTCGCCGCTCATGTCGATGGTCGCGCTCGCTGCGGGCCGGGATACCCGGCCCGCGGACGCTCGCCGCTCAGGAAAACCGCGCCTCTCGTGCGTTCGGCGGGTACGGTGCGCCGCGGAACAACCACGGCGGGCACAGTGGGCGGAGCATTCCGAACGGCCCATTCCGAACGGCCTGGCCGATCGACCCTGGGATCCCGAGCTGGGAGGTCTTGATGAACCGTAGGGAGCTGGTGCTCGCGCTCGCGGAGCGTGCCGACACCGACCGTCGCACAGCGGACGAGATGCTGTCGTCCCTCGTCGACATCATCACCGAGACGGTGTCGACGGGCGAGCCCGTCGCCATCTCCGGCTTCGCGAAGTTCGCCCGCGTCGACCGCAAGGCCCGCATGGGCCGCAACCCGCAGACCGGCGAGGCGATCAAGATCGCCGCGTCCCGCAAGGCCCGGATCACCCCGCTCAAGGCCTTCAAGGACTCGGTGATGACGGGCAAGCGTGCGAGCGGTCGCAAGTCGCCCGCGAAGAAGACTGCCGCGAAGAAGACCGCGGCGAGGAAGGCACCCGCCCGCAAGGCGACCGCGAAGAAGACGACGGCGAAGAAGTCCGCGAAGCGCCGCTGACCGAACCCGCGAAGATGCGGCACTGACGTACGCAATGCGTTCGTCAGTGCCGCATCTTCGCGTCCGGGCCCCGGCGGGATACGTTCCCCTGCGTGCCGGAGCGTGAGCCGATCCCCGAGGGACTGGACGACGCGGCCCGCCGCGGCATGGCCGTCGCGTTCCATGCGGGCGCGGACCCGTGGCGCGTTGCCGTCGTCTCCCCACACGGCACGCTCACGTACGGCGAGCTGAACGCGCGCGCGAACCGGCTCGCCCGCGCGCTGCGCCGGCGCGGCCTGCGCGCCGGCGACTCGGTCGCGCTGCTGTGCGCGAACCGTCCCGAGTTCGTCGTCGCGTTCGTCGCGGCCCAGCGCTCGGGCCTCCGCCTCACGCCCGTCAACTGGCACCTGACCGGGCCCGAGGCCGCGTACATCGTCCGGGACTGCGACGCGCGTGCACTCGTCGCTGACGCGCGCTTCGCGGACGTCGCGCGCGACGCCGTTGCCGACGGCGACACGGTTCGGATCGCGGTCGCGGGGTCCGTCGAGGGCTTCGAGGACGTCGATGACGTGATGGCCGCGGAGGACGGCCGCGATCTCGAGGACGCGACGCTCGGCACGACGATGCTCTACACGTCGGGGACGACCGGGCGGCCCAAGGGAGTGTTCCGGCCGGACGGGCTGCGCGCCGACCCGACCCTCGCGATCCGGATGCACGGGTACCGCGCGGGCGACGCGCACCTGTGCACCGGGCCGATGTACCACGCCGCTCCGATGCTGTTCTCGCTGACCATCCCGCTCGTCGCGGGCGTGCCGATCGTCGTGATGGACGGGTGGGACGCGCGTCGCGCGCTCGAGCTCGTCGAGGAGCACCGTGTCACGCACACCCACATGGTCCCGACCATGTTCCACCAGCTCCTCGCGCTGCCGGACGACGTGCGCCGCGCGGCGGACGTGTCGTCGCTGCGCTCGGTGTGGCACGGCGCGGCACCGTGTCCCGTCTCGGTGAAGCGCCGGATCATCGAGTGGTTCGGCCCGATCGTCAGCGAGTACTACTCGGCGACCGAGGGGCTGGGAACGTTCGTCGACGCCGCGACGTGGTTGCAGCATCCGGGCACCGTCGGTCGTCCGTGGCCCGCCGACCAGGTCGTCGTCGGCGACGACGAGGGCAACCCGCTCCCCGCCGGTGAGGTCGGCGTCGTGTGGCTCAAGGCCGCGACCGTCGGACGCTTCGAGTACCACGGCGACCCCGAGAAGACGAAGCAGACGTACCGGGGCGACTACTTCACGGTCGGGGACCTCGGCTACTTCGACGCCGACGGCTTCCTCTACCTGACCGACCGCAGCGCGGATCTCATCATCAGCGGCGGCGTGAACGTCTACCCCGCGGAGGTCGACGCCGTGCTCCTCGAGCACCCGGCCGTCGGTGACGCCGCGACGATCGGCGTCCCGAACCCCGAGTGGGGCGAAGAGGTGAAGGCGGTCGTCGAGCTGCGGCCCGGCGTGACGGCGAGCGACGCGCTCGCGGACGAGCTGATCGCGTTCTGCCGCGACCGCCTCGCGCACTACAAGTGCCCGCGCTCGATCGACTTCGTCACGACGCTGCCCCGCAGCGACACCGGCAAGGTGTACCGCCGCCGCCTGCGCGACGAGTACCGAACGAGGGAGAGCACGTAGATGCGATACCGGCCGCTGGGGGACTCGGGTCTCGTCGTGTCCGTGGTCGGGCTCGGCGCGAACAACTTCGGGATGCGCGTCGACCTCGAACGCACGCGCGAGGTGGTCGACGCCGCCCTCGACGCCGGGATCACGCTGATCGACACCGCGGACGTCTATGGAGGCCGCGGCGGCAGCGAGACGATGCTCGGCGAGGTCCTGAAGGGGCGCCGCGACGACGTGGTGCTCGCGACGAAGTTCGGCATGGACATGGGCGGCGCGAACGGTCCCGACTGGGGTGCGCGCGGGTCGCGCCGCTACATCCGCCGCGCGGTCGAGGCGTCGCTCGAACGGCTGCAGACGGACTGGATCGACCTGTACCAGTACCACGCTCCCGACGGTCTGACGCCCGTCGAGGAGACGCTCGGCGCGCTGCACGAGCTCGTCCTCGAGGGCAAGGTCCGCTACGTCGGGTCGTCGAACTTCGCGGGTTGGCAGGTCGCGGACGCCGACGCGGTGGCGCGCCGCAACGGCTTCACCCGCTTCGTGTCGGCCCAGAACTCGTACAGCCTGCTCGATCGGACCGTCGAGCGCGAGCTCGTCCCCGCCTGCCGGCACTACCGCGTCGGCATCCTCCCCTACTTCCCGCTGTCCAGCGGCCTGCTGACGGGGAAGTACAAGCGTGGCGAGGAGCCGCCCGAGGGCACCCGCCTGGCCGCGAACCCGCGCGCGCTCACCGACCGGGCCTTCGACACGCTCGAGGCCCTCGAGATCTACGCGCGCGAGCGGGGCGTCACGATGCTGACCGTCGCGATCGGTGCGCTCGCCGCGCTGCCGGCCGTCGGCTCCGTGATCGCCGGCGCGACACGCGCGGAGCAGGTCCGCGCCAACGTCGCCGCGGGCGACTGGCAGCCGAGCGCGGAGGATCTCGCCGCGCTCGACGCGATCGTCACACCGGGGCGTCGCAACGCGTAGCGCTCAGTAGCGCACCCAGGCCTGCGGCGTCTCGTAGCCGACGCTCGGCTTGGTCCAGTCGCACACCCCGCTCGGGAAGATGCGGGCGAGGCGAGCCTGCTGCGCGGCGTCGAACGTCACGTCGCCGTAGTCGTGCATGTCGACGGGCTTCAGCGCGCACTTGACGATGTCGTCACGCGTCGGCGCGCCGGCCGCGGTGCGCGAGTCGCCGAACGACGGGTAGGCCTGCGTGCACGCGGCGTCGTGCTCGTTCACGCCCGGCCCGGTGAGCTTCTTGCCGTCCGGGAGGATGCAGGTGTCCACCGCGGCCGCCGGGCGCTTCCCCGTCGTGAGCCACTGGTCGAGCAACGTGACGAATTGCACCGCGCCGACCGTCGCGCCCGTCGCCGACCCGCCGATCGTGGAGCCGGGCGGGACGGTCCACGTCACCTCGTTCGCGTCGTCGCTGCCGAGCCGGGCCCGGATCTCGAAGATGCGGAACCGGTCGTGAATGTCACCCTTGTCGTCCGTGTAGACGTTCGTCGCGACGACGGGGATGCTCCGCACCGCGCCACCCTCGAGGATGCGTCCGTCGCGGTAGGCGCGCTGCACCGCGGCCACCGGGGCCACCTCGCGCGGCGCGACGGGATTGCCGTCGATGTCGTAGCCGCCGACGCTCTCGTTGAGCTGCAGGAACTGGTCGACGGTGATGACGTGATCGCGCAGGGCCTGCAACCCGTACTGCACGCCGACGTTGTCGAGCGGGCGGTACGCGAAGCCGGTCTGCGGGTCGATGCCCGTCTGGTTGCGGTTCGCGTCCTGCAACGTGCAGCGCAGTCCCGTGGGATTCGTCTTCGCGTCGTAGATCTGCGAACGCGGGATGCGCGAGTCGCAGCCGACGGTCGGGTCGATGTTCGACAGGAACGACGACACCCACAGCGCGCACGTCCCCGTCGTCCGGTGCCCCTCGACGGCGGCCTGCTGCGCCGAGCTGAAGCCCTTGCCCGCGTTGCTACGGAAGTAGCGCTGCAGGAGGCCGCAGTCCGACACGCCGCCGGCGATGCTGATCGCGTCCGGGAACGGGAGGATCGGCGAGATCGCGTCGAGGATCCCCGGGTAGTCCTGCGAGATCAGCAACTGCTGGATCGCGCCGCCCGAGCCGCCGGTGCCGATCGTGAAGCGCGGCGGCCCGTAGCGCTTGGCCACCTGCTCCTTGACCATCATCGCGGTCTCCGCGGACAGCACGTCGTTGCACTGCACCTGGAACGTGTTGAACGTCGCGGTCGCGATCGCGTAGCCGGCACCGAGGAGGCCGGCGTCGACGGTCGGCGTGCCGAGCGCGCTGCCCTGCGCGTAGCTCGTGCCGCAGCCGCCGCCGAACTCGTAGACGAGCCGGTGGTTCCAACCACGGTCGTCGAACGTCTTCGGCGCGTTCGACCCGCTGAGCGCGCCGGGGTCCAGGATCGAGACCCAGTAGACGGCCCGGTTGATGGTTCCCTCCTCTACGCGCACGATCTCGTCGACCCGCTTGCCGTCGACGGTCGTCGTCGCGAGATCGGCGGGGCGCGGCCCCGGCACCGTGAGCGGGAGGAAGCTGCCGTTGGTCGAGCGGTACTCCCACGTCGTCTTCGGGGGCGCGCCGCAGTCGGCGTCGGTGGGCGCGCCGAGCCCGAGCTGCTGCGTCGTGCAGACGAGGAGGGGAAGGTGCGGACCCGAGAACACCGGGCCGGTGATCGGGTAGTCGTGCACGTCGAGCGTCGCGCGACGCGAGCCCGCGACCGCGGTGATCGTGTGCGCGCCGGGCGTCATCCCGCCGACGAGCGCGAGCACCGTCGTACCGTCGCGTCGTTGGTCGCTCGTCGCGGCCGGCTTCCCGCCGAGCTCGAAGTGGACGTTCGGGTCGTTCCCGACGCCGTCCACGCGGACGAGCGTGTCGACGCCGGTGACCATGTCCGGCCGGCTGGACGCGTCGGTCAGCCCGATGTGCCCGGCCGTCGTGGTACGCGACGAAGCGGACGAGTGCTTGCTGCCGCCGCTGCACGCCGCCGCGGCGAGGACGAGTCCGGCGAGGAGCGCGAGGGCGCGGCCGTGTGGGGAGTGGAGGCGCATTGCGGCATGCTTTCACGCCCTGGACGCGAGGTCCCGGCATCCCGGTTTCGTGCCGCCCGCTGCCGTCGTACCCTCGCGCTCGTGACCGACCTGCTGGAGCTGCAGGAGCGCGCGGCGGGCGAGTTCGGGAAGCGCGTCGACGCGGTGCGCGACGACGAGTGGTCCGCGCCGACGCCGTGCAACGAGTGGAACGTCCGCGCGCTCGTCAACCACATCGTGTACGAGGACCGCTGGGCCCCGCACCTCGTTCGAGGCGAGACGATCGAGCAGGTCGGGACGCGCTACGACGGTGACCAGCTCGGCGACGACCCTCGCCGCGCGTGGACGGATGCGCGCGCGGCCGCGCTGTCCGCGTTCCGCGCACCCGGCGCGCTCGACGGGACGGTCCATCTCTCGTACGGCGACGAGTCGTCGGCCGTGTACCTCGGTCAGCTCACTGCGGACCATCTGCTGCACGCCTGGGACCTCGCCCGCGGCATCGGCGCCGACGACACGCTCGATCCGGAGCTCGTGCAGTGGGCGTGGGACACGATGAAGCCGCAGGAGCAGATGCTGCGCGCGAGCGGCCTGTTCGGGGAGGCGCTCCCGGTCCCCGACGACAGCGATCTCCAGACCAAGCTGCTGGCCCTCGTCGGCCGCCGGCGTTGAGGGAGGTGGGATGCGGTTCAACCACATGGAGCTGACGTTCGCTCGCGGCACCCTCGACGACACGATGCGCGCCGACGTCGATGCGTTCTACGAGTCGATCTTCGGCTGGCGCGGCTCGGACGTCGACGTCGTCGGCCAGCGCGCGCACTACCTCCACGTCGACGACGGCCAGTTCATCCTGCTCGCCGAGAGCGGCAAGCCGATGTCGTCGCCCGGCTACGACCACCTCGGCCTGCTGCAGGCCACCCGCGACGAGGTCGACCGCCTCCTCGAGCAGTGCAAGCGGTACCGGGAGAAGGACGACCGCGTGCAGATCAAGGAGTACGAGGACCTCGTCATCGGCGACCTGACCGTCCACGCGTTCTACGTCAAGTACCTGCTCCCCATCTACTTCGACGTCCAGTGCATGGAGCGCGCGTAGCGGACGGCGCGTCGAACATGCGCTCGTACACGGCCTGGAGACTGTCGACTGCCGGTGCGCCACGCGCGAACGCGGCACGGACGGCACGAAGCGTCTCCGTCGTCTGAACACGCCTCTCGAACGCCTGCGCTCGCAGCCGCGCGGCGTTCGCACACGTCTCGCGCACGTACTCGGCGCGGTCCCAAGCCGAGCGGTACATGCGGTCGCTCATGGTGCGACTCTCCTGCCCGGCCGTGCGAGGGCGCAACCAGCCTTCGTGACACTCGCCGGACCGAGGTCCGCGCTTGCACGCCTTCGGAGCTGGGTACGGTCGCGAGCACTCGCCGACTTTGGTGACTCTCGGGCGCTGCTAGGACCCTCGCTGCTCTTCCGAATGGAGCAACGGTCAGTGTGCGCCGCTGAGGCCGACGACTTCCGACTGCCAGGAAGCGGGCCTCATGCTCCGAACACCCGAGGACTTCGCGTCGTTGTACGCGGACGTCGCCGAACAGCGGGTACGCGCCGAAGCGAACGTTGCGGCTGCCCTCGCCGCCCGCGCGGCGGCCGCAGACATCGCGCGGGTCGCGTGGGGCGCCCGCACCGTGAACCGATCTCAACCTGAAGGCTGACTGACAGCTGCCGCTCTCTTCGACGCTGAGCCCACCACGCGCAACTCACGTTCAGTCGTAGTGGCGGAGGCGCGGCCAGATCACGGACCACGGCACGCGCTGGTCGCGACAGACGTACATCGCCACACCGCGCTCCTGCGGATCGATCGGTCGCGCGTCGGTGCTCTGCAGCGTGCCGACCTGCACGACGCTCCCCCAGTACCGCGACAGCACGCTGCGGTCGACGCCGACGGCGAGCACGGGACCGTCGCCCGCCCGACCGTAGCCCCACCACCAGTACGAGTTGTGACCGCTGATCGCTTCCGGGAGCCGCGCCGACGAGTGCCAGAAGTCGACGGCGCCCGCCTCGCTGTAGTCCTCGGTGAGGATCGTGGCGTGCGCCTGCTCGGGGCGCGGCAGCGCGTGGAAGCGCGCCGCGATCTGGTCGACGACGTCGTGCCAGCCGAGCATGCCGCCGATGTCCTTGTTGACGTTGTCGATGCCGAGCGCGGTCACCGTCCGGACGGGAAGCAGCGGTGTGAACAGGGGCAACGTGACGAGCCCCGTGACCACGACCGCGCCCGTCATCACGCGCCACGCTCGCTCCGTCCACCGCCGCTCGATCACGACCGCGCCCGCCGCGACGAGCGGCAGATACCAGGAGCCGAGGTAGTACGCCTTGCCCGCCGCGGCGAACAGCACGACGAGCAGCACGACGTAGCCGACCGCGAGCCAACGCCACTGCGCGAACGCGCGGTCGGACCACGCGCGGCGTAGCGCGGCGAGCCACACGAGCGTGCCCGCGAGCGACACCATGCCGAGCTGGAGCGGCAGGAACTGCGGGAGATCGCTCCCCGCGTTGTTCCGTCGCAGGTTGCGGAGGAACTCGAGCGTCGCCCAGTGATGAGTCGCCTGCCACACGACGTTCGGCAGGAACATCACGAGCGCGATCGCGACCGCGGCCCCCGCCCACCGGTTCGCGAGGAGCCGGCGCTGCGGTGTCGCGAGCAGGCCGACGACGGCGCCCATGATCCAGAACGCCGTCGTGTGCTTGTTCAGCAGCCCGGCACCGCACACGACGCCGACCGCGAGCCACCACCGGACGTCGCCGGTGCGCACGATCCGCACGACGAACAGCGACGCGAGCGCCCAGAACACGATGTCGAGGGTGACGGTGCTGAGGAAGTGGCTCGTCGTGCCGTAGAGCGGGCCGAACGCCGCGACGGTCGCCGCGAGGACCTGCGCGCGCCGCCGGCCACCGAGCTCGCGTGCGAGGAGCGCGCCGAGCACGACGACCGCTCCGCCGATCAGCGCCGGGAAGACGTGCAGCGCCGGGATCGAATGGCCGAACACGGTCTCGCCGAGCCGGTAGATCCACGGGACGAGCGGCGGGTGGTCGACGTACCCCCAGGCGAGATGGTGGCCGCCGGCGAGGTAGTAGAACTCGTCGCGGTGCGCCCCGTAGAGGGCCGACGTCGCGAACTGGAACACGATCTTCCCGACCGCGATCGGCAGCACGATCCGCCACGCGATGCGCGCCAGTCCACGCGTGTCGTCGCCCGCGACCGTGCGCTCCGGTGCGGCGACCGCGGTCACGACCCCTCGCTCAGCAACGACGCGGCGAGCATCGCGAGCACCGTGCGACGCGCGCGAGCGTCGTCGACATCGGCGGAGTCGGGATCACCGAGCCGGTGGCGCGCGAACCATGTCACGGTCTCGACGACCAGACGCGCGGCGATCGCGGGATCGTCGACGCGCCGGAACGCTCCCGACGCCGCGCGCCGCTCCACGTAGCGGGCGAGCATGCGCAGGATCTCGCGCCGCACGCCCTCGTAGAAGACGCGGCTGAGCTCCGGCCAGTCGCGCGCGGAGCGCTCCAGCATGTCCGCCGCGAGCCGCGTCCGCACCGTGACGTCCCACAGCTCGTCGAGCACCGCCACGAGCTCCGCGCGCGCGTCGCGTGTCGACCGGCGCTTCGCGGCCGAGCTCAGGACGGGGAGGCCTGCCGCGACGTCCATCCGCTTCGCGACGCGCGCGAGCAGCTCGTCGCGGTCGGGCGTCGGGAGCGGCAGGTCGACGTCGGCGTCGATCTCCGCGAACGTCCGGTCGACGACGAGCGCGAAGAGCGCCTCCTTCGACGCGACGTACCCGTACAGCGTCCCGAGCGCGATGCCCGCCTCCCGTGCGACGTCGACCATCTGCGCGTCCCGGAACCCGTTGCGGGCGAACACGCGCAGCGCGGCGTCCGCGACGTCGGCCAACCGGCCCGGTGCACGCGTCCTCGGCACCCCCGGATACTAGAACAGCCGATTCGGTTATTTCAAGATCCGCCGACGGGGGTCCGGTCGGCGACCGGCACGCGTTTGTGCCCGGCGCGCGAGGGGAACGCGAACCGCACCGGACAGGAGGAGACGTGACGGAACCGACGGTTGAGACGTTCGCGGCCGAACCGGTCTGGCTCGACGACCAGGTGATCGTCCGCCTCTCGGGTGAGCTCGACATCGACACCGCGCCCACGCTGCGAGGCTGCCTCGAACGGGTCGCGCTGGTCGGTCAGCACAAGATCGTGATCGACCTGTCCGAGCTCGAGTTCTGCGACAGCACCGGCATCGGCGTGTTCATCGAGTGGCAACGACGCGCGCGCGAGGGCACGTTCGACCTCGTGCTGCGCTCGCCGCGCGCGCACCTCCGCCGCCTGCTCGAGTTCGCGCTGCTCGACGGTCTCGTCGAGGGGCGGGCGGCCGAGCCCGACGCCGACGGCGAGACCGAAGCCGGCTAGGCCGTTCCCGCGACCACCTCGCCGCGCGCGGCCGCGGCCTCCGGCTCGAACACGAGCGGCAGGCTCTCGGTCTGGCGGATGCCGGGCGAGTACTTGAGGTGCGCGTCGGGCGCGATCCGGTACTCCGGGATCCGGCGGTGGAACTCCTCGAGCGCGACGCGCAGCTCGAGCCGCGCGAGGTGCGACCCGAGACAACGGTGGGGACCGGCACCGAACGCGACATGACGGTTCGCCTGGCGCGTGAAGTCGACCGCGTCGGCACCGCCGAAGGCCTCCTCGTCGGAGTTCGCGGCACCGATCACGATCGCGGCGCGGTCACCCTTCTTCAGCTCGACACCGCCGAGCGTCGTGTCCTCCTTGAGGACGCGGGCGACCATCTGCACCGGCGTCTCCCACCGGATCAGCTCCTCGACCGCACCCGACGACAGCGTCGGGTCGTCGACGAGGCGGCGGCGCTGCTCGGGGTGCTCCGCGAGGTACGCGATGAAGCAGTCGAGCGTCGCGGTGACCGTGTCGAGGCCGGCGAGCATCAGGAGGTGGCACATGCCGAGGAGCTCCTCCTGCGTGAGCGGCCGGCCCTCCATCTCCGCGTGCACGAGCCGGCTCAGCAGCCCGTCGTCCGGGTGCTCGCGCCGTTGCGCGATCGCGCGCTCGAAGTACTCGTTGACCTCCCGGCCCGTCTGCTCACGAATCGCGACCGCCGCGTCCCAGTCGTTCGGGTCGACGTCCGGTCGCACGGTGTTGTCACGCCACTGCAGCAGCAACGGCAGGTCGCTGATGGGCAGACCGAGCAGCAGCAGGAACACCGTCGACGGCAGCGGGGTCGCGAACTCCTCGTGGAAGTCACACTCGCCTCGCGACGCGAACCCGTCGATCAGGCGGTTGACGTACTCGCGCACGCCGGGCTCGAGCTCGGCCATGCGCTTCGGCCCGAACTGCGGGTCCAGCAGGCGGCGGTAGCGGGAGTGGTCCGGCGGGTCGACCTGCAGCGGGATGAGCGCGTGCTCCTGCCCGATCGACACCGCGTCGGGCGCCGACGAGAACTGCTCGGGATGGCGCAACGCGTGCCACACGTCCTCGTAGCGCGAGATCGTCACCTCGGGAACACCGTCGAAGCCGGTTCCGCGCGCGACGGGACACTCGTCGCGCATCTTGCGGTACGCGTCGTGCGGCTCGTTCGCGTTCTCGGGCGTGAACAGGAACATGGTGGGGTCGTCGTACAGGTCCGACATCACGACTCCTTGTCGTCGCTCGAGCCGTCACTCGAAGGTCGTGGGCCCGCGCCGGGTGCGGCGCGAAGCCCGTTCCACCAGAACTGCCAGAGGTAGGCGGCGGTCTCGGTCGCGTCGGCCCGCCCGATCGTCACGTCGTGGATCGCGGTGAGCAGCAACCCGAAGACCGTCGCGGCGTCGCGCGCGGGATCCGCGCTGCGCGCGACACCCGACGCGACCGCGGCCGCGATCTCGTCGGCGAGCAGGTCGACCATCGGTGCGAGCGCGCCGCGCAGCTCGTCCGGACGATGCTCCGCCAGACGGCGGTGCTCGCGCACGAGCACACCCGCATACCCGGCCGCGCCGGGCAGCGCGACCATCGCGAACACGCCGTCGACGTACGCGCGCAGCCTCGCAGTGGGATCGGTGTGCTCGTCGACGACCTGCGCGAGGAGCTGCGCACCGATGCGGGTGTCGTCCTCGAGGAGGGCGAGCAGCAGGTCGTCCTTGCCGCGGAAGCAGCGGTAGAAGGTCTTCAGCGAGAGGCCCGAGCGCGCCGCGACCTGCGGCACCGTGAACGCGGCGTTGCCCGACTCGTCCGCGAGGTCACGAGCCGCCTGCACGAAGCGCTCCATGCGGGCGACCGAGCGCGCCCGCGCGGTCTCCAGCGAGCGTTCGAGCGCGCGCTCCTGCCACGCGGGGGCGGTCGTCGGCACGTTCGGCGTGGTCCCGGTCATGTCGGCCTCGGCCGTGTCGTCGGGTGCGGCGGTCGGGCGTCCGGCGCGGTCCGCTGACCCTGTTGTTGTACCCGGTGGAGAACGTCATTATCCCACGCAGTCAACGGCAGGGCCAACGCGCCCGCGCGCGCGGTCCCCGGCCGGGGCCTCGTGGCAGGTCAGGCCGGGTTCAGCCGCCCGCCGCGGCGCCCGACCCGCCGCCGAACCGGCCGCCACCGCCGAAGCCGCCGAAGCCGCCGGTGCCGGCCGCGCCGCCGATCGTCACGCGCGTCGCCTGGTAGGTCCCGTCACTCCCCTGGGGGCCCTGGACGACGACCGTGTCGCCGATCTTCACGTCGGCGAGCGAGCCGGCGTCGGTCTTCGAGAACTGCGACCCCGGGTTCGTCGCCACCTTCACCGTGTTGCCCTGGAAGTCGGTCACGTAGATGTTCGAGCCGTCGATGAGCTTCACCTGGCCGACGACCCCACGCCCGTTCGCCGCGCCGGCTCCACCGGCGCCGGCCGCACCCGTGCCACCCGCGCCCCCCGTCCCAGTACGCGCGCCGCCGCGCAGCGCGGCGAGCGCGTTCAACGCCGACGAGGTAGAGCTCGATGACGACTTCTGGTGCTTCTGCACGAGCACGCCTGCGTAGAACGCGACGCCCGCGACGACCGCGAACGCGAGCACCGTCGTCACGATGCTGATGCGCCGGCGGCGCGGCGCGATCGCGATCGGCGTGTCGTCGTCGGGACCGCCGTCCGACCCGCCGCCGTTCACGTCCCGCGCGTCGGCGTCGTCCGGCTCGTGCAGCTCGGTCCACACCGGCTGCGTGATCTCGAGCTCGTGCTCCGGTTCGCTGCTCATGCTGGTGCTCCTGGTGTCACACCGTCTGGTCGCGCTCGACGCTCATTCGTGTCGCAGCGCTTCGATCGGGCGCAGGCGCGCCGCGCGACTGGCGGGATAGATGCCGAAGAAGAGGCCGACGGCGAGCGCCACACCGAACGCCAGCGCGACCGAGTAGGCCTGGACGAGTGGTTGCACCCCGACGATCTTGAAATTGCTACCGACGATGCCGGCAACGACACCGAGGACGCCGCCGAGCACGCTCAGCAGCATCGCCTCGACGAGGAACTGCAGCATGATGTCGCTGCGCCGCGCGCCGACCGCCTTGCGGATGCCGATCTCGCGCGTCCGCTCGGTGACGCTCACGAGCATGATGTTCATCACGCCGATCCCGCCGACGAGCAGCGAGATCGCCGCGACCGCGCCGAGCAGCACGGTCAGCACGTGGTTCGTCTGGTTCGACGTCGACAGCAGCGATGCCTGGTTCAGCACGGTGAAGCCGAGCTGCGTCGGGTCGGTCACGCGGTGCGTCGACATCAGCGTCGACGTGATCTCGCTCTGCGCCGCGTCCATCGCCTTCGACGACGTCGCCTCGACCGCGATCTGGTTCACGTTGCCCGTGTTGCCGGTCAGGCCGTCCTGCACCGCGGTGATCGGCGCCATCGCGACGTCGTCCTCGTCCTGCAGGCCGTTCGTCCCCTTCGACTGCAGCACGCCGATCACCTGGAACGTCGTTCCGCCGAACTGCGCGTTCAGCCCGACGGGATCGGCGCCCTGACCGAACAGGTTCGTCACGACCGTCTGGCCCAGGACGACCACGCGTGCGTGCTGGGTGACGTCCGCGTTGTCGAAGAACCGGCCGGCCTGGATCTTGTAGTTCCGGATCGACTCGTAGACCGGGGTCGTGCCGACGAACTGGCCCGGCTGGTACGTCGCGCCCTGGTACGTCGCGGTCACCTGTGCGTTGACGACCGGCGCGACCGACTTCACGTCGGGCGTGTTCTGCTTGCTCTGGAGCGCCTTGACGTCCTTCAGCGTGAGCTGGTTCGCGCGCGGCTGCGTGCCGGTGAAGGCCCGGCCCCCGCGGCCCGCGCCGAACCCGCCCCGGAACACCGTCAGCGTGTTCGTGCCGAGGCTCTGGATCTGCTCCTGCACGTTGTGCGACGAGCCGGTGCCGACCGCGACGAGGAGGATCACCGCGCCGACGCCGATGAGGATGCCGAGCATCGTCAGCGCGGAGCGCAGGCGGTTGGCGACGACGCCCGCGATCGCGAAGCGGAGGTTCTCGGTGATCTTCACGACGTCAAGGCGACACGCCGCGCGGCCCGTCGCTCGTCCGCGACGATCCGTCCGTCGCTGAACCGCACAATCCGCTTCGCGTGGTCGCCGACACTCGCCTCGTGCGTGATGACGACGACGGTCCGGCCCGCGTCGTTGAGGCCGTCGAAAATGTCGAGCACCTCAGAGGCCTGCGACGTCGCGAGGTTCCCGGTCGGCTCGTCGGCGAGCAGCAGCGGCGGGTTGCCGACGATCGCGCGCGCGATCGCGACGCGCTGTTGCTGGCCGCCGGAGAGCTCGTTCGGGCGATGACGCACGCGCGTGCCCAGCCCGACGGACTGCAGCGCGCTCATCGCCAGCGCGCGACGTTGCCGGCGCGGCACGCCGGCGTAGACCAACGGCAGCTCGACGTTCTCGAGCGCGTCGAGGCGCGGCAGCAGGTTGAAGCTCTGGAACACGAGCCCGATCATCCGGTTCCGCACCGTCGCGAGATCGACCTCGTCGAGCTCGGTGACGTCGTAGCCGTCGAGCAGGAAGCGCCCGCGCGTCGCCGCGTCCATGCACGCGGCGATGTTCATCAACGTCGTCTTGCCCGAACCCGACGGACCCATGATCGCGACGTACTCGCCGCGGTCGACGCGCAGCGACACGTCGCGGAGCGCGTCGACGCGCGCCTCGCCGACCCCGTACGTCTTCCAGACGTGCTGCATCGAGATGACCGGGCGCGGCATCCGCCGCGCGACGTCAGCCACCGCGACCGCCGAACCCACCGCCACCGAAGCCGCGCCCGGCGCCGCCGAGCCCGCCGCCGCCCAGCCCGCCACCACCGAGCCGGTTCGTCAACCCGCTCGTCCCCGACCCCGTCGTCGCCGACGCGCCGGGTGCCGACACCGACGTGACGACACGGTCACCCACCTTGAGGCCCGTGAGGACGACGGTGTCGGTGTCGCCGACCATCCCCGTCGTGACCGGCGTCGTCACCTGCTTCTTGCCGATCAGCACGCTGACGGTCGCGTTGGCGCCGCTGCCGCGCACGGCCGCGCTCGGCACGTGCAACACGTTGTCGGCCTCACCGGTGATCACCGTGACCGACGCGGTCATGCCCGGCTTGACGTTGGCGGCCGTCTGCGTGAGTTGCACGTTCACCTGATACGTGACGACGTTGCTCACCACGGTCGACGTCGTCGCGACGCTCGTCACCACACCCGGCACCGTCGTGCCCGGCAGCGCGTCGAACGTGACCGTCGCCGGCTGACCGGGCTGGACCTTCGTCGCGTCCGACTCCGAGAAGCCCACGCTCACGTCGAGCGACGACACGTCGACGAGCGTGATGAACGAGCTCGACGACGACGAGCTGCCGGAGGACGCGCTCGACGACGTGCCGGTGCCGGAGGAGCCGGTCGTGACCGCAGCGGTCGCGCCGGTCGCGCCCGTCGTGCCGCCGCCCGTCCCGCCGGTGCCGCCCGTCCCGCCGCCCGCGCCCCCGCTACCGCCCGACGCACCCGAAGCACCGGATGCGCCCGAGGAGCCCGACGCGCTCGACGACGACACCGCGCTGTTGCCGCCTCCGCCGACCGTCTGGCCGACGCTGCCGTTCACCGCCGTGACGACCCCGTTCGACGGCGCGACGAGCACCGTATCGTCGAGCGCCTTCTGCGCGTTCGCCTGACTCGCCTGTGCCGAGATGATCGCCGCCTGGTCCGCGGCGACGTCGGCCTGCTGCGGCGGCTCGGCCTTCACCGCGTTGGACGCGAGCGTCGTCTGCTGCTGGTTCTGCGCCTGCGTGAGCGCGTTCTGGGCCTGGTCGACGGCCTGCTGGTCCTGCGCGAGCTGGTTCGCGGGCGCGTGCGCGGCCTGGTCGGCCGCGAGCTTCTGCTGCGCGTTGGCGAGGTTCTGGCTCGCGGTGTCGACCGCGCTCTGCGCCTGCTGCGCGGCGAGGTTCAGCTGGTTCTGCTCGGCGGGCGTGAGCACCTGCTCGAGCTCCTGCAGACGCGCCTGCGCGGCGTTCGTGTTCTGTTGCGCCGCGGCGAGCTGCTGCTGCGCCTGGGTCGCGTCGAGCTTCGCGAGCACCTGACCCTTGGTCACCTGCTGGCCCGGCGAGACGTCGATCTCCGAGACCGTCCCGCTCGTCGCGAACCCGACCGAGTACGTGCCGGCGGGGACGACGTTCCCGGTCGCCTGCACGCTCGACTGCACGACGCCGCGCTGCACCGTTGCGGTCCGGATGATCGGTGCGCTCGAGCCCGACGCACCCACCGACGTGGCGGCGAGCACCACGACCGCGACGAGCGCGGCCGCGAGCACGACGTCGTACCACTGGACGCGACGGCGTTGCGGACGGTCGAAGAGCCCTGCGGACTCGTCCGCACGCGCGTCGACGGCCTCACGCCGAGCCAGCGCGCTCACGCTTGAGAGCCACCTGTCGTGCTGCTGGTGCCGCCGTTGTCACGGCCGCCGTTGCCGAAGAAGCGGCCACCGTTCGGCAGGAGCGGCGCGCACACCTTGTTCGCGGCCTGGAACGTCGGGTCGTTGCGGTTGATCCCGCGCAGCCCGCCGAACCCGTTGCCGTTGCCCTGGTCCGGGATCGTGACGCCGTGGTCCTTCATGCAGCTGCGGTACGCGTTCAGCGCGGCCTGCATCTGCTGACGCTGCTGCTGCGTCTGGGGCGGCAGCTTGCTCTGGCACGCCTGCTGCGCGGCCTGGAGCTGCTGGCGCTGCTGCGGTGTCAACGGCGCGCGCGACGACGGCGGGGTCGATCCGTCGTTCGGGGCGCCTTCCCCGCCGCCGTTGCCACCACCGAACCCGCGGCCGCCGAACGTCACGCCGTGCTGACGCAGGCACTGCCGGTACGCGGCGAGCGCGGGATTGTTGCGGCCGCGGCCCGTCGACGACGCGGTGGTCGTCGACGTCGACGAGCTCGTCTTCGACGATGCGCCGCCGCCGCACGCGGCGAGCGCGATCGCGCCCACGACCGCGGTCACGATCACGGCGGCACGGCGCCCGTGTCGCGTCGTCGGTGCCTCGTTCACCGTCGTCCGTCTCATTGGCTCCCTCTCGCCGGAGCCTCCCGGCCTCCGGACGTGCCGTTTCCGGCGGCACATTGGACACCCTCGACCTGATGGCGACCTGAAGTACGGATGAGGATTTCCTGATATCCGCCAGATCGCGCCCGTCAGCCGGTCGACGCGCTTCCGACGGGGTCGATCACGGCGAGCTCCTCGTGTCGGGGGTTCGCCGGACACATCGGACGTCCGCAT
>Ga0070739_10000863_pt1 | contig 51456 bp, 57 predicted proteins | sample Coa_R1_7_FD_66445 | JGI IMG/M metagenome (GOLD analysis project Ga0070739, IMG submission 66445) | Surface soil microbial communities from Centralia Pennsylvania, which are recovering from an underground coalmine fire - Coalmine... | ecosystem: Environmental > Terrestrial > Soil > Unclassified ...
CCCCAGGGTGAAGCAATGGACATCAACCACCAGCTTTCAGAAAGAGGATCTGACTCTGTGGTAAGAGGATCAAATAATTATGAAGATATGCGAGGCTCGGATTTTGTCGTACTTGTCGCCGGCGTCGGCAGGAAGCCTGGCATGACCAGGATGGACCTGCTCAAGACAAATGCAGGCATTGTACAAGATGTGGCCTCAAAAATTGCAACATATGCAAAGGATGCATTTGTGGTGGTTGTGACAAATCCACTTGACCCGATGACCTACCTTGCTCTCAAGACCGTGGGCGCAAAAAAGAGCAAGGTCTTTGGCATGGGAGGCATGCTGGACCTGTCAAGGTTCAAGAGCTTTATCCAGCAGGCGACAAACGTGTCAAGGGAATCTATACAGGCCATGGTGATAAGCGAGCATGGTGAGAACATGCTTCCGCTGACCCGGTTCTCATCGATAGCAGGCATACCTCTCCATGACTTTATATCAAAAGAAGTCGCAGCAGATATCTTTGAAAAGACAAGAAAGGTTGCAGCAGAAGTTATTGCACTTAAAGGGGCAACTGTATATGCTCCTGGCAACGCCGTGGCAACAATGGTCGAGTCTGTACTGAAAGACAAAAAGCTTGTAATCCCTGTATCTACACTGCTTGAAGGAGAATACGGGATTTCTGACGTCTGCATGGGAGTTCCAGCAGTAATAGGCAGCGGCGGAGTAGAGAAGATAATAGAGCTCAAGCTGGACAGCTTTGAGCAGGAAATTTTCAGCAAGGGGGTTGCAAGTGTCAGGGAAGCGATAAAAGCGCTTCCTCTCTGACCAAGCTTTTTATCCCGTCGGCAATACAGGACTTGGCGTGGATCTTCAGGCAATTCTTGAAGAATTTGCCAAAGGCAACATGGGAATAGACAGAGTACGAAAGGAGCTGGCTATCCATTCGATAGAACATGTAGGAGAAATGGCACAGCTGGATGTAGGTAGAGACCTGAGAAGGGGCCTGCCTGAGGTGGTCTACGCCGAGGGTAAAAAGTACAGAGACACAATTGCGATTGCCCTTTCTGCTATCCGGGCAAGAGGCCAAGTTGTTGTCAGCAGAATCAAAGAGCAGGATTATGAGAAGGTTCTGAAGGGGATTGGAGGCAGGAAAAGCAATATCTGCATCGAGTCTGGGAAAAATAGCACAACCATACTAGCTTTTGACAGGACCACGCCACCCAAAACTACAGGAGCAAAGATTGGAATAGTTGCTGCAGGCACATCCGATATTGGCGTGGCTGAGGAAGCAAGGCTGGTGGCAAGGTCGATGGGTTGCGAATCGGTTACAACATATGATGTAGGAATAGCGGGAATCCACAGATTGTTTCCCCGGCTGAAAGAAATGCTGCAGCAAGATGTCGGCGCCATCGTCGTTGTGGCTGGGATGGAAGGAGCTCTGGCATCCGCAGTTGCGGCACTTGTTGACGTGCCTGTGATTGGCGTTCCGACTTCAGTTGGTTATGGCTTTGGATCAGATGGTATAGCCGCTCTGGCATCAATGTTGCAGAGCTGCACACTGGGGCTTGCTGTGGTCAACATTGATAATGGAATTGGAGCAGGTGCATTTGCCGCGTCAATAGCCAATAAACTGGCACTGAAAACTTCAGTGAAGCTGGCCTGAGCAAAAATAAACATGGTCATGTATCTGCAGTATCGAATAAGGCAAGAAATGGCTTGATAGATAGATCGACAGTTAAACAGACATCCAAGAGCTGTCAAATCAATGAAGATGCTTTTACCTCGATAGCCTGCAGTCCGCTATGCAGGCTTCAACTAGGCAATATACGTTTATAAGGGCTTTACCTTTCTTGCTCTTCTATTCGTTTGCAAAATAGTAACGAAATGGTGAGTAGCTAATTTGACTTCATCTTCTTCATCTTATGTCCGAACACTGAAGCGAATCAGGCAGGACAAGACCAATTATCATAAAAGAGCTGCAGTACTGATAGGCAGACATTCATTTATATCGGTCAAAGTAAGCGACCAAAATGTTGCTACACAGATACTGAAAGCAACGCCGACTGGAGACATGGTCATTACATCCTGTCATAGCAGAGAACTTTTGAAGCACGGTTGGAAAGGCTCTCTAAACAACCTTCCTGCATGTTATCTTACAGGCTTGCTTTTGGGCAAAAAGGCTCTGGATAAAGGCGTCAGCAAAGCAGTGCTCTATATCGGCAATGATCGCTTTACCTCAAGAGTGGCGGCATGCCTGAAGGGGATAACTGAAGCTGGGGTCAACGTACCGGTTTCTGACGAATCACTCCCGCCAGATGACCGCACAAGCGGCGAGCATATCGCAAAATATGCAGAGAGCCTCAGCTCTGATTCAGACAGGTACAATTCTACTTTTTCACTACTTTTGAAAAATGGCCTCAAGCCAGAGAGCTATCCTGAGCATGTAGAGGAAGTAAGAGAAAAAATAGCAGGCCCAAGAAAAGAGGTCAAAGAGCCCACAGGAGAAAAGGAAACTGCCGCAGATTCGGAGCAGAAGGTAAAAGAAGAAAAAGGCAAGGCAAAAAAGCCAGCAGGCAAGCAGGAGCAGCAAAAGGAAAAGTCAAAGGCTAAGGGCGGCCAAAAAGATTCGTCTGCGCAGGATAAAAGTAAAAAGACAGACAAAAAGGAGAAAGATAAGTCACAATGATGCGCAGCCAGCAGCAAAACGTAGAGTGGAAGCCACGGACTACGCTTGGAGCGATGGTTCTGAGCGGCAAGATAAACTCGATGGACCAAGTTTATGAAAACGGCATGAGAATACAGGAGCCGGAAATAGTCAGGCACCTTCTTCCAGACATTAAAAATCAGGTCGTCCATGTGGGAATTGTACAAAAGCAGACAGACGCTGGCGAAATGACACGATTCAATGCCTTGGTTGCCGTGGGAAATGAGGCAGGTTGGTTTGGAATTGGCAAGGGCAAGGCATCTCAGATGCGCACTGCAATTGACAAGGCCACAAATGCAGCTTACCTTAATGTTATTCCAGTAAAACTTGGATGTGGGAGCTGGGAGTGCAAATGCAACCAGCTTCACTCGGTTCCATTCAAAGTGCGCGGCAAAGGCGGCAGCGTAACACTTGAAATTATCCCCGGGCCAAGAGGTCTTGGTCTGGTCGCAGGCGAAAATATCAAGGGCCTGCTCAAACTTGCCGGCCTCAAGGATGCTTGGACCAAATCGTTTGGCTCTACGAATACAATGTCATCAACTACAAAGGCAATCTTTAACGCGCTGAGAAGCACTTATAGCGTGGGTTGAAGGCAGAGAGAAGAGTAGTATAGAAGAGAATAGAAGAGAGGCAGGCTGAACAAACAAAATGGCATATCTTGTGGTAAGAATAAGAGGAACTGTTAACATTCCCCACTGGGCGAATACAACGCTTGATGGGCTGAACCTGAGCAAAAAGTTCCGCGCAACAATTGTACCGGAAAGCTCGGAGTATCTTGGCATGTTAAGAAGGGTCAAGGAAATTGTAGCCTGGACAAAGGCAGACGCCACTATAGTCAAGGAGCTTTTGCAAAAAAGGGGCCGCCGGGCTGGATTCAAGCCGATCGAAGGCTCAGAGATCCCAGGCGGATACAAGAGCATAGACGAGCTGGCATCTGCCATAGCCCAGGATAAGGTTGCAATTTCAAAACTGGAAGGGATAAAACCTTGGTTTGCGCTGAGCCCGCCAAAAGGTGGATTCAAAAGAAAGACAAAGACCCAGTATCTGCAGAAAGGAATACTTGGTGAAGACGGCGAGCTCATTGAAATTGTAAAAAGGATGCTCTAAAGGAGCAAGACTTAATTAAGGTGTTCTGATGAATCCAATTGCGTTCCAGAGTAACTCAGACTCGGTGGACCTGACAACAACAAGATAGATGGATGAATGGATGGAATGAATAAGACGGGTATGATAAATTATTATGGCTACCAGATTTAGAAAAAGCAGAAGGCAGCGTGGAAGCAGGTACTGTGGCTGGGGCCAGATCGGGCAGCACAGGCAGGCCGGCTCAAGAGGCGGTATTGGCGGGGCTGGCAAACATAAACATTTCTGGATAAGGACAGTAATTGAAGAGCCTGACCACTTTGGACACGATCCGTTCAACTCTTTTAACCGGAACCTTGTACACAGGTGGATAAACGTCCGCGACTTGGATTCAGCGGTCGCCAAACATGCCAAGGCGGATCAGTCAGGCAAAGTAGTTTTGGATCTGGATGCGCTGGGTTATGACAAGCTGCTTGGAGGCGGCAGTGTCCAGTCTGCATTTACTGTCAAGATAGCAAAGGCGTCAGAGAACGCCAGAGCAAAAATTGAAGCTGCTGGTGGCGAGATTATTTCAAATGACCATGGTGGAAAATGAAAGCGTCTTCAGGCGCGTCATAAAGTCCGCGTCTGCGTACATCCCCCAGGTTCCAAAGCCAAAGAAAAAGATATCTCTTGCTGAAAAATTTGTGTGGTGCGGGATCGCACTTCTGGCATACCTTATCATGGGCCAGATACCGCTCTACGGAGTAACAAGCGAGCCCAAGTTTGACTTTCTGGCTTTTGCCAGAGTTATTTTTGCAGCCCAGCAGGGCACGTTGATGGAACTTGGCATAGGTCCGATAGTTACGGCAGGACTGCTCATGCAGCTTTTGAAAGGCTCGGATCTGATCAGGCTCAACTTCAAAAATCCAGATGACAGGTCGCTATTCACATCGGCCACAAAGATAGTCACAATTATAGTAATTATTGCCGAAGGCTCGCTGTATGGAGCCAGTGTCTACGGGCCACTTGTCAACGCAGATGGCAAACATGCGTGGGTAACACCTATTCTGATAACGCAGCTTGTGTCGTCAAGTGTTATCGTAATGCTGCTTGATGAGATGGTGCAGAAAGGATGGGGACTTGGCTCCGGGATTAGCCTCTTTATCATGACCGGTGTAGCGCAGTCTATAATGTGGAGCGTACTGAGCCCTGTACCTGGCTCGGATGGGCCGGTAGGGATTGTACCGTACATGATAGATACTGCTGCAAACGGTCACTTTGGAGACTCGTTCTTTAGATCTGGCCAGCTGCCAAGCATACTCGGGCTCATGGTGACGGCTGGAATTATACTGATCCTTGTCTACCTGGAGGGTGTGCACGTCGATATACCTATTGTATCTACAAAGTACAGGGGATTCACGGCAGTCTACCCGATAAAACTGCTCTATACCTCAAATATCCCTGTTATCCTAGCGTCAGCTCTACTCGCCAACGCAGTATTTATGGGCCATATGATGTGGGCCCAGTACGATGTCAACAACCAGAACCCCATTTTCAACTATCTTGCGCAGTTTGACCCTTCAAAACCCCAGACACCAACAGGCGGGGTGCTATACTATATCACATCACCTGCCAGCTTTGAAAGCGCATCGCACGATCCGCTGAGGACTGTGGTCTACATCATATTCCTGACTACTGTGGTAACTCTATTTGGCAGGCTCTGGGTGGAGCTTGGAGGCCTGTCTGCAAAATCGGCGGCAAAGAACCTGCTTGATGCCGATGTCCAGGTCCCAGGATTTAGAAGGTCGGAAGGCTCGGTCGAGGCGCTCCTTGGCAGGTACATCCCGTCGGTTACCATAATCGGCTCTGTAATCATTGGGCTACTGGCATCTGTATCAAACGTCCTGAACGCCTTTGGGTCGGGAACTGGAATTTTGCTTATGGTCAGCATACTTGTCAATTATTATACGCTCTTGGTAAGGGAACAGGTCGACACCCACATGCCTCAACTGGCGGCTCTACTTGGGCGAAAATAAACGTGCCATTATAGTGGGGATACCGGGGGTCGGCAAGACCACCGTCATCACCCGCGCAGCTGAAATATTGAGCAACAGAGGGTACAAGACCTCTGTCGTGGTCTTTGGAACAGTCATGTTCGAAGAGGCCAAAAAGCAAGGTCTCAAGGACAGAGACGAGATGCGCAAAATGTCAGTTGAAGACCAGCGCAGACTTCAAGACACGGCTGCAAGGCGGATAGCAGAGATGAAAGATCCTGTGGTGCTGATTGACACCCACCTTTTCATAAACACCCGCGAAGGGTACTATCCTGGGCTTCCTGTAAGGCTGCTTGAGATAATGCGCCCCACAAATTTTGTAATGATAGCTGCCGACCCGGGAGAGATAATAAACAGAAGAAGAACCGACAGCACCCGCCAGCGCGATGTGGCCTCACCAGAGGAGATCCAGCACGAGCTTGAAATTTCAAAGGTAATGGTTGCCTCATGCTCCATCCTGACAGGATCGCCTTTTGTAATTGTAATGAACCGCGAAGGCAAGATTGACGAGGCGGCATCGAACATTGCCAAGGCGCTAACAGGTGGCGATGATGGCGAGAGAAAGAAAAATGAATAAAATGGCGGAAGAAAGAAGAAGAGGTACAAAACAAAAGAGGCTAGAAACCAGCAAATGACAAACAAGGACGACTACAAAAATAATATAACAATCCCTGCAGCACTATCTTTAGAATTGTCGGGTAAGGTCAGTAGACTGGCTTGGGCCTTGGGGAATGTGCAGGCAGGCGCGCAGGCGGAAAAGAGAATTGAGAGCAGAGAAAGAAGGGATCAGAGTAGAGTAGAGCGAAGAGAAGAAAGCAGGCAAGCAAGAGAGGAGAGAAGAGGAGAACAGGTATCAAGAAATGGTAATTATTGACCCAATCTCTGCAATTATAATGCAGCTTCCCGGTCTTGCTCCCCACTATACCCAGCACCCTGTCTTTAAGAACATGATCACTGCAACTGTGGTGGCATCGCTGATTTCAATAGGGATGAATTTTGCATTTGCCATGTTGAGGAAAAAGACTACGGATATCGAGAAGATGAGCAGGATTATGAAAGAGACATCAGAGTGGCGCAAACAGTATACAGATGCAATAAGAAAGCAGGACAAGCCTAGGATAGAGGAGCTTAAAAAAAGACAGGCCTATGTTAACAAGATGGCGATAGAGATGCAGCAGCAGCAGATGCGCCCGATGTTTATCTACATGATTCCGTCGTTTCTTATCTGGATACTTGTGTTTCCGCTGGTATTTGGAGGGACTGTTTCTCTTTCTCCTATCTATATCCCGTGGATAATGTGCAGCAGTGACAATGTCAAGACTGATATGCAACTTGACGCTAACGGCAACCACAAAGGCTCGTGCACCGCGCCAGACGAAGTGTATCTCTGGGGCTGGTTCCTCATAACCTCGTTCTCATTCAGCGGGATAATTGCCAAAGTTACCAAGACTGCCCTCCCTAGCATGACCTGACAAGAACAGGATAGTAACAACAGTTAGTTAGTAGTAGTAGAATTGAATTGAAGCACCACAACAACAATCACAACCACAACAATAACGCCAACACTAAAGGCAGGCTTGGCATAGTCATCTCTGGCTGGCCTGCCGTGGGCAAGACTACGCTTGCAGCGGAACTTGCCAAGGAGTTTGGCCTGTCGATGTACAACGGCGGAGATATCCTGAAGATGCTTGCAAGGGAGAAAGGCTATTCTGCTTCCGGAAATGACTGGTGGGACGACGAAGAAGCAAAAAAATTCATGCAGGACAGAAGGTCAGATCCTTCCTTTGACAAGCAGGTCGATGAAAAACTAATCCAGATAATAAAGGAAGGCAATGTTGTCATTACCAGTTACACGCTTCCATGGCTTGTGCAGGGGCCGATCAAGTTCTGGCTAAAAGGGTCGCAGGACAGCAGGGCAAAAAGAATGGCAAGCCGGGACGGAGTAACATATTCTAAAGCACAGGAAATTGTAAAACTGAGGGACGAAGAAAACAAAAAGATCTATTATAACCTCTATGGCTTTAGGTTTGGCGAAGACCTTGGAGTATTTGACTATATCATCAATACCGACCAGCTGAGTCTGGACTCGCTGATAGAAATATCCAAAAACATAGTAAGGCATATAGTGCTATAGCACTTCAGGCAGCAGGTAAGTCTTTGTCTAACTCTTCGCAACCATCGCACTCGCATTCCTCATCTTACTCTGCCAGCGCCGGACAGGATTCTGGTCCTGTCGATAGCTCTGGATTTAATCTGATCTCTGGTTCTAGTCCCAATCCCAATCTCAATTCGAATCCAAACTCCAATTCTAATTCCAGTCCTGCCTTCAGTCTGCCCCAACTCAGAGACCTTGTGAAAATAGACGACGATGTTACAAACGATAACTATGGCCATTATCCTGACAGGAGGCCTATAGAATCACTTTTGAAGTATGGCTTGGTGCTAGTAGACAAGCCTGCTGGCCCTACAAGCCACGAAGTAGTTGCTTGGGTAAAAAGACTGCTTGAAATTGATAAAGCTGGGCACAGTGGCACGCTTGACCCTGGCGCAACAGGCCTGCTTCCTCTGGGGCTTGGAGAGGGTACAAAGGCGCTCTCTGTCCTGCTACTTGGACCAAAGGAATACTATGTGCTTGCCAGAATGCATGCACACATTTCCTCGGATAGGATGGAAAAGATAGCCAGAGAGTTCACCGGCGAAATTTATCAGCGCCCGCCCCAGCGCTCTTCAGTAAAGAGGGTAACTCGTATTCGATCCATCTATGAGTTTGAATGCCTTGAGCAGTACGACAGACTTGTGCTTATGCGCGTGCTCTGTCAGGCTGGGACATACATCAGAAAGATGATCTATGACATTGGAGAGGTCTTGGGCGTAGGAGCAACAATGGTGGAGCTGCGCCGGACAAGAGTCAGCAACCTCACAGAAGCCTGCGGGTTTGCACGGCTGCATGACTTGGCCGATGGTTTTAGGCTCTACAGGCAGCAGGGAAAAGACGAGAAGCTGAGAAGGCTTGTCAGGCCCATCGAAGATTGCCTGCAGGGAATCCGTGGAATGACTGTTAGGGATACTGCAGTCGATGCCCTGTGCCATGGCGCGCCGCTAGCAGTACCTGGAGTTACCGCGGTTCCAAAGGGGCTGAAGAAAGGCGAGCTGGTCGGGGTGTATACCTTGAAAGGCGAAATTGTCGGACTAGGCGAAGCTGCCATGACTGAAAGTGAGATAGCAGAAAACGTCAAGGGCGTTGCCTTTGTAATGAAGAGACTTATAATGGAGCCGGGCACATATCCGAAAGCCTGGCATTCTTCAGGAGCAAATGCAGCTGCACAGAACGCAAAATATGTGCCCCTTGTTGACCTTAATCGACTTGAAAAGGACAGCCAGGATGTCTAGGCTGCATGGTCAAACCTGCCTGCATGCGGATCCTGACGGGTTGGTAACTTGATGTATTATCAAATAGCGAGTCAGACAGCATAGTTTGCTTGTGCAACCTGAAGCGACCCAGAAATAAGCTGCTTCGATGGCCCAGCTAGCTAACTGATTGGCTGATTGATGCTAACTATGCTAAAATCCAGCTTTTTTCATTCTGGATCCGCATCTTGGGCAGGCTGCCTGGTTATGCTTTGTACCACACGAAATGCAATAGTAATCTACGCTTCCGCTGCCATATCTGGGCATTGGGTTGAACAACCCCCTGCCGCTCCCAGCTCCAAGCTGCCTTTTGCGCATATAGTAGCTCAGTGCAATAAACACAAAGATAATTATAGGCAGCGAAAATGGAAACGGCACTACCAGAGATATGCCAATGCTGATGCCAAAGGATATTCCTATCCACATCAGCTGCTGCAGCAGAAACTGCCTTGTGCCAGAGTCCATGCTCTAATCTAGTCTATATATGCCATAAATTGCCTAAAAGAGTTTCTTGCTCTGCCTGCAACAATGAATAATCCAATCTATAAACCGCTTGAAGCAAGCCTGCATAGCAAAAAACGTTATATCGGGAAGAGAACGTGAAGGAGCAAGAAAGAAAGGATGGTCTTTTAACAAATGCAATCTGCCAGGTTCCATAAAGTTGGTGAGCCTCTCAAGATAGAGCAGTCAGAGACGCCGCAGCCGGGCAAAAAAGAAGCGCTGGTCAGGGTGCGTGCTGCTTCAATCTGCCATAGCGATGTCCACGTAACTACCGGAGTCCTTGTGGCAAAACCCCCAGTGACTCTGGGGCACGAAATCGCCGGGGAGGTAGAGCAGGTAGGAAGCGAGGTAGACAGCACAAAAAAAGGCGACAGGGTTGTGGTCTACTTCTTGACACCATGCGGCGACTGTGACATGTGCATTCGGGGCAGGCAGGGCGTTTGCAGAAATATTGGCGCCGGACCTATGTACGGCTTTTCTGCAGATGGAGGGTATGCCGATTACATCAAGGTAGACTCCCGACAGCTGGTGCAGCTTCCCCAGAATGTGCCTTTTGAATTTGGCGCAAGCCTTGGCTGCGCAGGGATAACAGCGTTTCACGCTGTGAGTGCTGTTGCCAGAGTTCAGCTTGGCGACAGAGTCGCAGTATACGGCACTGGCGGAGTCGGCATGTATGTGCTGCAGCTCGCCAGACTTGCAGGCGCATCAACCACAATCGCGATAGGAAGAACCGACGAAAAGTTAAAGATGGCTCAGGATATCGGCTCTGCTGACGCGGCAGTCAATATCACCAAAGAGAAGCTGCGCGATAGCGTCAAGGCCATAACATCAGCCAGGGGACTGGATGTGGTCTTTGACTTTGTCGGGAGCACCGAAAGCATCGATAGCTCACTCAGGCTCCTGGCAAATTCAGGAAGGCTTGTACTTGTAGGTGTCAACGATTCGCCTGCAACAGTTAACCCAAAGATATTTGCACTCAAGGAAGTTTCTATGGCAGGATCGTTTGTTGGTACAAAGCGGGAACTTCAGACAATGGCAGAGCTGGCCGGCAAGGGAAGGCTGAAAGGCGTGGTAAATACAAATCACAGGTACAGGCTTGACCAGGTAAACGAAGCCCTAAATGCGCTCAAGGAAGGCAAAGTAGTAGGAAGAGCGTGTGTTATCCCCTGATATCAGGTCCCGTCTTGCTCGTTTTGCATCCAACCCAATCCGATCCAAACTCCAAACGAAATTACAAAACCGGTAGAATAATCCTTAAGAGCCAGAACGTGAGAATAGAAAGCGAGATCGAAAGGAGGAATGACAGCAAGTGAGCTCAGATGACGACACAGAGCTGGCATATTTATGGATGAAGGTCAAGTTTATACAGAAGTATATGCTCAAGAACAAGTCCTCCTTCGAATCCGCAGAGAAAGAGTTTCACGACTGGATCGATGGCCTTATGGAAAGCAGAATAGAGCACACAAACAGGTTGCTCAACTCGCCTTCTGGATCTTCTCCTAATTCTTCTCCTTCTTCCGCTGCCTTCTAGCCCAAACCTAGGCTCTTGTGCTACTCTGCTGGTCTTCTTCAGGCTCCGGGTGGATCTTGTGTTTCCTTGCCATAAGAAGCAGTATCGCGCTAAACATTGCCAGAACTATGGCTAGGCCCTGAGCACCTCCGTTTGGAACCGCGACAAAATAGACTATGGAAAACGCAATGCATATTGCTGCCTGTATGATGTATTTTGTTACTTCGGCCATCTTGGTCTTTCTGGCCACAAGCCCTGACACCATAAATGCAGCGAAAGGATAGATTGTAAAGAGAACATACTGGTCTATATCTATCCCGTTATGCGTCATTAAATGCTAACAGGCCTTTACAATATTTAATTTATTGGGTTTTGCCTTCTGGCCTGACAGAGAGAATCTCTTTTCTGATTTATTCATTTTATTCTTCTATTATGTTCTACTCTATTCAATTCTGGTCCAGCTGCCACGAGCTAGATTTTTCCGCCACGTACTTGCAGGCGCGCCTTCTTTTCTTTACTGGATCTGTACCTGCACAGCCTCGCCGCTCTTGACAAGCGCTCGGGCATTTTCAAGTGGAAGAGAAGCAATGTCTTCCTCTTCAAACGGCCCGTACCTGGCCAAGTCGATGCCAATGAACTGCTGGGTTGGCTTGAGGAACCTGACAAAGACCCGCTTTGAGCGAATTCTGGCAGAGATTGATTCAAGCACTTTGGGCCTGCCGCGAGATGCAGCGTCAGCTATTGTGTCGGATCTGCTCGCCCACTCGGTAAAGCCATCGTGAATATACTTTTCCTCGTCTGTCAACTTTGAATAGTCAATATCGTTTGATTCGAGCAATTTTTGCTGCCTTGCAGCAAGTAAAAGCCTCGCAGACTCGGCAACGAGCTCTGCCAGCTGGTCGCGCACCTTGGCCTCAACCCCTTCATACCCCTGCCCTTTCAGCTCGCCAAGAGTTGCAGCTATTTTTACAAAAGTATCAGGAGGAATTGATTGCAGTGCAGCCATCTCTATTTCCTTTTTTAGCAAAGTATAGATCTCTTTGAGTGAAAGTACCTCAGAATCTGAGTGCCCTGCCGGATCTTTTTGGTTGGACTGTGTCATATCTCCACCCTGCCCTGCCATGCTCTGATAAACTTAAATTATAGGGTTTTAGTGTCCTACTAAGTGATACCCTTTGCCTTATAAAGTCATTGATGGCAAGATTGTTCCTTTAAACTTTACAGCTGAATCCGTAATGCGAAAGCTAAAAGAAGACAGGATAAAATTTCTGGACCTCCAGTTTACAGGTCTCTTTGGCAGGTTTCACCATACCACTATTGATGCAAACATGTTCCGGCTGGAGGATTTTGAAGACGGCCTGCCAAAGCTTGACGGGTCTTCGATCAGAGGGTTTACAGAGATCCACGAATCTGACCTGATAATCAGGCCCGACCCTTCGACGTATGCTACCGTGCCATGGATCGAGCAGGCTCCGACAGCCAGATTAATCTGTGATATTCTGAGCGGGGGGTCAAAAAGGGATCTCTTTCCACGAGATCCGAGGGGGCTTGCCAAGAGGGCAGAGCGCTACGTATCTGAGCAGGGGTACGACACATCTTACTGGGGACCTGAAGTGGAGTTTTTCGTATTTGACAAGCTTGAGGTAAATACCATGACACCCTACCAGGGCCAGAGCTACAGGATAGCTTCAAGGGAGGCACCGTGGTCTTCAGACAGCGTAGCCTATGCCCTCAGGTTAAAGGAAGGGTACCTGCCCAGCGCGCCAGGCGATACGTTGATGGAATACCGCAACGAATGCGTTGACGTGCTCACAAACAATTTTGGCATTGTGTGCGATGCACACCACCACGAAGTGGCGACGGCGGGTCAGTGCGAGATAGACATACGCTACGACACGCTGGTAAATGCTGGCGATGCAGTGCAGAGCTACAAGTATATCGTGAAGAATATTGCAAAGAAACACAACATGATAGCCACAATGATGCCAAAGCCAATCGCCCTTGACAATGGCTCTGGTATGCATGTAAACGTCAGCCTCTGGAGCAGGGGACGTAACCTCTTTTACGACCCGGGTGACGAATACGCAGAGCTGTCAGAACTGGCGCGGTATTTTGGCGGAGGGATTATGGATCACGCAAGGGCGCTGGCTGCCATTATCGCCCCAACCACAAACTCGTACAGGCGGCTTGTACCTGGATACGAGGCGCCTGTGTATATAGCATGGAGCACAGGCAACAGGTCTGCCATAATCAGGATTCCTGCACACTACAAGGGCGAGAAATTTGCAGATATGAAAAGAATAGAGTTCAGGGCACCAGATCCTTCATGCAATCCATATCTGGCGTTTTCTGCCATAATGGCTGCAGGTCTTGATGGTATAAGGAAAAAGAGGTCGATTGGCGATCCAGTTGACGAAGACATTTTCAAGATGAGTCCAAAGAGGCGCCGCGACCTTGGGATAAAGCAGCTGCCTGCCAGTCTGAGGGAAGCGTATGAGGAGCTTGAAAGCGATAGCGCATTCTTAAAGCCGGTATTTGGCGATGATACTGTGGATATGATTGTAGAACACGAGGCAAAAGAACACACAGAAGTCACAGTCAGGCCACATCCGCATGAATTTTCGATGTATGCTGACGTGTAGAAGAGAAGAAAAAAGATACGCTGAACTATAGCTTTCCTTTCCTTTGCTCTGCTTTGATATAGACAGAGGACGCTTTGCATTATTTCTGACAGAATTATGGAATAGCTGGCAGAATACTTTTTTATGAGGCGCTGAAATGGGAATTAGTAATAGGTAAAATGCGATGTGCATGCTGTGGTTCAGAGATGCTGCCGCAAAAGGACCTGGGCAAGTCCATCGTCTACAAATGCACAGAATGTGGACTAAGCGATACTAGGCTGAAGGAAATACAACGATAGATGATATCGATCTTATATCCTTTTGAATACATTGGTTACCTATCTGATTTTGCGCGACTTTTTTTCAATTTTCAAGATCTGTGCATCTAAATAAAAGACTGATTTTTTGTTGCAGAACTAACTTGGCTCATTTTAACAATGAATTGAATCGGCAAATGTCATCTGAATGTTCTGTCATTTCATTTCTATATTATTAGCCGCCTAATTCCTTTTTTATATGGTCTACAAGTTTTTCTATCAGCACCGGCTTTTTGATAAAGCATGATACTTTGGAATCAGGGTACAACTCCCTCAATGACTCGTAATAAACCTCAAATGCGGTAATGAAGCATACCTTTACCTTGTTATCGATCTTCTCGATTTCTTTGTACAGTTCAAAACCACTCATCTTGGGCATTCTGATATCCAAAAGAGCCAGATCATAGAGCCCGGGTTTGACATTTGACAATGCCAGAACCGGATCGTTAAATATGCTAACTTTAAATCCATATGCCTGTAGACCCATTTTCAATGTCATGGTGATGTCGGGTTCATCATCAACAACAAGGATGGCATTGTTCTTCAATTGCAGTCCCTGCGTTGCCTGAAGATATAAGCATACTAGACCTAAATAGGCAAATCAGCCAGCCATGCAGCTTCGTTAATATGTTCTATTCAATAGAGTGAGGTGAGCGGCCATTGATTACGCCTCCAGAACGCCAACAATCTCTTTTCGACCTCATCCCTTAAATAGGCAGTTTGGAAATCCTCCGTTATTGACACAATGCATTGCTTTTCACTCTTACAAAGGCGGCACAGGCAAGACCACATTGGCCGCCAATTTAGCAGTTCTTCTGGCTAGGAGAGGATACAGGGTATCTCTTCTTGACCTTGATGTATATGCCCCCAGCCTGCAGGCTTATTTTGAAATAACGCCTGCAAACTGGATTAACGATTTTTTGGCAGATAATGCAGATGCTGAAAATATACTGGTTGATGTAACATCCACACTTGACGGCCTTGCACATGGCAACAGCCGCAGTGGTAATTCTGGACAGAAAAATGGCGGCAGGCTCTTGCTTGGTTTCTCCAATCCAAAAAAGGAAGAGATTCACAAGCTTGAAGGCATTGGGGGAAAACAGGACAAACTTCAGCTCCTGCGCAAGTTCATACAACTCCGTGAAGAGTTGATTTCAACCCACAATATCGATTACGTGATACTTGACACAAGCCCTGGTATCAGATACTGGTCAATAAACGCACTGGCGGTTGCAGACAGGCTTTTTCTTACGCTCAAGATGGGGGATATCGACATTGATGGTACAATAAAGATGGCCAATGAAATATACACTTCATTTGCAAAGTTTGGAGCAAAACCCTATCTTGTCCTAAATAGAGTTCATGGCTACTGCGTTCCAAATCCCTCAGTTCATTCTAGTTCCAAAGCCAATGCCTTGCATACTTCGGGGCTTGACGTTGCTGAGCAGACAGGAGACCCTGACATTGCGGACATGCTCACCAGTCAAACAAAGATGTCTGTAGTCTCTGCAATTCCCTGCTACTGCGACATACAGTTTAGTAGAAAAGAATTTCTGACTGCAATAAAATATCCTGACCATCCATTTTCAATGAAAATAACCGAGCTGGCTAGCAGCGATTCCTTGAGGTTAAGCAACTAGTTGGCACATGCCAAGCCAGATTCATCAGGGTTATCCCAAATTCCGGGCGCTTGCTACTTTAGCGACATGCAGGCAATTCCAAAAAGTTTGCTCTTGCTTGTCGGTCCTGCTGGCGCAGGCAAGAGCATCTACTGCAGGCAGTTTATTCTTGATGGACTGCTAAACGACGACTTTTGTATATTTATCAGCGCTAACCTTGATGAAAAACAGTTTCCAAAAGACGCCAGAGTAAATGGAAATTTGAAATTCATCGATCCATATCTGCAGGCAGGCTTGTCAAAAAGAAGCGGTAAGGGAGGAAATGGCAGGGGCTCTGATTGGATAAAATTGTCTGCAATACTGACAGACATCGAGAGTGCGCTGAGTCCATATGCTGGTTCTGGCAGGTCCATACGCTTGGTAATTGATTCTCTTACCCACCTGTCCATTATTTTCAAGGAAACAGCGCTTTTGAAATTCATACACAGTCTGGCCATTCTTCTGAGAGATTACAAGGTCGCCGGAATATTTACGCTCACCGGCACAGATCTATACTCTGCAAACGCAGTTTCAAAGCTGAGCTGTATAGTTGATGGGATTCTGGAAATGAAGCTTGAAGATAGCGGCCACTCGTTGTCAAGGAGCATAAGGCTGCTTTCAATAAAGGGCATCCACCACACCCCAAAATGGATCGAGTTTTCAATAGATGCCAGCGGCATTCTGGCATTTGGCGATAGCCTGTCCAAGACCATTGCAAAGTGCCCGACCTGCAATAGGCCGGTTACAGGAAAGGCAATTTCATACTCGGACTTTACATTTGACACGATCCTGTGCATGCAGACCTATCTGAGGCTAAAAGAGTACTATAGCGCAAATGTGTTTGACTCCGGTCTTTCTGTGGGCGTATCTGATGTGAACTTTTTTTTCATAGACATAGTAAGCCTGTCAGACCAATCACTTCCTGTGGAAAAGCAGATAGAGAAAATTGAAAATCTCAACGAACTTGTCGGATCGTGTGAAGCATTCAAAAGGACGGAATACAGGGGCTTTTCATTTCCGACAGGAGACGGGATGGCAATTGGATTTCTGCTAAATCCTGAAATTCCGTTAAAGCTTGCAATTGAGCTTCACAAGAAACTGGCAGGCTACAACCGTGGCAAACCAAATAGCGACAGAATAGATGTGCGAATAGGTTTGGCGTCAGGACCGGTATTTATGGTCAACGACATAAACAACAACCGTAACGTGTGGGGACCGGAAATTGTCCTTGCCCGCAGGGTAATGGACATAGGAGACAGCGGCCACATACTGCTGGCAGACAGGCTGGCAGAAGACCTGATCGCTCTGAAGGCAGAATACAGGGATACAATCAAGCTTGTCAATTCTGATTACCAGATAAAGCACGGCCAGAGGATAAGGCTCTACTCTGCATATTCGACTGATTTTGGAAACTCTAACATCCCTTCAAGAATCTCTCCCTAGTTTCCGCTAAACCTTATTCTATTCTATTTAAAAATGAATAGTCAAAGTAACGCACGCACTGCGGTGAGGCAAAAGCAAGCAACTGACTGACTGGACTGGCCTGCTTGATGGGTCACTGACTGCGGGAATGGTTATTAGATTCAAGATACGATCCACTTTATTGCTGCAGCTGTACATTCCATTTTCGCGCATTTTGGGACAGAGGGCTTCGTTCTTGGGCCCGTTAACAATAGCTGCAATGGCTGCAGATGGTATTCTGGCATTCTTTTTTGATATTGCAAGACCTCTGCTTGATTCTATCTGGGGGATTCTTGTATTTGGATTGATTTCTCTTGTCATTTATGGTCTTGGGGGTAACTACCTGCTTTCATTTGCAAACGACACGACAACAAAAAGTGGAATGCTCGCCCACTCGACTTTATCTGCCTTTAATCGGCTCTTCAAGCTTGTTATGCTAGTTCAGCTTGCCCTGTCCATTCTGCTGCTTGCCCTTATCTTGCAAATGGCCATAGAATCAAAGTATGACATAGCGCTGTTCAAGGCAATCATTGGGCTTGGAACCCTTCCGGGAGCAGGGTACTATGCATTTCTTGGCTACAAATTATTTTCTTGGTTCTTTGCTGTCCGAAGGAACATTACGATACTGCTCCTTGGTCTTGCAGCTACGACTGGTTCTCTGGCAATGCTTGGCAACCTGGTTATATTGTCTATAGTATCGGAAGGAAGCCAGGTCGTTAGTAACGCCTCTTACGCTAATTTTAATCACATCAGTACATCTTCTTCTGTGAATGCGCTGTTTTATCTGCTGGTTGTGGCAGTTGCTGAAATTTCAGCCATGTTTCAGTGGGCAGCGATAACGCTGATACTGCGACACTTCTCCAAGCAACTTGGAAAGGCAAGGCTCTGGACCCTTATCTGCTTACCTGCCATAGTATTTTTGGTCGGGACCGTTCCCAGCCTAGCAACCTCGCCTACTGTAGATTACAAGCTCTTCAATACTCCATACCTTTCCTTCAGGGTGATAGCTATAATCGGGTCAATTGGGATGCAGATGATCTGGGGCATCGGCTACTGGAGCATTGCCAGAAATATGAAAAATGTAGGCCAAGAGCAGCATATAGGAAAATACATGCTCATGAGTGCATACGGTATAATGGCTACTTCTATCGCATACCTGTCACCTGTCATCTTCAAGACCTTTCCTCCTTTCGGACTGGCGGCACACTCGTTTCTCACACTTGCAGCGTATCTTTTTAGCATTGGGTTTTATTATTCGGCTGCATACATATCCGAAAATGCGGCAGTGAGGACTGCGATTCGCAAACAGGTGCTGGTAGAGTCAAAACTGCTTGATAGCATAGGAACAGCAGACGTTATGAAGCGGCTGGAGAAGACTGTAATGACGGTAGCGAAGGCAAATTCAGAGCAAGTAGAAAGCAGGACTGGAATAATCCAGACCATGTCACAACAAGATATCATGCATTATGTGAATCAAGTTATGGGAGAGATCCAGAGTCAAAAGCAAAGGCAAAATCAAAAACAAAAGCAAGACAGATCTCCCAAATAGCCATCTTTTTTGAATCAGCAAGTTTTGTTAAGCGGTTAGGTTAGTTAGTTGCTCACTGCTCCAGTCACAAAAGCCATGCAAATATTCCTGACCTGCTCTCCCAGATTTTCTACTGTTCTATTTTTGCAATGCTGCTGTCAATAACGCTTGATGTTTGTCAGGTAGTTGCGCCTGGTCCAGCAAGTGATGCTTTTTTTCTTGATTTCTTTCTTGCTATTTCTTGCTATCTTGCCTTCTCAGGCTTACTTGCTACGATAAAATCTATCCCATAGACACTTGTGAATCTTTTGAAAATTATCAAACAAGCATCAGAATCAAAAGTAAAATCTGTTCCATCTATCCGCTCAATTACTGCTGGCCTTACAATCACTTTTCCACACATTATGCAACACTGGTCAGTACTATGGCTATGCGTTCGCACCACGTCCTATGCCCGGCTTTACTAAATAGGGAATGGCAACTGTGGTCATAATCAATTATCTCCCTGGCTACTGCAACACAATGGCACTGGAATAAATCGTGTTTGGACTAGAAAAGTCTTTTCGGTCAGCTCCACATTGAAGGTAGCGACGATACAATGAATGAATCTAGTCGACGAGCCTGAGCTGAATATAGAAAGTTTGCAGACTGATCGGTTCTCTTGCTAACTGATTGTCAATTTGAATTTTCCAGCTCTTTTCTTACTCTGTCAACAAGGTCCCTGATTGATACAGGTTTTCTGATTATGCAAGAAACCTTAAACTCCGGGAGCGCATTTCTCATTTCCTCTTCGTGGATTTCGTATGCAGAAATAAAGCAAACCCTTACCGGTTCAAGCTGCCTTATTGCAGAGCAAAGTTCAAAGCCATTCATCCCAGGCATCCGTACGTCCAGAAGGACAAGGTCGTATGCTCCCGCCTTGTAGTTTGACAGCGCATGCTTTGGGTCGCTGAAAACCTTCACATCAAATCCGGCTCTTCGCAACGCTGATCCAAACATCTCTGCGATATCTCGCTCGTCGTCCACAACCAGTATACTTGGCCTCTGTGGTTGTCGTTCTGGCTGCCTGAGTGCAGTAGAAGAGTTAGAGCTTGGACCGGCTCCGTCATTTGCAAAGAACACAAGGCCCACGTCATGCTGCCGGCCTATCATCTTGATTACTTCTGTATGTATGCTCATAAGAGTTGCTATTGCCATGTGAGAGAATTCTTCTATGAGATGGTACCCTGAATAATTAATTAATGGAAACGGCACTATATATACAAAATTGTCTTTACAGACAAGAAAGACTTTACCGAAAAAAAGCATTGCTCTTTTGATAATCATTGCAGCAACGGCAGCTGCGCTATCAATCTTTTCCTACCAGTATTCAGATTTCTTTTCTTCACAGGCTGCCAAGGTTTCAGACAGGTCTGCACAAACAAACGCCAAGGTCGAGGCTCACGACTTGGGAAGGATACTGGCAAGAAGTATCGATGCAGTAACGTCTAACCTGATGGTCATCTCGTCGTCGCAGCCGGTGCAAAACCATGACCAGAGTGCCCAGTCGCTGTTGGACAGCGCGCAACGCTCGACATCTGACCTGACTGAATTTTACATGTGGCTTGACAAAGACGGCAAGCTGGTTGAGCTGAGCAACCTAAACTATACGCAGAAGGAAAAGTACCAGGGCACTGACCTAAGCTACAGGCCATACTTTACAGAGCCCAGAAAGAGCCATTCGCTCTACTTTAGCTCAGCCATCGATTCAAGAGACAACATTGCTAGGCTGTATGTTTCGTATCCTATTATGGTCAACGGGAATGCGGCCAATTCAACCGGCACCTTTGATGGAGTTGTGGTTTCCGGAGTAAGGTTGACCTTGCTGGGCACATTTTTGAAAAACGAACTATCGCCTGAATTTGCCAGCACTGCTGGTCTGCTTGACAGAAACGGCACGATTCTCTACACAGACAACCAGACGTTCATTGGCAGTAATGTATTTGGAAGCCGGTTCCAGTCGTTATTGCCTGCAGCCATCAAGGACCCTTTCAACAATTTGCTCAGGCAATCGCTGGAAGGCAAGTCAGGATACGAGGATATTTCCTACAATGGCCAGACAGGTACCATCGCTTACGAGCCGGTGCTGGCGGATGGAAATTACTTTGCTACGCTGTATATTGTAACTCCACACAAGCTGACCACAGAAGTTGCTCTTTTGGCCGACCAGCAAAGAACACTCAGTACGCTTATTGTAGTGACCATAGGTGCTGTAGCTGTTGGCCTTGCATTTCTTGTTGTCACATGGAACAAAAGGCTGATGCGTACAGTATCGGAAAGAACGACAGAGCTTCAGCGCGCCAACGAGCAGCTAAAAGTCCACGACAAAATGCAAAAAGAGTTCATCAACATAGCAGCTCACGAGCTGAGAACACCCACCCAGGCTATACTTGGATACTCTGAGCTGCTCGAGTCGGAAATGACGGCAAATGATGTTGGCAGCAACGGCAAAGCGGAAATGGTTGATGCTCTGCGCAGAAACGCTCTGCGTTTGCAGAGGCTTACTTCAGACATTCTTGATGTGACCAGGATTGAAAGCAATACACTCAAGCTTAACAAGGAAAGGGTGGACCTTAATGAAAAGATAAAGAATGTAGCAAAGGATATGAAGCACGAGATTCCTCCGGGAAAAGATGTAGAGATAGTCGCAGAGCCTTCAGAGAAAGAAATCTTTGTGATGGCAGACAGGACAAGGATATACGAGGTAATGGCCAACTTGGTCAAGAATGCAGTCAAGTTCACAGATCACGGCAAGATAATAATTTCAGCAGAAAAGAATGAAAAGGATAATGAAGCAATAGTAAGAGTAAAGGATTCTGGTACCGGTATAGACCGGGATATGATTCCCAGGCTCTTTACCAAGTTTGCGACCAAGTCAGACCAGGGGACAGGCCTTGGGCTGTTTATATCAAAAAATGTTGTTGAAGCCCATGGCGGGCAGATCTGGGGCATGAATAACAAAGATGGTAGCGGTGCCACGTTTAGCTTTAGCCTGCCTCTGGCAGGCAGCCAAAAACAGGAAAAGGAGAGCAGTATATCTAGTGCAAACTAGGTGGCGGCCTACATGACAGAGATATTATATCATATGCAATTTGCTTTTGAGGACAATTGGAGAATGTTAGCCTAACTTACTTGACCAATACCAATTTTAATAGCACCACACGCTAGCATAGCATCATGAGCGAGCCAACACCTGAAAAAACGTACATTACATTTGAGGAATTTTCAAAAGTAGAACTTCGGGTCGGCAAAGTGGTTCATGCGGAAAGCATCCCGGGCATGAAAAAAGTCTTCAAGGCCAAGGTCGACATCGGAACAGAACAGAGAGAGCTGGCAGTCGGAGGGGCTACATTCTACAAACCCGAGGAATTCATCGGGAAAACAGTAGTGGTGTGCACAAATTTGGAACCGCGCAAGATTGGCAATATAATTTCTATGGGCATGCTCTTGGCTGCAGATGGCCCTGAAGGCAAGCCCATCTTTTTGACTGCGCCAGATGCAGTACCCGGCTCCCCTGTGCACTAGATAGCTGCATAATGTACCAGTCTATACTCTCGCGTAAGAAGCTATGTACTATACTTTGGAAAGTGTAGACCGGGCCAAATTATTGAAGTATGACAACCGGCCAGCGGTCCTCTAAAATAAATGAAATAAATGGATTGACTGCCATTACCAGCTTTCGACAGCAAGCCCGGGCACTCTTTCAAAATGTTTGATGTTCCTGGTGAGCAGCGTTTGTTTGTTTGCAAGGGCAATGCTGGCTATAAAAAGGTCAAACGAGTTTAGCATATTAGACCGCAATTTCTCTCCTAGCTGACCGTACAGTTTGGCAGACACGTAATCGAGGTACAATATAGCAAATGGTTCAATAAGTCTGTCAGCTTCAGATAATGCACTCTTTTTATCTCGTGCCCTGTACGCTCCAAAATAAAATTCTGCAACAGTTATGGCAGTAGTTGTTACAATGTCTCCCATTGATTGGATTTGCTCCAATTTTTTAATGGCTTTCTCATCATGATCCTTCAGGTCAATTAGAAAATCAGTGTCAGCACAGAAAGGCATCAGAAAATGACTTCCTTCATTCTAACGTTCTTGCGCATCTCCTTTCTGGCTTCCTTTATGCTCTTGGAAAACTCCAGATCCGGCTTGATTTCTTTTACAGCTGCTAGAATTCTCGCAGGATCACCCTTCGGAAACTTGCGCAGGACGACATCGGAAAATGATTCTCCTGGTCTTTTTGCATCTCTCAACACACGATATGCTTCATCAGATAACATGACTGGTTTTGGCATATGTATATAATATATATAAATACTATATATAGTTAGCCTTCGCAAAATAAATACCAAGAATAATCATCTTTAGCTCTCAGCATAACCGTTCCTCGTTACCATAGGCAAGCTCTGCGTTGTTTGCAATAATATAACATGCCTTCTCCTGCACGATTATCTACAATTTGTTACCATTGGGAAAGTAGGCTTTTCCTGTTATTGCCCCTTGGGAGGTTTAGTATATTGCGGACGATCAGGCTTTCATTCAAAATGTTCTCTTTAAGAAGAACTTGGACAAAGCCCCTTTGTGGCATTAATCTCGATTCTAGTCTTTTCAAATAAAGAATTCCAGCAGGATCACACTGAAAAATTATATCTTAATTTGATCATCATTCTGTAATTTTATCCTATTCCCGGCCCAAACTTTGAGGGCTCTTTTTTCTGCTTCTGAACGTCCTCCATGACAGATTCGTACTGCTCGTCAAGTGGCTTTAGGTCAATCCGAATCTTTTGGAGCCTCGCAAAAGCGCCCACTATGCTCTTGGCTGCCAGAGGCTGCGGGATGGCAGTATCTGAAATTTCGCCGAAAAGGCCGATGCCGTCTATTCCTCTCTCTGCGGCAATTCCCAATATCAGGCCGTTGAACCAGGTTATGGTGGTGATTTCATTTCCTACAGTTTCAATGGCCGATTCGTCCAGTAGTTTTTTGAGTTCGGGCCTGTTCACGACACCGCAAACCTTTGGGGCGCCGGCAAGCTGTTCTCGCAAATATCCTCCGGCGCTATAGACAAGTTTGATATTTCCTGCTGATTGCGCAAAATCAAGAAAGGTGTTGCAGAGAGCATAAAGTTCACTTGGCTCTTGGGGCTGAGTGTCTCCTGTGAATACCAGAAGTCGATGCGAGCTGTCATAGTATATTCTGTAGGTATCGATTATGCTTTTTACTATTCCATTTGAATATGACACCCAAGGTTTTTCGATTGATGATATCTCTGCAACCAGCTCTGCTCTGAGGGTCTGCTGCAGAAAAGAGGAAACGAGGCCGCCCACCCTGCCCATATCAGGCAGTGAGGCAAAGACGGTAACGTCCTGATCTCTTTGCTTTAATTCTTTAATGATTTTCAGCTTCAATCTCTCTTCTCATGCTCTTTTACAGTCAGACTGCAAGCATGATAGCAATATAAAGGACGGCGAATTGCGAGCATTGATTAACAAGCTCAAGACTTTTGAATTATTGATTGTAGAGACTTTCCCCAGCTAGATTATATTAGACAAGAAGCAGCATGGAATGATTCTTTGCTTGGCTGCATAGCTCCGGCGTGTTCAGACGATATGACGGGTTATCTTCAATATATCTTGGATTTGTACAGCTAGATGCTAATGTTACTGATGAGGAGAGTTGTTTTCAGATGATGGATATGCAAAAAGATAAAGCGAACCAATGACCATAAGTACATATGGTCATTAAGGTAGAGCTAGACAAAAATCTAGAACAAAGCTTCCGGCAGACAGCCATGAAAAGGTTCGGTTATTCTAAAGGTTCAATAAAAAAAGCTGCGGAAGCTGCAATTAAAAAATGGACGATAGAAGAGGGAGAGGCTGCAAAATCAGTCCAGAATGAACGGATAAAGGGTAATCCTGTTGATCTGATAGGAGGAGGCCTAGCTCATCTTAAGGGTAAAAAGACATCCTTGGAGCTTCAACATGAAAGCAAGATGGTATGGCAAGCAAAATGACCCATTATGAAATGTTTTGTTGGCGCTAATATTTTCCTAGAAGTTGAGCTGCAAGACAAGAGAAAAGACGAATGCGAAAAATTCTTTTTCGGAGTGGTACAAGGAAAACAAGAGTGTTTCATTTCAGACTTTATACTATACGCAATACTGATACATCTGACTCATAGGGGTATTACTCTGGAGCCAGCCAAGAACTTTCTAGCCTTTATTGATCAATCAAAAATTAAAGTCCTTGTTCCAGATATGCAAATGTTGAATGATGCTTTGAAAATTATGAAAAAATACAACCTTGATTTTGATGATGCGCTGGTGGTTTCAACAATGACTGCAAACAAGGTAACAAACCTGGTCTCATTTGATAGAGATTTTGACAGAATAGATTTGATTAAGAGAATCGAGCCATCAGAGCTGATATCCTCCAGCCCATAAACAGTAGATCAAAATTTGCCCATCTTACTGGTGGCTCAACTCCTTTTCCCCTCATCATACAGACATATCAAGATGATTCAAAATAGATTTCTGGTTGTGATAGTGCAGTAGCTGATGTTGCAATCGCTCTTAATTTTCTCTCCTGATTACTACCGCTACCAACTTGTTTGTAATTTAGCCTGCTATATTCTGCATTTAGAACTAACCATGCAAGGATGCGGTTTGATTAACTTGTAAACTATCGATTACTTGACTTGCCGCCTATCCAGGCCATTCACTTTTGAAAGAAAATCAACAATAGAGGTATAGTCAAGTTCAGAATAGCCGCTGTTGTTTGCAGCCCGGTAAATCTGCTGGGTAAGAACAGTTTGGGGCAGAGAGATGCCTTCGCTCAAAGCAGTACTTGCAGCAAGCTCTAGGTCCTTGACCATATTCCTGAGATGGAAGGACGGCCGGAAATCTCCTTGCAGCATCTTGGGACCTTTTTTCTCACTCAGGCCTGTTTTGAAATAGGTAGAGTTGAGCACATTGAGAAACAATTGTGGATCCACTCCGGCACTTCTTGTAAGGGTAATTCCTTCTGATACTGCAGCTGCAATCAGGGCAATGTTCAAGTTCATTGCAAGCTTGATAGTGCTAGCAGTACCTATCTTATGACCGACGTAAAAGATAGGGCTCCCTAGCTTTTTAATGATAGGCCTAGCTTTTTTGAATGCCTTCTCACTGCCAGCAACAATCGGTACTAGCTCACCTGTCTCTGCAGCTGCCGGTCCACCCATTACGGGCATTTCCAGCATCTCTATGCCCATTTGCTCAAGAATTTCCGCGCAATTTCTTGATTGCAAAGGAGAAATTGTACCCATGTTTGCAATTACCAAATTCGAGTCAGCTTCTGCTTCTTTGATTCCACCCTTGCCAAACAAGACCTCTCTTGTCGCATCATAGTCTGTAACACATATTACTACCAAATCGGCTCTGTTTGCAATCTCTTTTGGGCTTTCAACCACATGGGCACCCATCTTTGAGAGATGTGTTATCTTTGACTTATCTCTGTTATAGACAGAAATCCCATAGCCACATTTGGTTAATCTTGCCGCTATTGCAGAGCCCATCATCCCAAGCCCGATGATTCCTATCTCCATTTTTGTGCTATCTAGCTTGACGTTAAAGGGATAAAATATCTTTATGGAAATTGCAAAACTCCAAGGTCTGCTTGTCGTATGGCACTAGGTACATCGGTCAAAATATACACGCCTAAATGTCAGAACCGAGGAAATATGTGGTAAAGATATCTTCAGAAAATAATTAGTGAGAAGATGTCGTAGCATGAGAATACTTATCTTGATGATTTGCATCAAGAACTAGGTATGTGATAAGCTCAGAAACTGAACGCCCATCCTCTCAGCGGATAGCAATCATAACTCTTCTTGCAGCTATAACTATAGATTCTGTTCTGAGCAATGTCGCCGATTTTATGACTCCTATCATTCCGACAAGTGTTAGAACAATCGCCTTCTCTATTATAACTATAATAGCCATTGTTATGGGTCTCCGCATTTGCATTGATCAGACTGACAGAATCAGCAATTCTCGCCACTTATCCGCCTTGCTTGCAGGAACACCAAAAGTCATGCGGGCAATTCAGTTTAGTCTCAGTGGACTGCTTGGAGTAATATTATTTGAAGAAGTTATCTTTATGCAATATCACACTCTGTCGCTCTTGGGCATTATGGTGCTCAGTTACTTCACTGGAGCTGGCTTTCTTGGTTTCCTTTCTTACAAATTCATTCAGTGGTTTCGCATAATTCCTAAGAATAGGAGAAATTGGGTATCTCTCTTTTTTCTTATATCATCAGTGTTGATGGCTCTGATATTATCTATGACAATCCTATCACAAAGTATAATCTTGTTTGATAGATTTCCGGTAGTAGTTACAAGTCAATCTCATCCTCAGTTTCCGTCTCTTCAGAGTCTACCTGAATTTATTCAGATTCTTCTTGCCGTTCCATACTTGATGACACCTGCTTGGGGATTTCTTATCTGGACCGGTTCTGCATTGCTGCTGAGAAGCTATTCTCAGTCAATTGGCAAGCCTTTATTCTGGCTGCTAATTATAGGATCACTAGCCAGCATAATTCTTGGTTCAGTAATTGTATTTACTCCAAATACAAACGGACCATTTGACACTAGCTTGATAGGCTTCAGACTCACAGGCATTGCAGCGATTATCGGACAGGGATTTTTGCTTGGCTTTGTCTTCCTCAAAATAAGCAAAAATATTGAGGGTGGCCAGGCTGCAAAATTCAAGGAGTCGCTGCGTACTACTGCCATTGGCATATCTATATTGTACGCCGCAGTTTCTGCAAACTTGGCATTTGGTGCACTGCCCCCGCTTGGAGCAGTATCGTACGCTTTTGTCGCTCTTGGCGCATCCCTCTTTGTTTCCGGAATATACTCTTCTGCCGTTTTTTCCGCCGATATAGGAATAAGAAAAATGATCCGCAATTATTTGGATAAATCTGGGTTCATAGACACAATAGGCAGGGCAAATAGGGATATTGAGCTAACAAATACGGTCATTTCAATTTCAAAAAAGTATGTTAAATCATTGGAGAATAGGACTGGATTTGATCTTACAATGAGCGATACTGAGTACCGACAATATCTTGATGAGGTTCTTGAAGAAGCTCAGAAGGTGGACAGATATAACAATGCAAGCGAGGAGTGATTAAAAGCTATTGCTGACAATTCATTTGCATTCACATTGTTCGAAGATCTTATATCATTCTGTAATACAATACAGGATATGCTGATGAGGGCTTGATGGCTGTTCTATCATCTGCCGAAATACAAAAGTGTGCCTTGCTATCTGCAACCAAGAATAGAATTAGGAGTTTCATGGAAGACAATCCTTTTCCAAAAAATTACCAACCATGTTGCTTTAATGGAAAACAGGAATGCCACAAGCCAACGCCCGATGAATGGACCAACTTTAGATTGAAAGGATACCAATTCCTGAAAGATGCACTCGAAACAATTAACATGTGCGGAAAGGATTTTGGAAAACAGTACCCCCATGCACATGATATTCTGATTCGCCCGCTATACAACATCATCAGGCTACACACTGAAAGCGACTGGGGTTCTTTTACGATCAGCGATAAATTCAATGTTGATGAAAGCGGAGAACCTGGGCTTGGTTTTCTGCACCTTTGCTTTCAAAGTATTCTACAACATACGTCTGATGACTATAAAGACAATAAATTGTACCTAGAATGCATAAAAAAAATAATTCAGGATTTGCATCTTTTATACATAGATGGAAAAATATTGCCACCAAATCAAGGCGAGGTCTTGCCGATCTGTAGCATAAGTAAAAGAAGGTCCATCATTCTGACTGTTCCGCCTTCCCGTGAATTACTAGCTTACTGGCAGTTGCAGGCTACATTTATCAGCATTAGCAAAATATATGTAGACTGGCCAGCATACTGGCCACTTTTAGGTCACGAGGTCGGAGGTCATGAAATCATTAATGGTTATTACGACGTCGAATCAGGCGATCATCTGGTAGTCAACGATCTTCTTGATGCGGTTAGTGAAAAACTGTTTCAGGGGAACGGTAGCAAACCATATGAGACGCAAGAAATTGACAACAAAGCCAGTGCGAAAAGCCAGCAGGTCTCTGTGGCATTTGACACTTTTGCTCTAGATTATTGGACCGATCAGGCGATATTCCAAGAAAGCTTGGCTTCGATTTTGGGTTACATGAACATAGGGCCATCATACGGCATTGCTCTTTATTGTGTTACAAAGCCTTTGCTGGATCTGTACTATAAAACCAATTTCTCATCAATGCGTGAATGTGATCTCTACAGTGGCAGATATCGCTACGGCGTACATCCAATGGGTGTTTTGCATATGAGGATAGGCATGGAATGCATGAAATATTTAGGAGTCAAATTTGGTGGCACGTTTAATGAATGGGCCAAGGTCTTTGAGGATCTTTCCTGTCCTGAAGATGAAAATGTCCTAATTCTATCTAGCAATATCGATCTAGATACAAGAAAAATTGTCATCTCATTCAGGGATATGTCCTGTGCGATATCGCGTTTAGTGGATATTGTTCTGAACACAAAAATCAGCTCACTAAAATCAGCCGATGGCGATGATACAAAGTCATTCTCTATTTCAGACTTTGAGCTCTGGAATTCAGACGATGAGAAAAAGACTATGGCACTTGCAGATGAGCTTGCAAAAGATAAGAAACAGAATTGGAAATCACGCCAACTTGAAGGCATGACGGCAAGATACGCAGCTGCAGCAGCAACGATCGCATCGGCCAAAGCCCATACGGAGGATGCAATTAGTAGTATCAACAGCAATGCATTGGACCTTATATCCAGTTTGCCCGATGACTATGAAAAGAGGCAAGAAAAGAGGATATCACGGCAAAGGATGAGCCATAGGCAAAACATTGTTGGCAGAGGCATTACGCCTGTCACGTTCCATAGGCGATTCCGACATCCAAGGTTTTACTCGACTAGGCTCATCTAATATAACATAATATAATATTGAGTCAGATATTTCTATCACTGGTTTCGAGTCAGTTTTTGGTCTGAACAGTTTCACCACATCTTTCAGGGATGTGCCAAGCAGGTAAAAAAGGTGAATACTGCATGCAAATTAAATTGAATTATACTAAATTCTGGATGATTTGATTATTGTCTGGTAGACAAAGAAGAGCCAAGTTCTATCGAAAAGTCCAGAATTGATGACCTAAACTTTTCTTGATGTGCCAGCAAATATTGTTCTTCTCTGTTGAAATATTCAATCTGGTCTCCCATGTATTGTTTCAAGTATAATGCCGAAGGATATCTCATGATTTCTTTCATTGCTCTGGAATAAAACTTCAGAATAGTTCGGTAGACTGACTTCGTGAATTCTTGGTTATAAAATGCTGCATTTATTTCCCTTTCGGTCATTTTATTTCCAAGAACTGAAATGAATGCCGGTGCATGGTTTATCACAGTTGATTGAGGGCAGTCTTCCTTCAAATCTTGCTTCCAATCCCTTAGGTCGTCGACTATCTTGTAGCCCATGGCATAATTTACAAGAAAATTCTTTATGTGTTTGAATTCGCCATTTTTTTGCTTCGCTTTGATTGCCAGTGCAGACAATGGTGGCAACGCCATACCGACCATATATCCGGATGCTTGCGAAAGAAACCCTCTGGACATAAAATAACCAGACGGGTAGTTCTTATTGCCTGCAAGCAAGAACATGCGGCTCCAATACTCGTGGTTCCACCAATAATCAAGAGAATTGACAAGGTAATACCAAAAGACCGACTTCTTCGGAAACATTGATCTAAAGATCTTTAGAAATTTAGACATGAACAAATTTGCAAGGGCAACATATGCATGATCGCTGTAATTTGAATTAATGTGGCCTATTGTGGGTCGACCATCAACAAGATCATCTCTAATGCAGCAAAAAGCAGTCGCATACATAAGCGAAAGTGCCAGTTGGTCTACTATAGACACGTCGTAGTACTGGAATGCTTCTGCAAACCAGTAAACTAGGTAAGGTACTGGTATGCCATACTGCGGATCAAAATGGTCATTCTTTGTCGAAAATATTTGGAGACGATCAGAAAGGTAGTATTCCATCAATGGACGAAGATCATTGCTACTGGTCGCGAGCTGTTCTTTGAGTTTGGATCTGATGTATCTTGCGTTCGAACTAAAATCATCATAAACTTTTGTGCTTTTCATAAAAAATGAGGGACTTTTAAATTGGCCAGAATGCTGCCCCTCCTTTGACATGTTTTCCTTCTCCCAGTAATTCCTTTTCTCCTACAGGCTCTTGGGTATAAGCTCGTACTATCGTCAAGATATAATTGACTATTCTAGGATCAGTTATCCCCTCATCTCTCAATGTTTCTTCTGCATTGATCTTAAGATTGCCCAGAAACATGCCATCTTTGGACTTCTCTATCAGCTTATTTACCTGTGCTGCAAAATCATCCGTAGAACGAGCTGCCATTACTACTAATTTTAGAAAGAACTATATAAATATAGTCATTTTAGAAAATCTCCACGAAAAACTGGAATGTTTACAATAATTTTAGTATTTGCTGCGATATCTAGAATCTGTTCAAGGCTCTGCATTACTTTGGATTGAGGGGAGTAGCCAAGGAAAGGTAAGAATCGTTCTCTTGAATGACCAGATTACTCCCTACCATTTTGGATAAGATCATTTCTACTTCATGATTCTCGATGGATTGGTACCTTGATCTTGCTTTTTCAATAATACTGCCCAAGCTGTGCAGGCTTGAGCAGATCTCGTAAATAAAAGCTGATTGATCTTCCATTGTAAAGAACTCTGACACTCTACACGGCCTAGTATCTCTTATGATTATGGCTCTATCAAAAAGCCACGAATAGGTAAGTGATGGTACATTGCTATTATTCTTACCATGCGTTGACCACAAATTCTGCCAAAATCTCAGCTTTGATTGCAGCTTTTCAGTATAACGTTCAGGATATCTGCAATCACTGTAATCAAAATCAAAGTGGTAAGATATCTTCGACAATTCCTTGATGTCCAAGCCGGGATACACATATCTATATGGCAAAGCAGGCCTGACATTTGTTATGTCATGTTCTACTGAATTCACAAAATATGGGCTGAATCTATCCAGAGTTATTCTGCCGAACCAAGTGGGCGGATATAAATGAACTAATTTTTCAACTAGTATAGCCATTCTCTCATACTCGTGTTCAGGTTCATTAGGAAAGCCCCACAGCAGGTTCCAATATGGAAAGATTTGGAGTTCTGTACACCACTTGAGGGTCTGTATGTTCTGAATGGCGCTCACACCTTTTTTCATCAGCTTGAGTATCGCAGAACTGAAACTCTCAATGCCTGGCTGGATTGAGCTTACTCCTGCTTTCTTTAATATTTGAAGTTGATTCTTTGACAGGTTTGACTTTGTCTCATAAAAGAGATCAAGACTAGGTTCTACTTCCGAGAGCATATGGAAGAATTCGTTAAAGTATTTCATGTCCAAGATGTTGTCTACTATTTGAAATGTTCGCACCCCGTACTGTGTACTTAGGAATTTGATTTCCTCCAATGCTCTAATTGATGATTTGCTTCTGTACTTCATGGTGGATCCATTTAGTCCACAAAAAGTGCATTGAAACTTTTCTCCCCACCAGCATCCTCTAGATGTTTCGACTGACAACATTGGATCTGTGTCTTTTGCGATATATTCTAATTCTCTAAAAAAATCATGAAAATCTGGATAAGGCAACGAATTCATTTCCATAACAGGGCTTGTCATATTGATGTGCAACTCATCAGAGTACCTAGATATGATTCCATTTATTTCTGAAGATTCTGACTGACTTTTCAAGTAATTTCCAACGAATAAGGGAAATGCAATATCTCCTTCACCGGAACATACATAGTCTACAAAATCAAAATTAGCAAGTATAGCATGACCCATCTGCCCCTCACAATTAGCGCCACCAAATATTATCGGCACGTCTGCTTGCTTCTTGAGCAACTTGGCTACTGCAAGCGATGAGCAAGTTTGATGGAAAGTGCTTGTGAATCCAATAATTTTTGGGTTGTCCGCGAGAATTTGTTTCACGCAATCATCCAGAAAAGAAGGAATGAGCAATTGAAGAGTGTGTGAAAGTTCAGCCAATTCGGTTATTTGCTCGAAGCTGACATCATGTACCAAGAGAATATCCGTTAGAATTTCCACAAGAAAGGATTCAGACCAAGCATTGCAATTAGCAACGAAGGGAGCAAAAATTAGCTCGCCAATAAGGGAATCTGCATATTCGTAGTGTGATATTTTTCTGTACATGTAAGAGCTTGCAATTTTCGAAAATTTTAGATTAAAGTAATGAATTGTAGATGAAAAGCCAGACCTGCTCAAACCTGATTTTAGAAGACTGACTCCAAGAGACGGTCGTTCAACGCCGGCAAAGGGCATAACAACGAGGGATACATCCATCAATCAACGCCCAAAGTAGCAGCGCGTTGAATGTAAGGTTTTTGATCAAATAATAGGCCAAACAAAAAGTCTACAAAGCCTCGTTAGTATCTTGACAAAATGGGTTTGTGGCCAAGATATTATCCTGAATTTTCGATTACTGGACCAGTTGTATAATTCTGCTTTACTCATAGTGGGTATTTCCTCATAGCATCTCGCAAAGGCTTGGACAACTTACCAGAATCCGGCATCAGAGGTATTAAATACAAATAATTATTGTTGTAGATAGCAGCTATTTGTCACACTTGCTAGTGCTATCAATGAGCGCCATTGTTGTGATTCGTGGGCCTATCCTATGGCGGTTTAGGTCGGCGAATTTTAATGTCGAGGTTATCCTCTAGACAGCTTTTTCCTTTCCTGCGGAGAAGCAACTACTTGTTCCTCTTGCCTTCTAGCCGGACCTTTCCAGCGGCCGCACCATCTATTGAGCTCCTTTAAAATTGTCTCAAGCTCTCTTGCCTGCATGGTTAGACTGTACTCAACCCTTGGAGGCACCTCCGCATAGATTTTTTTCCTTACTAACCCATTGCGCTCAAGGTCAAGCAGCCTCTCTGAAAGGACAGTGCTGCTGATTCCATTCAGGCTCTTCTTTAACTCATTGAAGCGTATTACTTCTTTTGTACTGAGATTCTTCAGTATAAGCAGAGACCACCTCTTGCCGAGAACTTCCCAGATCGGCATTATTTCGCATTTGGTCTCTTCTGTCGCAGTCTTTGCGGCTTCTCCATCTATAGGTACATCTTTCATACTAGGTAATGATAATAAACTCAAATTTATAGTTGCTTTTTATGCGTTAGCAATTCATTACCCGATAGATTTGCGAATGCAAAACATATCATGGCAGGTCGCTTCGATGGTACAAGCGAAGATGGAAGCCAAGTTGACTAGATAGTTACAGAATTTTCCTAGGATTTCATCAGCCGAATATCAGGCAGCCAATATCGACTTTGTACAACAGCATTACTATTTTGTTCCGAAGTTGTTCATGACTTCCAGAAATCCCTGTCTAAAAATCGATCGAAAAACTTTCGGTACCGAAATATTCTGCTCTGCATCACCGCAGAAATCGGCATTTTAGCAGCCTTTTTCTCTGCCTAATCAAGACATCAATTTCAGAATTTAGCGCATTTTTGTGCTGCAATAGCATTTCATACGCTATCCAATTTTTTCCCTCAAGCCCCTCCATTACATTGGCTAGATCATTCATTGCATTTTGCAATATCGCTATTGATTTAGAGAATGCTTTTACCGACCTTAAATTCGCTTTAGAAGAATCACTGCCACATGAATACGAATTCAAGAAAAAACTCTCCTCAATTTCTTTATTGCAACTGGCTTTCTGGATTATAGACCGGGCATTGCTAACTGAGATGCGATTTGAACACACCAGAGAAGCAAGCTCACACTGCTTCTTTTCGCTGTCAAGCCTAGCCAACTCTTCAGCCATGCTGGGGTTTATCTCTCCTGATTTTATTTTATCAACAATAAAAGCCGGAAAATCAAGCAACCTTGTACGCTTTGATATGTACGAGCTGCTTTTCTCAAGCCTGGACGCCAAGTCTTTGACGCTTCCCCAACCAAATTCATTTACGTATCTTTTGTACGCCTCTGCTTCTTCAACAGGGTTTAGAGTCATTCGTTGAATATTTTCCACAAGCGACAGCTCAAACGCTTCTTTATCATTTACGTCTACTATTCTGCACTGGATTTTTTCCCATCCAAGACTTTTGCATGCTGTGAATCTACGATTTCCTGCCACAACCTCATAGCAATTATCATCAGCAGGCCTTACGACAATTGGTTGCAAAAGTCCAATACGGAGAATAGATTGGGCAAGTTCATGTGTATACAAGTCATTGCCGCGCAATGGGTGTTTCGACATCTTTAACCGAGATAGCGGCAAATTTTCGAAAAGCTCCAAACTGCTCTGAAATTCGGTCAGGCCTCCAAGGAACGGGACCTCTGCGAGCCGCGCATCATGTGCAAAAGCCCGATATCTTTGCATTTTAGAATTACTTATTGGCTGATAAGTATCGGATAATACTTGTAAAAAATAGTGAAGATGGCAGAATACCACAATACTTTGGTGTAAATTGAGAGCATATTCATAATAACTATACAAAAGTAGGCGTTTTTATGCTCTTGCTATAACCGGTATTGGGCTGACTAATTTTCGATGTTTTACAAAAAGTGTGCGAATTAGCGTGGGTGCGGCAAATCGAATTGTTAGTTCGATTGATTGCAGATGATTGACCAACTTGAATATAGTGGTAGCCTGCTATTTATCCCTGCCCGAGGGGTGTCATGCATATCTCCGGAATATAAGTAGGCAGCTTGAGTAATTACTTTTGGGTTGGGTTTAACCCTGTGAACCAGAGTTTTAGCCTAGTCCATACCGGGTACGGCCATTCTGGCAAACCCTGTGCCTATGTAGACACTGTTCTCAGACCCTTCTGTTTGTCAGGATGGCTTTACGGTCAGCAGGATAGAGACGGTATTGTAGGTAAGGCACTCAACCAAAGAAATGCTCCCATTTGGCTTACAATAAATAATACACACACGTGTGTATTGTATACTGCTATGCCTACAAGAACGCTTTCGATCACAGACGAAGCATATCAGGCACTAAAGGCTTCCAAGAAAGAAGGAGAATCATTTACAGATGTCATTCTCCGGCTTACTGAAAACAAAGGAAGCGCCAGAAGATTGCTTGAAATGATGGGCGAGATGCATTCCCCAGAGCTTGCAGGCAGTATTGAACAGGCAAGCAAGGAATTCCGCAAAAACTTTAGGACCCGCGATGTAGAGCTGTAGTGAAGGTTGGAAATCCACCGATGGGTTTCTGCTAGTATATTTAAATATATGTAATATATATGTAATATTTGATGGCCAGCATATCAATAATGATATCTGAGCAAGCCTACAAGATATTGAAGGCCCAGAAGAGGGAAGGCGAGTCTTTTTCTGATGTAATATTGAGGACGTTTCCACGAGGGCACCCTGCAAGGATACTCGCTTCGCTTCAAGATAGAGAGCCGCTAGATGAAGAGACCGCAGAGAGTATCAGAACTGTTACAAAGGATCTCAAACGCAATTTCAAGTTAAAGGTACAGTGACCCGATGTGGTTTGCCTGGACACTGATTTCTTGATTGATCTTGATAGAAAGGATGACAAAGCAGTAAGGAAGATGCAGCAGCTTTACGGGAATAATGAATTTGCCAATACGACGATCATCAATGCGGCAGAGTATTTTGCAGGTTCGTACAAATCTGGAAGAACGGACGCGATAGAACGCGCTAGAGAATACATCAGGGATTTTTCAGTGTTGACACTTGACGAAGAGTCGGCGTTGTTGTGGGGCAGGCTTTACAGCGAGCTGCGTAGTTCCTCTATCGGTGACCGCGACCTATTCATAGCAAGCATCGCGCTAAAAAATGGCGAAACTCTTGTTACACGAAATGTGAAGCATTTTGAAAGAGTGCCTGGACTCAAGGTTGAAAGCTGGTGAGCTGATTAGAGGCGAATCTGGTTGCTTCATTCTTCATTTGCCTAGTTTCTGGCGCACTTGTCTTTGATACTTGTCGCGGAAGTAGTCGGCAAGAATGAACCTGATAGTTTGTTGCAGGTCAGGCAGATTTCTCTTTCTTTGCTCTTCCTCTACCATTTGAAGCAACCGTTCAGGAAGCACTACTGATACACTTGACACAGTTGGACTTTATGCCATCTTCCTTTAATACCTACTAGACTTGCTCTGGTTTCAGCGAGCCAGTTTCCTAGTTCGATCCATATTCTAGTAAAGCTCGCAATATGCAAGCTACCCTACCCCCTCTCCCATCGGTACTTCATACCTTATTACAATAGATCTGGAAAGCTTGCAGAGACAATTAACATTGTGGTACTGCAATACTGCTCCTGAAACTCAGGCCAAGATAAGCAAATCCATTATCCATCCATTCTCAGTCAGAGGATACGAGGGACTGACCATTAATCCCTACCAGGGCTGCCAGCATCGCTGCGGCTATTGCTATGCCACCTATGAGTGGTCCCCGGAGTTTTACGACAAGGTATATGCAAAGATAAACTCCCCCGATATACTGGAAAAGGAGCTAAAGTCATGGAAACGGGAATATATCGATCCGGTCATGATCTCTTCTGCCACTGACGCTTACCAGCCTGCAGAGCTGAAGTATGGGCTGACAAGAAAATGCATACAGGTCCTTCAAAAATACGGTGTTCCGTACTGTGTATTTACCAAATCAATCATTATAGAAAGGGACCTTGACCTCCACAGCTCTTATTCTGATAACTGCTGCATTGCATGGTCAATCACTACATGTAATGAAAAGGTAAGGCGCGTAATAGAACCCGGGACACCGCCGGCAGATAGAATATTTGATGTAATCAAAAAGTTTGTCGACCGCGGTGTCAGGTGTGTCGTCAACATCAACCCTGTAGTCCCTCTTGTAACAGACAGTCCCGAGGAGATTGATACGATAGTCGAAAAGAGCCAGCGCGCAAATGTGCAATATGCATTTGCGGCAGTCATGAGGCTGAGGCAGGACATATGGGAGAGAATAAAGACAGTACTTGAAATCCTTGGAGTTCCTGACGGGGTCGAGCTGTACAGCCAAATATTTGGATTTGTTGAGCCCATCAGCGCAAACTATGTGCCGGCAGACAGAAAATATTCCAAGCAAGTTCTGGAGATGATAGAGCAAAAAATGTCAAACGCGGGTATTGCATTCGAGTTTCCTGAAATGCCTTCAAGACAGATTACAAGACAGCTTGGGGATGGTGTAATGAAGCAGACCTGTCTGACAGACTATTAACAGCACAATACTGGCTGATCGACTGACTGGTTGTACTGGTTGGTCAAATTTTTTTAAAGCCATAAATCAATCGGTCAATCTATTATCTTGGTTCTTCTATTTTGTTGAGCTGCTCATAAGTATTCTTGATATACTTTATCAGCCTTATTGCATCAATTTCTTTCAGGCTCTTTCTGTTTGAATAAACGAAATTCCCAAATAAGTTTATTTCAGAGGACAGGTGCGGGTAGAGCCTCTTTGATTCGTCTATGATGTGCTCGTAGTTTCTGTGGGGAAAGTATATCTCTTTTGCAACGCGAGCTATTGCAGACCTTGCTTCCTTCCCTATTACTGACCTTCTATATGCCCGGTACAGGTTAAACCGGATGTCTATCATTGCCTCTGATTGAAGTCTATGATCGCCCTCTGAAAACGTCACTGCAACCTCGTCATCTGCGCACACCTTGCCGGCCTTGAAAAGCTCAAATATTCTACCTATTCCGACCATGCCAAACTTTTCCAGTTCTACTGCCCGAAGCGCTCCAAGGCTGGCGGCTCCAGCTACCACTGTTCTGTTTCTTCTGAGAAGCTGATACACCTCTATGGGGGTTGGAGGATAGTCTTGCATAAAGACGCCATCAACCAGCCCCACCAGCATTCTGCCATGCGCGGGAGTACCTGCAAGCCTTAGCAGGTCGCCTTTTTTTGCCGGCGGCCTGTAGTCGGCATCAAAAATTTTTCTTGCCTTTTCTTGGCTGAGGCTTGGCCCCAAAAATATTATCGGCCTAGGAGCATCACTTGCTGTCATTCAAGACCACTGCCTGAAATACCTGCGAGCGCGCCAGCCCATGACTGACTTTGTTATCTTGAAGGTCTCAAGACCCGGGACTATTGCCCGCACCACAGGAACGCCCAGATCAGGGTTTGTCAGGTTTACAATCAGGGCTCTCTGCAACCCTGCTTTTTTCAGCCTGTCCAGCAAAAGCCCAATGTCGTCTAGGATGTCTTCGTTGAGATACGACTTTACCTGCGAAAACTTGACCTTTCTTCTGGACGGCATAAACTGCCATGCCCGCCTGTCGTCGGTATTGTTTTCTCCGTATTTTATCTTGCGCAGGTCGTCTCTTGCTCCCTGAATGTTGGCAGCCCTTGTCTGCGATACTTCTGTAATAGCTCGCAGCAGAGCAATCCTTGCATCCGGATGAGTTCCGTGGCCTTCTGCCAGATACCCATAATCGTGGGTTATCCACTCGATGCTACTGGCATTGAATGTTGGTATCCCGATGTCTGAAGTGATGTCCTTTATAATCAGGGGAATGCCGGCCCTTGCAAACCTTGCCGCAAGCTCCTTTACTGGTTCAAACTCGACTTCTGATATGTCTACGTCCGGAAAGATGTCTGGACTGTCGACAAACGCGCCTGCATCAAGATCACGAACCGGAAAGCCAGCTGAATGCAGTGAGCTAGAGATATGGCGCAAAAAGTGGTATGGTATGGCGCTTGCCCGAAGCTCTGCCAGACTTGTGGCATCTCGCTCGATTACCTCACACAGTGCATGACAGACAGCCTCTTCCATCACGTTTCCCGATGCAAGGCCGTTTGTGTGGTGAAATGCAAACGGGTTCACCGCCGGAGGCGACGGGGAATACCTGAAGAGTGCCAGTGGCGCAGGAACCAGAATCTCATCTTTTGCAATCAGGTCGTATGCAGGCAGAAAATCCATCTCCATATCATTCTGGTATTCAAAACTTACCGGCTCCACTACATCGTCCGGATGAAGGGCTTTTGCACAATCTCTGCCGCCATCTGAAGCGTGCAGTCTTTCAAAGCTTGTCCTGACAAACTTTCTCGGGGCGCCGCTTGGTAGCGAGGAATATCGCTCTACACTTTCCATCAAGGCGCTTGCCTTGGCGTGGTCATGTGTAGGGCCTTTGCCGCTATAAACCCAGATGTAGTCTTCAGTTCCGGGCAATACTGCAGAGTAATTGGGAATCCCGAGGGCATCCATACCTGTGATATCTGCAAGGCGGGTTACGCCTATCTTTTTAGCAATTGGAATAACTTTTTTCAATGTCTCCTGAACAGGCTGTATTCTCGAGGTACCGCTTGCTGTCCACTTTTTCCTGCTCTGAAGATCCAGCTGCACTGTACTTACGAGCATCAGATAAAGTTCATATCAAGCTTGCGCCCTCTGGTAAAATTCAACTGAACTGGATCGACTTGACTCGACTCAGCTCAAATATTCTGGTCTGCATCCCTGCCCTTCTGCGTTGCGTCATAAATAGCAAAATTAATCTGCTTTAGCAGTTTTTTCTTTGACCTCTGTATCCTCTTGCTGTCTCCATAATCCTTGGCCTCAAGAAGGTTGCCCAGACGTACAAGCTGTGCAATGGTCAGACCCTTTAGCCCCTTCTCAGAGACTATCTGGAGAAGCTTCCTTCTCTCGGCATCTTCCAGCTCATTTTTATTTCCCGCAGCAGCCTCTTCTTCGTTCACTATTATCCGCCAGTTGGAGCTTTCCGGGTTAATTAGATAACTGATAGGTTTTGAAAGGAATTTGTGAAGTGGTTATCTGCAGCAGTCTTCCCTTCAATTTTGTCCCGTAAACAAATTATTGTTTTGCTCTGCATTATCCCAACCTCACCACCTTCTAGCCACGTCAACTTTTCTGAATATCCGTGCCAGCAACTCTGTGTCAGAAATGCGACAATCAACAATATACTGGTCATACCTGTCTGGTTTAAGGTTGCGGTAACCTTCATCGTCTCGTTATGCATATCCAGAAATTGGATAACAAAATAAAAAAAGTCGAAGAGCTTCTGGCGTCTTGTTACCATGCTCCAGAAGCGCGGTCAACCATCTGCTCTTCTTTCTTAGACCCTGAGCAATGCAGCTGCTGCTCTCAGATGCACTGCTGCATCCATTACAAATTCCATTGCAGTCTTTTCATTTCCTGTGTTGGCCGAGTTCTGAGCCTGCTGTATGTCTGTCAGTGCAGCAGTGACTTCTGACTCTGCATCCGTGTTGCTCTGATTCTCTGCTCTTTGCTGCAGAGTGTTTGCTGTGGTTGTTAACCTTGCAATTATCTTGTCAAGCCTTGTCTCTCCTTGTGCTTTGTCAATATCCTTCTCTATAGCTCTCCATATCTGGTTGAGCAGTCTTTCTGACTGGTTGAGATTCTTGTGAGTATCCCACAGTGATTTTTCTATTGTCTTGAGGTCGCTTGAATTGCTATTTTCCAGGCTGATGGTATTCTGGATATCCTGCTTTGCATTGTTGATCAGTGTTGTGACTGCTCCAAGGTCAGGGACAGTCTGGTTAAGCTTGGTAGCTGCTGTGGTAATCTCGTAGATGCGGACCTCCTGCCACTGAACCCTTGAAATCTGGGATGCAAGGTCACTTACCTGCTCAGTAGCCATGGCCTGCTTTGAGTTCTTGCTATCGTATTCATACTGCATTACCAAGTTCAGAAGGTGTCTGTAGACGTCTATTCCAGATGAAGCATACCTTGTTGCAAGCATACTCTGGTTATTGTTTGCAGCATCTGTCGACGCAGTAAACTCTTTTGAAGCCAGTGCCTGTCCTGCAGAGACTATATCGGCCAGATCAGCTGGAAGAGTTGCGTTGCCTGAAGGGGTCAGCTCCTTTGAAACTATTGGCTGTATTGCAGGTAGCTGCTCTGTTATGTACTGTTCGTAGGGTTGCGAAGTTGCAGCTGCATACGATGCTCTCAATCCCACCGTGGAAAAGCTTCCAATGGCTAGGATCGCAAAAGCGAGCGCCGAATATGCCAGCTTATTTTTCCTGTTAGTTTGTTTTGGCGACATTTTTTGCCACCCTCACTTCTGGATTCTGAATATAAGCAATTGCTGACCCATGTAAATTAACAAAGTTATTGGAGTCTGTCTCTATAGGCTAAATCTGCCCTGCCATAGCGGCCTGCCCAGTCCTATCGTGCTCTACGTTGGGGAATAATTATTAACGGTCTTTGTTGCCAGTCTACCCTGTTGACGCACTCCAGAGCTGATTTCGAGCAGGCCTGCGCTAAGATCTTTGAGACTGACAAGAACGTCAGGTTTGCCGGAATAATAAACAAAATGGGTAAGCTTGTTGCAGGCGGGATGAGAAAAGGTCTAGAGCCGATGGAATCAAGCCAGGATTCTGAAAGGCTTTACCTTGATTTTGCGCTGAGGACAGCAATGAGGCATGATTTTGACCAGGACTTTGGCAAAGTGATCTATACTCTGTCGGAGAGGGAGCGTATAACATTTGTTTCCATTCCTCTCAAGGAACATCTGGTGCTTGTATCGATTGAAAGTGGCAAACCCTATTCAAAGGTAATAAAGAACAGTCTAAAATTATTTGGAGCTATCGATGGCTAGCCGTGCGCTCGCATGTCATCCCACTTTTTTGGGGTCTACCTCCATTTCCGTCATATTTGCAGAGGAGAGGAGAGGCGAGAAGAGAAGCTGAGGTGAGAGCAGAATACAAAGCAGGCAATCAGGAAAAGAAAAACAGGTAGATAAATAAACGCACCCACGCTGCAAGATCGATAGATACATACTGCCTGCCAGGAAGATAGTCAGGCAGCAGGTAGGTGTGCACACATACATGCAACGCAATAGAAAATCAAGCAACAGGAAAGTCTCAAAAAGAAAAAGAAAGCGGCCAGACCATTCTGCAGACGATGACGATCTCGTGGCGTCTGCAAGAAAGACTACTGGAAGAGAGCTGACAAGGGTAGACGAGATTGGCGCGCAGCTTGCAACTCTGGTTGAACTCTTGGACCAAAAAGGCATCATCAGCAAAGGGGAATATGATAGGACTGTAGCTATGCGCCTGCACGAAATTTCAAAAGCAACGGCCTTTGAGGAGCTTGACGAGGAGATATGAGATGAGATGAGGTGTGATGTGAGATGACAAAGGCTGCAAAAGGAGAAAGAGAAAGACAAGAAGAAATTAGCGGGATTTGAAAAATGCTGTCCTCAAGAGACCTCAGAGTTGTGCTGGTTTCAGTTCTGGCAGGGTGCGTTTCCGGAGCTGTCCTTCTGGCTCTGAACTTTGCAGTAATGCAACACTTCACTGACCAGTTTGCAAATATTGAACTTGACAGCCAGCAGTCAGCCGCGGCACTTGACGAAGACCAGTTTGACTCGTATCTGCAGAGCATACTTGCTTGGCAGATCATTGGACCATTTCTTGTTGGGCCCGCTTGCGGAGCAATCTTTGGGCTTGTGCATATTTACATGCAAAGATACAGGCTTGAGCTGAAAAAAGAGGTAGCAGTCATTGCTGCCCTGACGTGGTTTGTTTTGTATGCCATTCCTGCCATAAAATATCCTCCTGACCCACCTACTGTGGACCAGAATTTCCTATCCTTCTATCAGATGCTTTTTGCTGCATACATGGCCCTGTCTGCATTTGCGGCCATTGGAGTAGCTGTTCTATTCAGAAGGGTAAGGACAGAAGGCAGAATATTTGCTGCCGCAGCAGTTTACCTTGTCATAATCTCTGTTGCGCACTTTGTTTTGCCTGACGACCCCACTGATCTATCATATGTCCCCTCGGCATTTATGGGGGGCTTTAGAACTGCAACCACCGCTGTTGTTATAGTATTCTGGGTGGCCCTGGCAGCAATTTCTGGCATGTTCTGGAAGAGATACCTCGCAACAGAAAAGGAGTTCAGGGCAAGTAGCAGAAATATCTGAGGGCTGCATGCTTGTCAAGATCAAACCAATTACCGACCGGGGTTTATCATATTATACACCCGCTTTTATAACGCATTACAAAAAATATGCGCTAATATGATGATAGTAAGCTCAAGGATGGCATTGACGACTTTGTTTGCAGCAGTGGGCTTTGCGATAGGATTTCTGGTCTTCCTCGCGTCTCCTGTCCTGCTCAAGGCACTTGGAGGAATCGCTCTGCAACAGGACATTGTCTTTGCCACGATAAGCGGCTTTGCCGGTGCAGTAATAAGCACAGTTGTAGCCATGGCTTGGGGAAGAAGAGGCCAGTAACCTCAATTTCTGTTAGGTCTGCCTGTTTTTTATCACCCTATTTTCTATTTTTCGCTCGGACTTGCAGTCGTGATTCAATTTCTTTCATCTCATGAAAGCAGGACGTTCATTGCTGATCAGAGATAATAATAAAATCAAGTTCGGAGCCGGTATCAACAATTACTTTGCGAAAGATACTGGCAATTATTCTATTTGAGATTGTCTGGATTCTAATTATTGAAACCAGGATGAATTATTTCAATCCCATAGGCTTCATCCTGACATATTTCATGATACAGAGTCAAATTGCATATTCTCTCTCATTTATCATCACTGCCTCTATTCCATTAATCTTGGCGGGATATTGGTGGTGGTATAAACCTAAACGCCAGCCAAAAAAGGGAACTCTGGAAACATCAACTACAGAAGGCACAATGGAAGAATCCATTCCAGCTGGCAAGAGCGCTGAAAACAATGCTGTGACTTTATCTGAAATATTAGATACCGTAACTACTATTGAAAATGAGGAGATAAGGAGAAGGGTTATGATCTCAGCAAAAATACTTGTTTCAGCTGCATGTCCCGTGCTGAAAGGAGCAATTCATAACGCATTTGTACAAAACATTACCTCAGAAAAGCCAATCGATATTCAAACTGGGTATGACATATTGTACATTTTAGATCAAAAGTATAGCCTCAGTAAAACGAGAGTCATACTTGAGGAGATTCTTTTAGAAAGGGGGATGAAGAGAGATTATGTTATTACGGATGATAAAGATTCAAACATTATCGCAGTCTCCAAGATAATGGACCTTGAAAATCTTGGTATATACCGCTGTTCTGCATGCGGATTGCCGTTGACCGATGAAGAAGAAAGAACTGCTCATGAAAATATGCATTATCGTGCCGGATACCGGAATTGGTAGGTAGATAGCAATCAATTTTATTAGTTGCAGTCGGCTCTGGAGTAGCTGTCGACTTGCATCTCTTGGATTCTTGTAGTACGTCTGGCGGAGAATCGACCTGATTTTCTGATAATGTACTGCATCCTGATTGCGGCAATCTTGTCTATTTTGTCGTCTATTTCCTGCATCAATCTATTTCAGACCCAATTTGTGACGAATTCTTCAACTGGATTTTGGATTCGGTACCTAGCAATAAGAGAGCTATTTGGTGTGACTTCAAAAGTAGAGCGCCGGGAGAGGGATTTGAACCCTCGAGACCCTCACGGGTCACAAGCTTGCTGGAAACTGCAAAATGTATCTACACTCCACTACAGGTTTTCCAGGCTTGCGCCCTTCCGGGCTAGGCGACCCCGGCATATCCTAGCCTCCACCACATCCGTAAATGCCTCTGTATATTAACCATAACTCTTCAGGGCCGAATCTTTTGATCTGAATGAAGAATAGAATAGGACGGAATGGAACGGGACGGAAAGTTTGGTTCCCGATTAGATATTTTCTTGCACCTCTCTGCATCCGCAAGTGAGATAATAAACAAAGGTAGAAATTATGGTTGGACGATATTTTCATTATCCTCTTTATGGGAAGCCAAGGATTTTCTGAATACTGCAAGGCTGGCAATCATGCAGATTGCAACAATGACTGCATATGCAGGTGCCACATCCCCGGAACTATTGAGAACCTTTCTCGCAACATAGCAAGGTTGGAAAAAGAGCGGCCTGGGCTTGGAGAGACAATTTAGCACGGCGGCTGCAGAGAAAGTAGCGGATGAGAGGCAGCCTCTATCTTTCTTTATAAGACGAATAAAGACTTTTTAGCCGGGGCTTGATAATAAATCTGGAACAAATGGATTCTGCGTCCAAGCGTTTTCTTGTCACCCAGCTAATGTGGATAGGAGTATCGTTTGCAATCAGCATTGCCATATCATTGGTCGTGCCATTTCCCTACTCGCTGCCTATAATGATAGGGGTCTTTATGCTGATGAGTTATTTTATCAGAAAAAGACAGATGCAAAAGATGGGTGCTGGCGGAGGAGCATTTGGCTCCATGTTTGGCTCAAAGGGCATCGATTACTACTGCATGGCCTGCGGTACAAAGCACAACCAGGCAGCCTGCCCAAGATGCGGCTCCAGAATGAAAAAAGCTGGATTTTAGCAGTTAGCATCAATCAGTCAGTTATCAGCTTGCTGGCGGCAAACAAAGAAGAAAAAGCAAACAAATTGGCCGCATAAAGAAATTGATTGCTTTGGATCTTAATAAGCCGGACTGCATACTTGTTTTATTTTCTGTATTGCAATTGCGTGGCTAGCACCCTGCAGAGGACCTAATAGGTTGCACAATACAGCCTCGTGCTTCCAGTAGCCAGATGTGTATCCATTGTCTGCACGTTATCTCCCCGCGCCGTAAACTAAAATATCAAGGCCCATCAGGTAAGTCATTGGAGTCCCTGCTCGGCCAGATTGAAAATATTGTCAACAATCCAATCTTTGCAAAGTACGGGCTTGCAGGCCTATTTTTGAATGGTGTTGCCTCTTCTATAATACCTATCCCGACAGAGCTGACTGCAAGCGCCCTCTTGCTGGCAGGTCAGAGCAGAGAGTCTGTGATGGTGGTGCTGACGGCGGGATCGATAATAGGTGGATTTATATCGTATTATGCCGGCTATGGCGGAAACAAGTTTTTCCATAGGTTTGTCAGGCAGGACAAAAAACAGCAAGTACGGGGTTCAGGTCTCCTTGAAAAATACGGGTGGATAGCAATTTTTCTCAGTCCATGGATACCGATATTTGGAGATGTAATACCTGTCATTGCAGGGGCAAAAAAGTTTAGCTTCAGGAAATTCACGATAGCCATGGTCTCTGGCAAGACTGTCAAAGTTATAGCCCTTGTTTACATAAGCAGCTGGCTCCTGCCTTTAGTATTCAAGTAGGGAAAAGTGGATAAGAGAAGGGAAGGCAAAAGAAGGAAAGGAAAGGCAAAGAAGCGAAGAGACGAGACAAGACAAGAAAAGAAAAGAAAGAGAGAAAGAAAAAGAAGGAGGACGGGAGGAAGTAACTTTCATGCAATCCGGAAAGCGAATATTGATTCTTGGAGCCGGGTTTGGCGGCCTTGCCGCAGCCAACCTGCTGAGGGGAAACCTTGAGCCAGAACATCGAATAACCGTAATCGATAAGAAAAAGTCGTTCATGATGGGACTTGTTAACCTGTGGGTTCTGCATGGTGATAGAATTCTTGAAGATTCTGCTACTCCGCTTGATGGCCTGACAAGCAAGGGTATAGAGTTTCTCAACGACGAGATAGTGGAAATTGATGCCCGGTCAAGAAGCGTCCTGACCAAAGGAAGGGGCAAGCTCGAATCAGATTACATGATAATAGCTCTTGGCGCAGAGCTGGACCCGGAAAGAGTGCCGGGTTTTGTCGGCAAAGGGTTCAATCTGTACGACTCGCAGCAGATTCCTGCACTGCGCAGCAGGCTTCTTTCTGCCAGAAGGGGTGAAAAGGTGGCAGTTGCGATAATGGGAATTCCTTACAAGTGCCCGCCGGCACCCTACGAAGCATCGATGCTCATAAGTGACCTGCTTTTACAAAATGGCAAGAGGGATGGCATAGAGATTGACATCTATGCTCCAACACCTGTTCCTATTCCCGTAGCAGGGCCGCAGGCAAACAAAGACATGGTAGATATGCTCCAGAAGCAGGGAATTAATTTTCATCCATTGCACAAAGTGAAGTCAGTTCAGGACGACATGCTTGTGTTTGAAGATGGCAGATCTGCTTCTTATGATATTTTGGCAGGCGTCCCTGCACACAAGGTCCCAGATGTAGTCTCAAGATCAGGCATTGCGCCTGAAGGGGGCTGGGTGCCAGCCGACCCGTTTACGCTCAAGACCGCATATGAGCGAGTCTTTGCCATAGGAGATATTGCAGGTCTGCAACCATCTGGCTATGCAATGGCAGTGCCAAAGGCAGGCATATTTGCGGAAGGCCAAGGAAAAGCTGTCGCGTTGCAGATTATACACGAGATCAAGCTGCAAATGGGAAACCGGTCAAGTTCAAAGCAATCCCAGCAGAACGCTGAAGGGCTGGCACGGTTTGATGGAAAAGGATACTGCTTTTTTGAAGTCGGCAATAATATGGCCAGCTACATCGAGGTTGACTTTTATAATAAGGCCGGGCCTGCTGTGGTGCTCCATCCGCCATCTGCATCATCATATAGAAAAAAGCGCGAGTTTGAGAATGACCGGGTAAGAGAATGGCTTGCTGCAAATAAGTAGAGGCAGATTTGGTACTATATTGTATTACATGTCAACCAATTATTGACCGGTGATTCTGCTCTACTGTGTCTTTTCTTTCATTTCATTTTTTCACTTGACTTGGCTTCGCTCAGTCCACTACTCTTCTCTGAACTTTTTCTCAGGCTTTGACATGGTATAGAACCCATGTGCTGCAATAAGAAATGCAGCAAGGGACATCTTTGTAGCAAACACCAGGCTCCATGGCGTATTTGGGTTTGGATATGGAACAACTACGTTGTCTGGGTTTATCGTGCCCTTTATTGCCTGGGCTGTGATAAGTGCTTCCCATATGGTGAAATTGTAGACAAATTCGTAAAGCGCAACTACTGCAATTGCCAGCACGATAAGCTGCAATATCGATTTGAGCCATTTTGGTATGCTCTTTACCTTCTCGCCTCCAAGCCTCACGACACAGTACCACCCAACTACAGAGACTATCATCAGGTAAGTGACAAGCTTGGCAAGGCCGTGGACTGGAAACTCTGTCTCTTCAAGGACTTTGCCTATGGCAATAGTCCCAGTCTTGGAGTAGTCGGCAATGCTGACATAGAGTGCGTAAAAAGTAATCGCGGCCATGGTGGCTGCACAAAAGTAAAAGACTCCAAGAAAGATCTTTCTTGTCCTCACTTCGTCTCTTTCGAGGCTGGAGTGGCGCATATCGTATGGCGATAGCAGCTGCCGGGGATATTAATTGTTTAATTTAGCCTGCCAGACAGGTTAGAGAATATATACATACATGCATAGTTAGTTTAGTTCACTGCGTCATTTGAGCGACCTTTTCAGCCTGTCAAAAGGCATTGTGTTGAGCACATCCGATTCTCTGGCCCAGCCGCGTCGTGCCTGACCAAGCCCAAACATCAGGAATGCAAAATGCACCGGGTGATGTGCATCTGAATCAATCACAAGCTTGACCCCGTGCTGAACCGCCATCCTCACATGGTCGTCTCTGAGGTCAAGCCTGTCGTAGTGGGCATCAATTTCAAGCGCAGTACCTGTGTCTTTTGCAGCCTCTACCAGTCTGGCAATGTCCACTGGATAGCCGTCTCTTTTGTTCAAAAGCCTGCCTGTGGGGTGGAATATAATGTCCACGCTCGGGTTTTGGGCAGCCCTGACAAGTCTCTCTGTCTGCACTTCCACTGGCTGCGAAAAATGTGAATGAATAGCCGCGCCCACGATGTCCAGCTTGTCAAGGACGTTGTCTGGAATGTCCAGTGAGCCGTCCTTCATTATGTTTACCTCGGCGCCTGACAGGATACGGAAGCCTTCGAGCCTGTCGTTTATCTCTGCTATCCTGTGGGCCTGGTCTAGCAACTCTTTTTCGTCAAGACCGCCTGCTATAGTCAGGCTCTTTGTGTGGTCAGTAATGGCGATATAGTCTAGACCAAACTTTTCCTTTGCAGCATGTGCCATATCCTCTATTGGCATTGTGCCGTCAGTGCTGTCGCTGTGGACCTGAAGATCCCCCTTCAGTGAGCCGTATTCTACCAGCTTGGGAATCTGACCCGCCCTGGCAAGCTCTATTTCGCCGCGATTTTCACGCATTTCTGGAGGGATCCACTGGAGCCCCAGGGCACTGTAAATCTCCTCCTCAGAGTTCCCTGCAACCTGCCCTGCCATTACTTTCTTACCTGAAGTTAGTTCGCTGCTGTCGCTGGCACCTTCCGCAGTTCTATCTTCTTTATCGCTCTTAAAGAGGCCCCATTCATTGAGCCTCAGACCTTTGGAAATGGCTATCCTGCGAAGCTCCACAGAGTGCTCTTTGCTTCCTGTAAAATACTGCATTGCCGAACCAAAACTTTCATTAGGAACCACCAAAAGATCTGCATCAATGCCAGCATTTAGCTTCACAAACACTTTTGCCGGCCCTCTGCCCAGAACTTCAGCAACCTCTGGCATTCTGACAAAAAAATCCATTACCTCTTCAGGCCTGTCGGAAAGAACGATATAGTCGATATCTCCAATCGTCTCTCTCATTCTCCTTATAGAGCCTGCCACCGCTACTTTCTTTACGCCATCTGCACGTGAAAGCCGCGACTCGATTTGCTTGACAAGAGGATAGATCTCGCCTAGGATGCGGCGGCCCTTGCCTTTCCTGAAAAAATCGATCCGCTTCAAAATGTCCTGCTCTTTTTTTTCAGAAAACCCTGGAATAGTTCTGATTTTTTTCTGCGCAGCGGCATTATAAAGGTCGTCCAGGTTTTTTATACCGAGCCTATCATACAGGATCTTGATTGTTCTGGGCCCGATTCCTTCTATTCCGCTCAACTCTTCAGTATTGATGGGAGTCCTTGCCTTCATTTCCTCCAGGTGGGCCACTCTGCCTGTCGTGATATATTCCTGTACTTTCAGAGCTATCGCCTTGCCGACAGTTGGAATCTCGAGCAGTCCCTGCAGGCCCTTTTCTCTGTAAATGTCGTCAACTTTTCTGTTGAGGTTTGCGATTATGTCTGCCGCCCTGTAATAAGCGCGGGCTTTGAAGGCAGCATTGTCTCCGTCTTCAACCTCGGTCAGAAAGCCAATATCCCTGAGGATCTTTGCCAGAGCCAGATTCTGCATCCGGGAATAGAAACAGACATACTGTTCTTAACGTTTCTCATTAAGAACAAGATGCTGCCGTCTTGGTTATAGAGGCTGACAGCCATGTGTTGATGACAAACGGCGGCCTCTTTTTTCAAAGTCAAAGCTTATCAAATGCCGATTGAGTCAGAATGTTAACCTGACCTTTGAACAAGGTTACTCGCGCAAGTCCTTGCCCGACAGGCGGACCATGTCTGCCCGCTGGGCTGGCCTTGTCATCATTTACCTGCCTGTTTAAGATCCAGCCAAAAGCAGACCGCGATAAATGTTGGCGTAGATGTACTGCAATATGAAAAGGATCTGTTACATTACTTCTATCGATTCGCTGCTAAAACCCTTCTTGACAAGAAACTGCCTTACCGAATCTCTGTGGTCACCCTGCAAGATTATCTGGCCATTCTTGTAAGTTCCGCCGGTTCCCATCTCAGCCTTTAACTCTTTGGTCAAAGCTTCTGCAT
>Ga0070739_10000866_pt1 | contig 51168 bp, 50 predicted proteins | sample Coa_R1_7_FD_66445 | JGI IMG/M metagenome (GOLD analysis project Ga0070739, IMG submission 66445) | Surface soil microbial communities from Centralia Pennsylvania, which are recovering from an underground coalmine fire - Coalmine... | ecosystem: Environmental > Terrestrial > Soil > Unclassified ...
GCTCCGAGCCAGGCGGCGGAGTGGCGGGCCAGCGGCAGCGGCGCACATGGCTTCATGCTCACCAACCTGTCGACCGGGACGAGGCTGCCGGTGTCGTTCGTCGCGGCGAAGGGCTGTGCTGTCTATCCCGAGGCGCAGGTCGATGCGAGCGGACGCGGGTTCCGCGGCACGACCCCGGAAGGCTCCGTGCTCGGAACGGTCGAGGGCCACGCGCACATCACGGCGTTCGAGTTCTTCGGCGGGGACTGGCACTGCGGCCGGCCGTGGAGCCCGTACGGCGCCCCTTACGCCCTGCCCGCCAGTTGCGCCGACGACGAGCAGGGAACCAATGGCGAGGTCGAGACGTTTCTCGACTTCGGCGGCGCGACCCGGCCGAGTGACATGCACGGCTGGCCGACGTTCGTGCGCTGGCCGAGCCCGACGGCCTTGGCCGAGGAGGGCGATTACTACACGGGCATCGAGCGGGCGTGGAAGGCCGGCCTGCGCGTGATGGTCACGAACCTCGTCGACAACCAGGCGCTCTGCCAGATCATGACCAAGCGCCACAACCCGTGCCTGGACATGGCGGACGTGCAGATCCAGAGCCGCGACCTGTACGCCCTTCAGGACTACATCGACGCCCAGTCGGGCGGACCCGGACGCGGCTGGTTCCGGATCGTGACCAACCCGTTCCAGGCGCGCCGCGTGATCAGCCAGGGCAAGCTCGCGGTGATCGAGGGGATCGAGATGTCCGAGCTGTTCGGGTGCGGCGAGTACGACGACCAGCCGCAGTGCGACCAAGCGCAGGTCGATGCCGGTCTGCGTCAGGTGCTGAAGCTCGGCGTCCGGACGTTCTTCCCGGTACACGAGTTCAACAACGCGTTCGGCGGCAGCAAGATGATCGCGGGCGACACGGGCGCGATCATCAACGCCGGCAACCGCGAGGAGACGGGGAGCTTCTTCACCCTGCAGCCGTGCCCGGCGCGCGACCAGGACGCCGAGCAGATCAGCTTCGCGCCCGCCGGCCCGCTGGCGGGCGTGCTGAACGGCCCGGCGGCCGGCCTCCTGCACGGCAACCCGCTGCCGGTGTACCAGTCGGGCCCGCAGTGCAACACCCGCGGGCTGACCGATCTCGGCGCCTATCTGATCCGGCAGATGATCGCCCACCACGTGATCATCCAGCTCGACCACATGGACTCGAAGACCGCCACGGCGGCACTGAAGATCGCCTCGGCTGCGCATTACGCCGGCGTCGTCTCGGCCCACTGCTGCTCCTCGCCCCAGCTCTTCCAAGGTGTCTACGCGACCGGCGGGTTCGTCACGCCGCCGGTGGAGGAGGCGCCCGCGTTCGTGGCGACGTGGAAGTCCGACAAGGCGGTCCGCGACCGGCGCTTCCACTTCGGATTCGGCTACGGGTCAGACGAGAACGGCCTCGCCGAGCAGCCGGGGCCGCTGCCCTCGATCCACGTCGACTACCCGTTCCGCTCGTTCGCGGGTGGCGTCACGTTCACCCGCGAGCAGTGGGGACAGCGCCGCTTCGACCTGAACACGGACGGGCTGTCCAACTACGGCATGTACGCCGACTGGCTGCACCAGCTCCAGCTGGCGGGCGGGCGCGCGCTGATGAGCGACATGTTCCAGGGCGCCGAGGCCTACCTCGAGATGTGGGAGCGCGCCGACGGCGTCCCGGCCACGCGTTGCCGTCCGGCGGCTGAGCGCTTCGGCGCCCAGGGCCTCGGTCGCTCGCTGCGTCTCGGCGAGAGCTACGTGAAGGCCCTCTACTCGGCGGGCCAGCCGAGCTCGCGGCCCGGCGACTCCTACCGCTACTGCGTGCGGGGAGGCGGACGCGTCGCCGCGGTTTTCGATCGGCGAGGACGCGTCGCGGCGCTGTTCTCGAACGCTCGCCGTGACAGAGCCGACGCGGTCCGGCCCGGGCAGCGCTCAGAGGTCCTGCGCGGGGTCGCGCGTCGCGCCGGACGCGGACTGTGGCTCGGACGCAGCGTGCTCAGGGGTGGCAGGCAGTTCGTATACGGAGTCAGAGCCGGCCGTGTCAGCTTCGTCGGTGTCGTCCTGCGCGGCACGCGACTCGCCCGGGCCGTGACGGCCGCCGGGCTCTGAGACACCTCCCCGGATCGCGACGAGCGCCGCGACGAGGTTCACGGCGAGGAACGCGAAGATCAACGCCACCGGCCGTGCGACCACGCCCGCGATGGCCGCGCCGGCGGAGCTGGCGGTCAGCGTGAAAGCGCCGAGGGTGCTCGTCACGCCGGCGCGGACGGCGGGAGGGGTGTGCCGCTGGCGCAGCTCGATCGTGCCCGAGTACGCGGGGCCTTCGAGGATGCCCGTGAAGGTGATCATCGCGAAACCCGCGCCGAGCGAGCCGGCCAGCGGCCAGAGCAGCGACGAGAGCCCGAGCGCGGCATAGGACCCGCCGACCCGGCGCAGCGACGCGGCGCCCGCGAGCGCGAACGTCCCGATCGCAGACCCCAGCCCGACCGCGGCCCACAGATACCCACTCGCGTGCGCGCCGGCGTGCAACAGGCGCGCGGCGTAGAGGGGGAAGCCGACCGTCATCAGCCCCCATCCGAACATCGCGAGGATGCTGGCCAGCCCGGTACGGACGAGGATCGGCGTGCCGACCAGCCCGTGGACCCCCTGCCGGAGCGCCTGTCCGGCGCGTGCCGGGCGCTCAGCCGGGCGCACCTCGAAGACGCGGTTCGCCGCGATCAGCGCAGCGACGCAGACCGTCATTCCCGCCTGCACGTAGATCGCCGTGCCCGCGCCGGCGGCACCGGCGATGACGCCGCCGAGCGCCGGGCCGACGACGAACGACAGATTCATGCTCGTCGCCTCGACGGCGCTCGCCCGGTCGAGGAGCTCAGGACCCGAGAGCTCGGCGAGCGCGCTGAAGAACGAGCCGACGCTGAAGGGGCGCGTGACGCTCATCACGACGGCGTCGGCCGGAAGCGTCCAGGCCGGCGCGTGGCCGGCAAGCAGGACCATCGCGACGAGCGCCGCCGCGCTCAGCATCTGGTCGATGACGATCAGCAGCCGCCGGTGGCGAACGACGTCGAGCCAGGCGCCGAGCAGCGGAGCGCTGAGCGCCCACGTCAGCGTCGATGCAGCGGTCGTCGCTCCGGCGAGCGCCGCGGAATGCGTACGGACGAGGATCAGCAGGACGCCGGTGGTGACGAACATCGTCGCGCTGATCCGTGACAGCGTCACGGTCAGCACGAAGCTCGGATAGCCGGGCCGCCGCAGCAGCATGCGGTAGCCGGCGCGCTGGGCGGCCGCGCCAGAGGACATCAGCCCATCTTGGCAGGCGGCTACTGGAGCTCGAGCAGCTCGACGGGTGGCTCGCCGCACAACAGCCAGCCGTCCTCGAAGCGTTTGAGCGACCCGCGCTCGACGAGCTTCTTGAGGCCCCCGGTCACCGACGGGCGCTGCGCGACGATCAGGTCCGCGAGCACGCTGTGGGAGAGGCCGAGTGGGAGGAACACGCCGTCGCCGCGGACCCGGCCCCACCGGTCGGCCAGATGCCACAACAGCATGTGCAGGCGAACCTCCACCCGCGGGTGGTGGACGATCGCGAGCATCATCGACAGCCTCCTGGCGCGAGCGAGGGCTCGCCCGGTCAGCGCTCCGGTGAGGCTCGGGTAGCGCGCGAGGCGCTCCGCGACCGGCCCGGTCAGCAGCGCGACCCGGGAGCGGGTGATGATCCGCCAGCGCGTCGTGCTCGCCATCGTCGAGCTGGAGTAGACGCCTTCACCGGGCTGCAGGAGGTCGCCCTCGCCGAGCAGCTCGGCGCCGAAGCGACCGTCGATCCCGACCCGCCGCAGGAGCAGACCGTCGAGCACGAGCGCGCCGATCGCCCGCGGGTCGAGCCCCAGATCCTCGGGCTGCCAGCTCCCGGGCATGACGGTCATCGCGGCCGCGATGCAGTGCTCGATCGCCCATGGTTGCTGCTCGAGCGGGATCGCCTCGCACAGCCCCGGGTCCTCGCGGAGCAGCTGCACCCGGGCGAGCGCGTGGCGCGGAGCGGTCTGCACTCGAATCGAATCTAGCCGGGCCCACGGGCGCTTTCGCCTGCGAGCGTCGGGTACCCGACACGGCCGTTGGAGGTCGCCGCGAGCGACGTAAGGTCGCCGACGCCGGAGACCACCAAAAGCCACGTCGCAACGCAGCAGCGTAGGCTGCCGCGCGATGGAGCGGCTCGGGACGGTGCAGCTGCTGGACGAGGATCCAACCCTGCTCGACGTGCTCGAGGAGCGCGAGCGACCCGCGGCGAGGCGAGCGCTGACGGCGACGGTCTTCCGAGCCTCGCCGGGCACCTGGACGCCATCGAGGCTCGGGGTCGACGATGGACATCCATTCGGGCTGCTCGTCCTCGACGGCCTCGTGCTGCGCGAGGTCGTGGTGGCCGACACGACGTGCGGGGAGCTGGTCGGCCCAGGCGAGCTGCTCCGCCCCTGGGAGGGGTTCGGCCACCGCGCTCCGACGCCGTTCGAGATCGATTGGACGGTGATCCGGGAGCTGCGCGTGGCCAGGCTCGACAGCGACTTCGCACGGGTGCTGGCGATGTGGCCAGCGCTGATCGGCGCCTTCGTGGATCGCTCCGTGGAGCGCTCGCACTCGCTCGCTCTGCACGTGGCGATCCACTGCATCCGCAGAGTGGACGTGAGCCTGCTGGTCCTGTTCGCTCACTTCGCCGATCGCTTCGGCCGGATGACGCCATCCGGGATCCTGATCCCGATCGACTTGACCCAGCGCGATCTCGGAAAGCTGGTCGGCGCCACGCGCCAGTCGATCAGCACCGCCCTCGGCAAGCTGGCCGAGCGGGGCTCGCTCGTCCGCCGCCCGGATCGTGGCTGGCTGATGCAGCGAGACGCGCCGGAGGAGGTGCAGCGGATGCTCGCGCGGCGCCGGCGCTCCTCGCTGTCCGAGCGCGCGGAGCCCTCGGAGCTCTAGGAGCCTGAGGAGCCCACGGCGACCGGCGGCTTGCGGTAGCGGTCCTCCGGATGGACCGAGCTCGGGCCGTTCGGGCCGTCGCGAAGCGCCATCTGGACGACCTGGGCCAGGTGCAGCGAGCTGCGCTCTGAGCCGTGCTCGATCTGCGAGCGGCAGCTGAACCCGTCGGTCATCAGCAGCGTGTGCGACTCGGCCGCGCGCACCGCGGGCAGCAGCTTCTGCTCGCCCGCCTTGACCGACACCTCGTAGTGCTCGCCGCGCTCGTATCCGAACGAGCCGGCGAGACCGCAGCAGCCGTCGTCCAGCACCTCGTAGTCGACGCCGAGGCGATCGAGCACGGCGCGGTCGCAATCGACGTCGCTGGTGGCGCGCTGGTGGCAGTGGAAGTGCACGAGCGCGTGGCGGTCGAGCTGGGGCGGCTCCCAGTCGGAGGCGTGCTTGGAGAGGAACTCGCCGATCGTCAGCGTCTGACGCGAGAGGCGCTTGGCGAACTCGTCGTTCGGGAGCATGTCGGTCAACTCGTGCCGGAACACCGCTCCGCAGCTCGGCTCGGGCACGACGACCGGCGTGCCGGCCTGGATCTCGCCGCGCAAGGCCTCGAGCACGCGGCGGAGCTGGCGCCGGGCAAGCCTCAGCATCCCGTAGTCGTAGAGGGGGCGCCCGCAGCAGAGCGACTGCTGCGGGACGACGACCTGGAAGCCGGCTGCCTCGAGCACCTCGGTGGTGGCGACCGCCACCTCGGGATGGAAGTGGTCGTTGAAGGTGTCGGCGAACAGGACGACGCGCTTCGGGGGCTCGCGCTGGGGATCGTGGCCGATCTGCTCGGGCGCCAGCAGCTGGACGTCCGGACGGCTCGCGCGGAACCACTGCTTGAACGTCTGTGGCGCGAACTTCGGCGGCGTCCGGTCAGGGGCGATGCCGGCGATCCGCTTGCCGATCGATGCGAACGGCTCCCGGTGCAGCAGCAGGTTCGCGAGATCCGGCACGCGCGAGGCGAGCTGCGCCTCCCATCTGATCAGCCCGAGCGCGTAGGCGTGGACGGGGCGCAGACGGCGGCGGTAGTAGTGGGAGAAGAACTCGGCCTTGTAAGTGGCCATGTCGACGCGCACGGGGCACTCGTGGAGGCAGCCCTTGCAGGCCAGACAGAGATCGAGCGCCTCCTTGACCTCCTCGCTCTGCCACGGCTCGCCGAGCGGTGAGTCCTCTCGCATCATCTCGAACAGCAGCCGCGCGCGTCCGCGGGTCGAGTGCCGCTCCTCGAGCGTCACCTGGTAGCTCGGGCACATCACGCCCGATTGGTCGCGGCAGGCGCCGACGCCGAAGCACCGCTCTGCGGCCGCCGCGAAGCTGCCGCCATCGCCGGGGAACGCGAACTCGGTGCGGACCGCGTGCGAGCGGTACGACGGGTCCATCCGCAGGTTCGTGTCGAGCGGGAACGGATCGACGACCTTCCCGGGGTTCATCTTCCAGTCCGGGTCCCAGATCCGCTTGAACTCGCGGAAGCCCTCGATCACCTCCGGCCCGCCGAACATCTTCGGCAGCAGCTCCGCCCGTGCCTGCCCGTCCCCGTGCTCGCCAGACAGCGAGCCGCCGTAGGCGGCCACGAGGTCCCCCGCGTCCTCCATGAACGCGCGGTAGTTGCGAATCCCCTCGGCGGTGAGGAAGTCCCAGTCGATCCTCGTGTGCAGGCAGCCGTGGCCGATGTGCCCGAAGAAGCAGGCGATCCTGCGCCCGTGCCGGTCGCACAGCTTCTGGAGGTCGCGCAAATAGTCGCCCGTTCGCTCGGGTGGGACGGCCGCGTCCTCCCAGGACGGCCAGCCGGGATGCTCGCCGGGGACCTTGCTGTTGCCGACACCACCCTCGCGGATCTCCCACACCTGCGCGATCTCCTCGGAATCCTCGAAGACCTTCAGTCCCTGGTGCTCGCCGACCTTGCCGCGCCGGACCGCGTCCGCGAACCGCTCGGCCTGCGCTGAGGCGTCGGCCTCGCTGTCGGCACCGAACTCGACGAGCAGCCAGCCGCCGCCATCGGGAAGCAGCTCGGGGTGGCGCTTGAAGCCCTTGCGAAGCTCGTTCTCGACGAGCTGGCGGTCGAACGTCTCGAGGCCGATCGGGTCGAACTCCATCACCGCCGGGACCTGATCGGCGGCCGCGGGACAGTCCTCGTAACCGGCCAGCACCAGCGACCGGTGCTGCGGACTGGGGATCAGCTTGCAGCGCGCTTCGAGCACCAGCCCGCAGGTGCCCTCGGTGCCGACCATCGCCGCTGCGAGGTTGAAGCCGGCCTCGGGGAGCAGTTGGTCGAGGTTGTAGCCGGAGATCCGCCGGGGGATCCGCGGGAAGCGCTCCCGGACGAGGTCGGCGTAGCGGTCGCGCAGGTCGCGCAGCTGGGCGTAGATCTCGCCCTCGCGTCCCCCCGCGGCGATCCTCGCCTCGAGCGCGTCCTCCTCGACGCGACTCGGGAGGGTCAGGCGCGTACCGTCGTAGAGGATGACGTCGAGCGACTCGATGTTGTCGCCGGTGACGCCGGCGATGATCGAGTGCGTCCCGCAGGAGTTGTTGCCGATCATCCCGCCGAGCGTGCAGCGGCTGTGGGTGGCGGGGTCGGGGCCGAAGGTGAGCTGATGCTCCTCGGCGGCGTCCCGCAGGCGGTCGAGCACGAGCCCCGGCTGCACCCGGGCGAACCGGCGCTCGTGATCGATCTCGAGGATCTGGTTCATGTACTTGGAGAAGTCGAAGATGACCGCCTCGTTGACCGTCTGTCCCGCCAGGCCGGTGCCGCAACCCCGCGCACCGATCGGAGCGCCGTGACGGCGGCAGACCGAGACGGCGGCGATCACGTCCGATGCATCACGCGGGATCACGACGCCGAGCGGGACCTGGCGATGCACTGAGGCGTCGTTGGCGTACAGAGCGCGGCTGCCCGCGGAGAAGCGCACCTCGCCGCGCACCTCGGTGGACAGCTCGTGGGCCAGCGCCCGGGCGTCGATCTCGGACACGCCACGGGGTCGAGCCGGCCGGCTAGCCGGAGCGCTCACTGCCATGTCGCGGTTCCTCGCGTCGAGTTACAGCGAGCAGCACGACCGGGAGCACCAGCCCGAGCGGGATCAGCACGGCATACGCGTGCCACGCCCGCTCGGCCACCGCGCCGATCAGCGCGCCGATCAGGTAGACGATCCATGCGGCTCCCGGCAGGTTGGGAACGTGTGGCGCCTGCGGCGCATTTGGTGCGCGCCGCAGGCGATTGACCGCTCTGACGATCGCGTGCATGAACGTGCCGGTCATGTAGGTGGTGGTGACACCGTTGACGTGGGAGGCGTGGACGGCGGTCGACTGCGATCCCATCGCGGCGCCGGCGAGCAGGATCAGCCAGTAGCGCACGGGGGAGGCGCCGACGCTTGCCCACCACACTGCCAGCGCGAGCAGCGCGATCGCCTCGGCCAGCAGCGTGAGCGCCGCCGATCCGGGCCACCGCCCGGGCCGGCGCGGCATCAAGAGCGTTCCGCTCAGCACGCCGAGCGCGAAGCCACCGAGCGCCGCCGCCGAGCGCGTCGCATCGGCGCCGCTGCCGCGCGCCACCGCCACCGCAAGCAGGACGGTGTTGCCGGTCATGTTCGCCGGGAACACGCGATGCAGTCCGAGGTAGCTGAGCGCGTCGAGGGAGCCCGCGGCCAGCGCCAGCGCGAGCAGGAGCGGCGCCTCGCGACGGCGGATCGCTCGCCGGCGCAGGAACGCTCGCCGGCGCTGGACGGCCAGCCGTCGTCTGGTGAGGGAACCCGGGGACAATCAACTCGAGCTGCCGTTCCCGCCTCCGTTGCCGGAGCTCGAGAAGGTCTCCGCCACGCGTTCCTTGGCCCGGGTCAGCACGCCCGCCGGACTGGTCTCGTAGGACATCTCACTGGCGAGCACCCGGGACATCGTCAATGCGATCTGCTCGCGGTTGTGTTCGCCCCTGGCCATCGCCCAGGCGAGGCCCTTGGCGTGCTCGGAGTTGATCGTCGGCGTCATCGGCATCGAGTGCGGATCGACGACGGCCTCGATCAGAGCCGGGCCGGGCTCGTTCAAGGCGGCCTCGAGCTGCTCGCCGACGCTGGCCGGGTCCTCGATCCGGTGGCCGCGCAGACCGCACGCCTCGGCGACCTTCGCGAAGTCGACCGGCGCGAGCTCGGTCCCGTACTGCGGGTTGCCGAGGAACGCCATCTGCTCCCACTTGATCAGCCCCAGCACGTCGTTTCGCATCACCACGACCTTCACTGGCAGGTCGTATTGCGCGAGCGTCGCCAGCTCGCCCATCATCATCGTCAGCGAGCCGTCGCCGGTGAGCGCGACCACCTGCCGGTCGGGGTGCGCCACCTGCGCTCCGATGGCGTACGGGAGCGCCGCCATCATCGAGCACATCGTGCCGCTGAAGGAGAACATCTGGCCGCGCCGCAGCTCCGTGCGCGCGGCCCAGGTGGTGACCGTCCCCGAATCGCCGCAGAGGATCGCCCGATCGGCCATCGAGCGGCCGAGGTGGTAGGGGATCGCGTCCGGCGCGATCGGCGGCTCGTCGCGCTGCGCGCGTTCGGCCTGGAGCGCGCGCCAGTCCTCCATCTCGTGCTGGGCCTGGTCGAGGAACGAGCGGTCGGAGCGATGCTCGACGTGGGTCAGGAGCGCTTCGAGCGTCAGCCTGGCGTCGCCGGCGAGGCCCACCTCGACGGGATAGCGCAGCCCAATCCGCTCGGGCCGGTCGTCGATCTGCACGCCCCTCGCCTGCCCGGGGCTGGGCAGGAACTCCATGTACGGGCTCGAGCTGCCGACGATCAGCAGCGTGTCGCAGGACTGGAGCGCGTTCTGGGAGGGGCGGGTGCCGACCATCGCGTAGCCGCCCAGGCAATAGGGGCTGTCGTCCGGCACGGCGTCCTTGCCGAGCATCGCCTTGACGATCGGGGCGCCGAGCTTCTCGGCCAGCGCCTCGACCTGATCGCCCGCGCCGCGCGCGCCGGCGCCGATGAAGATGACCGTCTTCGAGCCGCCGGCGAGGACGTCCGCCGCCTGCTTGATCCGGTCCGCGGGCGGGATGCGGCGCCCGTCGATCGCCGTCACCGCGTTGTGGCCCTCGATGTTCTTGATCGAGCGGTCACCGGTCACCGACTCCCCGGATTGGATGTCGATCGGGAAGGCGATCGCCGCCGGGCCGCGCTGGGCGATCGCCGAGCGCACCGCCATGTCGACGACGGGCAGTACGTGAGCCTCGCCCATGATCCGCTGGCTGTACACGCACGCGTCCTGCAGCGCGAAGTCGTGGTTGATGTCCTGGAGGAAGTGGGTCCCGATCACGTCGTGGTAGGTCATCCCCGTGATCGCGACGACCGGGGCCTGGTCGATCCGGGCGTCGTAGAGCCCGTTCATCAGGTGCACAGCCCCCGGTGCGGCCGTCGACAGGCACGCCGCCGGGCGGCCGGTCAACTTCCCGTAGGCGCAGGCGGCGAGTGCAGCGGTCTCCTCGTGGCGCACGTGGACGAACCGGATCTGGTCCTGATGAGTTCGCAGGGCCTCCATGACCCCGTTGATGCCGTCGCCCGGGAGGCCGAAGACCACGTCGATCCCCCACTCGATCAGCCTCTCGACGAGCTGGTCGGATGCCGTGTGGCTGCGCGCCATGGTCGCCTCCTGTGCCTCTAGTTGATGGTTGCGGGCCAACTCGGGCTGCCCCGTTGGGGGCTGGTTGTGCGCGCGCGTGGTACTAGCTCGAACAGCGAACGCGGTGCGCGAAGACGAATTCGGTGTCGAGCCAGGGCGGCTGGGCGGCCGGATCGCCTTCGGCGAACGGGTCAGACAGGTCCCGGGAGTAGCGAGCGGCCTGGTCGGCGACGGGGCTGACCGTCGCCTCCCAGCCCCGCTCCTCGAGCGCCGCGAGGAGCTCCGGCGGCTCGCCGCCGGCCAGCATGCTCTGCATGTCGAGGCCGGAGCGCTCCGTGAGCGCGGCGGCGCGGGAGTCGGCCTGCGGGTTGCCGAGGAGCCGGTCGAAGGCCAGCCGGCTCCCGGGAGTTGAGAGGCCGGTGATCGCGTCGAGCAGGTCGAGCTGCTCACTCGGCGTCAGATAGGCGAGCAGTCCTTCGGCGATCCAGACGGTTGGCGCCTCGGGATCCAGATCGCTCAGCGTCGAGGGCCAGCCCGGAGCTCTGAGGTCGGCGCCGAGCATCGCGTGCCGGCAGGTCGGTCGCACGTGCTGGCCGGCCAGCACGCGGCGCTTGTAGCCGAGCACCGCCGGCTGGTCCACCTCGAGGAGGCGGGTGGACGGCGGCAGCGGGAGACGGAAGGCACGGGTGTCGAGCCCGGCGCCGAGGAGCACCGCCTGCGGGCAGCCGGCGTGCGCGTGCTCGAGCAGGAAGTCGTCGTACACCCGGGTGCGCAGACCGATGTAGCGCGAGCCATGGAGGTGGAGCGCCTCGGGCGGGGTGAGGGTCTCCTGCGGCGCCGGCCAGTCGAGCCGCATCGGGAGGTCGACTGCGGCCGATAGGTAGAGGGTCCGGGCGAGGGGATCGTCGATCAGGCGGTCGGCCCGGCCCGTCTCGACCGTTCGGGCGGCGGCGAGCCCGAGCGCCGTCAGACCGGGCCCGCTCGCCTCGTCCCAGCCCTCGCCGGAGGTGCTCACGGTCCGTAGTGTCTCGGAACCGTGCTCGCCGTGCTCCTGGTCGCCGTCTCGCTCGGCGCCGACAACTTCGCTGCCTCGGTGGCGATCGGGTTGGCCGGTGTCGACGCCCGGATCAGGTTCCGCGTCGCGGTCGCGTTCGGTCTGTTCGAGGGCGGGATGCCGCTGCTCGGCCTGGTACTGGGCCGGAGTCTGGCCGGGACTCTGGGCTCCCACGCCCGATGGGTCGGTGGCGGCTTGCTGATCGCGACGGGCGTCTACGAGCTGTGGGGCGCCGTGTTCGGGGACGGCATCGAGACGGAGGTGCACGCGCCTCGGCAGCGCAGCTCGGCGCGGCTCGTGATGGTCGCCGCGGCACTCAGCATCGACAACCTGATCGTCGGGTTCGCGCTGGGGGCCTACCGGGTGTCACTGGTCCTGGCCGCCGTGACGATCGCGGTGATCAGCGTGCTGATGTCTCTGATCGGACTCGAGCTCGGCGTCCGGATCGGCGAACGGCTCGCCCGGGGAGGCGAGCTGTTGGGTGGCGTCGCGCTGATCGGAGTGGGAGCGACGATCGCGACGGGAGTGCTGTGAGGCCGTCAGTCCAGGAGCACGAGGACGCTCTCGACCCCGTCAGTCCAGGAGCACGAGGACGCTCTCGACGGGACGCGCCAGCACCGCGCGGTCGCCCCGCTCGACGATCGGTCGCTGGAGGAGCTCCGGGTGAGCGACGAGCGCCCGTAGCGTCGCTTCGTCATCGTCGAGCGCCAGCTCGCGCGCGCCGGGCTCCTTGGTGCGGACCACGTCTCTGGGCCTGAGCGCCGCCTTTCGCAACAGGTCGCGGAGCTGGCTCTCCGTCAACGGCCGGGTGAGGTAGTCCACCCGCTCGAAGTCGATGCCCCGCTCGTTGAGCAGCGCGACCAGCCGCCGGCACGTCGTGCAGCTCGGCTTTTCGTAGACGGTGATCTTGCTCGGCGTGTCTTCAGTGATGGCGGCTCAGGGTAGAAGGTCTCCCAGGCGCACGACGAGGAGGTATCCCGATGGCCAAGGACCACGGACCCAGCGTGAAGAACGACAAGCAGTACGAGGGCCTGCGCAAGAAGGGGATGAGCAAGTCACGGGCGGCGGCGATCGCCAACTCCGAAGGCTCCTCCAGCCGCGGCGGCAAGAGCAGCGGCTCGAGTCAGAGCCGCAAGAGCTCCGGCAGCGGCAGCGGCGGCAACAAGGCGCAGAAGGCCGCGGCCGGACGGAAGGGCGGAAAGAAGTCGAGCTAGGCAGGATCAGCGCCGCAGCACTCGCCGGACGACACGGCGCAGCGTGACTCGACCGGAGGTGCTTTGAGATGTGGCGGTGACGGTCAGCTGCAGGCGGCCGGGACGATGCAGCGCCGCCTGAGCCCGTCTCGAAATGCGAAGCCTGAGACGGCGCGTGCCCGTGTCGCCCACGTTCACGACGCGGTTCGCAAGCCGGATCTTCGTGCGGCGTCCCGCCTGGATCCTCGTGACGACCGCCCGGAGGCGAACGAGACCGGGCCGATCGAGGCGAACGGTGACGGGAATCTCGCGCCGGCCGGGCCGCCCGAGGCTGACGCTCAGCTTCGCGGGAGGGATCGGCTGGGTGAACGTCTTGCGATAGGGGATGGCGCCGTCCTCGCGGCGCAAGGACACTTCGAGGACGGCCGTGTCGCCCTCGCCGTGGACTTCGACGACTCCGAAGTGGGAGCGATTGTCGGCGTAGGTGACGCCGGGCCGCTCGCTCAGGTGCTGGGCGTAGTCCGGATCGTCGAGCGTGACGTCGTTGGGTACGGGAATGTCGAGTGGGCAGGGCCGCGCTTCGTAGCGGCCGTTCATGTCGTAGACACCGGTCAGGTGGAAGTCGCCGGCGATGAAGATCACGCGCCCGCTGACCTCGCGGTCGATGTAGGCGAGGATCTCGTCTCGTTCGGCGGTGAAGCCGTCGGACCAGTTCCCGTCGGCCCGGTTCGCCGACATGAACACGGTGCAGGGCGAGCAGATCACCTTGAACGGCGCTGTCGACGCCTTCAGCGTGGCGAGCAGCCACTCGCGCTGGGCGGTGCCGATCAGCGTCTTGTGAGTGTTGTCAGGGAGCGTGGGGTCCGACTTGAAGCGGCGCTGGTCGAGCACCCATACGTCGGCGAGACCGGCCGAGAAGGAACATCCGATGTGCCTGCCCATCAACGCGTCCCACGGCGCGATGCCCCAGGGAAGGTGCGGGATGACCGTGCTGTTCGAATCGTTGGCGCCGTAGTCGTGATCGTCGCGCATCGGCACGAATGCACTGCGCTCGAACAGCGGCGCAAGCAGCGGGTTGGCGAGGAAGTCACGCCAGATGCCGGCATAGCCGGTCATCGTCTGCGCCAGCGGTCCGACGGTGTCGGGGTAATTCAGATCGCCCATCCATACGAACGCGTCGGGCGCCAGCGCCAGGAGGTAGTTGAAGATCGGCCCGAATTGCGCGGCACAGGAGGCAATCGCGAGCCGCACCTTCCCGGGATCGCCGGCCTGCGGCAGGACCGGGAAGCTCCGCACCGGCCCCACCGTCGTCGTTCCCCTGCGGTGAAGGTTGGCGCGCCAGTAGGCACGGCGCCGAGACGGAAGCCCGTGCGCGTCGACGGTGTATCCCTGATAGGCGCCGGTGCGGCCGGGGACGAGCCGTCGCGAGCGCTTGAAATCAGGTGAGTCGGCTACTTCCACGACGACCTCCGCGGGGAGGTCGCTGGCAACGCGCAACCGTCCACCGGCCACCAGCGGCACGGTGCTCGTGGCGGCGATCACCGAGGCCGGGGTGACCTGCGGCGCCTCCTGGCTGCTGATCGTGATCTCGCGGAAGGCCACCGTCGACTCGCGCTTGATCTCGTCGATGATCTGCTGTCCCTCGGGGGTGGCGATGAACGCCTGCCCTTGCTGCACGCCGTAGGGGAGCAGGTGCAGGTTGCCGAGGGCTGGCAGCACCGGCGGCCCGGCGCTCGGGAACAGCGTCTTGGCCTGCCCGAGCACACCTCCGTCACCAGCCCGCTGGAGGGGCGGATAGCCGTCCTCTGCCGTCGTGCGAAAGGCGACGCCCCCAGCGACGGTCAGGGTCGCCACGAGCGTCGTCGGCGACAGGCCGGCGGCTGACAGCTCGAGCGTCAGCTCACCGTCCACTCCGGAGACGGGCGTGGACGCGAGCGTGACGAGGTCGGCGCCGCTTCGCCGAACGATCGAGAGGAGACTCTGCTGCGCGTCGTAGAACGCGGCGTAGTAGTCGCGCGGCGAGGTGCGGCGCAGCATCGCGCCGACGAGTGAACCGGCCGCGGTGACGACGGCCTGAACGGCGCCCTGCGCGAATCGCGTGTCGATCGCGAATGCCGCAGGCCGCGGGTCGTAGGGGAAAACATCGGACCCGGCTTCGAGCACGCCTCGGCCGCCGGCGACCCGGAGGTTCGCCACACCCGGACACGCCCAGCCGGCCGGCCACCCGTCGCGGTCGCTGAGCTTCGAGAAATCGGTCTTCCGCAGGGCATCGTCAGCCGAGGCGGAGGAAGGGCGCGCGCCGACGGCCAGGCCGGCGCCCGCCAGCGCTCCTGCCGCGATCAAACCGCGGCGGGTGATGCCCGCTCGTCCATCCCCTGTGCCGCTCGTCCCGCGCACCGTGCACCGGCATTGTGCTCTAGCGGCGGATCTTTGCCAACAACGTCAGCGCGGGGCCGGCGCTGCGGCCGCCGGGTCTCAGGGGTCGCCGGGAGCGTCCGGCGACCCAGACGTCTGGCCTGAGGCGGCTGTTTCTGAGGCGGTTGTCTCTGAGGGGGCACGCCACTGGGCGCGCAGTGCGCCGACCCCCATCACGACCGCATCCGCGGACGGAGGCTTGCTTGCCCAGAGCGTCCAGTACGGGATCGTCTGGCTGTTCGGGCCGTATGTGGCGCGATCGAGCTTGATGCGGACCGGGAGCGGAACGGCGTCACCGACGACGACCGCTTCGCCGACGTCGAGGGTGGGCAGCACGTCGGCCACGCCGGCGAACGCGCCGGGCACGAGCTCGACGATCGCGGCATGGTCCTGATCATTGCTCAAGCGCAGGATGATGAAGTTGTTGCACTGGCTGAGCACGGTCCGGTTGAGCTCGCTCGGGCGCTGGCTGACGACGGCGAGGCAGACGCCGTACTTGCGGCCTTCCTTGGCGATCGTCTCGAACCTCCGCATCGCGGCCTGGTAGATCGGTGAAGCATCCTCTGTCTCGCGCAGGTAGACGTGTGCCTCGTCGCAGACCAGACACAGCGGCGTCCGGAGCGAGGGCTCCGTCCAGAACTGGATGTCGTAGACGAGCCGAGCGATCAGGCCGGCGGCGAGCGGGACGAGCATCGTCGGCAGCTCCGAGAGATCGATCGCCTTGATGCCGGGCTCCGTACCGCCGGTCTCCAACAGCATCAGGGCCATCTTCGGGAGCCAGTCGAGGCTCTGGGATTGCGCGGGCGGCTGGAAGACGAACGCGAAGCGCGGATCGGCGCGGCGCGCCTCGATGCGATTGATCAGGCTGCGGAGCTTCCCCGCGTAGGGGCCGGGGACGACCTTGCCGCTGGGCTGGAGGATGATCTGCTCCACCTCGTCACGCTCGGCCCATTCGAGCAGTTGCTCGAGGCTGTACGGCACCGCCGAGTCCACCGTCGTCCTGCCCTCTTCGGCGTAGTTGCCGACCGCGGCCAGCGACGCCCGCTTCATCGCTTCGATCCGCTGCACCAGCCAGAGGCGCTGATCGGCGGCGTGCGGATCGTCGCCGTTGAGGACGACCATCGCGAGCTCGTCGATCTCGAGCAGCCAGTAGGGCAGGTAGAGCAGGTCGTCATCGGGGTCGACGACGTCCGCCGGCCCACCGAGCCGCACGCGCGTCGCGATGCCGCCGTCGTCGAGTGGGTCGTACTCGCCGTGGAGGTCGAGCACGATCAGGCTCGCGTTCTGCAGGCGCGCCGCCCGTTCCAGCAGCAGCGCGACGGCCCAGCTCTTGCCGGCGCCGCTGTTGCCGAGGATCGCAAGGTGCCGCTGGAACATGCGGTTGCCGTCTGCGACCGCCTCGGCGCCGTGCTCATCGCCATAGTGACCGAGGATCAGCCGCTCCTGCGGCGCAACGTCGGCCGCGACGCAGGCCATAAAGCTGCTCAGCAGCTCCCCCTCGATGAGGTGGCAGCCGGCACGGATGCGGGGCTGATGCGCCGCTCCCACTCGGAATGTGCCGCCGCCGCCCTCGGAGGGGTGAAAGGAACCGACGGGCATCAGGTGGGCCGTCACTCGCTCAGAGGTTTCCGAGCACACGAGCCGGTCGATGATCCCGAGGAGAAAGCCGTCTCGCGCACGCAGCGCGACCAGCGCGGAGACCGTGGCGCGCTCCACGGCGGTATCGTCGGTGAGGGTTACGAGCACGCGTCCCGCGTCGACGCTCGACACGTGTCCGAGCAGTGGACCGTCGTCGAGCGAGAGCATCGGCGCCGCCCGCGGCTCCAAGTCCTCGGGGGTGGCAGGCCGATCGACGAAGGTGTCCCAGGGCCCCTCGTCGGGCACGAGCTCCAGAACCCGGTCGCGATCCAAGAGCTCCGGAGCGGACTCGTTCACCGGCACGTAGGAGCGATCGACGGCTGCGGGTCATCTCTTTAGCCATAAACCGGTGAGTGGACACATCGGGGTCGCCGGCTGCGAAGGCGCTCTTTATCGGCGGCATATCGCCGCCGCGCTAGGCTCCCGCCCGAGGCGGAGACTGCGCGGCGCGGGAGCCCTCGGCCTCGAGGGTGGCCGTACTGCCGACCGACGCACACATGAGCGACGCCTCAATCATCTCCCCCTCAGCCCTGGCGGTTCCGCCGGGCGCGTCCTCGTGGCGCAGTGATCTGGTTTCGTCAGGCGCGCCGTCGTGGCGCAGCGATCTGGCGTCCTACGCGCAGCCTCGGGTCGGCCGCAGCCTGATCGATATCGGCACATCTGTGGTGCCGTATCTGGGGTTGATGGTGGCGATGCACTGGCTGCTTGCCGTTTCGATCTGGCTCGTGCTCGTCTTCTCGGTGCCCGCTGCGGGCTTCCTCGTGCGCACGTATATCGTCTTCCATGACTGCGCCCACGGCAGCTTCCTGCCGTGGAAGAGGGCGAACGCATGGCTTGGCGCGGCATGCGGCCTGTTGGTGTTCACCGCCTTTCAGCGCTGGCGCCACCAGCATGCGCTTCACCACGCCTCTTCCGGTGATCTCGACCGGCGCGGGGGCGGGGACGTCCTGACACTCACGGTCGCCGAGTATCTGGCGCTGCCGCGGCGCAGACGGCTCGGCTATCGACTGCTCCGTAACCCGGTGGTGATGTTCGGGCTGGGCCCGGTGTGGGCGATGATTCTTGCGCCGCGGTTCGTCCCACGAGGCGAGCGGCCCCGCATCCGCAGGAGTGTTCGGCGCACCAACCTGGCGCTGGCTGCGGCAGTCGGTCTGCTTTGTTGGTTGCTCGGGTGGGAGGGCTTCGTGCTGATCGAGGCTCCGCCGGCATTGATCGCGGGCTCGATCGGCGTGTGGCTGTTCTACGTGCAGCATCAGTTCGAGGACGCCTACTGGCAGAACTCGGATTCCTGGTGCTACGACGATGCCGCGCTCAAGGGAAGCTCTTATCTGAGGCTGCCGAAGGTGCTGCAGTTCTTCACCGGCAACATCGGTTTGCACCACGTCCATCATCTCTCCACACGAATCCCGAACTACAACCTGCAGCGCGCGCACGATGCATATCCCGCATTTCGCCAGGTCCCGACGTTGTCGCTGTGGAGCGGGATGAGGTGCGTGAAGCTGAAGCTGTGGGACGAGGACCGCGGCCGCCTCGTCACCTTCCGAGAGGCTCGCGCTGCTCCGTCCGTAACGGAGCCCACCCAGTCCTCGGGCCCTGTGACGGACGCCTCCTGAGGGCCGCCCCGTGACGCGCGCCGCCTGACGGCCGCCCCGTGACGCGCGCCTCCTGAGGGCCGCTCCGTGACGCGCGCCTCCTCGCGCGTCCGGCGTGGGCGATGCTCCGATTCACCTAGACGGATCAGGCGTCAGGACTTTTCGAACACGAGCCGAAAGTGGTCCAGCAGTTCGCGCTCAAAGCAGACGCTGTTGGCGCTCACGCCCGAGGCAAATGCCAGTCGGAACGCGCGGCTGGTGAGGTAGCGCGGGATGAGCCCGGCCTTGATCAGCGTCTTGCGGAAACTCGGTTTCGCAAAGCGCGCGCGCCACTGCTTGATCGTCTCGATGTAGTCGAGGCGTCCGCTCGAGCTCTCCACCAGGCGGAAGAAGGGCTCTGCGGCGCCGATCACCTGCTCCCGTCCGAAGGGCAGCAGGGATCCAGGGAACTGATGCTCGAGGAGCGCCAGATACCAGGCATCGGATTCCCGCGGCGCTTGGAGCGACACGGTCTCGATCGGAATCATGTTGCGCCCGAAGACCATCGTCTGCAGATACAGGCGACCACGATCCGGAAGGACGGTCGAGATCCGAGCGAAGATGTCGCGATAGATCTGATCCTGGCGGCCGGCGCGGTAATCCTCGGGCGAGCAGAAGTGCTCGAACGCGCCGAGGCTCGCGACGGCGTCGAAGCGACCGAACGTGCTGTCGTCGACGGTCCGCGCATCCATCAGATGGGTCTCGAGTCCGTGGCGTCGACAAGCCGCGACCTGTGCCGAGGAAAGGGTCACGCCGACACCCTCACCGCCCCGTGCACGGATGAAGTTCAGCAGGGGACCCCAGCCGCAGCCGAGGTCGAGCACCCGTCGGCCCGGTCCGATCCCGATGCTGTCGGCGATATACAGGTGCTTTCGTCGCTGCGCCTGCTCGAGCGAGAGCGAGAAGTCGCCGTCGTACTTGGCACCACTGAAATCCGCCAGCTCTCCGAGGCTGAGCCGAAAGATGCGATCGATCAGCGAATAGGTGAACTCGAGATCGTGACGATCCGCCACGACGCCAGGCTAGCCGGAGCGTGCTCGGCGCGGGCGTTGGCGGCGTGCGCCCGGGCGCCGCCCGGGCCCGCGCTCCGTAGTGGGTGCGTGGGTCGAGCGATCGGCTGTCGCGCGGCGGACGTGTGAGCTGAGCCCATGCTCGAGTCCGAGTTGGTCGGCCAGCTTTGCCATGTCGTGATGCTGGTCTGGTGAGAGGAGGGTGATCCCGATCCCCTTGCTGCCGGCGCGGCCCGTCCGGCCGATGCGATGCACGTAGGTCTCGCTGTCGGCCGGCGGGTCGAAGTTGATCACGTGCGAGATCTTGGCCACGTCGATCCCGCGTGCGGCGACATCGGTCGCGACGAGGGTGTCGACGGTGCCGGACTCGAAGCGGGCGAGCGCCTGCTCACGCTGGCGTTGCGACTTGTTGCCGTGCATCGCCACCGCCTGGAGGCCGTGCGCTGCCAGCCGCCTCACCAGTCGATCGGCTCCGTGCTTGGTGCGCACGAAGACCAGCGTGAGCTCACGGTCACGCCGAAGCTCGCGGGCGAGCGCCTCGACGCGGTGCTCGTGTGCGATCTCCACGAACCTGTGCTCGATGTCGGCGCTTGCGCGCCGTGCTGTTGGACCATGCTGGTGGGTCGCGGGCTCGTGTGCGTAGCGGTTGGCGATGCGTCCGGCCTCACCGTCCAAGGTGGCGGAAAAGAACATCGTCTGACGCTTCTGCGGGCAGGCAGCGACGATCCGGTCGATCGCCGGTCGAAAGCCCATGTCGAGCATCCGGTCTGCCTCGTCGAGGATCAGGATCCTGACCGCCTCCAGCGTGAACACGCCGCGGGCGAGCAGATCTTCGAGCCGACCCGGGGTGGCGACGAGCACATGCGAGCGAGCGGCATCCCTGCCCTGCTTGACCAGGCCGACGCCACCGTAGACCGCGGTGACGCGCAACGCGCGCGCGTGCGCGATCCCACCCAGCTCGTCGACGATCTGGGTCACGAGCTCGCGGGTCGGCGCCAGCACGAGCGCCGCGGGACGCCGGTCCTCGGCGCCGATCCGCTCGACCAGCGGGATCCCGAACGCGAGTGTCTTACCCGAGCCCGTCGGCGACTTCGCGACGACATCGCGACCGGTGATCGCGTCGCGGATCACCGCCCGCTGGATCGCGAACGGCGAGGTGATACCCGTCGCGGCAAGCGCGGCGGCGACGGCGGGCGAGACGCCCAGCTCGGCGAACGATTCTGTTGACATACAACTCCTTGGCGGCGCCATGGGCCGCGAACGATTCGGGGAGGCTGTGGCTGACCCGAACCGCTGTCATGCGGGACCCAAGCAAGCTGCCTCGCGGCCGACGGCGTCGACCGCTCAGAGCAACGTAGCAGCTTCGCTCTCTGACCTCGCCCGGGGCGTCCGTCCGGACCTGCCAGCATCGGTCATGCCGGCGCGAGGTGCCCGTTGGGGGTCGGCCGGTTCGGCCGTGAAGCGATAACCGATCCCGAAGTGGGTGTGGATGTACTGCCAGCGCGGGGAAGCGCTGTCGAGCTTCTGGCGCAGCTTGCGGACGTAGACGTCGACGGAGCGGTCGCCGTGCGCCATTTCGTATCGCCAGATCCGGCGATAGATGGCTTCGCGCTCGAGGACGTGCCCGTCAGCTTGGACGAGCAGGCTCAAGAGCTCGAACTCGCGGCGCGTCAGCTCGAGGTCACGGTCGGCGACGATCGCGGCGTACCGGTGCAGGTGAAGCTCGAGCTCGCCCGCGCGCACGACCTGCGGCCCGGATGACGGACGCTCGTCGCTCCGCGAGCGCACAGCGGCTTCGACACGCGCGAGCAGTTCGTCAGGGTGGCAGGGCTTGCCGATCCAGTCGTGTGCGCCGGCGCGCAACGCGCGCACACGGTCTGAGACCGGCCACGGCCCGGTGCATAGGATGACCGGGAGTCCGGGGAGGCCGCTCACGAGGCGACCGAGGTAGCTCCAGCGCGCCGGACCGGCGAGATCGAGGTCGAGAACCACCGCGTGCGGTCGCATCATCACCAGCTCGCCGGCCGACGGAGGCTGGGACAGGAAGGTGTACCGCCAACCCGTGTCCGCAAGACGACGTTCGAGAACCGTCCTCAGGCCGCTGTCACGATCGACGATCGTGAGTCGGACGGCGGCGTGAGCCCCGGCGCTGCTGTCCGGCCCTTTCGCGACCCCCGGGATCGCGGTCGATACCACCATCTGTCACCGCAGGATAGCTCGCGCGACGGTGGGCACCACGATGCTTTCACCGGTTTTTCACACGCCGTCGCGACACGTGGTGTTCCTTTGCGGACATGCACAACACAAACAGGACGAGAAGCTGATGGGGTTCGCGCAGTTGCTGACCCCGAGCGGGCGCGAGTACTTCGCGCTGTTCGAGCAGGCCGGCGCGAACGTGCTCCGGGCTGCCGAGCTGCTGGACCAGATGCTGTCCGGCTATCCCGAGCGTCGGGAGCTGTCTCGCGACATCCTGGTCTGCGAGCAGAACGGTGACCAGATCACTCACGATCTGATCCACCACCTCAACCACACGTTCGTCACCCCGATCGACCGCGAGGACATCTACCGGCTCGCGGGCGCGCTGGACGACATCGTCGACTACACCGAGGAGGTCGCCGACTACCTCGGGCTCTACCAGATCGAGGCGCCGATGCGCCAGGCGCAGCAGATGGCCGGGATCCTGCTCGACGCGTGCCGCCAGATCGCCCAAGCGCTACCGCGGCTACAGGGCTTCAGGGACACCTCGAAGCACACGATCGAGATCAACCGGCTGGAGAACGATGGGGACCGGGTCGCGCGAGAGGCAATCGCCTCGCTATTCACCAACGGCAACGACCCGATGGTCGTGATCCGCTGGAAGGACCTGTTCGAGCGTCTGGAATCGGCGATCGACGCGACAGAGGACGTCGCGAACATCATCGAAGGGATCGTGATCCGAAACCAATGACCGGCACGAGCACAGACATCCTGCTGGTCGTGGTCGTGGTCACCGCGCTCGCGTTCGATTTCACGAACGGCTTCCACGACACCGCCAACGCTGTCGCGACGACGATCTCGACTCGCGCGCTGGCGCCGCGGGTGGCGGTCGCCTTCGCGGCGATCCTGAACTTCGCCGGGGCCTTCATCTCGCTTCGCGTCGCAACGACGATCGCCAAGGGGATCGTCGCGACCGGACAGATCACAACCACGATCGTGTTCGCCGGACTGATCGGAGCGATCGCCTGGAACCTGCTGACCTGGTACCGGGGATTGCCGTCGAGTTCCTCCCACGCCCTGATCGGTGGGCTGATCGGTGCCGTGCTCGCCGCGCACGGGACCGGTGCCGTGCAAGGCGCCGGCGTGCTCGGCAAGGTGGTCCTGCCGGCCCTGATCTCTCCGACACTGGCGTTCCTGGTCGCCTGGGGCTCGGTGCTGTTGGCCTACCGAATCCTGGCCCACCGCCACCCAGGAACCGTCAGCCGCGGCTTTCGCCTGGGACAGCTGCTCTCGAGCGGACTGCTGTCGCTCTCACACGGGACCAACGACGGCCAGAAGACGATGGGCGTCATCACGCTCGCCCTGGTCGCTCACGGGTCGATCAGCGCCGCGCACTTGCACGTGCCGCTCTGGGTGATCGCGGCCGCCGCCAGCGCGATGGGCCTCGGCACCTACGCCGGCGGCTGGCGGATCATCAAGACAACCGGCATGAGGATCATCAACATGAACCCCGCACAGGGATTCGCGGCCCAAGGTTCCGGTGCGGCAGTGATCTTGGCCGTCTCGCACTTCGGCTTCCCGATCTCGACCACCCATGTGATCAACGGTGGCGTGATCGGCGCAGGTGCTGCCAAGCGCCTGTCGGCGGTGCGATGGGGGGTGGCGGCCAACATCGTGCTCGCGTGGCTTCTGACCCTGCCGGCGGCTGCCGCAGCGGGCGCTGCCACGTACGGCATCACACGGGTATTCGGCCACGGCGCCGCTGGGCCACTCGTGATCAGCCTGGCCGGGGTCGCCGCCCTTCTCGCGGCCGGCGTGCGGCTCATCGTCCAACGCCCCGTCGAGGAGGTCGCACGATGACCCTCCTTGCCACCACGATCATCACCGGCGACATCCTCGCCAAGCTCCTGATCGGCGCGTTCGCAGCCGGACTCGGCGTCGCGCTCGCGTTCTCGCTGCTGATCTACTGCGCGGACCGCGCCGGCGCGTTTCGCCGGGAGGGTCGGTCCGCCGCGGCCGCCGCCTGCCAAGTCGCTTCAGCGATGGCGCTGGCGGCCTGCCTCGCGATCGTCGCCTACGGACTGTTGCTGATCGCAAGCAAGCCGAGCTAAGCCTTCCAGCCGATCGCGCTGCTGAGGCCGGAGCGCGATCGCCCTCGCCGGCAGGGGCCGGCGGGTTTATGCTCGCAACGAGGGGGATGAACCGGCGTAGCCTGATCCTGATGCTCGGCCACGGCCGGCACAACCGTCTCGGCTCGTCTCGGTTCCCCCTGTGGAGCGGGTTGGCCGTTTGCGTGTTCGCGGTCGCCGTGGCGACAGCGCTCGTTTACCCGTTGCGGCTGGTCGCGCCCGTGGCAGCTCTGAGCGTTGTCTACCTGCCCGGGGTGATCCTGGTTGCCGCCTTCTGGGGAGTGCGACTGAGCCTGGTCGCGTCCCTGCTGAGCGCGCTGGCGTTCAACTTCTTCCACATCCCGCCGACCGGGCGGCTCGCGATTGCCCACAGCGGCAACTGGGTGGGCCTGGCCGCATTCGTCGTGGTGGCGCTGGCGGTCAGCACGATCGCGGAGGTGGCCCGGAGCCGGGCGGTCGAGGCAGAGCGCCAGCGGGTGGAGGCCGACCTCGCCGCGGGACTCGCGCGAGAGCTCCTATCGGGCGGCCGGACGGATGCCGCGCTGGAGACGACGGCTCAACGCCTCGCGACAGTGCTGCGTGTCGACTCGGTATCGATCAGGCTCGGCGCCGTGCAGGCCACCGAGGACGAGCAGGTTCTGCCCCTGCACGATGGCGACGGTAAGCAGATCGCCTCACTGATCGTCCCGCGGTGGGCTCCGCCCGACACCACCGAGCGTCTCCGGCGAGCGGTGGTGCCGGCGCTCGAGGCGCTGGTGGCGATCGCCCTGCACCGAGACGCGATGCAGGCGGAGGCCGTGGAGACCGCGGCGCTCCGTAGAAGCGATGAGATCAAGACCGCCCTGCTGCGCTCCGTGTCTCATGATCTGCGGACGCCGATCACCTCGATCGTGGCAGCAGGACATGCCCTCGGTGTCGGTTCGTTGACCGAGGACGAGCGCACCGAGCTCAGCGCCGCCGTGGTCGAGCAGGGCGAGCGCCTCTCGCAGTTGATCGACAAGCTGCTCGACCTGTCGCGTCTGCAGGCCGGGCGTGCCCTGCCGCGCGCCGACTGGATCGCGATCGAAGAGGTCCTGCTCGAGGCTCTGGCCGGTGTGGGGCCCGCCGGCCCTGCGGTGCGCCTGGCACTCGACCCCGACCTCCCGCTGCTGATGGGGGACGCCGCCCAGCTCGAGCAGGTCTTCACGAACCTGCTGGAGAACGCGAAGCGCTACTCCGGAGGCGAGCCCGTCTCCGTTCAAGTCCAGCGTCTCGGTTCCCGGCTCGTGATCCGCGTCGCCGACCAGGGACCGGGTATCAACGCGTCCGATCAGGCACACATCTTCGAGCCCTTCTACCGCGGACCGCGAGCGTCGGCATCGAAGTGGGCGGGCTCTGGGCTTGGGCTTGCGATCGCGCGCGGTTTCGCGGAGGCCAACGGCGGCCAGATCTCGGTCGAGTCAACGCCCGGCCGGGGCACGTGCTTCGTGGTCACGCTGCCGATCCCCGAGGAGGCGCCAGTCGCCGGAACGGCCGAGGTGCGACGGTGAAGAGCCGCCCGAAGGTGCTCGTCTGCGACGACGAGGCCCAGATCCTGCGAGCTCTGCGAGTGATCCTGCGGGAGTCAGGCTACGAGACGCTGCCAGCCTCCAGCGGCGAGCAGGCGCTCGACGTAGCCGCCGTTTCTGGACCAGAGGCGGCGATCCTCGACCTGGTCCTGCCCGACCTCGACGGTGTTGAGGTTTGCCAGCGGCTGCGGGAGTGGAGTGACATGCCCATCATCGTCCTCTCCGCGGTCGGCGACGAGGACGCAAAGGTGCGAGCGCTCGCGGCGGGGGCCGACGACTACGTCACCAAGCCGTTCGGGCCCCGCGAGCTCGTCGCTCGGCTCGACGCGGTGCTCCGACGGATGAACACCGAGCCGACCGATGCGACGATCCGCGCAGGCGAGCTCGAGGTCGACCTCGCTCGCCGGCTGGTCACCCGGGATGGCGAGGAGGTTCGGCTCACGCCGACCGAGTTCGATCTGCTGCGAGTGCTTGCCCGCAATCGCGGTCGCTTGATGACCCACCGCGAACTGCTTGTCGCGGTGTGGGGTCCGGGCTACGGCGACGACACCCAGGTGCTCCGGGCCCACATCGCCAACCTGCGCCGGAAGATAGAGCCAGCTCAGGGGCCTCGCTACATCCGTACCGACCCGCGAGTCGGGTACCGCTTCAGCGCCTGAGGTCGCGCTGAGAAGGCAGCGGCGCCCGATGCCGGGCCCGCCAGCCTCCCGGGCGCGCTTTCTTCACAGAACCTGTATGTCCGCGGGCGCGACCTGCACGGATCCTTCACGTGCACGGTCCGACGATGAGCTCATGCACGGAATGGCGCGCGCCAGCTCGTCGTGAGTGACAGCGAGGGACACCGTCCCCACCCGCCCGGCCTTCCCCGCCGCGCCTATCACGAGGCGGCCCACAAGCTGCCCTACGAGCAGGATCAGGCGACGGCGAAGGCGCTCACTCACCCGAGGTCCAACCGATCGACACCGGCGTGCTCGCTCGGCGACGACGAGCGACGTTCAGCGCCGAGTCTCGTCGCGCTTCGGCCGTGGGAACTCGCGCCGCTCTCTCGCGACGCCGGACAGGATGCTCACGAGAGAGAGGAGCGTGACGTCGTCCTGCACGCCGGCCGGCTCGTGCTCGCGCTCGGCGCGCTCGGCGTCGTATACGGCGATATCGGCACGAGCCCGCTCTACACGCTTCAGGTCACGCTCGGCTATCGGGCCGCGTCGCAGCTCGGCGTGCCCACCGTCTACGGCGTCACATCGCTGATCTTCTGGGCGATCACGGTCGTGGTGTCGATCAAGTACGCCGGGTTCATCATGCGCGCCCACAATCGCGGGGACGGCGGCATCATGGCGCTCGCCGCACTCTGCCGACGCCGAAACGTCCCCCGGGCAGCGCTTCTCGTCGTCCTCGGAATCTTCGGAGCGGCATTGTTCTTCGGGGACGGAGTGATCACCCCCGCGATCTCCGTCCTCTCCGCGGTCTCCGGACTGGAGGTTTCCGCTCCCGGGCTCGCGCATCTGGTGGTGCCGATCTCGATCGCCATCCTCACCGGACTGTTCCTGATACAGCGCCGCGGGACCGGCGCCGTCGGACGGCTGTTCGGCCCGGTCATGCTCCTCTGGTTCGCGGTGCTGGCGGTCAGCGGGCTGCACGAGGTGGTGCTCCACCCGGGTGTGCTGCAAGCGCTCTCGCCCACCTGGGGCGTCCGCTTCTTCGGCGATCACCGGCTCCAGGGCTTCCTGGCCCTGGGCGGTGTCGTGCTCGCCGTCACCGGCGCGGAGGCCCTCTACGCCGACCGCGGACACTTCGGACCCAGCCCGATCCGGCTGGCCTGGTTCGCGATCGTGCTGCCGGGAGTGATGCTGTCCTATCTCGGTCAGGCGGCGCTCGTGTTGAGCGATCACGCAGCGCGCTCCAACCCGTTCTTCCTGCTGCTTCCCACATGGGGGCAGTTGCCGATGGTGCTGCTCGCCACGCTTGCGACGATCATCGCCTCGCAGGCGGTCATCTCCGGGTCCTTCTCGGTCGCGCGGCAGGCGATGCAGCTCGGCTACCTGCCACGACTGCGGATCGCGCATACATCCGAGCTTGAGGGCCAGATCTACGTGCCGGTCATCAACTGGCTGCTGGCCGCCGGGGTCGTGGCACTCGTCCTCTCGTTCCAGAACGCAAACGCCCTGTCCAACGCATACGGCGTCGCGGTGACGGGCACGTTCATCCTGAACACCGTCCTGTTCCTAGCCGTCTCGCGCTCGATGTGGCACACGGCGCGATGGAAGCTCATAGCGGTCGGAGCGCTGTTCCTCACCGCGGAGTCGGCCTTCTTCGTGGCGAACCTGACGAAGATCCTCGATGGTGCATGGTTCCCGCTGGCGATGGGCGTCGGGGTCTCGGTCGTGATGCTCACCTGGAACCGCGGCCGGGCGATCGTCACCGCCAACCGCCGGGAGATGGAGGGCTCGCTCTCGGAGTTCCTGGAGGGCCTCCGCACGATCGACCCGCCGGTCGGGCGCGTGCCGGGCCTGGCGATCTACCTGAACCCCGGCCGCGAGACCACGCCGCTGGCGCTGCGAGCCTCGATCGAGCACACCCGGGTCCTCCACGACAAGGTGCTCCTCGTCGGGGTGGAGGAAGTCAGCGTCCCGCACGTCGAGGACGACGAGCGGTTCGTGATCCGTTGGATCGGGCCCGAGGAGTACGCGATCCGCTACGTCGCGATTCGGGTGGGCTACCAGGAGAACCCCGACGTGCCGCGCATGCTGCGGAGCGCGCGCAGGGAGCTGCTGCTCGAGCGCGACCTCGACCTCGAGCACGCCTCGTACTTCGTCTCACGCGTCACGATCGTCCGCGCCGAGCACACGGCGTTGCGCCGCTGGCAGCAGAAGCTGTTCATCGGCGCCGCCCGAAACGCCGCGAGCGCGATCGACGCATTCGCCCTGCCGACGGAGCGCACGGTCAGCGTCGGCTCCCAGATCTCCGCCTAGCGGCGGCGAGTCGCCAGCCAAGCTGGCCACCGAAGCTCCGGTCAGCCCCGGAGGTCGAGGCGCCAGTCGTTGCAGGTCATCAGGTGACCCTTGGGAAACTCGAACTCGCAGGCCTCGAGCAGCTCGAAGCCGAGCTTACGGCAGATCGCGTTCGACGGCGCGTTGTCCACGTTCGGGAAGGCGTGCATGAAGTGATGGCCGGCGGCGCGCTTGGCGAGCTCGATCGCCTGGGCGGTCGCCGCCGTCGCAATGCCACCGCCCTGAAACTCCGGCACGACCCCCCAACCGACCTCGTAGACCTGCTCGCCGCGCCACTCCCTCGTCCAGAAGCCGACCGAACCGACGCCGGCGCCGCTGGTCAGCTCGACGATCTTGAACATCCGGTCGCCACTCTCGAGATGCTCGTAGCGGCTCTGACGCTCGCGCAGCTTCTCAGGGCTCTCCGGGCCGCCGAGGTGTTCGGTCATGCGCGGATCGCCCATCAGCCGCTCGAGCAGCGGCAGGTCACCACTCCCCCAGGGCTCGAGGGCAACCGTCGTGCTCACTGTTCGCAGCCTAGAGCGCCGCCGATTTCGACGAGTCGAGTGACGACCTCGTCCACCGGTCGTGTGGTGTCGATCTCGTGGGTGCACGTGGCCCGGAGCAGCGGTTCGACCTCCTTGAGGTGGCGGAGGATGAGTTCCTTTTCATGGGCGGTCTTGCCGTAGCGGTTCGTGGTCCTGCGGTCGATGCGATCGAACAGGGTCTCGGCCGGCGCACTCAGCAGCACGACCGCGTCGAACTGCGGATAGAACCGCCCCTGGTTCGCGACCGTCCCCGAGACATACAGGGTGGCTTCCCCGTCGCCGGGGCCGCCGGCATTGCTCGCCGGCGGCCCTGACAGGAGCTCGGCGATTCGGTCCTCACGCCACACGTATCCACCGTCCTCTTCGTCCCAGACGGTCCAATCGGCCTCATCGGTATCGACGACCCGGAAGCCGCGCCTGCTCAGCTCCTTCAGCGCGGTCGACTTCCCCGTCCCGGACATCCCCGTCACGAGCACTTTGCGCACCTTGGAGAGGCTAGTGTCGTGGTTCAACGCTGTTGATACGCTCGGCCCCAGTCGGCGTGCGGGTAACGGATGATCCAGGAGGCGTGATGCGAGGAAGTGGAGAGGGGCGCCTGACCGGGCGCGCCGTGGTGGTCGTGGGGCTCGTGCTCGCGTGCGCCGTCGCGGTGCCGGCGTGGGCGGCCCGGTCACCGAGGCACGCGGGGAAGTCGAGACCCGCGCTGTCGATCTCCGTCCTGTCGGGCCGCGCGAATCTGGTCGCAGGTGGCTCGGCCCTCGTCGCCGTCAGGGTTCCGCGGGCGGACCGCCGGAAGGTGAGGATCACGCTTGGGCGCCGTAACGTGACCCGCACGTTCGTCGCCGAGCCGAGCGGTCAGCTCGAGGGACTGGTGAGCGGGCTGTCGCTCGGATCGAACAGGCTGCAGGCGACGGTGCCAGGCGGCTGGGCGACGAGGATCACGCTCGTCAACCACCCGAACAGCGGCCCGATCTTCGCCGGCCCGCAGCTCGAGCCGTGGGTCTGCGAGGCGGGCGCGACCGATCGGAAGTGCGACAAGCCGGCGAGCTTCACCTACCTCTACATGTCGACGAACCCGGCTAAGTCTGGCTTCCAGCCCTACGACCCGGCCAACCCGCCTAGCGACGTGGCACAGACGACGACCGATCAGGGGGTCACGGTCCCGTTCATCGTCAGAGTCGAGACCGGCTACATGGATCGCGACCAGTACCAGATCGCCGTGCTCTATCAGCCGGGCAAGCGCTGGACGCCGCTGGACCCGCAGCGGCAGTTCAACCACAAGCTGCTGATCACCCACGGGGCGTCGTGCGGGGATGACCGTACGACCGGCACTGCCCCAGCTACGACGGGCGACGGCGCCGGGCCGTATGCGCTCGGCAAGGGATTCATGATCATGTCGACCGCGCTCGACAACAGCGGGCACAACTGCAACATCGCCCTGCAGGCGGAGTCGCTCGTGATGGCCAAGCAGCACATCATCACGAGCTACGGGACGCTTCGGTACACGATCGGCACCGGATGCTCCGGCGGCTCGCTCGCCCAGCAGTGGATCGCCAACGCCTATCCCGGCGTCTACCAGGGGATCCTTCCGACCTGCTCGTTCCCGGACGCGTGGAGCACGGCGACCCAGTTCCTCGACTACCACCTGCTGCTCGCCTACTTCCTGCATCCCAACCGGTGGGGCTCCGGGGTGGCCTGGACCCCGACGCAGATGAACGACGTGATGGGCGACCCCACCTACGGCGTCCAGAACGCCGAGGTCTCCGACGCGGCCCAGTTCCACGTTGCGGTGCCCACCGACGCGTGCGCGGGAACGACCGCCGCCGAGCGCTACGACCCCGCTACCAACCCCGGCGGGGTGCGTTGCACGATCCAGGACGCGGCGATCAACGTCTTCGGCCCCGAGCCGGCAGCGCTGTGGTCGGCCAACGAGCGCAAACTCGGGCACGGCTTCGTTCGCCCCCCGATCGACAACGTCGGGGTCCAGTACGGGCTCGGGGCGCTCAAGTCGGGCGAGATCTCGCCCGCCCAGTTCGCCGATCTGAACGCCGCGGCGGGCGGCCTGGACATCGACATCAACCCCACCGCGGGCCGGATCGACGCGGGCGGATCGCCGTCGCTGGCAAACGCCTATCGCAGCGGGATGATCAACGAGGCCAACAACCTCAACCAGGTGGCGATCATCGACTGTCGCGGACCCAATCCGGGCGCCTTCCACGACGCGTACCGCGCGTTCGCCGTACGGGCCCGCCTCGATCGCGACTTCGGCACCCACGCCAACCAGGTCATCTGGGAGGGGCCGGTCGCACTGCTCGCCGACACCGACTGCGAAAAGAACAGCTTCATCGCGATGGACCGCTGGCTGGCCGCGATCGAGAAGGACCACAGCTCGCGGACGCTGCCGCAGAAGGTCATTCAGGACAAGCCCGCCGACGTGACCGACGAGTGCTACGACGGCACCGGCACGATGCTGTCGCACAGCCTCTGCCCGGCCGGGGTGGTCAACGTCGCCGGAACGCCACGGACGGTCGCGGGCGACTCTCTCACGACCGACGACAACAAGTGCCAGCTGCAGCCGCTGAACCGGAACGACTACGGAAGCGTGACATTCACCGACGCCGAATGGGCCGAGCTCCAGAAGGCCTTCCCCACCGGGGTCTGCGACTTCTCCAAGCCCGGCGTCGCGCAGCAGCCGACGATCCCGTGGATGACCTACCAGAACGCCAAGGGCCAGGTCATCTACGGCGGCCGACCGATGGGCCCGCCACCCCGGTCGACCGAGTTCCGAGTGACTGCGAACAAGAAGGGCCACCGGCGGCGATAGCCACCGACCACTCGTCTATGTCGAGCACGGTCTGGCCGGGCCGGGCGCCAGCTCCCGGATCGCCCTGTGGCGAACTGGTGCTGCGATGCAGATGCCGAGCAGGGGGTCGTAGCGCGGCGCCAAGTCGCGGTAGAGCTCAACGGCGTGGGCGCAGCCAGGCAGGGAGGGCACATCCGATGCCTACCACAACGCCTTGGACGACAACGTGAGCGCCATACCGAAGGCGAGCCTCAAGGACGGATGTCCGGTGCTTGTCGCGACCGCCGTCCCGCGAGCCGGCGACTCGGCTCAAGCGGGCGAGCGGCGGCCGGTGGCACGTGATTCCGTTGCGCGCGTCAGCAGGCCCTTGTAGATCAAGACGATCGTCTCGCCGAGCAGGTCATCGGGAGCCGCGTCTGGGTCGATGAGGGCCTGTTGGGCGAGCCCGATGCTGAGTGCCATGATCGCGGTGGCGATCCGCTCGGGATCGATCTCGATCTGTCCCGCGCCGAGAGTTCCGGCGCGAGCCGCGAGCGCAGTACCGAGTGCCGCGCGCAGCTCGCGCCGGTGGTTGGCGTAGCGCTGGCGCAGGTCGGGGTCGCGCACGGCCTGTGACCAGTACTCGTTCTCGAGCAGCAGCCATTCCGGCTGGCCCGCGAGCAGCTGTGCGAACCGCCGGCTTGCTTCGACCGACATGTCGCGCTCGGCGGGCGCGGACTCGAGCAGCTCGATCATCTCGCGCGTTGGGCGATCGACGTGCTCCTCGACGAGCGCGAGGAAGAGGTCGTCCTTGCCGGCGAAGTGCCAGTACACGGCGCCCTTGGAGTAGCCGGCGCGCTCGGCCACCTCATCGATCGAGGCATCGCGAAAGCCGCGCGCGGCAAAGACCTCGGCCGCCGCGCGCAGCAGGTCCTTCCTGGCGTCGCGGCGTTCTGCGCGCGCGGCGCGGCTGCGCCGATCGACCTGAGCGCTGGTACGTGATCGGGTAGCGCCTCGCGGTGGCATGTCTGTATGATACCGACTGACCAGTCGGTATGGCGATAGTGACCCAGCACACGCTCTGGCACATCAGCGTTTCGCACTTCAGCGAGAAGGCGCGCTGGGCACTGGACTACAAGCAGGTCAGCTATCGCGTGCGCGCGCCCCTGCCTGGCGCGCACATCCCCGTCGCGTTGTGGCTGACCCGCGGCCGCCACTACACGCTTCCCGTGATCGAGATCGACGGCGAGCGGATCGGCGACTCGACGGCGATCATCGCGGCGCTCGAGCAGCGCCATCCCGAGCCGCCGCTGTACCCGCGCGATCCTGCACAGCGCCGGCGCGCGCTCGCCCTGGAGGACTGGTTCGACGAGGAGCTCGGGCCGTACATCCGGCGGTTCGTGTTCCACGAGCTCGGACGCGACCCCGAACGCTTCGCCGAGATCGGGGCGCTCACGGCGCCTCGGGCGTTCCACCTCATGGGCCGGACAGGCGCGGCTTACGCGACCACGATGACCGGATTGCGCTACCGCGCACGCAGCACTCGGGCGGCAGAGACCGCCCGCCAACGGGTCATCGCCGCCATCGACCGACTCGAGGCCGAGCTCGGCGCGGGCGACTACCTCGCGGGCGAGAGCTTCAGCGTCGCCGACCTCACTGCCGCGGCGCTCCTGTATCCGCTCGTACGCCCACCGGAGGCACATGTGACGATCGACCGCATGCCCGAGGCGGTCGAGCGGCTGCGCGCACAGCTACGCGAGCGCCGCGGCTACCGGTGGGTCGAGCAGATGTTCCGCCGCCACCGCCGTCCTGTGGCTGCTCGTGGCGGCGCCGGCGAGCGGGCGCACGCACCATCCGAGATCGCGCGTTGAAGGCGGTGCTGGCATCGCCGCTTCTTCCTCGAGGCCCCCGCAAGCCCGAGCACGCAACCGTGCCCTGATCCCTCTGGCGCGCCCGCGGGATAGCGCCGCCTGCTCTCGACCTTGAGCGTGCCCCGCCCGACCGGCGCCGGCCCACGTCCTTCACGCGGATAGCAAGGACGACGGGGGCGTTCTGGCTACCCGAGCGTCCGGCGGAGGTCCTTGATCAGGACCATGAGGTGCAGCGGGTCGGTCGGCGACCCGGTGAAACCAAGCCGCTCGTAGAAGCCGGCGGCTGTTTCGTCGCGCGCGTGGACGAGCAGCGCGCGGGCGCCGATGAGCTCGGCTGCCTGGAGGGTCCGAATGGCGGCATCCGCGAGCAGCGCCCGACCGTATCCCCGGCCCTGCAGCGAGCGATCGACGGCAAGCCGCGCGAGCACGACCACACCAATCGGATGCGCGGGCATGCCGCGGGCATGACGTTCGGGAAGATCCTCGCGGTGGACTGCGCCTGGCGTCAGCGCGTAGTAGCCGAGCGCCCGGAGATCGTCGACGAGCACGTACGTGCGGGCCGTTCCGGCGGCGTCAGCGACGCGTGCGAACCGGCGCACCCAGTCGTCCAGGTCGGCGGCGCCGCTGTCGAACTCGTCGAGCTGGTGATCGCGAGCCAGTAGCGCGATCCGAAGGCCCGTCAAGGCTCGATCAGCTGATCGCGTAGCGCGAGACCGCGGCGGAACTCTGGCAGGTCTCGCGCAGGTCGATCTAGCTCGGCGACGAACCGTTCCCACTCTTCAGCGCTCAGGAGGAACTCGCGGCGATCGGCCAGCACGGCGTCGGCCGCGGTAGACGCTGCACGCTCGACGAACACACTTGTGCTCACGCCGGACGCCTTCGCGGCGCGGCGGATCCGCTCATCAGCAGACGCCGCGAGCCTCAGATTCATGCGAGCCGTTCTCATAGCGCCAGACATTGTACGTCATTCTCGCTGGGTGCTGAAAGGACTGTGTGAGCGGCTGTGAGCTTCCGTCGGGCGCGACCTTGTCAAGTGTGGCGATCCACTCGGTTTGTGGGCGGTTTGACCTAGCGCGGATCGTCACACCGATCGGACCAGCCACATCCATCGGACTGGTGAATGGCGCGCTGGTGTACGTGAGGCCGGCTCCCCCGAGGATCGGTGCGCCGCGAGACATACTCGGCGCATCGACTGCCGCCCACTCCCGGGCGTAGCATTCGGTAAGGATGGCACGCGAAGTGATCCGCACCTTCGACTCTCTGGATGAGCTCGGCGAGTTCATCGACGCCGGTGCTGGTCGGGACCCTCAGGACGAGGAGCCGTCCAGGAGCGAGCACGGCGAGCCGCTCACGGGCGAGCAGATGCTTGAGCTCGCGCGCGAGGTCGAGCGCGAGAGCGGTCGCAGGTCCATCTTTCGCCGCGGTGAGCAGCCCTGAGCTGCCTGAGCTTCGTTCGGCGGAGCTGTTCGCGGCACTCCTCCGGCGCGAGGTCCAGTTTCTCGTCGTCGGCGGCATCGGTGCTCAGCTCTACGGCGCGACTCGGACGACCGAGGATCTCGACGTGTGCGTGCCATGGCGCGGGAGAACTTCGGCCGCCTGACCGCAGCACTGGAAGATCTCGACGCGCATCGTGACCTGCCGCCCGAACTCGGCGATCTCGAGGTTCGCCCTAGCAGCAAGTTGCTGGCGCGCACCTCGATGACCCGCTGGATCACCCGCGCCGGAGTCCTCGACGTGCTGCAGGAGATCCCTGCGGGCCAGCAGGAGGCTGCGGTACTGGCCGGCGTGCTCGGCGAAGTGTGAAGAACGCGGTCACAGCCGGGTTCGGATCCTCGCCCTGGCCTGAAGGCCCCGGTTCGGTCGGCGTGGCGCCGGCGAGGGGCAAGCATGTCATCGATCATGGACGTCGGCGATCCTGACCTGCGAGAGGTCCTACCCGGCGACGAGCTCGATCACTGCGCGCTGCAAGCTGGCCCGGGTCGTCGCATGCGTCGATCGCCGGCGGGTGCGTTGGTGCCGTCGGTGGCGGCCACGAGTCCAGCTCCGGGTGCTGGTCCTCGGAGACTTCTGGCTGCACCCGAAACGCTCTTTGCGACCAACGCGAGACTTATCCGATGGGCCGTGGAGGACTCGAACCTCCAACCTTGGGATTAAGAGTCCCCTGCTCTGCCAGTTGAGCTAACGGCCCGGGGAGTGCGGTCGATGTTACCCGCGGCCGCTCAGCACTGTGCGGCCAGGGCGGGCTGGGTCTTGACCTGCTGGAAGGTCTGCTTGAGCGTCAGGCGCTGGAGCTTCGGGACCATCTTCAGGGCCTTTGCCGCCGCGAGATCGCCCTTGCGGTTCTGCTTGGCGGCGTATGAGGAGACGGCGAGGCAGACGTAGCCCTTGGCGGCTTTGGGCTGGGCGGTGACGAAGTCCTCCCAGGCGGCCGACTGCTGCTTGTACTGGCCGAGCTGACCGTAAGCGCGGGCAGCGAGGATGGAGAGGTCCGGCGTCGGTGATTGGGTGAGCTGGGTGTAGCGCTGCCAGGCCTGGGTGGCGAGGGTCAGGTCGCGCTTGCCGGCCGCGGTGTAGGTGCCGGTTGAGCTGTTGTAGTCGGTGCCCGAGCCGGCGGCCGAGAAGTACGCCTGCACGAGCTGCGACCAGGCCGCGGGGTCACTGGGACGCTCGCGGGTCGCCTTGAGCGCCGACTTGGTCGCCTGGTCGACGGCCTGGGTCTGGCCACTGTTCGAGCCGTTGCCGCCGAGCCCGTTGAGGAGCCCGCCGCCGCCCGTGCCGGTGCCGACGCCGAACAGGATCAGGCCGCCACCGATCAGGACGGCGAGGCCGAGGTAGATCACCTGAACGGTGCGACGGCGTCCGCGGCTGCGGAGATCGAAGAGCATGAGATGGAACGACCTACGTGGTGATGTCGAGACCGTCGCCGACCGGGCCGGCTGCGGCGGCGGCCAACTCAGCGGCCTCGCGCTTGGCGGTGCGGCGTTCGACGAGCTTCAACATGACGATACTGGCGAGGTAGAGCAGGACCAGGGGGAGGGTCTCGAACATCATCGTGACCGGATCCACCCCCGGAAGCGCGGCGGCGACCACCGCGATCAGAACCACAGCGTAGCGCCAGTTGAGCGTCAGAGTGCTGGCCGTCACGACGCCGACCCGCTGAAGCGCGAGCAGCGCCAGCGGCACCTGGAACGCGAGGCCGATCCCCAGCATCATCAGCATCTCGAACTTGTAGTAGGTCTTGGCCTGGACGAGGATCTGGAAGTCGGAGCTGTTGTAGCCCTGGAGGAAGTGGACCGCCGGCGGCAGGACCATGAAGTAGGTGAACACGGCCCCGGAGATGAACAGCAGCGGGGCGACGAGCATCGCGGGCAGCGCCACGCGCTTCTCGTTGGGGTTCAGAGCCGGGATCACGAACGCGTAGAGCTCGTAGAGGAGCACGGGCAGCGAGAAGAGCAGCGTGAAGTAGCCCACCACCATCAGCGTCGTCGTGAACGACTCGCCGACGCCGATCGTGATCGGCTTCTCCTGGTTGCCGACCTGCTTCGGAAGCGCCTTGGCCGCCTCGGCCGCGCCGGCGGCGATCTGGCTGAGTCCCTGCTGGGCCGCCGGAGGGATGCGCTTGTCCTGCGCGAGTGCGCCCGACAGCTGCGTCGCCCCGGACTGGACGAGCTTGAAGGCATGCTGCTCGCTGACCGCCTGCTTCTGCTGGGCGGCCAGCCCATGGCGGGTCGACTCGAGCGGCAGAGCGCGGTTCAGCACGTGGATCAGCGGGCCGTTCTGCCAGAAGCACGCGCAGAACACGACCAGCACCACGCCGCCGCAGACGAGCAGCCGGGCGCGGAGCTCGTCCAGGTGATCGACGACGCTCAGCCGGTCATCGTGACCGATCGGCCGTAACTTCATCGTCTCAGCGAGCGACGGCGCGGTCTATGCGCTCGACCCGGTTTCCGAGACCTTCTCGCGATCCGGAGCGCTCGCCGGCGGGGCAGCCGCCGGCCTCTCGCTCTGGGTCGTGATCTGGGGCTTCTCCTCCTCGTCAGAGGAGGAGCGGCTGCCGATCCCGCCCTTGAACTCCTTGATGCTCTCGCCGATCGAGCGGCTCAGCATCGGCAACCGCTTCGGGCCGAAGAAGAGGAGAAGGACGATGAGGACGACGAGGCCGTCGGTGAGGGGGTTTCGGAACATTCCGGGTTCCTCCGCAGAGACTAGGAAGGTGAAGGTTAGCGGGCGCCGCCAAGCCTTACTCGAAACAGCCGCCGGCGCTCGTCCGAAGGCCGCCGGAGGGCCGCCATCTTCCCTACGGAAGGGGGCCGCCGGAAGATCACTCTCAACCCCTCAAGGTCCCTCGCGCGCGAGCCGATACAGGGCGTGTACCCCGAGCCGACCACGTGATGAGCCAGAGCAACGAGAACCACACCGTCCGCCGCATCGTGCTTCCGAGCGGCCGCTCGATCGAAGTGATCCGCTTCAACGAGACCGAGCCCGACGTCCGTGAACTGCACATCTGCCCGACCTGCAACAGCGATCTCGTGCAGCCCCTCAACTGGTGCGAGGGTGCCGAGGGACGTTGGGAGCTGACGCTTGAGTGCCCCAACTGCGAGTGGACTGAGTCAGGGATCTACGAGCGCACCCAGGTGGAGCGCCTCGAGGACAGGCTCGACGAGGGCCTGGCCGACATGATCGCCGACCTCCAGCGCCTCACGCAGGCCAACATGGCCGCCGATGTCGACCGCTTCATCGCGGCGCTCGAGGCCGACCTCATCCTCCCCGAGGACTTCTAGAGCCTCTGGCCGGCCCGCGGCCGCTCGACGGGCGCCGGCTGATCCTACGAGTAGCGCTCGACGACGCCGTCCGCGACGAGCATGAGCGCAGTCCGCTGACGGTCGGGCAGCAGCGGCAGCTGCGCCTTGGCCTCGGCGACCATCCCGAACGCGCGCTCGCGAGCCACGTCGAGGGCTCCGGTGGGGAGGATCCGATCGCACACCTCAGCCGCCTCGTCGGGCCCCCGCAGCGTTCGCAGGTCCAGACGCGCGAGCACGGGGTCGCGCTCGCGGGCGACGATCAGCGGCAGCGTGACGGTCCCGTCGAGCAGGTCCGCTCCCCGCGGCTTCCCGGTGCGCTCGGGAGGACCGGTGACGTCGAGGATGTCGTCCAGCAGCTGGAAGGCGAGCCCGATCGACTCGCCGAAGTGGCCGAGCCCCGAGACGCCGCCGCCACCGCACATCGCGCCGAGCTCGCAGGCGCCCCGGAACAGAACCGCGGTCTTGAGGCGGCAGCGCTCGAGGTAGCGCTCGACGCTCACGTCCATCCGCCAGGCGTCCTCGCGCTGCATCAGCTCGCCGGCGGCCAGGCCGGACGCCGCCCGCGACAGCGCTCGCACCGCCTCGACCTCGCCACCGCCCGCCAGCTCGGCGAACGCGCGCGAGAAGAGGAGGTCACCGGTCGCCGTCGCGAGCAGGCGGCCGCCGCTGACCACGACGGTCGGTCTGCCGCGGCGCAGCGAGGCTCCGTCGAGCACGTCGTCGTGGACGAGCGTGGCGGCATGTACGAGCTCGACCGCGACGGCCGCCCGGATCAGCGCGTCGCTCTCGATCACCGGCACCCCCGAAGCCAGGCAGACGAGCAGCGGCCGCAGCCGCTTGCCGCCCGCCGAGATCGTCGCGCGGGCGTGGTGGGCGAGCAGCGGACCGTAGTCGCCGGCGAGCGTCGCCATCCGCTCCTCGACGCGGTCCATCACGTCGGAGATCCCGGCGCCACCCGCGGCCGTGACCGCTTCCACCGACACCACGCTCGAGGTCACGTCCTCACCGTACCGACATGCAGCGCGATGATGCCCCCGCCGGTGAGGATGTAACGGATCCGGTCGAGCCCCGCGGCTGCCATCCGCCCAGCCAGCGCCTCCGGGCCCGGAAAGCGCCGCACCGAGCTCGGCAGGTATGAGTACGCCTCAAAGTCGCCCGCGAGGCGGCCGAGAACGGGGACGACGCGGTCGAACCACAGTCCGAAGAAGGTCGACAGCGGCGGCCGCTGAGGAGTCGTCATCTCGAGGATCACGACCCTCCCCCCCGGCCTCACGGCGCGGGCCAGCTCGGCCAGGCCCCGGTCGAGATCGGAGAAGTTGCGCAGGCCGAATCCGACCGTGGCGGCGTCGAACTCGCCGTCCACGAAGGGAAGCTCGAGCGCGTTGGCGCGGACGAAGCGCACCGGTGCCTCCGGGACGCCGCGCACGGCCGCCTTCGCGCGCGCCAGCTCGAGCATCCGCTCGGAGAAGTCGGCCCCCACGACCTGCCCCCCCGGCGCGACGCGGCGCCAGAGCTCGAACGCGAGATCCCCGGTCCCGGTCGCGACGTCGAGCACCCGGTCGCCCGGCCCGACCGAGGCAAGGTCGGCCGCTCGACGCCGCCACTGGTGGTGCAGCCCGGCCGTCATCACCGAGTTCAAGCGGTCGTAGATGCCGGCGATGCGGTCGAACATCGCCTGCACCTGCGGCTCCTCCAGGAGGCCCTCCCGGACAGCCGAATTGCTCACGGCAGGCCCGCCGCCGCTACTGCAGCATCGACAGGAAGTTCACGAGGTCCTGGAACTTCTTGGGGGACTGCTGGGCCAGGCCCTTGAACGACGGCATCGGCGCGGTCGGGTTGCGGAGCGTCGCCGCGATCCCGCCGGGGCGGAGCTTCTGCCCGATGTGGGTGAGCGGCGGTCCCGGGCCGTTGTTGCCGTTCTCGCCGATCACGTGACACGCCAGACAGCCGGACTCGCCGACGACGATCTCGCCGGCGTGGAAGGTCGCCTTCTGCGCCGTGCTCAGGCCGGCCGGCGCCGACAGCGCGACGCTGTTCGGCGAGCCGGTGTGGGCACCGGAGTAGGTCAGGAAGGCAATCGCGGCGATCGTCGCGAGGCCGGAGGCGAGCGCGATCGGCCGGCGGGTGATGAGACGCTCGGGGCTGCGATCGTACAGCGGCAGCAGGAACAGCAGGATCATGCACAGCGTCGGCACGCCGATCGTCGCCATCGGCGTGAACTTCGGGACGTTGCGCATCACGCGCAGGACCTCGAACAGGTAGAAGAAGTACCAGTCGGGCCGCGGCACGTACGTGGTCGTGGTCGGGTCGGCCTTCGGCCCGATCTCGGCGCCGAACTCGAGCGACAGGAACATGATCACGGCCATCACGATGCAGGCCATCAGCGCGTCCTTGGCGACCGCGTAGGGGAAGAACGGCTTGCCCTGGTTCTTCAGGATCGAGTACTCGCGGAGGTACTGCTCCTTCTCGGCCTGGTTCATCGCCTAGCCCGCCCCGCTCACACTTCCACGACCTGGACGGCCTCTTCGGGCTCCTCGGCCTTCAGCCACGGGGGTGCCGAGATGCCCAGCTTGGTGACCAGGTAGAGGTGGAACCCGATCAGGGCCGCCATCAGCCCAGGGATCAGCAGCATGTGGATCGCGTAGAAGCGCGAAAGCGTCGTCGCCCCGAACTCGGGCCCGGCGCGCAGGAAGTCGCTCAGGTAGGGCCCGATGAACGGCCCCGTGCCGTTGATGTTGACGCCCACGATCGTCGCCCAGTAGGCGCGCTGGTCGAACGGCAGCAGGTAGCCGGTGAAGCCCATCGCCATCGTCAGGATCAGCAGCACGACGCCGATGATCCAGGTGATCTCCCGCGGGTACTTGTAGGCGCCGAAGAAGAACACGCGCGCCATGTGCAGGTAGATGAGGATGATCATCACCGAGGCGCCCCATTTGTGCATGCCGTGCACGAACTGGCCGAGGAACACGTTGTCGTTGATGTTCCGGATCGACTCGTAGGCGCCGCCCTGCACGTTCGGCTCGTAGTACATGGCCAGGAAGACGCCGGTGACGGCCTGCGAGAGGAACGCGAACATCGTCGCCGAGCCGAGCGTGTAGGCCCAGTTGATGCCGCGGGGAACCTTTCGGAACAGCAGCCAGCGGACCCCCGGAGAGAGCGAGGTGCGCTCGTCGAGCCAGTCGACGACGGTGATGCCGGCCTCGGCGACCGCCTCGACCGGATCGATCGGAACCGTGCCCTCGCCGGGGCGGCGGGGCTTGGGACGCAGGGCGCGAGGCAGCGGTGGTGCGGGGAGCCGTGGCATGCGGGATCAGGGAGTGCTGGGCGGCGCGGGGAGGTTCGTGAGCGGCGGGCGTACGGAGGTGTCGAAGCGCGACGGGTACATGAACTGGCCGATCCCGTCGAGCGGCTGCGCGGGATCGCGGGCCGAGAAGCGCTGCAGCTCCGAGTTGACCGAATAGCGCGGGCCGAGGTAGACGTAGCCGTTGCGCTCGATCGTGTAGAAGCGATCGAGGGGCCGCACCGGAGGGCCGCCCGAGACCTCACCCCGGAAGTTGTAGACGCCGCCGTGGCATGGGCAGATGAAGCGCTCCGCGGCCTGGACGTAGCGGACCGGGCAGCCGAGGTGCATGCACCGCGAGGAGAGCGCGATGTACTGGTTGTACTGATCGGAGGGCTCGGTGTCGATCGACGGGTTGCGCTTGCGCACGTAGGCGATCGACTTGCCGGCCTCGCCGATCCCGGCGACGATCGTGATCACCTTGATCTCGTAGGTCAGATCGTTGAAGTCCGACGGCGTGCCGATGATCTGCCAGCTGAACGGCAGCCGCTTGAAGATCGGGGCGACGGCGAACGCCAGCGCGGGCAGCGCGAATGCGGCGGCGGCGATCCCCCCGGCGCCGTGGGCGGTCGCAGTCATGAAGCGCCGCCGGTTGACCGTCTCGCCGTCGAAGGCGCCCGGCATGCTCCGGTCGAGCGTGTACTTCGAAGACTGCTTGTGGCGGTCGACGGGCATCGGCGGGGCGTAAATGTACCGGTCAGGAGCGCCGGGCGGCGCCGTCGCCGGAGCCCTCGCGGCGCACCGCGCGCACCCCCGCCCGCCACACCGCCTCGGCGCGCAGCGGGTCGCCCGCGGCCTGGGCCTCGGCGATCAGCGAGATCGCGTCGGCGAGCGCGCCGATCGCGTCGAGGTCACCCAGCTCGGCGAGGCGGGCCAACCCCTCGGCGTAGTGATGATCGCCCTTCAGCAGCGCGAGATCGGGGTCGGCGTCATCGGCATTCCGGTTGTAATGCAACCGCACGCCGGTCGCGATCTCATCGAGCAGCAGCGCGTAAGGGTCGGTCACGACCCCTCCCGAAACGCCTCGGCTGCGGCCTCGACGGTCCGATCGACGTCCTCGGCCGTGTGAGCCAGGGACGGGAACCACGCCTCGAACTGGGAGGCCGGCGGGTACACCCCGCGCTCGAGCAGCCCCCGCGCCCAGGCCCCGTAGGCGCCCTGGTCACAGCGCGCCGCGGCACTCCAGTCCTGCACGGGCTCCGAACAGAAGAACGGCGTCAGCAGCCCCGGCACCGACTGGACCCGGATGACGCGGCCTGCGCTCGTCGCGGCTTCGCGCAGGCCGGCGGCCAGGCGCTCCGTCACCTCAGCCAGACGGGCGTACGCGTCGCCGTCGAGGCGGCGCAGCGTCACGAGGCCCGCCGCCACGGCGAGCGGATTGCCAGACAGCGTTCCGGCCTGGTAGACCTCGCCGGCGGGCGCGACCAGCTCGATCAGCTCCCGCGGCCCCCCGTAGGCGGCCGCGGGCAGGCCGCCGCCGAGGATCTTGCCCATGATCGTCAGATCGGGTTGCACGCCGTAGAGCTCCTGCGCCCCTCCGCGAGCGACGCGGAAGCCGGTGATCACCTCGTCGAAGACGAGCAGCGCTCCGGCCGCGGCCGTCCGCTCGCGCAGGAGCTCGAGGAAGCCATCGCGCGCCGGGACGACGCCCATGTTGGCGGGCACCGGCTCGGCCAGCACGGCCGCCACGTCGCCCAGCTCGGGCAGCGCGTCCGGATCGTTCCAGGGCACGACCAACGTGTCCGCGGCGGCGCCCGCGGTCACCCCAGGGCTCGACGGAATCCCCTGCGTGGCCAGACCGGAGCCGCCCTCGGCCAGCAGCCCGTCGACGTGGCCGTGGTAGGCGCCGGCGAACTTGACCACCTTCTCGCGACCGGTCGCGGCCCGCGCCAGGCGAACGGCGCTCATCGTCGCCTCCGTGCCCGACGAGGTCATCCGCACCATCTCGACGCTCGGCATCCGGGCCACGATCTCGGCGGCCAGCTCGACTTCGCCCCGCGTCGGGGCCCCGAAGCTCGTCCCCGAGGCCGCGGCCGCGCTGACCGCCGCGACCACCTCCGGATCGGCGTGCCCGAGGACGAGCGGCCCCCACGAGCTCACCCAGTCGATGTACTCGCGGCCGTCGACGTCACGCAGGCGCGAGCCGGAGCCCGACGCGATGAACAGCGGATCCCGCCCGATCGCCCGCATCGCGCGGACGGGGGAATTGACCCCGCCCGGCAGGAGCTCCTGCGCCCGCTCGAACAGCTCAGCCGAGCGGCTCACACCCCGGCGTACTGCCGTTCCCAATTTCGGTAGTCGTCGGTGAAGTAGAGGAGACGGACCTTCTTGAACTCGGTCGAGGAATAGAGGGTCGCGCGCTCGCGGATCCCGGTCTGCTCCGCGATCTGATCGAGGATCGCGTCGCACTCCTCCTTGGAGCGGCCGTGGGCCATCGTGAACACCGAGTAGGGCCAGTCCTCGTAGGTCGGGCGCTGATAGCAGTGCGAGATGCCGCGGAAGGCCGCCATCCGAGGCCCGATCTCCATGATCCGCTCCTCGGGGACCTTCCAGACGCCCATCCCGTTGGCCGAGAACCCGGCGCGCCGGTGAAAGAGGATCGCCGCCACCCGGCGCAGCAGCCGCCGCTCCCGCATTCCGGCCAGGTGCTCGAGCAGCCGTTCCTGCGCGATGCCGAGGCGCGCCGCCGCCGGCGCGTAGGGCTCCGGCACGATCGGCATGTCGCCCTGGGTGGCGCGGATCACGTCGCGGTCGAAGTCGTCGTAGGGCTGCGGCGCCGTCTCGGCCGGCTCCACCGCCTCGGCCGCCTTGGCGAGCGCCTCGGTGCCCCCCTCCATCTCGAGATCCATGCGGATCTTGAACAGCTTCAGCGTCGGGAGCTGGCGAATCGACTCGGCGCCGGCGTGGCGGGCCAGGACCTCGAGCGTCCCGTCGAGCCCGAGCGGCGAGCCCGGCTCGGTGGCGATCGTGAACCAGATGTTGAACTCGTGGTTTCGCAGGTAGTTGTGCGAGACGCCCGGGTGCTCGTTGATGATGTTGGCGGCACGCCAGGGGTTCTCGGGGTCGACCTTGGCCGCGACGAGCATCGACGAGTAACCGAGGGCGCGGGTGTCGAAGATCGGCGTGACCTGCCGGATGATCCGCTCGGCGAGCAGCCGCTGCACGCGGGCGAGCACCTCGTCCTCGGAGACCCCCGCCTCGCTCGCCACGTGCTGGTAGGGGCGCGGCGCGATCGGGAACGAGCCCTGCATCAGGTTGAGCAGGCGCCGGTCGAGATCGTCGAGCGGCACCGCTGCGCCGTCCTTCCGCGAGCGGAGCTTCGGACCGAAGCCGCTGCCGGATCGGGCCGGCTCGTCTACGAGAGCCACTGGGCCGCCTCCTTGGCGTGGTAGGTGATGACGATGTCGGCTCCCGCCCGGCGGATCGAGGTGAGCGTCTCGAGCACCGTCGCCCGCTCCTCGAGATAGCCGGCGGCGGCGGCGGCCTTGACCATCGCGTACTCGCCCGAGACGTTGTAGGCGGCGAGCGGCATGTCCGTGTCGTCCTTGATCCGGCGGATCAGGTCGAGGTAGGGCAGCGCGGGCTTGACCATCAGGATGTCGGCTCCCTCGTCGGCGTCGAGCCGCGCCTCGCGCACCGCCTCGCTCCCGTTGGCAGGGTCCATCTGGTAGCCGCGCCGGTCGCCGAACGCGGGCGCCGAGTCGGCCGCCTCGCGGAAGGGCCCGTAGAAGGCGGAGGCGAACTTGGCGCTGTAGGCGAGGATCGGCGTCTCGGTCATCCCGTCCTCGTCGAGCGCGGCGCGGATCACTCCCACCCGGCCGTCCATCATGTCGCTGGGCGCGACGATGTCGGCTCCGGCGCGGGCCTGCGAGACCGCGGTGCGGGCGAGGAGCTCGAGCGTGGCGTCGTTGTCCACCGTGGGCGGGTCGGAATCCTCTCGGACGACTCCACAGTGACCGTGGTCGGTGTACTCGCAGAGGCAGAGGTCGGTGATGACGAGCGTGTCGGGGTGGGCCTGCTTGATCGCCCGCGTGGCCAGCTGGACGACACCCTCCTCGTCCCAGGCGCCGGAGCCCTCGGCGTCCTTGGCGGCGGGAAGGCCGAACAGCAGCACGGCAGGGATCCCCAGCGCCGCCGCCTCGCCCGCCTCCTCGACGGCGTGCGCGATCGACAGCCGCTCGATGCCCGGCATCGCGGCGATCGGTTCGCGGCGGTCGAGGCCGTGGGCGACGAACATCGGGTAGACGAGGTCGGCGGGGGTGACCTCGGTCTCCCGGATCAGGCCGCGCAGCGCGCGCGTGGCCCGCAGGCGGCGCAGGCGGGTCTGCGGGAACGGCATGTCCCGAGAATACTCGGGGGCGGCTAACTCAAAGTAGCCGCCCCCGCAGCCCTACACGAGATTCCAGGGCTCGATGCGGCGGGCGGAGATCAGTCCCGCCTCCACATAAGGATCGCCCGCCGCGAACGCCTCGATCTCATCGACCGAGGCGTCGCGAAAGACGATCGCCGCACCGTGGACTGGATCACCCAGCGCGCCCGCCATCACGATCCGCGCGTCGCCACGAATCCGGGCCAGGTGAGCGTCGCGGTACGGCCCGCGGCGCTCGAGGACGTCCTTCACGTATTCATAGAAGAGGATCTGGTGCACGCGTGTACGCTGCCACACATGGCCGACCTCGAGAGACGCGGGTCGTACACGCCGCGGCGGGTGCGCGAGCAACGCGCCTACAGGATCGTGCAGGTCGGCGGCGGCGCTGCCGCCGTCGGAGTCGCCGGCGTCGTGCTCGCCGCGGCGGGCATCGTCGGCGCCTGGCTGCCGATCGTCGCGTTCATCGTGATGGTGATCTGCATCGTTCGCTTCCGCGGCATCACCGGGCAGCGTTAGCCCGCCGCGAAGCGCCGCAGCGCCACGCGAGCGAGGACCGCGAAGATCAGTGACAGCACCGCGAGGTGCAGGAGCGACAGGCCGATCCCCGGCGCACTGCCCGTGAACGCGTTCCCGACCGCCTGGAGCCCGGCCCGGAACGGAAACACGAACGAGACGACGTCGAGCAGCGTGGCCACCCCGCTCGAGACGGCCGTGGCGGGCACGAGCGCGACGAACGCGATCGGCAGCGACAGCAGGAAGGCGAGCAGCGAAGCGGCGCTGACCTCGCGGGCCAGCCCGCCGATTGCGACGCCGAGGCTCCCGAAGGCGACGCCGGCGAAGGCGAGCGCGACCAGCCAGAGCTCGAAGCGCCCCCACGCGAGCGGGACGAAGATCGAGACGAGGGCGGACATCGCCAGCGAGACGGCGGCCGCACAGGCGCCGGCCAGCGCGATCTTCTCGCCGAGCAGCGCCTCGGGGCGGACGAGGCCGCGGACGAGGCGCAGGTATGCGTTCTCGGAGCGCTCGAGGGCGAGCAGGCCGGCGGCCAGCAGCAGCGTCACGACCATCAGCGAGAACACGGCCGCGATCGCGACCGCGTAGGAGGCGGTCGGCGTGGTGCGGCCGGCCAGCTCGGTGCGCTGCACGGTCAGCGGCGTGCCGATCGTTCCGAGCGACGGGCCGGCGAAGGAGAGCCCCTCGATCGCCAGGTCCGCGAACGCGACCACCTGCTTGAGCGCCGGGACCAGATTCGAACGCGGTGGAAGCGAGGCGATCGTGCCCTCGATGATCGTGCGCGCATGACGGAGGCCGAGCAGCGGCACGTTCTGGCCGAGCAGGTTGACCGTGCCGCCGTTCAGCACCTGCTGGAGGTCGGCGACCGCCACCTTCAGCACCTGCTTGGAGACAGCCTGCTCGACCTGGTCGACGCGGGCCTGGATCGCCTGGTCGGCGAACTGACGCTCGAGGGGGTTCCTCGAGTTCAGGACAAGGCGGACGGTGGGGTTGCCGTTGCCGGTCTGGATCAAGCTCTGGATCTGCTCGGTTATGCCGGCCGGGATGATCAGCGCCGCCAGCGCGCGTCCGTCGCGAACGTCGGCGATTGCCGCGGCGGGGGAGTCGGCGTGCACGGGCTGGATCGACTGGAACAGCTCGCGCGCGTAGTGGGCGATGTTGATCTGCTGGGAGCCGAAGTGGACCTTTCCGTGGCCGGGTGCGACGCCGCTGTAGAAGGCGACCTTCGGCTTGCCGGGTGGGCTCGAGAGCGCGAAGCCGATCATCAGCGCGATCGCGACCGGGTAGACGAGGAGGACCGCGACGAGCAGTGGTGAGCGGCGGAGGATCTGGAGGTCCTTGACGAGCAGCCAGCGCACCGGTTCGGCCTCTCAGTGTCCGCGAGCGTGGAGGAAGTGGACGAACGCAGCCTCGAAGTCGGGGGCTGGGGCGGCCGCATCGGCCTCGGGAATCCGCTCGACGGTCTGCTCGAGCTCGGTCGGCGTGCCGAGGAACAGCTGCTCGCCGTCGCCCAGCACGAGCACGCGGTCACCGTAGCGCTCGGCCTCGAGGACGTTGTGGGTGGAATAGACGACGCTCGTGCCGCGGTCGGCGAGAACGGCGACGAACTCCCAGAGGCGCTCGCGCTGGCGCGGGTCAAGCGACGAGGACGGCTCATCGAGGAGCAGGACGGCCGGCTCGCCGAGCAGGCCGACCGCGATGTTGAGCCGCTGCCGGTTGCCACCGGACAGGCGGCTGGTCTGCTCCTCGGCACGGTCGGCGAGGCCGGTCTGGGCGAGCATCGCGGCGACCACGGCGTCGGGGTCGGGACGCTTCTCGAGCCGAGCGAACAGGCGAAGGTTCTCGGCGACGGAGAGCTTGGAATAGATCGCGGGCTGCTGGGGGACCCAGCCGATCCGCTCGGCGGGAAGGCTGATCCGGCCGGCGCTCGGCTCGAGTACGCCGGCCAGCATCGAGAGGAGCGTCGTCTTGCCGGCGCCGTTCGGGCCGATCACGGCCAGCCGCTCCCCGGGTGCCAGCGTGAAGCTCACCTCACGGACGGCGGTGCGGGAGCCGAAACGGCGCGTGAGGTCGAAGACCGCGAGGCCGGTCGTCGTCTGCGCGGCGGCGCTCACGCGTCGCGGTAGGCGCTGATCTCTTCGCCGGCCAGGGGATCCGGCGGCAGGTCCGCGTCCGGCGGCAGGCCCGGGTCCGGTGGCCGGTCCGCGTCCGGCGGCGCCGGCATCACCGTGGACGCCACCGGCGTCCCCCACGGCTCGAGCACGAGGTGGCGACTCAGATACTCGACCGTCTGCCGGATCACGGCGGCAAGCGGCAGCGCGACGAACATGCCGGCGATCCCGTAGATCTGATAGCCGATCAGCAGCGCGAGGATGACGAGGATCGGGTTGATGCGCAGCGAGATCCGGAACACCTGTGGCGCCACCACGTGGCCTTCGAGCTGCTGGAGGGCGAGGAACATCAGCGCCACCCAGACGGCCGTGATCGGGTCCGTGAACAGCGCGACGAGCACGGCGGGCGCCGCCCCGAGGAAGGGCCCGATGTACGGAACCAGCTCCATCAGACCGTAAAAGGCGCCGAAGAAGACGGCGTAGCGCGAACCGTCGGGGAACACGCCGCTGACGCCGAGCAGCCACAGCACTAGCGTCGCACTCGATCCCATGATCAGGCTGAACAGGAGCTGGCCGCGCACGTAGCCGAACACCGCCTTCTGCACGAGCAGCGGGTAGTCGTCGGCCGGCGTGCCGTCGCCGGGCGGGACCATGCGACGAACGATCTCCCCGATCCTCGGCGCGTAGACGAGCAGATAGACGCTCAGGACGAGCACGAGCACGGCGTCGACCGACAGCGTGATCAGCTTGCCGAGCAGGTCGCGGGAGAAGGAGACGATCGAGCCCGAGCTCTTCAGCACGCGCCGCTGGAGCGTCTGCAGCGCCGTCTGGCCCTGCTGCTCGAAATGCACCTTGATCCCGTTGCGGTTCAGCCAGCGCTGGAGGGAGTCGAGCTCGTGGTTGGCCTTGTCGACGATGCGTGGGACGTTGGCGGCGAAGTGGTCGACCTGCGTCGAGACCGGGTTGGCGAGCAGGACTCCGACGCCGGCGAGCAGCGCGAGCACGGTCAGGTAGGCGCACAGGATCGAGAGGCCCCGGGGGATCGCCCGCTGGTAGATCTTGGCCAGCGGGTTGAGGATCAGCGCGATCACGCTCGCGATCAGCAGGATCAGGAGGACGGTGCCGGAGGCGCGCGCGAGCGCCCACAGCCCGAGCAGGGCGAGGGGCAGGACCACCAGCTGGATCCACTTCGGGACGACGACGGGCGCGGGCGGCCGGGTCCCGTCGGCCCCGCCGTCCTCCTCGGGGGGAGGCGTGGCGTAAAGCCCCATGCTCATTGGCATGGAAGTATGAGCGCATGGCTGACGGAGCCCGCATACTTTTTGTCGGCGACGTGGTCGGCGGTCTGGGCCGGCGCACGCTGCTCGGTTTGCTCCCGGGCCTGCGCGAGCGCCACCGCCTCGACTTCGTGGTCGTCAACGCCGAGAACGCGGCGGGCGGGATGGGGATCACGCCGAAGATCGCGCGTGAGCTGTTCGCCGCCGAGGTCGACGTGATCACGCTCGGCAACCACGCGTACCGCCACCGCGAGATCTACGCCTACCTCGACGAGGAGGAGCGGATCCTGCGCCCGGTCAACTTCCTGCGCGGCCAGCCCGGGCACGGCACCTGCGTGGTGGAGCGCGGCGGCGTCCGGCTCGCGGTCGTGTCGCTCGCCGGCAACCTGTTCATGAACCAGGCGCTTCCGGCGTTCTCCGAGGTCGACGCGGCGCTCTATTCGCTGCGGGACCGCGCCGACCACATCCTCGTCGACGTCCACGCCGAGGCCACCAGCGAGAAGGTCGGGCTGGGATGGCACCTCGACGGACGGGTGACCGCAGTGGTCGGGACGCACACCCACGTTCCAACCGCCGATGCGCGCGTGCTGCCCGGCGGCACCGCGTACATCACCGACGTCGGCATGACCGGCCCGCGGGGCGGCGTGATCGGGGTGCGGCGCGAGCAGGCGATCGAATCGATGCTGACCCGGATGCCGGTGCGCTTCGAGACCTCGGACAGCGACCCGTGGCTGAACGCCGTGGTGATCGAGGCCGAGGAGGCGATGCGAGCGCGATCGATCGAGCTGCTGCTCGAGCCGTTCGGGTAGCGCGCGACCGGGCCGCTCGGGTGAGCGGAGCGCCGCCGGGCGCCCGAGATCAGACCCCGACCGGCGTGGCGCCGAGCGCAACCTGGTCCGCGTCGGCCGCTTCGGTCCTCGCCAGCGCCCGGAGCGGATGGCTGGCGGCGAGCGCCACGATCACGAGCGCGAAGAACCACGGAATGTAGAGGTAGAACCAGTAGGTCAGGCAGAGCTGCAGCGCGATCATCACGGCGGCGCCGAGGGCGGCCGTCTGGCCGATGCCCCGCCGCCTGGGTAGGAACATGACCGCGATCGCGAGCGCCGCGGTAGCTCCCTCGACGACGTGCTGCTCGATGCTCAGGGTGTTGCCGGAACCGCCCCACAGGCCCCAGATCGAGAACGGC
>Ga0070739_10000868_pt1 | contig 51120 bp, 44 predicted proteins | sample Coa_R1_7_FD_66445 | JGI IMG/M metagenome (GOLD analysis project Ga0070739, IMG submission 66445) | Surface soil microbial communities from Centralia Pennsylvania, which are recovering from an underground coalmine fire - Coalmine... | ecosystem: Environmental > Terrestrial > Soil > Unclassified ...
CAACGTCTACCGCTGGCTGAAGAGCAAGGTCAAGCCGGGCTCGAAGAAGACGGCGACGGGATCGGGCACGAAGGGCGGCGCCACCGCGCAGGGTGATGGCACGCGACCGGTGCGCCGGCGCACCACGCCGCCGCCGGAGGAGACGCCCGAGCAGAAGCGCAAGAAGCAGGCCGACCAGCTCGTCGTCCGCGCCGCTGACGACGTCAAGGTCATCAACTGGTGTGACGACCAGATCCGCGACGAGCAGAAGAAGATCGACCAGCTGGGCGTGAAGTACGCCACCGGCGGCGGCAGCTACGACGACTACCAGAAGGCGGTCGACGACCACCAGGAGGTGATCGACCGTCTCAACGACCGCCGCAACAAGGCGGAGTCGGACCTCAAGCGCGCCAAGGCCGAGGCGGACGCCACCGGTGTGCAGCTCGGGCCGACGTCGACGACCTTCCCCGACTCCGAGACCGCGCGCGACTACCAGACGCTCGTCGACCTCGACGTCGAGATCGAGAAGCAGCGCGACAAGGTGGCGACGCTGCTGCCCAAGGCGCAGGCGGCGCAACCGCCGTACGACGAGCAGCCCGAGGTGAAGGAATACGTGCGCGAGGGCTGGACGCTCGTCGAGATGGAGCAGCGTCGCAAGAAGATCGCCACCGGGCTCGAGTCGAAGGGCGTGAAGGTGCCGCCCAGGAAGTACCCGGACCAGCCGCCCGGCTACGTGCCCGATCCCAACGCCAAGCCCGCCACTGCCACGAAGACGCCGGCCGCGACCGGCGGCGGTGCCGGCACACGGCCGGGCGGCACGCCGGATCCGCCTCCGCCGCCACCACCACCGCCGGATCCGCCTCCGCCCCCGCAGAAGGGGACCGGCTCGACGGGCGCGAAGCAGGCGGCCACCACCGCCGTCGCCGTCTGCGCCATCGGCTTCGGGCTGGGGGCGTTCGCCGGTCCCAGCGGTGGCACCTCGGAGACGGGCCGCACCCAGCCGACCGACGCGGTGACGGCGAAGCAGGTCACCTCCGCGCCGGTTGTGGCCAGCGTTGACCCGAACGCGCCGAGGCCGCCGACCATCAGCGCGCTGGCCTCGCGTCCCCTCGGTGACGGCGGCGCGCACTTCTACCAGGTGCTGGCCTCGGGTTCGATCACCTCGTTCAGCTGGGGCTTCGCCGTCGACCCCCATTGCGGCACGCTGCAGTCGTCGCACGACCCCGGCGTCGTCTGGGACCACCATCCCTGCAACAGCACGCAGGAGAGCGAGGCGGTGATCCTCGCCTGCGCGCAGGGACCCGGCGGCGTCGCGGTGGGCACGATCTCCGCGCTCGGCTCCAACCCCAGCGCTCCGGCGACGAGCGAGTCGGCGCAGAGCGGCGCGGGCAACTGCGAGAGCATCGTCGCCAACCACCAGACCAGGCCGGCGCCGCTGACCCCGTCGGGAGCCACAGAACCCGGGCCGGTGCTCGCCGCCGTTCCTTCGAATGTCGCGCTCAGCGCGGGCGGGGCGACGGCGGCCACAGGCGGCGCCAATCCGGGCCTGGTCGCGGGCGGCACGCTGCTCCTCGCGGGCAGCGGTGCGGTGGCCCTGCGACGTCGCCGCAAGCTGCCGCCGTACCCGTGCCGAGCGCTGGAGATCGCGCTCGGCAAGGCGTGGGACGAGCTGCAGAAGATGGGCGACCAGCTGCACGACGCCCATACCGCGCTCGACCGCGCCGAGCAGGAGCTGATGGACGCGCTGCACTACGACGACTCGCTGCGCGCCTACGTCAACGCGCTGCAGGGTTACTGCGACATGCTGCAGGGCTATGTCGACCAGCTGCAGCAGGCAGTCGACCAGCTGCAGGCCAATCTCGACCGGGCCCTCGACGAACTCGACATGCACGGCATTCCCGCCGGCAAGCTGTCGCACCAGCAGAGGCCGGGATGGGTGAAGGTGGCCACCGGCCTCTACGCGGCCGACCAGAAGACCGCCAGCATGGCGGGCGCCGCGGTGGACCCGGGCGACGCCGCTCTCGACGTGCTGAGCGCCAGCCTGGAGCTGGACAACGCCGAGATGCAGCTGGAGAGCGCCGACTCCGACCTCACCGACTGCACCATGAAGCTCGACTTCGCCCAGGGTGACCTGGCCGACGCCGACACCATGGTGCAGACGCGCATTCGCGCCGACGCCCAGGCGAAGGCCGACTACGCCGCCGCACAGGAGCGCTACCGGGCGGCCAAGGCGGCATACGACGCGGCCCTGGAGGCGCTCGGTGCCTGCCGCACCAAGTGGGCGGAGGAGTGCAAGGCGGCGGAGGCGGCGGGATGAAGATCGTGCTGATCTACCTGCGTACCTATGGGCAGTTCGCCGTTGCCTTCCTGGGTTCGCTGCTCGTCGGCATCGGGCTCAGCGCGGTGGTGCTGCCGTCGAGCGGCTCCGCGCCGGCGCCGGCCTCGACGGGCGGTTTCACCTACACCGCGGCGGCGTGCGGTGACTGCACCGGTGCCGTGGCGATTCGCAGCGTCGAGGTGCAGAAGCGCAGCGGCAGCACGCTGTTCGTGCTGGGCGGGACCTGGCCCGCGACGGTCGACGCCATGGGCGCTACGGGTGTCCATCTCGTCGCCGGAAGCGCAGAGGTGCGGCTGCGTCCGCACGGGTCGCAGAACGCCTTCGAGCTGACCACCGCGACGCTCGCGGGGCGCGCGCTGCCCGCCGGCTCGGTCGCCGCGGGGATCAGCGGCCAGTACCTGCTGATCAGCGTCGCGGGGCTGCAGGCGCCGCTGCAGTTCCACGTCGCGTTGAGCAGCGGCGCGGTGGACCACGACCGCGTGCCGGCGGTGGGAGAGCTGTCGTGGAACGGCACCTCCAGTCCGGTGGCCACGGCACCGCAGATCGCCCAGGCGTCGCCGAGCGCCGGCGCCACGGCTGCGCCCGTCGCTGTCGCCACGCCCACCGCCGCCGTCCCTGTGCCGACGGTGACTCCCGTCGCCGGCATCGACTTCCTCGGCTTCGTCGAGTCCTGCGGGGCGACGATTCCCACCGCCTCCTTCGCCCCCGAGCTGGGCATCGTCTCCGCGGTCGCGGGACAGGCGCCCGAGCCCGGCGACAATGCCGTGACCCCGTACGTCGACCTCAGCCTTGCCGGAGCGCTGCCGTCGTCGTCGGTGCAGCGGGCGCCCTTCGTCGTCGTCGTCGCCGTGCAGCCCGCGGGGTCGCGCGCCGTCCCGGAGGCGACCGCGATCGACGGCGCCGGCAGCACGCAGCTCTTCGTGTACTGGGACGGCACGCAGTTCCAGGGCCTGCTGCGCCAGCGCACCGGCGCCGGTCCTTGGGTGCAGCAGCACACCCGCTTCGGGCTCACCTACGGCGGCACCCACATCCGCATCTTCTGGCCCGGCTTCACCGCGGGCAGCACGCTCGGTGCCGTCACCGCCAACCCGCAGGGGTGCGCCTTCAGGCAGGTGGGCTGAGGTTCTCCTCGATCACCTGCGGGGTGAGGCCCTGGGCGGCGAGGATCGTCATCAGCCCTGCGGGCGGTCGCGGTCCCAGAAGTGGTCGGCGCGCTCGCGGGAGCCCGTCGACGCAGGGTCGTACCCGGAGTCGATGAGGCGCGACGGGTGCATGCCGTCGACCATGCCCATGAAGGGCGGATGGATGCTGTAGCCGAGCATCTCGCGAATGCGCGGCGAGTAGTCGAGGGCGTGCCGGCCGACGGAGAGCATCATGTTCTCCTGCTGCCGCGCCCACGGCTGGCAGTACTGCGGGGAGACGCACAGGCGCCGTCCCGGCGAACGATTGGCACCGCCACGATGCCACAGCGTCCCGCTGAACACCACGACGGAGCCGGCGGGCATGGTCGCCGGCACGCGTCGCGCGTCCTCCCCGGACGGCAGCTCCGACGCCCATGCATGCGAGCCCGGGATCACCTCGGTGGCGCCGTTGACCTCGGTGAAGTCGTCAAGCGCCCAGATGGTGCTGACCGACACCGGCGGCCGCGGCCGGGGCAGGGTGTAGAAGCCGTCGTCGAAGTGCCAGGTCTGCGCGGTCTCGCCGGGCAGGAGGTTGATCGCCAGCGCCGCGGACAGCAGGTAGCGCGGCTCCAGCAGGGCGTCCACCATTGCCAGGACGTGCGGGTGCTCGACGATGGCCGCCATCGCCGGCACCTTGGCGAGCAGGGCGTACACGCGCTGCGTGCGCAGTCCCTCGAAGTCGTTGCGCCCCAGCGGCGCCCCGCCCCCGAGGAGGGGCGTGAGGCCCTCCAGCACGGCGTCGAGCTGGTGCGGCGCCAGCAGGCCCTCGATCACCACGTAGCCCTGGCGAGCGAAGGTCTCCAGGTCGGCCGCGACGCGGCCGGAATCGGGCGGGGCGATGGCCATTGCCGCAGCCTGGCGCACCACCGGCGCATCGGTCAACCCCGACCGGCTACCATCCCGCACACCCATGGCCACCACGACCGACGCCCTCACCCACGCGCTCATCCCCTCCGAGGAGGAGCTCTCCATCCGCGAGGCGGTGGCGGCGATCTGCTCGCAGTTCGGCCGCGACTACATGCGGCGCAAGGTCGAGGCCGGCGAGCCCGCCACCGAGCTCTGGGACGCGCTGGCCGCCCAGGGCTTCCTCAGCGTCAACATCCCCGAAGAGTACGGGGGCGGCGGGCTCGGCATGCTGGAGCTGGCCGCAGTCGGCGAGGAGATCACCGCCTCGGGCTGCTCGCTGCTGCTCATCGTGGTCTCGCCCGCCATCGTGGGCACCATCCTCGCCAAGCACGGCACCGAGCCGCAGAAGCAGCGCTGGCTCACCGGCATCGGCAGCGGCCGCACCAAGATCGCCTTCGCCATCACCGAGCCGGACGCGGGCACCAACTCGCACAACCTGGCCACCTCGCTGACGCCCACGGGCGACGGGTACCGACTGAACGGTCAGAAGGTGTTCATCTCCGGCATCGAGTCCGCCGACGCCATCCTGGTGGTGGCGCGGCTGCGCAGCGAGGACGGCTCGCTGGGCCTGCCCGCGCCGGTGATCGTCGACGTCGACGCGCCGGGCCTGCAGCGCACCATGCTGCCCATGGCCATCCGCGGCGCCGACCGGCAGTGGCAGCTCTTCTTCGACAACGTCGAGATCCCCCGCGACCGCCTGGTCGGCGGCGAGGAGCGCGGCCTGCGCATGCTCTTCGACGGGCTCAACCCCGAGCGGGTGATGGGTGCCGCGATCAGCAACGGCATCGGCCGGCTCGCCCTCGACAAGGCCGCCGAGTACGCGCGCAGCCGCACCGTGTGGCAGGCGCCGATCGCGACGCACCAGGGCATCGCCCATCCGCTGGCGGAGGCGAAGATCGAGCTGGAGCTGGCCCGGCTGATGACCCGCAAGGCCGCGGCGCTCTACGACGCGGGCCAGAAGGGCGCCGGCGAGGCCGCCAACATGGCCAAGTACGCCGCGGCCGAGGCGGCCATCAAGTGTGTCGACCGCGCGATCCAGACGCACGGCGGCAACGGCTTCAGCCTCGACTACGGCCTCACCGACCTCTACTGGGGCGCCCGCGTGGCCCGCACCGCACCGGTGTCCCGCGAGATGGTGCTCAACTACGTCGCCGAGCACTCGCTCGGCCTGCCCAAGTCGTACTAGACGACGGACAGATCGACGTCGACGTTGCCGCGCGTCGCGTTGCTGTAAGGGCACACGCTGTGCGCCGCCTCGACCAGCTCGCGCGCCTGCTCGACGTCGATGTCCGGGATGTGCACCTGCAGCGCCACGGCGATGTTGAACGCACCGCTTCCCTGCGTCCCCAGGCTGACCCGCGCGGTGACCGTCGAGGCGCCGGTGTCGACGTTCTTGCGACGGGCGACGAGGCCCAGCGCGCTCTGGAAGCACGCCGCGTACCCGGCGGCGAAGAGCTGCTCGGGGTTGGTGGCGCCGCCGGGACCGCCCAGCTCCGCCGGCGGCCGCACGTCGACGTCGAGAATGCCGTCCGACGAGCGGACGTGGCCCTCGCGGCCCCCGACGGCGGTGGCCTCGGCGGTGTAGAGGACCTTGGCGATCCTTCTTCCGGTGAGCTCGGCGGTCTCGGACATCAGCGCACTCCCTTGGCGAGCGACCCGCGCGGCGATCGGGGTGGCGGGGTCGCGGCCGCCAGTATGCGCGCAGCGGCCCTCAGGGCATCGCGTTGAGCGCGGCGACAAGGCGGGCGCAGGGTCCGTCGACGCCGTTGCGCGCCATCAGCGGGGTGAGCGCCGCGGGGTCGGCGGGATAGCGATCGCGGCGTCCTGGTGGCACCGCGACCTGGAGGTCCAGGGCGGGACGCACCACGGCCATGGCTCGGGTGAGGTAGTCGCGGTCCGCGTCGCTCAGCGTCGCGCCGCGCAGCATCTCCTCGACGCCGCCCCACCTGCGCACCAGCTGCGCCGCGGTGCCGGCGCCGACACCCTTCAGGCCGGGCAGCCCGTCGGAGGGGTCGCCGCGGAGGATTGCGAAGTCGGCATATCGACGTCCCGGGATGCCGTAGCGCCTGGTCACCTCCGCCTCGGTGATGACGCCGAGCCCGGTGCGCTCGGGATACAGCACGCGCACGCGCGGGTCCTCCACCAGCGCGAAGAGGTCGCGATCGCCGCTGACGACCTCCACCTCGCCCTCGACCTGCGCCGACCAGGCGGCGATGACGTCCTCCGCCTCGTGGTCGGGCACGCCCACCATGTCGACGCCGATGGCGGCGAGCAGCTCGCGGATGATCGGCATCTGCGGGATGAGCGCGGGCGGCATGGGTTCGGCGACGCGATGCGCCTTGTAGGTGGGGATGAGCTCGACGCGCCAGCGCGGCCGCCAGTCGGCGTCGTCGGCGACGGCGACGTGTCGCGCCCGGCGCACCGTGATCAGCGAGGCGAGGCGGTCGAGGAAGCCGCGCACCGCGTTGACCAGGCGGCCGTCAGGAGTGCGCGCACCGTCGGGGGGCACGCCGTGGAAGGCGCGGAAGATCAGGCTCGAGCCGTCGACCAGCAGCCAGTCACACGCCATGGACGGCAAGGATGTCGAGCGGCGCGACGTGGTGCGCCGACTCCGCGTAGAGGCACAGCGCGTTGGCGAGGCGCAGCTGCTGCGGGGTGCGGCAGCGGACGCGCAGCAGCTCAGGTGAGCAGACCAGCACCGCGGCGCAGTGCGCACGCGAGACGGCCACGTTGAGACGGTTGCGGCTGAAGAGGAACTCGACGTTGCGCGGCAGGTCCTCGACGCTGGAGGTGGCCATGGAGTACACGGCGACGGCGGCCTGGCCGCCCTGGAAGCGGTCGACGGTGCCCGCGGTGGCGCGCCCGCCCAGCGCGCTGCGCAAGCGCTTGACCTGCGCGTTGTAGGGTGCGACGACGAGGACGTCGGCGGCGTGCATGGGGCGCGTGCTGCCGCGAGAGTCCGTCCATCGCGCGCCGCGGAGCTGCTCGACCAGCGCCTCGACGGCGGCGACCTCCTCGGGCGCGGCGGTGCGGTTGCCGCTGTGCTCCACGAGGACCAGGTGCGTGCCGGTCGGGTGCAGCGGCGCGGCATCGTCGAGTCGCTGCCGCGCGCAGTCGGGGTGGGCGGTGAGCCGGCTGTCGTAGAAGGCGTCGGAGACGAAGCCGCAGACGTCGGGATGCATGCGGCGTGTCACCGGGAGAAGGACGCCGCGGTCGATCGGGATGGTGTCGTGCCCGGCGAGGACGTGGTCGAGGGCGCTCACCTCGGCGCCGTCGGGATGGACGCCCTGCGACGGCTGGGCGAGCTGCTGCGGGTCGCCGAGCAGCACCAGGTTGCGTGCCGCCGTGCCGATGGCGCAGACGTTGGCCAGCGACATCTGCCCCGCCTCGTCGACGACGAGCACGTCGAGCATGCCGTCGAGCCTCTCGTCGGCGAACAGCCACGGGGTGCCGGCGACGACGTCGACCTCACCGGCGTCGAGCGCCGCGGCGACCTCCCCGTTGTGCGCGGCGCGGCGCACCCCCTGGACACCGCACCACTGCGCCTCGTCGCACTTCTGCAGGATGCGCACGGGCTGCCGCCTGGCGGCGGCGACCTCGCACACCGCGCGCAGCAGTGTGCCGATGGCGCGGTGCGACGTCGCCGACACGCCGACGCGTCTCCCCGCGCGCACCATGGCGACGATGGCATGCGCGCCGGTGTACGTCTTGCCGCAGCCGGGTGGGCCCTGGACGGCGAGGCAGGAGTGGTCGAGATCAGCGACCAGGCGGCAGGTCACGGCCACCGGATCGTGGCCCTCGGGCACGAGAGGAACGAGGCCCGGCAGCCAGCCGTGGACTCGTGGTGGCCGCGCCAGCAGGAGGTCGCACACGGCCGCGTACCGCTGTGCGCGATCGATCCCGCCGGCCAGCACCGCGTCGGCGACGCGTCGCAGGGCCGCGCGCATCGCCGGTGTGGGAATCGGCTTCGAGGGCACCAGCGCGGTGGGATGCGGCTCGCCGTCGAAGGACGGACCGCGCTTCAGCTCCACTCGCCCCGCATCGTTGTCGATCGCGACGACGTCGCCCGCGCCGCGTCCGGTGCGCGAGTCCTCGGGCTTGTCACCGGTGTCGAGCTTGTGCTCCTGCGCGGGGTCGAATGCATAGGCGTGCACGGTGCTGCGCTTCTCGGTGCGGACCGGCCCGAGATGCACCAGCCCGCCGAGCGCCTCGGTGTCCTCGAGCAGGTCCTCCTCCGACATCTCGCGACGCGCGTGGTAGGCCCACCATGCCGACTTGTCCTCGCGGCGATGCCAGTCGAGCAGCTGCGCCAGCAGCCAGCGCGCCTGCTCCTCCGGCGTGCGCGCGGCGACGTCGGCGGGCACGTCCCGCGTCAGCGCCTCCACGCGCTCGCGCGTCTCCGCGGCCATGGCGGCGAGCTGCTCGGACGGCTCCGCGTCGCGCGGCTCCGGTCGCGGCACCGGCACGCCCTGCGCGATCAGCTCCTCGCGACGCTGCTCCAGCCATCCGCGCAGCATCCACGTCGACTCGCAGTCGCGCCGGTTGTACGCCTCGATCCCGTCGAGCAGCGACTGCCGGCGCGACTCCAGCCACTCCTCGTAGGCGACGATGCTCGCCGCGGCGTCGGCGATGCTCTCGGTGCGGCGTGGCATGTAGAAGTGCTCGAGCTTCTTGATCGAGTAGCTGTCCTTGGAGATGCGCACCCCCTGGGCGACCGCGCGGTAGAGATCGACCAGCACGCCGCCGCGCAGCAGGCGATCGACCTCGTCCTCCCGCGTCGCATGGCGGCCCATGAGCCGCTTCAGCGCCGCCGGCTCGTAGCTTGCGTAGTGGTAGACGTGCAGCGACGGATCGCGGGCCAGCCGATTCACGAGCAGGTCGACCAGCGACTCGAAGGCGGCCTTCTCCTGGGCGCGGTCGTGTGCCCAGAAGCGGTGGAAGAGCGGCGCGCCGTCGACGATCTCGACCACCCCGAAGAGGTACTCGAGCCCCCCGTCGAGGACGAACGGGTCGCCCTCCATGTCGAAGAAGAGATCGCCTGGCGACGGCTGGGGCAGCGCGGACAGGCCGAGGCCGTCGCGCTCCGGCGGCAGCAGCTCGTAGCGCTGCTCACCGGTGCTGCGCTCGTGCACCTGCAGGCGTGCCTGCTGGCGCAGCCGCTGCCAGGGCGCCTCGCCGATGTCGGCGATGCGCGGCTCCGGTGCGACCGCGAGGCCGGCGAGGGTCTCGATGCCGCTCTCGCGCAGGCGCCGGATGTGGTCGCGGCGCATCCCGGCGACCAGCGAGAGGTGGTCGTCCCTGCGGCGCTGCGCGGTGCAGGCGTCGATCCAGCGGCACACCCCGCAGTGGTCGACGGGCTCGGGATAGGTGTCGTCGCGTCCCGAGCCGACCTCCTCCTCCAGCCGCCGCCGCGCCGCGCGATGGTAGGCGGCGTAGTCCGCGACGCGATGCGTCTCGCGCGCACCGCTGCCGAGCAGCACGTGCATCTCGCGGGGCGCCGTGCCCTGCAGCCGGCTGACGTGCAGCGAGTACTCGCACATCTGCAGCAGCGCCGCCACCTTCACCGAGCGCGCCAGCTTGGCGTCGGCCACCTCGTACGACCAGTCGCCCAGCCGGCTCGGCGTGTCGATGCGCAGCAGGAAGTCGGCGCGGCCGCGCCAGGTGCCGTCGAAGAACGCCGCCTGGTAGACGACGTCCGCGCCGCTGCGCATGGCGGCGAGCGTCTCGGCCTCGGCGGCGTGCAGGCCGTCGAGGGTCTCGGGATGGTCGCCGACGTGGACGGCGCGCAGCCCGTCGCCGAGCATGCGCTGCAGCTGGGCCCGCTCGTGCGCCTCGCCGCGGCGGACCAGGAGGTCGAGCTCCGGGTCGGTGCGCTGCGGACGCGCCTCACCGCCGCGTGCGGCGGAGAGCTCGAGCCGCGTCAGGTGACGGCAGGCGAGGTGCCCGGCGAGGTCGGTGGGGCTGAGCACGACGCGTCCGCCGATCACGTTCATCGGCGGGCATTGTCGCCGATGCGGGCTGCGGTGGCGGCCCTCCGGGGAGGACCGCCACCTCTAGCTGGGAATGGCGATCATGAGCCCGTTCGCCGCCGGCGGCGCAGCGCCGCCAGGACACCGAGCGAGGCCAGCGCGGCCGCTGCTGCCGCACCCGCGGCCGGCGAGGCGGTCGAGGTGTTGGGCAGCGTCGCGGACCGCGATGCGCCGCCGCCGCTGCTGCTGCTGGACGTGCTTGTCGTCGTGGTCGTGCTCGACGCCAGCGTCGCGCCCGTGGCGTTGAAGCAGCAGAGGCCGTCGAGGATCAGCGGGACGTTGTCGATCTGGCCGCCGGCGTTGTTCAACGTGGCCTGCGGGACCAGCGAGGCCATGCTGTAGGTGCCGATCTCCTCCAGCGGCGGGGTGGCCGCGCTGCTCGACACCGCGGCGCCGGTCACCGCGGCGGCGGGACTGCCGACGTCGGCGGTGTTGACGTCGATCTCGACGGTGCACGGTGTGGCGACCGACGGCGTCTGCGGGCAGGTCACCGTGCCGCTCTCGCTGTGGGTGGCGGTGCCCACCTCCGGGTAGTAGACGATGTGCGGGTCGCAGGCCGACACCGAGCAGAGGTCGATCGACTGCGCCTGGCCGGCGTAGAACTGCTGCTGCCCGGTCGCGGTGGTCTCGAAGGCGGCGAAGTAGATGGTGTTGCCCATCTGCCACCGGGTCACGTACTGCAGGAACGGACCGTTGATCGCCTGCCCGGTGCCGAGCGGGTTGGAGAGGTCGACGACGGTGTCGACGATCTTCAACGTCGAGCCGCTGAGCGAGAGCCTGGTGCCGAGCAGGTCCATGCCCGGCACGTTGGCGCCACCCACAACGGGGTAGAGCGCGTCGCCGGCGGAATCGGTGAGGCCGTTGGCCGGCGCGTTGGACGGGCCGCTGACGTCGCCGCCGTACAGTCCGGGGCCGCCGTTCTGCCTGGCCACCGTGATCACCGGCGCCCCGGCGTGGTCGATGATCTGCTGACCGGTGGTGAAGCCGGTCTCGGCAAGGCCGTTGCTGGTGTCGTCGTAGACGACCTCGGCGGCGCCGCTGCGGTCGATGGAGACGTTGAAGAAGTCGGCGAGGTTGCGGTTGCCCTCGACCTCGATGCACCCGGTGCCCTGCAGGCAGACGTCGCCGTACTTCATGGGATGCGGCGTCACCTTCACCTGGGTGACCGCGGGGGCGGTGTCGACGCCGGCGCCGCCGCTGCCGTCGACGGGCCAGACCACCTGCGACATGAACACGTCCCAGCTCTGGCCGTTGTTGACGCTGGGATCGGTGTACCGATCCGCGCCGTACCACACGACGTCGGCGCGCCCGGCGCCGCCCGCCTTGATCCACGGGAAGATGCTGGTGTACGAGCCGCCCGACGGCCGGCTCACCTGCACCGGCGCGCTCCACTGCCTCCAGCCGGACGCGGCGCTGGCCACGGCGACGTACGTCTGCGACTTGGTGGGGTCGCTGGAGCGGGCCACCCAGGCGACCCAGAGGTTGCGCCCCTGGTCCATCGACGAGACCACGAAGTTGGCCACGTCGCCACGGTCGTCGGGCACGTCCTTGGCGACGGTGATCAGCTTCGACTCGTCGTTCGCCGGCGCGTCGAGGAAGTCGAGGTTGCCGGCGGCGTCGGGGACGCCGATGTTGAGCACGATGTCGCTGGTGGTCGACGTCGAGCCGCTGATGTAGTTGGCCTCGAAGACGTCGCCGGTCTGCTGGTCGATGCTGGGATAGCCGTCATGCCCGTAGGGCGAGTAGTTGAGGGTGAGCCCGCCGTTGCCGTTGACGGCGTTGGTGTAGGTCAGCCCGTCGGAGCTCTTCTCCCACTCGCCGCCGACGGGATACGCGTTGTACTCCATGTAGACGAGCGGTGTGGGGCCGGTGTACGCGCTGTCCTTGGGCGTGCCGGGGGGCGGGTCGTAGACCGCCTCCCACTGCCGGTCGCCGCCACTGCCGTTGGTCTTGGCGCAGCCGCCCTGGGGGTCGGATTGCACGGTGGCCCCGCCGTCGGTCGTCGTGGCGGTGCGGAAGCAGGTGAGCGCGTAGAGGTCGGAGAAGTACTGCTTGCCGCTGCGGTCGAACTGGATGTCCGTGTCGCCGCCGCCCGGGGGCTGGGTGAAGGTGGTGAGGGTGTCGGCCGGCTTGTTGGCGCTGATGGCATAGAAGGTGTGGCCGCCGTCGACCGAGCCGTACCAGACGCTGCGCTGGGTCCCGGTGCCGGTGGGTGCGCTGGCGAAGACGCGACCCTGCGGGTCGACGGCGACGTCCGGCTCACCCCCCGTCTGCAGCGGGTCGACGATCGAGGGCGTCTCGAAGGTGATTGCGGAGGCGGCGCCGCCCCTGATGGGCGCGCCCAGCGAGGGCGTCAGCGCGGCGGCCGCCGCAGCCAGGGACATCGCCGCGCTGACGGCGAGCACGGGACGGCGGTGACGGGGGAGCGGGCTCATGTGGAATGCAGACACCGAGCACCCCGGTGGTGTATCGCCATCGCCCAGATCGGGGGGCACGTGCGTTCGTGCTCTACGCCGTGGCCGATCGTGACCATCACGCCGTGGTGTCGGGTCGCTCCACCACCGGCAGCCGCCGCAGCGCGCGGTCACGCAGCGCGTCCGAATACGACGTCCACGCCTCCTCGGCACCCTCCGCGCGCGGCACGATGTCGAAGTGGCACGTCGCAGAGCCGGAGGGGATCGTCGTCGCGAAGGCGACGTCCAGCGCGCCCGAGCCGAAGAAGGCGCGCCCCGCGTCGATCATCCCCTCGACCAGGTAGCGCTGCACGCGGCAGTCGAAGGCGCCGTACACGTCCTCGTGCGGGCAGTAGTGGATGTCGAAGTCCGCGGAGTCGCCGTGCAGGCGCGGCTTCTCGATCGAGGCGTACACCACCTCGTTGATCCACGACGCGAAGAGGCTCGCCACCTCGACGGGCGAGAGGTCGGACGGCAGCTCCACGCCCTCGATCATCTCCGTCGCGATCTGCGCCCCGACACGTCGCAACGCCGCTCGCGCCGCGTCATGTCCCGCCGCGCCGAATGCAGCCTCGACGGAACCGAGAACCGCGACGAGCCCCACCGCCATCATCTGTCCCCAGACGAAGGTCGACGCCGGGTCGTACTGCGGATTGGCCAGCGCCTTGGCCCGGAATCCCTCGACCGCCGTGGCGAACGGCCAGCGCAGCGGCAGCCGCTCGCGCCGCCCGCCCCACGGCAGCTCCGCCGCGCCGTTGGAGCGCGCCCCGGGGTGCGGTCGCACCGGCGTCCCCGTCCAGGCCTTCTCCTGTGCCATCGCTCAACCCTCCACGCGCACGAACGCGGCCATCATCCCACCAGCGCGTGCACCCCGGCCGCCGCCGCGCACGCCGCCACCACAACGACGAGGAACGGCGCCCGCAGCGCCACCAGCGCCACCGCAACCAGCAGCCCCGCGGCGCGCGAGTCGAGCATCAGGCGCGTGCCGGTGGCGAACGTCGACACCGCGATCAGCGCGCTCAGGAGCGCAACGGGAAGCACGTCGACGAACGCCCGCACCCGCAAATGGGCGACCACGCGCTCCGGCACCACATAGCCGAGCTGCTTCAGCGCCGCGCACCCCAGCGCCGACACCAGGACCGCCACCCACAGCGCGGTCATCGCCGCACCACCGCGAGCAGCGCCGCCACACCGCCGCCGAGCAGGATCGGCGACCCCGCAGGGAGCACCGGCACGCACAGCAGTGCAACGCCCGCACCCACCAGGGCGACCACCCGCATCGACACCACGCGCACCCGCGGTGCGAGCAGCGCGACGAAGGCCGCCGGTCCTGCCGCGTCCAACCCCGCCGTCGACAGCGACCCCAGCCCGCGTCCCACCAGCGCCCCGATCAGCGTCGCCGCATTCCACAGCACGTACACCGACAGAGCGGTCATCCAGAACGCGTACGCCGACAGCCCGCTCGACGTCTCCGACAGCGCCATCGCCGTCGACTCGTCGATCGTCACCTGCGCCGCCACCGGGCGCAGCCAACCCGGCAACCCGAGCAGCCGTCGCACGCTCACGCCGTACAGCGCATTGCGCACACCGAGCAGCAGCGTCGGCGCCAGCGCAGAGCCCAGCGACCCGCCCGCTCCCAGGATGCTGACCAGGGCGAACTGCGACGCACCCGAGAAGAGCAGAAGCGAGAGAAGACACGTCTGCAGCAGCGACAGCCCGGTGGCCACGGACACCGCCCCGAAGGAGACGGCGAACGGCGTGACGCTCAGCCCGATGGCCAGCGCCCGGCCGCGCACCCGCCGGCGCGCGGCGCGCGCCGCAGCGCCATCGGACGGCGGCGCATCACCACCAGCGAACCGGGCCACGCGACCGACCATACCCTCGTGCGCGTGCCATCCTGTGCGGCGCATGCCCGACGCCGCCGCCCGTCCCGCTCTCGTCCTCGATTCGCCGAGCCTCTTCTACCGCGCCTTCTTCGCTCTTCCCATCAGCATTCGCGACCCCCAGGGCCACCCCGTCAACGCCGTGCGCGGCTACCTCGACATGGTCAGCAACATGGTGCGCAGCCGCCTGCCCCGCAGCGTGCTGCACGTCTTCGACAACGACTGGCGCCCCGCCTTCCGCGTCGCCGCCTATCCCGGCTACAAGGCCACCCGCCGCCCCGACCCGCCCGACCTGCCGCCCCAGCTCGACCTCCTCCACGAGGTGCTCGCCGCCGCCGGCCAGCCCGTCGCCGACGCCGAGGGCTACGAGGCCGACGACGTCATCGGCTGCCTCGCCGCCAGGGCCAGCGCCGCGGAGCCGATCGAGGTGGTCACCGGCGACCGCGACCTGCTCCAGCTGGTCCGCGACCCCGCGGTGGCGGTGCTGTTCACCGTCAAGGGCGTCAAGGAGCTTCGCCGCTTCGACGAGGCGGAGGTGGAGGCGGCGTACGGCGTCCCGCCACGCCTCTACGCCGACCTCGCCACCCTGCGCGGTGACACCTCCGACGGCCTGCCGGGCGTGGCCGGCGTCGGACCCAAGACCGCGGCCACCCTGCTCGCCACCCACGGCTCCCTCGACGCGCTGCGCGTCGCGGACGACGTCAGCCCGCGCATCCACCAGGCGCTGCAGGCGCAGTCGGACTACCTCGACGCCATGCGAAGCGTCGTCCCCCTGCCCGCCGACGTCCCCATCCGCCGCACCGAACCGAGACCGCCCGACCACGATGCGCTGCAGCGCCTCGCCGAGGAGCGCGCCCTGCGCGGCTCGATCGAGCGCCTCGAGGCCGCCATCGCACTCCTGTAGGCTTCTCCCACCATGCCGCTGACGGGAGAGCACGCGCTGGAGTGGACGAGCGGCGACGCCCGGGTCGTCGTCGACCTCGTGCCCATCGAGGTGCTCGGCGCCCTGGCCCGCCTGCGCACGCGCCTGCTGCAGAGCATCGACGCCCTGCCGCTCGGTGAGGCGGAGCACGCCACCCGCTGCGACGAGTGGCGCGCCGTCGACCTGGTCAACCACCTCGCCGACACCACGCACTGGGCCACCGAGGTGATCGCCGCCGCCGCCGAGCATCGCGCGAGCGTGATCTTCGAGGGCTTCCACGTTCGGGCCACGCCCAAGCAGCTCACCGACGCCGCGCCGCGTGACCTCGACGCCGCCCGCGCCCGCCTGCACCAGGCGATGGAGGCCAACCTGCACCAGGTCGCCGAGGTGGTGGGATTGCAGGAGCGGCCAACCATGACGCCGGTCGGGCCGCAGCCGTTCCCCGTTGCCGCGCTGCACGTGCTCTGGGACACATGGCTGCACGAGCGCGACCTGCTGCTCCCCCTCGGCGTGCAGGTCCCCGAGCACGAGGACGAGACCCGCCTCGCCGCGGTCTACACGCTGCGCCTCATCGGCTTCGCCCTGGCGATGATGGGTCGCGAGCTGTCGGTCGCGCTGCGGCTGCACGGCGCGACCGAGTGTCTCCTGCGTCTCGACGCAACCCGCGGGCGCACATCGGTGCGCGTGGTCGAGACCGTCGACGGCGCGACGCCTGAGCTGTCCGGTGACGCGGCCACGGTGGTCGACGCCCTGACCGGGCGCGGCGACCTCGCCGCCGCGCTGGACGGCCCCGAGGAGCTGCGCCGCGCGCTCAGCCCGCTGCGCAGGTTCCTGGCGGGGCGCTGAGTGGTGGCGTCAGCCGACCTTGTTGGCCCGGCTGCGCATCAGGAACCAGGCGCCGCCGATGACCACGACGGCGATCGCCACGTACAGGATGATGTGCTTGATGCCCATGGGTGAGCTAATCCCTCACTGATGCGCCGGCCGCCGCGCGCGATCGAACGTCGTCGCGCATCCTAGCGCCTCGGGACCGCCGCCGGAGGCCGCCGAGCGCAATGCCCGCTGCCGCGAGGAGCGCGGCCACCGGCCAGGAGGCACCGTTCGCCGCCGCGGTGTCGGGCAGCGCGGACGCGGCGGTGACCGGTGTGGTGGTGGGTCCGCCCGACGACGCCGGCTGCAGCGCCGGCGCCACGCCGGCACCGCCCCTGGCGGCCGCCACCACCGGCAGCGAGACGTAGCTCGGGTTGTCGGGATTGCGGTCCACCATGAACACCGCGCCCGCGCTCTGCGCCGTGTGCGGCGCGCTCAGCGTCATGTGCGGCGAGTCGCCGGTGCCGACGTCGAGGCGGATGCGATGTCCCGGCTGGAAGGTGGCGAAGGTGGGGAACACCTCGATGTCGTACGCCGTGGGCGTGCTGGGGATGGAGGTCTGCTCGGTGGCGGGTGTGAAGGGATGGAAGACGCGCAGCAGCGTGCCGTCGACGCGCAGCGTGACCGGCGACTGGTCCTGCGTCGCGCGCATCGAGGCGAGCAGCCAGCCGGCGCTGATCTGCGTCGAGGTGCCGTCCGGCGCGACGTCGGTGAGGCGCACGGTGAAGGGCATGTTCTGCCCGTCCACCGACGAGGCGACGAGGTGCACGTTGATGGGTCCGTTGACGGTGACCGGCGAGCTCAGCGCCGGCGTGGTGTAGGTCAGCTCCTGCACCTCGTTCGGACGCTCGTCCGTCTCGCACGGCGCGTTGCCCACCCCCGCCTGTGTGGCGCTGGCGTCACCCCACTGGAAGGTGGTTCGCGAGCAGGGTGTTCCCGTGGGCACGTAGGGCAGCGGGTCGGAGCCCGCGGCGCTGGGCGGCGCGGCGCCGAGCACGCCGTCGTTGAGCGAGGTGGCGCTGCCCGAGGTGCCGGGTTCGAGGTAGAGGTTCTGCGGGTCGAGCGGTCCCACCGGGTACGACTGCGAGGGCACGAAGTGCGACGCGTCGGTGCCCTTCAGCTCGTACTGGAAGACGCGCGGCTGGGCGTCCTCGCCGGTCTGCTCGCCCTTGACGTACTGGTCGAACCACTGCAGCTGCAGCGTCTTGAGGTCGGGGATGCCGTCGGCGGGCAGCGTCGAGGCGGTGGAGCCTTCGAGGTGGATCCAGGGGCCGATGATGAGGCGCTTGGCGGGCACGTCCAGCGCGTTGTAGAGCAGCGGCTCGCCGCGCTGGAAGATGTCGAACTCACCGCCCACGACGAAGGTGGGGACGTGCACGTTCTTGATCCGCCAGATCGGGGAGATCGACTGGTAGTAGGCGCCGTCGTATGCCTTGGTTCCGCCGGTGGTCGCGTCGACCGTGGTGGGGACCTGGAACTGGGTCACGTTGTAGACATGGTTGACTGCAACCGACACCCCGTCGACGGCGTCGGAGGGGTTGCCGTCGGTGGTCTGGTTGCCGGGCGGCGCGCCGAGTCCGGTGACGAGGCCCAGCCAGGGCGGGATGAAGGCGCTGTCCAGATTGCCGCCGTGGTAGGTGACGTCGCGGTACCCGTCGGACATCGGCACCACGGGGAAGATCGCCTTGACCTCGCTGGGCGCGTCCGGCTGCTCCATGGTGAGCAGCTGGTTGATGGCCAGGTACGACGCCCCCATCAGCCCGGCGCGGCCGTTCGCCCAGGGCTGGTGCGCCGCCCAGCGCACGATCTGCGGGCCGTCCTCCTGCTCGGGGCCGTAGAAGGACTGCCACTCGCCCTGCGACGACCCCGTGCCGCGCACGTCGACGACGACCATGGCGAAGCCGCGCTGCACGAAGTACGGGTCGACGGTGAAGAGGCCGCCGTCCTTGCGGTACGGCGTCTGCTCGATGAGGACGGGGAAGTGCAGCGAGGGATCGGGCGCGGTCGCCCCCTGCGGGACCGGGATGCCGACGTTGGCGCGCAGCACGACGCCGTCGCGCATGGTGATGGGGACGTCGTTCTGGGTGACCATGCCCCAGCTGGGCTGGTCCGGCTGCCAGGCCGCCGGTGCCGCGGAGGCGGCGGGTGCGGTGGTCAGCGCGGCGGCGCCGAGGACGAGCGGTGCAGCGAGCGCGGCGAAAGCCCGGGCGCGACGGCGGTACGGCATCGGGACCCTCCTGCCAGGTGAGTCCCCCTCCCTGCCGAGGTAAGACAGCACATGCGTCCCGCGCATCGCAAGCCGGGGCGCGGCGGGCGATGCAGGCGGCAGCCCGGCTGGGGTATCGTCAACAACCTTGCCAAACCGGTTGGAGAGCACACCCAGGGGAGGCTCCTCGTGAGCACAGGGGTCGAAGAGCCGCGCGTCGCGGTGGTGCCGGGACGCGGGCTGCAGGTCGGCGAGCGGGTGGTCCCGCTGGTGTCGGGGGCGGCGCACTACTGGCGCCTCGACCCCGAGCGCTGGGGCGACGTCCTCGACGCGGTGCGCAGCCTCGGCTTCGAGGTGGTGGAGACGTACGTGCCCTGGGCCGTCCACGAGACGGCGCGCGGCGAGTTCGACTTCAGCGGGCGCCTCGACGTGGAGCGCTGGATCCGCATGGCGGGCGAGCGCGGCCTGCACGTGCTGGTCCGCCCGGGACCGCACATCAACTCCGAGCTTCCCGACTTCGGCTACCCCACCCGCGTCCTCTGGGACGAGCGGGTGATGGCGCGCAGCGCGCTGGGCACGCCGATCATCTACCCGAGCCGCACGCACTTCTTCCCCGCGCCGTCCTACGCGTCGCCCGAGCTCTACGAGGAGACGGCGATCTGGTTCGACGCGGTGATCCCGCGGCTCGCCGCCCTGCAGCATCCCGACGGCCCGGTCATCGCCGCGCAGGTCGACAACGAGTTCGGCTACTTCTTCCACTTCGAGCCCTACCTCTTCGACCACCACCCGGAGTTCGTCCGGCAGTGGCGCGAGTGGAGCGGGCTCGACGACGCGCCCCCCGCCGACGCCGGCGCGCCCGAGCACGTCACCATGTCCTGGTCGCGCTTCCGGCAGGTGCACATGCGCGAGTCGCTGCGCCGCCTCGCCGGCATGATGCGCCAGCGCGGCATGCGCATCCCGCTGTACCACAACGACTGGACGGTCTTCGCGCCGCCGCTCGACCCCGCGGCGCTGGAGCAGAGCGGCGCCGTCGACTTCGACGGATCCGACATGTACTGCCAGCGCGAGATCCTCGGCAACGCCAAGAACACGGCTCGCAAGCTGGCCGGCTCGGTGCAGGTGCCGTGGATCCCCGAGATCGGCGCCGGCTGGGTGTCGGACTGCTTCGGCATCCCGATGCGCATCGAGCGCCTGGACGAGGAGGGCGCCATGCTGGCCACCCTGCTCTGCGGCGTCCGCGGCTGGAACTTCTACATGCTGGTGGAGCGCGACCAGTGGTACGGCAGCCCCATCGGCCGCCGCGGCGAGGTGCGCCCCGACGCCACCCTGCACCGGCAGCTCACCACCTTCCTGCGCGACCTCGACTGGTGGTCGCTGCAGCGCGAGGCGCCCGTCCTGCTGCTGCACCGAGCCGACGTCATCCACGCCGCCAACGCGCGGATGCGCAGCAACGCCACCGCGGCCATCCTCGAGGAGACCCAGCTCCCCACCGCGCTGCGCCGCGTCGCCGACGCCGGGAGGGAGGAGCACGACGCGGTGCTCGACGCCTGGCGCACCGAGCTGGAGCGCCGCGGCACCGACTTCGACGAGGGCAGCGCCGACGCGCCGCCCGACCTCTCGCGCTACGCGCTCGTCGTCGTCCCGGGCGGCGACGCGCCGCTGCTGCAGCATCCGCACGTGCGCCACGCGGCGCCGGCAGACGCCGACCTCGACGCCCTGCCGGTCCCCGAGTTCGTGCCGGCAGCGGCCGAAACCGGCGTGTCCGTGCACCACTTCCACGACGGCGCGCGCGGCCTGCGCCTGCTGGGGGCGCTCAACCTCAACGGCAGCGACCGCCACGTGCGGCTGCGCACGCGAGGAGGCCGCGTCACCCTGACGCCGCGCTGGACGGCCGGCGACGACGTCGTGCAGGGCGACGGCGAGGTCACCGTGCGCGTCCCCGCCTACAGCGGGCAGATCTGGGAGGTGACCCGATGATCCACCCGCACGCCGAGGTCGTCGACCTCGACGCCCCGCTCTGGGGCGACATCTCCGTGGCCGTGCAGCAGAGCCGCGAGAAGCGGGCCTGGGCCTACGTCCTGCACTGCGACGGCACCGTCGTCAACACCGTTCCCGGTGGCCTGCGCAGCGCCCGCATCGGCGAGCCGGCCGGCGACCCGGTGGCGCTGGCCCGCGCCGTCCGCGAGGAGACCGGGCGGGTCCGCGCCGTCGTCCTCGACGAGCGGGGGCTCGACGACCTGGTGGTCCGCGCCACGGCGACCGCCCGCGAGGAGCAGACGCTCGCCGAGCTGCGCGCCGGGGTGGCCGACCTGTACTGGGCGTCGCCGGCGGTGGCCAGCGATCCCGCCGAGCCGCCCGACGACCCGCAGCTGCGCCTCCGGCAGGCGCTCCGCGAGGCCGCACCGCGGCAGACCGCCCTGCTGCGGGTTCTGCGCGGCGGCGAGTTCGGTGCCGCGGTGGTGCTCACCCTCGAGGACGGCCTGATCACCCGCTGCGTCTGCACCGACGAGTCGGAGGCCGAGCGGCTCAGCGGCTCCGCCGAGCTCTCCGCCGACGTGGAGTGGGCCGCGCTGACGGATGCGATCGGGGCCGTCGATCCGTGGGCGGAGTTCGCGGCGCTGCTCGACGCCGCGCCACGGCAGCGCGGGCTGGAGGCGGTGCGCCGCGCGTTGCGCGGGCAGGCGGCGGCGGTGCGCTAGGCGCCCTCGCGGGTGGCGGAGGCCGCTCAGGCGGCCGGCGTGGCCACCAGGCGCGGGTCGGGGTAGACGCGCAGCAGCCCCGCGGGGAGTGCGTCGCGCACCGCGACCATGTGGTCGAGCGAGCGGGGACGCACGCGCGTCGGCAGCAGGCGCTCGGCGCCGTTGCCGTTCTCGCCGTCCTTGCGCTGCAGGGTGAAGACGTCCTGCGTCGTCACCACGTCGCCCTCGCGGCCGACCACCTCGGTGATCCTCTCGATGCGCCGCTGCCCGGTGTCGGTGCGGCCCAGGTGGACGAGCAGGTGGATGGCGGTGCCGATCTGGTCGCGGATGGCGCGCTGGGGCAGGTCGAGGCCGGCCATCAGCACCAGCGTCTCCAGGCGGTAGAGGGCGTCGCGCGGCGAGTTGGCGTGCACCGTCGACATCGAGCCGTCGTGGCCCGTGTTCATCGCCTGCAGCATGTCGAGGGCCTCGCCGCCGCGCACCTCGCCGACCACGATGCGGTCGGGACGCATGCGCAGCGAGTTGCGCAGCAGGTGGCGGGTGGTGGCCTCGTGGGCGCCGTTCATGTCGGCCGGCCGCGTCTCCAGGCGCACCCAGTGCGGCTGGTCGAGCTGCAGCTCGGCGGAGTCCTCGATGGTGATGATGCGCTGGTTGTCGGGGATCCAGCGGCTCAGGATGTTGAGCAGGGTGGTCTTGCCGACGCCGGTGCGGCCGCTGACCAGGATGTTGCGGCGGGCAACCACGCAGGCGTGCAGGAAGTCGAGCGCGGCGTCGCTGGCGCTGCCGGTGCCGACCAGGGTGTCGGCGTCGATCCCGCCCGGGGTGAAGCGGCGGATGGTGACCACGGGCCCGCTCAGGCTGAGCGGCGGCATGATGACGTTGACGCGCGACCCGTCCGGGAGGCGGGCGTCGAGCATGGCGTCCTGCGCGCTGATGCGGCGGCCGACGTAGGCTGCCACCTGCTCGATGAGGCTGACCAGCTCCTGCTCGTCGGCGAAGCGGACGTCGGTGGACTCGATGACCCCCTTGCGCTCGACGTAGATCTCGTCGAAGCCGTTGACCATGATCTCGGTCAGCGAAGCGTCGTCGAGGAGGGGGGTGAGGGGTCCGAATGCGATGGCGCTCACAGGTGCATCTCCGGGAGGGTGGAGCCCAACCATGGCAGCGCTCCGTGGGGGTCGCGGACGCCGTGATCGAACCGCGACCGCCGCCACTCAAGTGTTCACAAGGGCGCGAACCACTGCGAACGTGCTGCGGGCGTACTGGGCCGGGGTCGGCTTGCGGAGGAAGAGGACCACCGAGGTCCAGCGGTGCTCGCCGCGGCCGAGGACGAGGTGGGGGTTCTTGTAGATGTCACCGTCCAGCCAGACGGGCTCGTCGAGCAGCTCCTGGGGCAGCGGCTTGTGGTGCAGGCGCTCCACGGGCACCAGGCCCGACTGCTCGACGACGTGGTGCTGCAGCGCCTCGGGGGTGAAGAACTCGGGGTGCTCGCCGCCCGCCAGGACCAGCTCGGTGGCGACGCAGGCGACGCCGCCCGGCCGGAGCACGCGGGCCATCTCGCGCATCGCCACGCTGGCGGCGGCGTGGCCGCCGAAGTGCTCGATGGAGCTCAGCGAGTAGACGGCGTCGAAGGCGTTGGCCCGGAAGGGGAGGCGGGTGCCGTCGGCGCGGAGCACGGCGAGGTGGTCGCGGCGGTAGGGGAAGGGGGCGTAGTGGTCGGGGTCGCGGGCGAAGTCGGGGTCGGCCTCGGCGGCGGGGCTGACCGTGAAGGCGCCCGTGTAGAGGTCGGTGGCGACGGTGAGGCGGCTGCGGTTGGCCAGGTAGAAGAGGACGCGCTCGTGCCCGGCGCCGACTCCCAGCACCGTCGACCGCGGGCCGAGAACGCCGAGCCGCTCCAGCCCGAACACGCACTGCACCCACTCGAACCGCTTGCGATGCTGCTCGTCGTCTCCGCGGGGCAGCTCCAGGGCGCGCTGGACCTGAAGCCACTCGGGGTCGGACCAGAAGTCGGGATGGCAGACGGCGTTGAGGGTGTAGGGCGGCACGGCGCGGTCGGGCACGCGCATGGCGGCGGTGACGTCGCTGCGCCGCACCCCGAGGCGGCGGACGAGGCGGCGCGCGGCCGCGCTCACACGGGGAGTCCGAGGATCCGCCGGGCGAGGATGTCCTTCTGCACCTCGGTGGTGCCCCCGCCGATGGTCAGGGCGCGGGCGAAGAGGTAGGCGCGCTGCCACTGGGCGTCGTCGCCGTCGCTGATCAGCGCCTGGGGGCCGAGCAGGCGCCAGACCGCCTCGTGGACCTGCTGCCCCCAGACGTCGGACGCGAGCTTCCGCACGGACATCTGGGCTGCCGGCAGCCCGCCTCGCGCGACGTCACTGAGCAGGCGGAGCCCGGTGAGGCGCAGGGCCTCGCCCTCGACGTGCAGCCGGGCCATCTCGTCACGCAGCACCGCGCTGTCGGGGGTGTCCTCGATGCGACCCTGCTGCCTGCGCGACCGCCAGAGCTTCAGCACGTCGGCCCAGGTCGGGCCGCTGCCCCACAGGGTGCCCTCGCCGGCGCTGAGGCCGACGCGCTCGGCCATCAGCGTGGTGATGGCGACCGTCCAGCCCTCCCCCTCGGCGCCGACGCGATCGCTCTCGGCGATGCGCACGCCGTCGAAGAAGACCTCGTTGAAGTCGCTCTCCCCGGTGATCTGGCGGATCGGGCGGATGGTGATGCCGGGCGCGTGCATGTCGAGGACGAAGCAGGAGATGCCGTGGTGCTTGGCGGCGCTGCTGTCGGTGCGCGCCAGCAGGATGCCGCGGTCGGCGACCTGGGCGAGGCTCGACCAGATCTTCTGCCCGCTGATCTCGTAGCCGCCGTCGGGCCGCCTGGTGGCGCGCGTCTGCAGAGAGGCCAGGTCGCTGCCCGCGTTCGGCTCGCTGAAGAGCTGGCACCACACCTCGTCGGCGGCGGGGATGGGCGGCAGGTAGCGCTGCTTCTGCTCCTCGCTGCCGTGGCGGAGCAGCGCGGCGCCGGCCCAGCCCGTGCCGATGGTGTTGACGTTGCGCGGCGGCTTGACCGCGGCCAGCTCGTGCTCGTAGAGCATCAGCTCGACCGGCGTGGCCTCGCGCCCGCCGTACCGGCGCGGCCAGCCCGGCACCGACCAGCGGCCCTCGGCGAGGGTGCGCTGCCAGCTGCGGCAGCGATCGACCCAGTCGGGCCTGGAGTAGTCGACGGGCGTCGACGGCGCGTGCGCCTGGAGGAAGGCGCGGCACTCCGCCTGGAAGGCACGCTCGCTGTCGGTGAGGGTGAGGTCCATGTCGCGGCGGTGCAGTTTGACAGTGCTGTCAACCCTTCGCCATGCTGGGCCGCCGTGCAGAGCGTGCGCATCGGGGCCGGCCAGGGCTTCTACGGCGACAGCGTCGAGGGGGCGCTCGACGTCGCCCGCCACGGCGACGTGCAGTACATCTGCTTCGACGCGCTGGCCGAGCTGACCCTGGCCATCCTGCAGAAGGACCGCTTCCGCGATCCCGCGGCGGGCTACGCGCGCGACCTGCCCGCCTTCATGTCGGCGCTGCTGCCCGAATGCCGGAAGCGCGGCATCCGGCTGATCACCAACGCGGGCGGGATCAACCCCGCCGGCGCGGCCGCCGCGGTGCGCGAGGTGGCGCGCAGGCTGGGCATGGACGACCTGCGTGTCGCCGTCGTCGTCGGCGACGACATCACCTCGCGCATCGACGAGGTGCGCGGCCTCGGCGCGGCGCTGGACAACATGGACACCGGCGAGTCGCTCGACGCGGTGCGCGACCGCATCGTGTTCGGCGTCGCCTACCTCGGCTGCGCACCGGTGGTGCAGGCGCTGTCGCTGGGCGCCGACGTGGTGATCACCGGCCGCGTCGCCGACGCCTCCCTGTTCGTGGCGCCGATGGTGCACGAGCTGGGCTGGTCGTTCGACGGCTGGGACCGGCTCGCCGCCGGCGTGGTGCTGGGACACCTGATGGAGTGCAGCGCGCAGTCGACGGGCGGCAACTTCAGCGGCGACTGGTGGAACGTGCCCGACCTCGACCGCGCCGGCTACCCGGTCTGCGAGATGCGCGCCGACGGCACCGCGTTGCTGACGAAGCCGGCAGGAACCGGCGGCCGGGTGAGCGTCGACACGGTGAAGGAGCAGCTCCTCTACGAGGTGCTCGACCCGCGCGCGTACGCCAACCCCGACGTGGTCGCCGACTTCACCTCGGTGCGCCTGCGCGACGTCGCTCCCGACGTGGTCGAGGTGAGCGGGGTGGGCGGACGGCCGCGCACGCCCTCGCTCAAGGCCATCCTCGGCTACCTCGACGGCTACGCGGGCACGATCACCATCGGCTACTCCTGGCCGGACGCGGTGCAGAAGGCGCGCCGCACCGCGTCGCTGATCGAGAGGATGGTGGAGCGCGCCGGCCTGCATCCGCTGGAGACGGTCACCGAGCTGATCGGCGTCGACTCGACGCACGGCCCCGCTGCGCCCGTGCCCGACGACCCCAACGAGGTGATGCTGCGCATCTGCGCGCGCTTCGCCGCGGAGTCGGAGGCGAAGCGCTTCGGGCGCATCGCCACCCCGCTGGGCCTGAACGGCCCGCCCTTCATCGGCGGCGGGGTGGCCCCCCAGGGCGCGCGCGCGCTGCTCGGCGTCTGGCCGTCGCTGCTGCAGCGGGAGCTCGTCGAGCCGGGCGTCGAGGTCTCGGTGGAGGAGGCGGTGGCGGTATGAGCGGGGTGCGGCGCGTGCCGCTGCGCGACGTGGCGCAGGCGCGCAGCGGCGACAAGGGCGACCTGGCCAACGTGGCCGTCTTCGCGCCCACCGACGCCCTCTACGCCGCCTTCCTTCGTGAGCTGACGCCCGAGCGGGTGCGAACGCACTTCGGTCGCTTCGTGCGCGGCGGCGTCGAGCGCCACGAGGTGCCCAACGTGCGCGCGCTCAACTTCGTGCTGCACCAGGCGCTGGACGGCGGGGCGGCGCGCTCGTTGCGCTCCGACCCGCTGGGGAAGTCGTACGGCTCGCTGATCCTGCGCCTGGAGATCGAGGTCTCCGAGGAGGAGCTGGCTGGCGTCGAGGTGGGCCGCCGCGCGCCGCGCTGAGCGGCGGACCTACATCCGGTCGAGAACGCTGCGACGGCGGCTGTGGAACTCGCCGTCGTCGATGTCCCCGCGGTCGCGCTCCTCCGCCAGGTGGCGCAGCTCCCGCAGCAGGTCGACCAGCGGCGTCGCCTCAGGCGCCGGCGCCGCGTCGCCGGCGGAGTCGTCGTGGGGGCCGTCCCAGGTGCGCAGGTAGAAGAGCGCCTTGAGCGAGTCGTAGGGGATTCCCAGCAGCTCCACCTCGTCGCCCTCGGGCGACACCAGGGCGAGCTGCACACCGTAGCGCCCGCGCTGCGGGTCGTCGCCGAGCAGCCCGGTGATGACCTCGCCGTCGACGAAGTGCAGCGCCACCTTCTGCATGTCCTCGAGGGCGGGACGGAGCGGCGCGGGACGCCGCTCGAAGCTGACGCACTTCACCGAGGGCAGCGGGATCAGCGCGCGCCGGCCGTTCGCGCCAGGATCGGCAAGAACCAGCTCGAAGTCGGGACGGTCGAGGTCGAGCGCGACGGCGTCGCCCTCCAGCACCTCGTCGTCGGAGAAGCGCACCAGGACGCGCGAGGACGGCTGGTCCTCCCGGGCCACGTGCAATGGTTCCATCCAGCTCCCGTGCGGAATGCACCGCCTAGGCCTGCCGCTCCGGGGCCGCCCCGCACGCGACCCACTTACCCGAATGACGAAGTGACGTGGCAAAACTTGCAGCCCCGAATAGCCGGTTGCGCGTTCGTTGCGATCGGGGCTTCAGGAGGGCGGGTGTATACTCCGCCGCCGATACGGTTGGAGGGTTGGCGCGTCCGCGGGACGGCGCGCAGCCTGGTTTCTCCCACCGTCGTGGGCCGCATGGGCGAGAACGACGACCTGACCCTGATCCGGGCGTACCTGGCCGGCGACGCCGCCGCCTTCGACGGCCTGTTCAGCCGGTACCACCAGCGGATCAGGTCGGTGTGCACCCGCTACGTGGGCGACGGGCCGGTCGCCGAGGACCTCGTCCAGGACACCTTCGTCAACGTCCTGCGCGCCCTCGACCGGGTCGACGACGGCTTCAACTTCTCGGCCTGGATCCACCGCATCGCCGTCAACCTCTGCCACGACGAGCTGCGCCGCCGCACCCGCGCCCAGCAGCACGTCGCCGGCGGCGGTGACGAGGTGGAGGAGGCGGTGCTGCGCCTGGTCGACCGCGACCGCCACGGCCACCCCGAATCCGCCCTGGAGATGGCCCACCTCCGCCAGCTGGTCTGGGACGTGGCCAAGCGGCTGCCCGAGCGGCAGCGCATGGTGCTCACCCTCCGCGAGCTGCAGGGGCTGTCCTACGCCTCGATCGCGCGGGTCATGGGGATCAGCGAATCCGCGGTCGAGACCCTGCTGCACCGGGCCCGCAAGCGGTTCAAGGAAGTCTTCCTGCGCATGGACGACAGCGCCACCCGGGCCATCGACTGCGCCACCGCCGCGCTCCTCGTCGAGGCCGACCGGCGCCGCCCGCTGCGCCGCGAGCAGCGCAACGTGGTGGCCCTGCACATCGAGCGCTGCGAGAGCTGTCGCGAGCGCTGGGCCTCGCTGCCGGTCGCCGCGGAGAGCTGAGGCCCTTGCCCCTGCGCGCCGTCTGCGCGCCCAACGCCTTCAAGGGGGCGCTGGGGGCGCGCGAGGCGGCTGCGGCGATGGCGGCGGGCGTGGTCGACGCGGGCGGCCTCGCGGTCGCCGTGCCCGTCGCCGACGGCGGGGACGGGATGCTCGACGTGCTGCTGGACGCCGTCCCCGGCTCCCGGGCGGAGGCGGTGCCGGTGCACGGGCCGCTGGGCGAGACGGTCTCCGCCCGGCTGGGCTGGCTCGACGCCGCGACGGCCGTGATCGAGATGGCGGAGGCGGCGGGGTTGCGGCTGCTGCCGCCGGGGACCCTCGACCCGATGCGCGCCTCGACGTACGGCGTGGGTGAGCTGGTCAGGACCGCGCTCGACGGCGGGGCGCGGCGGCTCGTCGTCGGCGTCGGCGGCAGCGCCTCCACCGACGGCGGCGCGGGGCTGTGCACGGCGCTCGGCGCCCGGCTCCTCGACGCCGCCGAGGAGGAGCTCCCGCCCGGCGGCGGTGGACTCCTCCACCTGGCGCGGGTCGATCTCGCCGGGCTCGACCCGCGGCTGCGCGACTGCCGCATCGAGGTCGCCGTCGACGTGCGCAATCCGCTGCTCGGCCCTCGCGGCGCCGCGGCGGTCTTCGCCCCGCAGAAGGGCGCCTCGCCCGAGCAGGTCGCCGACCTCGAGCGGGGCCTGGCCCGCTGGGCCGCGACCCTCCGGGCTCCCGCTTCTCTGCATCAGCAGCCCGGGATGGGCGCCGCGGGCGGCTGCGCCTTCGGCCTCGCCGCGGTCTGCGGCGCGACGCTCGTGCCCGGCGCCCCGCTGGTCTGCGACCTGGCCGGGCTCGACGCCGCCCTGCTCGGCGCCGACCTCGTCCTCACCGGCGAGGGTCGCCTCGACGCCTCCACCGCCGAGGGCAAGGCTCCCGCCGAGGTCGCCCGCCGCGCCGCCGGCCTGGGCATCCCCTGCGCCGTCCTCGCCGGCTCGGTCGAGCCGCCGGTCGACCCGCTCTACGCCGAGGCGGTCGCGATCAGCGAGGGGCTGCCGCCCGAGGTCGCGCTTCCCCGCACCGCCGAGCTGCTGCGCTCCCGCGCCGCGGACGTGGTGCGCCGCCTCAGACGGCCGTGAGCCACTCGCGGTACTTCGGGTTGCGGCCCTTGCAGATGTCGAAGTAGAGCGACTGCAGGCGCACCGTCAGCGGCCCGGGCTCGCCGTCGCCGATGACGCGGCGGTCGACCTCGATCACCGGCGACACCTGCGCCCCCGTCCCGCAGAGGAACATCTCGTCGGCGACGTAGAGCTCGGAGCGGTCGATGGCGCGCTCCTCGACGTCCATGCCCATCTCCTCGGCGATGAGCTGCATCAGCGTCGCCCTGGTGATGCCTTCGAGGATGTTGTCGTGCTCCGGCGGGGTGATGAACCGCCCGTGGCGGACGATGAACAGGTTCTCCGCCGAGCCCTCGGAGACGTGGCCCTCGTGGGTCAGCATGATCGCCTCGTCGAAGCCGTTCTCCACCGCCTCCGTCTTGGCCAGCGCCGAGTTGATGTAGATGCCGGTGCACTTGGCCCGGGCCGGGGCCACGTTGTCGTCGATGCGCCGCCAGGACGAGACCATGCAGCGGATGCCCTTGTCGATGTCGACGTAGGCGCCGAACGGCGAGGTGTAGATGAGGAAGCCGTCCTGCAGGTTGTGCAGGCGCACCCCGATCTCCTCGGACGCCTTGTAGCAGAGGGGACGGACGTAGACGTCCTCGCGATACCCGTTGCGCCGCAGCAGCTCGTTGGTCACCTCGCACATCTGCGGCGTCGACAGCGGCAGCGACATGTGCAGGATCTTGGCGCTGTTGCGCAGCCGGTCGAAGTGCTCCGGGGCGCGGAAGGTGTAGAGCTTGCCGGCCTCCTCGGACCAGTAGGCGCGGATGCCCTCGAAGCAGCCCGTGCCGTAGTGCAGCGCGTGGGTCATCACGCCGAGCTTGGCGTCGCGGTAGCGCGCGAAGTCGCCGCCGTACCAGACCCAGGAGTCGTCCCGCGCCAGGGTGGACGGGGATGCGGCGACCTGCGTCTCGCTCATGACGACCTCTCCAGTGCGACCGTGGTCCGGGCCCACAAGCCTACTACCGTCCCGGCGGTACACATGTTCGGCCGCGCCCGAAATCACCACATCCCTGTGTGACACGAGCAAAAACGTCACCCTGCTACACTCCTGCGTAGACAGTGGATCTCGGCATCCGGGCATCGTTCCAGCCGTGCCGCCCGGTTGCGTGCCAAGCGCGTCCGCAGGAGAGACGACACCGCGCCCCGGCACACCCGCCGAGACGTGGAGGTGTCATGACCGAAGTCATCCGTTCCCGTCGCGCAACGCTCCCCAAGGCCAGATCGGTGCTCTGGAACCCGAGCCCGCAGGAGCTCAAGGAGCTCACCGCGCGAATGCCGAACGCGCGGCGAACCGTCTACGACAACCTCAACGTGCAGACCAAGGTGGTGTCGCGCAGCAAGGCGAGCACCTACGTGGTCACCGACCACCCCGAGAACCACTCCGACCAGACCATCACCCGCGCCGAGGGCGAGCGCATCGCCCGGGTGCAGGACGAGTACATCGCCTCGCGCGACATGCTGGTCATCGACGGCTACATCGGCAACGACCCGCAGCACCGCGTCGCCGCCCGCCTCTTCATCGAGGCCAGCAACGCCAACATCGCGGGCATGCAGCAGGCCCTCTACTTCGACAACGAGGGCGCGGGCGGTCCCGACTGGGAGCCCGAGCTGATGGTCGTGTACACCCCCAACCTGGCCTGTCCCGGCTACCCGGACGACCGGGTCATCGCCGTCGACCTCGACCACGGCATCACCCGGGTGCTCAACTCCGACTACTTCGGCGAGTCGAAGAAGGGCGGCCTGCGCATGTGGAACGCGCTGACCTACAGCCGCGGCGGCCTCTCCCTCCACGCCGGGTGCAAGCAGATCCCAACCCGGCGCGGCGACCAGACCATGCTCATCGTCGGCCTCTCCGGAACGGGCAAGACGACCACCACCTTCACCCGCCAGAACAACAGCCAGCCGGTGCAGGACGACTTCGTCGCCCTCTACCCCGGCGGCCACGTGGTGGCGACCGAGAACGGCTGCTTCGCCAAGACCTTCGCGCTCGACCCCAAGGACGAGCCCGCCATCCACGGCGCGGTCACCAAGCCGGACGCCTACCTGGAGAACGTCTCCCAGAACGACAGGGGCGAGGTCGACTTCTTCGACACCGGCTACACCCAGAACGGCCGCGCGGTCTTCCGCATGTCGGCGCTGGGCATCGCCAAGGATGCGCGCGAGCTGAAGAAGGTCAACCAGCTGCTCATCCTCAACCGCAACGAGAACATCATCCCGGCCGTCGCCCGCCTCAACCGCGAGCAGGCAGCGGCCTACTTCATGCTCGGCGAGACGCAGGGCACCAGCGCCGGCGGCAAGGACGAGATGGGCAAGTTCCTGCGCGTCCCCGGCACCAACCCCTTCTTCCCGCTGCTCCACTCCATGCAGGGCAACCGCTTCCTTGAGCTGCTCGACGACGCCGGCTTCGAGGTCTTCCTGCTCAACACCGGCCGCATCGGCGGCGGCGCGCAGGACGAGCGCAGCAAGAAGATGACCATCCCGGTGTCGAGCGCCGTGGTCAAGGGCATCGCCGAGGGCACCATCGAGTGGACCCGCGATCCCGACTTCGACTACGAGGTGGCCAGCGCCGTCCCCGGCGTCGAGGACGAGGAGCTGCTGCAGCCGCGCCGGCTCTACGAGCGCCAGGGCCGCCTCGAGGAGTACGACGCGCTGGTGGAGCGCTTCAAGGCGGAGCGGGCCGACTACCTCAAGAAGTACCCCGGCCTGCGCGACGAGATCCTGCGGGCGGTCTAGAGGCCCGACACGACCGGCATCGCCGCCGCCGACCTGCGCACCCTGGTCGATGCGCGCTTCGACGAGATCGTCGACGTGCGCCGCGCCGTGCATGCCGAACCCGAGCTGTCGCACCGTGAGTCGGCCACCAGCCGGCTGATCGCCGGGCAGCTGCGCGCGCTGGGGCTGGAGGAGCTGCCCTGCCCGACGCCGACCGGCGCCGTGTACCGGCTGCGCGGCGGCGCGCCCGGGCGCAGCGTCCTGCTCCGCGCCGACATCGACGCGCTGCCGCTCCAGGAGGAGGTCGACGTGCCCTGGCGCTCCCGCGCCGACGGCGTGATGCACGCGTGCGGCCACGACGGGCACACCGCCATCCTCCTCGGCGTCGCCTCGACGCTGGCGGCGCGGGCCGAGTCGCTCCCCGGCGAGTACGTGCTGCTCTTCCAGCCCGCCGAGGAGGACATCGCCGATCCCGGCGCGCCGCACATGCTGCGCGGCGGCGTCCTCGACGCACCCCAGCCGGAGCGGATGGTGTCGCTGCACCTGGCCACGCTGCTGAGCACCGGGCTGGTCGGGGCGCGCGCGGGGGTGGCCATGTCCTCCGCGCAGTTCTTCCGCGTCACCGTGAGCGGCCGCGGCGGCCACGGCTCGATGGCGGGGCGCGACGGCAACGTGGTGCTGGCCATCTCGGCGCTCTCGACGTTGCTGCCAACCGTGGCCGAAGGTCTGGAGTTCGAGGACGTCGGCTGCGCCTGCAGCGCGGGGCTGATCCGCGCCGGGCAGGCCAGCAACGTGGTGCCGCGCACCGCGATGCTGGAGGGCACCATCCGCACCTTCACCGGCGAGCAGCGCAACACCACGCTCGACCGCCTCCACGACGTCTGCGCCCGCGTCGCCGACGACTTCTCGGTGCAGGTCGACACCCAGCTTCCCGAGGCCGTCCCCGCCGTGGTCAACGACGAGGACGCCGTGGCCGCGTGGCGGGCGGCCTGCGAGCCGCTGCTCGGCGCCGGCCACGTCCTCGACCTGCCGCCGATGCCGCCCAGCGACGACATCAGCTTCTTCCTGCAGCGCGTTCCCGGCGTGCACTTCTTCGTCGGAGCGGCCCCCGGCGCCCGCATCCCTCCGATGCACCACGCCCCCGACTTCACCATCGACGAGGAGTCGCTGCGCGTCGGCGCGCTGGGCATGGCCGCCACCGCCATCCGCCTGGCGGGGACGGACTAGGCCGGGACCCCGCGCATCCCCTGCGTGCCGGTGAGCGGCGCGGCGGCGACGGGCATGCCCAGGTCGGCGAGCATGGCGAGATCGACCTCGGCGCTGCGTCCCAGGGTGGTCAGGTAGTTGCCGACGATCAGCCCGTTGGCGCCGGCCAGCATGCCGTAGGCCTGCAGGTCGCGCAGCACCACCTCGCGGCCCCCCGCGTAGCGCAGCACCGAGTCGGGGATGACGCAGCGGAAGACGGCGACGCAGCGCAGCGCGTCGAGCGGCCGCATCAGCTCCGTCTCGCCGAGCGGCGTGCCGGGACGCGGGTTCAGGAAGTTGCAGGGGATCTCGCGCGCGCCCAGCTCGCGCAGCACGAAGGCGAGGTCGAGGCGGTCCTCCCAGGTCTCGCCCATGCCGAAGATGCCGCCGCTGCACAGCTCCATGCCCGCCTCCACGACGGCGCGGCAGGTGCGCACGCGGTCCTCGAAGGTGTGCGTCGTGCAGATCTGCGGGAAGAAGCGGGGGCCGGCTTCGAGGTTGTGGTTGTAGCGGTGGATCCCTGCGGCGGCAAGGCGTTCCGCCTGCCCCTCGCGGAGCAGCCCGAGCGAGGCGGCCACCTCGATGTCGACCGACTCGCGGATCGCCTGCGCGGCCTCGATGACGTTGCGCATCATCCGCTCGTCGGGACCGCGCACGGCGACGACGATGCAGAACTCGGTGCCCCCCATCGCGCGCGTGCGCCGCGCCAGCTCGACCAGCTGCGCCGTGGGAAGCATCGGCTCGCGCACCACCTCGGTGGTGTAGCGCGCCGACTGCGAGCAGAAGGTGCAGTCCTCGGGACAGCCGCCCGTCTTCGCCGAGATGATCGACTCCACCTCCACCGCCGGCCCCATCCAGGCGAGGCGGACGCGGTGGGCGAGCTGGATGAGCTCGGGGAGGTCGTCGTCGGGGAGCGCGGCGAGGCGCTCGGCGAGGGCGCGGTCGATGAGCTGGCGGCGGTCGAGCAGCAGCTCCGCGGCCTCGCGCAGCGCGGCGGGGATGTCCGGCATGGACCGCCATGCTAGCGTCCGGACCATGACCGTCGACTCCCATGGCCTGATCGCCTGGATCGTCATCGGGCTGGTCGCCGGTGCGCTGGCCTCGCGGATCGTCGAGGGACGCGGCCTCGGCTGCCTGGGCGACCTGGTGGTCGGCGTCGCCGGCGCCGTCATCGGCGGCGCGCTGATGAACCACCTGACGCCCGGGTACCAGTACGAGTTCCTGGGCAGCATCGTGGTCGCCTTCATCGGCGCGGCCATCCTCCTCTCGCTGCTGCGCCTGCTGAGCGGCGGGCGTCCGCTGGGCCGGGGCGGCGGCTGGGGGCGGCGCCGGGGCCTGTTCTAGGCGGCCACGCCGCGGAGCACCAGGTCGGCGACGAGGTCGGCCGCATCGCGCCCCTCCGCGCCACGGCCCAGGGGCAGCGGCGCCCAGGAGTCCCCGTCGGGCCGCAGGAAGGCCATGCAGATGCCGATCAGGACCGCCGCCGCCATGCCCGGCGTCACGCCGTCGCGCAGGACGCCGGCGCGCTGCAGCTCGGTGAACATGTCGGTGACCGGCGCCACCACGACGGTCTGGAAGGTGGCGCGCAGCCGCCGGCGCAGTCCCCCCGAGACGTGCTCCGCCAGCTCGTCGTGGACGCGCACCGGATGGAACGGCGAACCTGCCAGCAGCGCCTCGGCGACGGCGCGCAGGCGGATGTCGGCGCGCCCCGGCCGCGACGTCGCCGCCCGCATCGTCGACTCCATCTCCTCGTTGAAGGCGGCGAGGCACTCCTCGAAGAGGGACTCCTTGTCCTTGAAGTAGTAGTAGAGCGCGGGCTTGGTGACGCCTGCCGCGGTTGCGACGGCACGCATCGACACGCGCGAGAAACCCTGGCGAGCGAACATGTCGTTGGCTGCGTGCAGGATTCGTTCGCGTGTCGTGGCGCTGACCTCCGGTCCCGCGCGTGCATAGAGGTCACTCAAGCGTGGTCCGCCATCACGGCCTTTTCTGTGGACTGCCACAAGGGCTTGCGCCGCGCAGGCGCGCGCACATTATCACGGGGAGATGCGCCTGCTTGTGACAGAGAATTCCTGACCATCAGTCAGCAATCACGTCGCAATCCGCGCATCGCAACCACTGACCGGCGGTCAGTAAACGTCTGGCGCCGCGGGGCCGCCTCGACTAGGAGTCGCGCAGCTCCATGGCGTCGTCCGCCTCGACGCCGCCCGGCTCGGGTCGCGCCCCGCCCACCAGGTAGGTGGCCCGGCCCACCGCCAGCAGCCGGCCCGACGCGTCGGTCACCTCGGCCTCGCCGACCGCCAGCGAGCGGCCGCGCCGCCGGATCCGCGCCCGGCAGCTCAGCGGCCCGGCGCTCGACGCCTGGAGGAAGGTGACGCTCAGCTCGGTGGTGGCCATGGCCCGGCGCGAGCCGCCGGCGTCGAGGGAGTGGCAGGCCACGGCCACGGCCACGTCGACCAGGGTGCAGACCACGCCGCCGTGGACGCTGCCGCCGATGTTGAGGTGGTCCGGGCCGACGTCGCATTCGACCACCGCCTCGCCGGCCTCCCCGGAGACCACCCGCACCCCCATGGCGTGGGCGAAGCCGGATCGCCGCCCGTCGCGCTCCCAGGGCTGACCGCTCATCGGAGGGAGCCTACCCGGAACCCCGGTGCAGGCGTGCCAGACTCCCGGTCCATGCCCGATACGCTGACGGTCACCGACAACCGCACCGGCCGGAGCTACGAGATCCCCGTCGAGAACGGCGCGATCCATGCCACCGAGCTCCGCAAGATCACCGTCTCCGACGACGACCCCGGCCTGATGTCGTACGACCCCGCCTTCCTCAACACGGCGTCGTGCACCTCACGCATCACCTACATCGACGGTGACAGGGGCGTGCTCCTCTACCGCGGCTATCCCATCGAGGAGCTGGCCGAGAAGAGCACCTTCCTGGAGGTCGCCTACCTGCTGGTGCACGGCGAGCTGCCCGACGCCGCGCAGGAGGAGGAGTGGGAGCGCGACATCCGCATCCACACCATGGTCCACGAGAACGTCAAGCGGTTCATGGGCGGCTTCCACCACGACGCGCATCCCATGGCGATGCTGCTCTCCACGGTCGGCGCCCTGGCCACCTTCTACCCGCAGGCGACGCAGATCAAGGACGCCGAGCAGCGGCGCATCTCGATCTGGCGGCTGATCGCCAAGATGCCCACCCTGGCGGCGATGTGCTACCGCCACTCGATGGGCTTCCCCTACGTCCTGCCCGACAACGACCTCCGCTACGTCGGCAACTTCCTCTCGATGATGTTCCGGATGGTCGAGCCGCGCTACCGGCCGGTGCCGGAGATCGAGCGCGCCCTCGACGTCCTCTTCATCCTCCACGCCGACCACGAGCAGAACTGCAGCGCCAACGCGATGCGCTCGGTGGGCTCGTCGCAGCCCGATCCCTACTCGACCACCGCCGCCGCCATCGCGGCGCTCTACGGACCGTTGCACGGCGGCGCAAACGAGGCGGTGCTGCGCATGCTCGAGCGCATCGGCAGCCGGGACAACGTCGGGCCGTTCATCGATGGGGTGAAGCAGGGCAAGGAGCGGCTGATGGGCTTCGGCCACCGCGTCTACAAGAACTACGACCCGCGCGCCAAGGTGATCAAGCAGATGGCCGACCAGGTCTTCGCGGTCACCGGCACCGACCCGCTGCTCGACATCGCCATGGAGCTGGAGCGGATCGCGCTGGAGGACGAGTACTTCGTCTCCCGCAAGCTGTATCCCAACGTCGACTTCTACAGCGGGCTCATCTACAAGGCGCTGAAGATCCCCACCGACATGTTCCCGGTGCTCTTCGCCATCCCCCGCACCGCCGGCTGGCTGGCCCAGTGGGAGGAGATGATCACCGACCCGGAGACGAAGATCGCCCGGCCCCGCCAGGTCTACCTCGGCCAGCCGCGGCGAGCCTACGTGCCCATGGACGAGCGCGGCTGACGCACTGCTCGTGAAGGGAGCGGCGCCCCGGAGCCGGTGCCCCGGGGCGGCCCCCTCGCCCATTCCCCTCGCGCAAGGCCGGGCGGCGCGACGGCGGCTCGGCGGCGCTGATGTGAACGACGCTGCGGCCGTCACCTGGTGGCGGCCGCAGCGCGGGTGGGTGCCTGTTGGTGCAATGGGAGACGACCAGGCAAGCGCGTTTCTTGCGCGTCCCCGTGTCACGAGCCGGTGGCCGCGGCGTCAGCCCGCCGTGACCCCCGGCTGCGGCGGCCCCGGCGGCAGCTGCGGCCAGGGCCCCAACGCCGCGTGGAGGGCGGCGACCAGCTCGGCGCTCAGCGCGTCGGGGTTGTTGCTGCGGTACTCCACCCAGTAGCGCACGGTCAGGGTCACCCCGCCGTCGCTGTCCAGCCGCGGCTGGAGGAACGGCCTCGGCTCCTTGGACACCGCCGGATTGGCCTCGACCACCTGGCGCACCTTGCCGAGCGCGTCCTCCAGGCCGGCGCCGCCGGGCAGCCGCAGGGCCACGCTGAACTGGCGCACGTCGTAGGCGGTGCTGTTGACCACCGGGCTGGAGAAGGCGCTCAGGTTGGGCAGGATGACCAGCCGGCCGTCGGCGGTGCGCAGCGCCGTGGTGCGCAGCTGGATGGTCTGCACCGACCCGCTCTGGTCGGCGACGGTGATCCAGTCACCGATGCGGAAGGGCCGCTCGATGAGCAGGAAGATGCCCGCCAGGATGTTGCGCAGCAGGTCCTGGAAGGCGAGGCCCAGGGCCAGCGAGGTGAGGCCGCCGAAGGTGAGCAGCACGTTGATGCTCAGCCCGCCGGCGGTCAGCGCGGCGAAGACCGCCACCGTCAGGGTGACGATGGTGAAGACGTTGTTGACCAGCGTGCGCACCTGCGCGTCGGCGCCGGTCCGCTGCAGCGCTCGCGTGGTGAAGCGCCGCAGGAAGCGGCCGACCGCGACGACGATGACGAAGAGCACCAGCGCCTGGATGGCGTTCTGGACCACCACGCCGACGACGTCGGAGCCGGGGAACCCCGAGCTGCTGATCGCGGTGCAGACCCGCAGGAACGGGCTGCTGCTGCCCGACTGGCAGCTCAGGGCGAGGAGCGCCGTCATCGGTCCGCAATCCTAGCCGCGCGGTCCGCCGCCCGGTGGAGGCAGACTCTCCGAGCCGTGAGCCTGGACCCGCAGCCCGCCCGTCGCGGCGGCCGCGCCGCGCGCCTGCTCTCCGCCGTCGCCACCGACATCACCCCGCTGCGCCTCTCCCGCGACTACCGGCTGATCTGGAGCGGCAACCTGGTGAGCACGGCGGGGCGGCAGATCACCATTGTCGCCCTGCCCTACCAGGTCTTCCTGCTCACCCGCTCCTCGCTGGCGGTGGGTGCCATCGGGCTGGTGCAGCTCGTCCCCCTGGTCGCCCTGTCGCTGATGGGCGGGGCCATCGCCGACCAGGTCGACCGCCGCAAGCTGCTGGTCGCCACCAACTGCGGCATGGCCGCCTGCTCGCTGCTGCTCAGCCTGGGCGCCTTCGGGCACTGGGCCACCCTGCCGTACCTCTACGCCGTGGCGGCCTGCAGCTCGGCGTTCTCCGCCGTCGACCAGCCCACCCGCAGCGCGACCATCCCCAACCTGGTGCCGCGCGAGCACCTGGCCAGCGCCATCGCCCTCAACATCTCGGCCTTCACCGTCACGGTGATCGTCGGGCCCGCGGTGGGCGGCGTCATCGTCGCCAGCGCGGGGGTCGGCACCGCCTACCTCGTCGACGTCGTCAGCTTCGCTGCGGTGATCGCGGCCGCCCTGGCCATCGCCCCGCAGCCGCCGCAGGGGTCGAGGCGCGAGCCGGTGCTGCGCTCCATCCGCGAGGGCCTCGACTACACCTGGCACCAGCGCATCGTGCTGGGCGGGTTCGCCGCCGACATCGTGGCCATGGCCTTCGGCATGCGCCGCGCGCTCTATCCGGTTCTGGCCACCTCTGTCTACAAGCAGGGCGCCGTCGCCCTCGGCCTGCTCTCCTCGGCGATGGGGGTGGGCGCGATGGTGGCCTCGCTCACCGCCGCCTGGGTGTCGCGCTCACGGATGCTCGGGCGCGTGGTGGTCTGCACCGTCGCGGTGTGGGGGCTCACCGTGGTGGCGCTGGGCCTGGCGCCGTCGCTGTGGTGGGCGCTGGCCGCGCTCGCGGTCGGCGGCGCCATGGACTCCTGGTCGGCGGTGGCGCGCAGCACCGCGATGCAGATGGTCACCCCCGACCGCCTGCGCGGCCGCGTCTCGGCCGTGTACTCCATGGTCGTGGTGGGCGGCCCGAGCCTCGGCGACATCGAGTCCGGCTCGGTGGCCAGCGCCTTCAGCCCCGAGGTGTCGATCGTCTCCGGCGGCCTGGCCGTGCTGGTGGGCATCGGCGCGGTGGCGGCGACCAATCCCGAGCTGTGGCGCTACCGGGCGCCGGTGCGCCGCCCCGAACCCCTGGAGGACGCCGGGGCCGCGGCCGCCGAGGTCTGACGCGCTGCGTCGAGGCGCGGCAAAGTTCGCTCCGTGTATCGTCCTTCGTGCGGCGACCGCCGGGGTGCACGCGGCGCCGACGTTGTCTCTGTGGGAGGTTGAGGTTCGCAATGCTCGACAGGGTGGAGGTCACCAGGCTCGGCGAGATGCCCCCGCTCGGCATCGTCCCCGAGCGGATGCTGGCGCAGCTCATCCGGCCGGAGCGCTACGGGGAGCCCAAGGCGGCCTTCGCCGTCGAGGAGGTCGACACCCCGCTGCCCCGCGCCGGCGAGGCGCTCGTCTACGTCATGGCCGCCGGCGTCAACTACAACAACGTCTGGGCGTCCCTCGGCCGCCCCGTCGACGTGGTGGCGGCGCGCCAGAAGGCCGGCGAGGAGGAGCCCTTCCACATCGGCGGCAGCGACGCGTCGGGCATCGTCTGGGCGGTCGGCCCCGGCGTCACCAACGTCAAGGTCGGCGACGAGGTGGTGGTGCACTGCGGGGTGTGGGATCCCAAGGATCCCTGGATCACCTCGGGCGGCGACCCCATCGTCGCGCCGAGCAACCGGATCTGGGGCTACGAGACCAACTGGGGGTCGTTCGCCCAGTTCACCCGGGTGCAGGCTCACCAGCTCCTGCCCAAGCCGCCCCAGCTTCCCTGGGCCTCGGCGGCCGCCTACATGCTGGTGGGCGCCACCGCCTACCGCATGCTCTGCGGCTGGCCGCCCCACACCGTGCGCAAGGACGACGTGGTCCTCATCTGGGGCGGCAGCGGCGGCCTCGGCTCGCAGGCGATCCAGATCGTCAAGGCCAAGGGCGGCATCCCCGTGGCCGTGGTCTCCGGCGAGGAGAAGGGCGAGTACTGCAAGAAGCTCGGCGCCGTCGGCTACATCGACCGGCGCAGCTTCGACCACTGGGGCCCCATGCCCGACCCCGACGACCTCGACGCCTACAACGCCTGGATCAAGGGGGTGCGCGTCTTCGGCAAGGCGATCTGGGACGTCCTCGGTGAGCGCCGCTCGCCGCGGCTCATCTTCGAGCACCCCGGCGAGGACACCATCCCCACCTCGATCGTGCTGGTCGACAACGGCGGCATGGTGGTGATCTGCGCCGGCACCACCGGCTACCTCGCCACCGTCGACCTGCGCTACCTCTGGATGCGCCAGAAGCGGCTGCAGGGCTCGCACTTCGCCAACGACGAGCAGTGCGCCGCCTTCAACGAGATGGTGGCGCGCGGTGAGGTCGACCCCTGCCTGTCGCAGGTGTTCGCCTTCGAGGACGTCGGCACCGCGCACCAGCTCATGTACGAGAACCGCCACCCCAGCGGCAACATGGCCATCCTGGTCGGCGCCCGCGACGCCGAGCAGGTCACCGTCGACTAGGCGGTCAGCAGCGCCGCCAGCTGGTCGAGGTCACGGTCGCGCTCGGCGATGAGGCGCGCGGCCTCGGCCCGCAGCAGGTCGACGTTGTCGTCGCTGGCGTCGTCGAGGTGGTCGCTGGCGCGCTGCAGCTCGACCTGCATGCGCACGTAGCGAGCCGGCTGCAGCAGCTCGCGCATCTGCAGGTGGGTCATCTCGCTGGCCCCGTCGATGACCACATGCAGGATGACGCGAGCCCAGTGGGCCAGGCCCCAGTCGCGAACCTCGTGGTGCGGATAGGCGCGCGTGGTGTCGCCGGTTCCCAGTGAGACCACCAGCACCTCGGCGCCCGGGTTGCGGCGCTGCACCTCCGCGTAGGCGCACATCGCCGGGTTGTTGGCGCAGACGCCGCCGTCGATCAGCAGCCGGTCCTGGGCCGGCTCGCCGGTGCGCACGGCCACCGGCTCGAAGTAGGTGGGCGCGGCCGACGTGGCGCGCGCGGCGATGCGCATCGGCACGTCGTGCGACGGGTCCTCACGGGCGTTCCAGGTGCTCAGCAGGTACACGTCGCGGTTCAGCAGGTCGTAGCTGGTCACCAGCACGTCGACGGTCGCGGCGGAGATGGGCGTGTCGCCGAAGAAGCGGTTCAAGGTGCCGTCGATGTGGTCGGAGTTGTAGCGCTCGTGCAGGAGTGCGTGCCAGGGGTTGTGCGTGTCGCGCACGAAGATGTTCTGACCCGCCTTCTCGTACATCTCGATGACGTGCTCGGTGCGCATCACCGGCTCGCCGCGGCCGTCGGGGAGCGCCAGCCCGAGGGCCAGCAGGCCGCCGGTCGAGGTTCCCGCGAGCACGTCGAAGAGCCTGCAGACCGGCCGGCCGGTGCGCCGCTCCAGCTCGGCGAGCACCAGCGCGGGGATGATGCCGCGGATGCCGCCGCCGTCGACGGACAGGACGCGCACGGGTCGGGTCACGGCCGGCGATTGTACCTGCGACCGCCGGACCGCAAGCCTGCGAACGAAGCCGCCTACTGCGGGAACGGCGACGGCAGGGCGGTGCCGTCCCCGAAGGGCCAGGGCTGCTGCGGGGTGGGACCGGCGGGCAGCAGATCCGTGGCGGTGAGCGCGGTGCAGTTCGGCGCCGGCGCGGCGGCGCCGTAGGGCGCGGCGTTGCCCGTGGCGGTGAAGCCGAGCGACTCGGCGAGCGCCGTCATCGAGCACATCACGTGGTCGCCGTACTGGGCGGCGACGTTGAACAGCGCGTTGTCGTTGCCGGGGTTGCTGGCCGTGATCCACGGGTACTCGCTGGTCGGGGCGATCAGGTAGCCGAGCTGGTCGTTGGCGAGGCCGAAGGTGAAGAACGACTGCATGCCGCCGACGAGGTTCTGCACGCCGAAGCGGATGTCGGGATAGGCCTCGCCGGGGGCGGCGGTGAGCAGCACGTCGCCGATGCGGTGCGCCGACACGAAGGTGCCGATCACGCTGCCGGTCAGCCAGGGCGGCGTGGCGCTGCGGTAGGCACCGTAGCCGCGCACCGGTACCTCACCGGAGTAGCTGGCGCCGAGCAGGGCGCCGTTGGTGCCCTCCTCGCGGGTCATCACCTCGTCGCTGGCCACGCCGCTGCCCTTGACCGGGACGGCGGTGGCCACGGCCTGGGTCACCCACGGCGCCAGCAGGTGGGTGTAGGTGTCGAGCTGGTCGACGTCGCAGCTCTCCTGCCCCGGCTGTCCGCACTGCGGGTTGGAGGTGGGCCGGGGGGGCTGGCTGCGGCCGACGTCGGCGACCATGGTCACCGCCACCGGCTCGGCCAGCGCCTGCTCGGTGGCGCGGGCGACGCGGCCCGGCCAGTCGGCGGAGTAGAGCACGTTGCCGCCGCCCATCACGGTGGCGTGGGCCGCGTAGTTGACCAGCGTGCCCAGCATGTCGCCGTCGCCGTCCACCGCCTGCAGCACGCGCAGCTGGGTGTCGACGGCGCCGTCGTCGTAGCCGGTCGCGGTGTCCATGCCGAACTGGCTGTGCACCATGTCCTCGCCGGGCGTGGCCGTCCCGGCGATGTAGCCGCCGGCGGCGGGGGTGGGGATCGCCGGCGTGTCGCTGCCCACCAGCAGCTGGGCGGGGACGCGCCTGGCGTAGGCGGCGTCGAGCGCCCTGACCGCCTGGTCGTGGACGTATTGGAGATAGTCGACAGGAACTCCGCCCCAGAGGCCGATCAGGTCGGGGCCCGCATGGCTGTGGTCGCTGTTGACGACGATGGAGTCGAACGGCACGCCGGTGTCGTGGCTGACCTGCTGGCGGATGTCGTCGATGCCGTAGGGGCCCTGCTTGTAGGCGGTGAACGTGCCCTGGTTCTCCAGCGCGGCCAGCAGCAGCGTGTGCCCCTGCCTGTCGCTCACCGACATGGCGCGCACGTAGAGGTTCTCGACGCTGCCGTCGCCGTCGACCAGCGGTCCCGTCGACTGGCGGGTGGGGAAGATGCCGTAGCCGCCCAGGTGGAAGTTGTGCGCCTGCGGGGCCAGGTCGGCCGGGTTGGGGTCGAGCGGCTCCTTGTCGAAGCCGACGCGCCAGGGCAGGTTCTTGTTGTGCACGGCACCCTGTCCGCCGGCGCTGCTGCCGGGGACCGCGGCGGCGGTCGAGGCCGCGCGGGCGGCCGCGGTGGGCGCGGGCGCCGCGGCGGGGAACTCGCGGAGGACCGCGTCGGCCTGGGCCGCGCGCTGGGCGGCGACCTGCTGGGCGGGTGTCGCAGCGGCCGGGGCTGATCCCCGGGCGGCCGGGATGGCGACGCCGAGGGCGGCGGCGGTGGCGGCCGCGCTCAGCGCGGCGAGGGCGCGACGGCGCCGCGGCAGGGTGGGCAGGTGCACGGGCATCGCCCAGTACAGACCGCCGCGTGCGGCGCGATCTTGCGGCTCAGTCGGTCCAGGTGGAGGCGCCGAACGCGGCCGGCGTGAGCAGCTGCGGCACGCCGCCCGTCTGGCGCACCACGCGACCGCCCTTGACCACCAGACGGACGCGCTCGACGTCTCCCATCAGCGCGATGTCCTGCAGGGGGTCGCCCTGGACGGCGACGATGTCCGCCTGCCTGCCGGGCTGCAGCGTGCCGATCTCGTCCTCGAGGCCGAGCAGGCGAGCGGGCACGCTGGTGGCGGACAGCAGCGCCTGCATCGGCGACATGCCGCCCTCGACCATGAGGGCCAGCTCGCGACCGTTGCCGCCGTGCTCGCCGACGCCGGAGTCGGTGCCCAGCGCCACCTGCACGCCCGCCTCCACGGCGGCGCGGAAGCGCTCCATGTGCACCCGGCCGACGCGCTCCGCCTTCTCGACCATCTCGTCGGGGATCGCCCCGGGCCGGCGCTTGGCGATGGCGGCGACGTCGCGCGGCGCCACCAGGGTGGGCACGAGGTATGCCCCCTTCTCCTTCATCATCGCGATGCCCTCCTCGTCGAGGAGGCAGCCGTGCTCGATGCTGCGAACGCCGCCGAGCAGCGCGTTCTTGATGCCCTGCGCCGACATGGCGTGGGCCAGCACGTGCTTGTGGTGCACGCCCGCCTCGTACACGGCGGCGGCGATCTCCTCGACGGTGAACTGCGGCGTGTCGGGCAGGTCGCCGGGCGAGAGGACGCCGCCGCTGGTGCAGAGCTTGATGTTGTCGGCGCCGGCGCGCAGGACCTCGCGGACCCGCCGCCGCATCTCGTCGACGCCGTCGACGCGTGAGTGGGGGATGTCGAGGGTGCTGTCGATGTACAGCTCGCAGGCGCAGGGCATCATGGGGTCGGCGTGGCCTCCGGTCTGGCTGAGGATGGCCACGCTGAGCCGCATCCGCGGCCCGGGGAAGAAGCCCTTCTCGACGGCCATCCGCACGCCCACCGGGGTGCCGCCGGCGTCGCGCACGGTGGTGAACCCCGCCTGCAGGGTGGCCCGGCTGTGCGGGATGGCGTGCAGCAGGGTGAAGGAGCGCGGCGACATCAGCATCCGCGTCAGGTTCATACCGGTCTGCATGGCCAGGTGGACGTGCATGTCCATCAGGCCGGGGAGCACGGTGAGGTCGTCCGCCTCGACGGTGACGGCCTCGTCGGGGATGCGCACCTCGCTGCGCGCGCCGGCGGCGCTGATGCGGCCGTCCTCCCACACCACCACCGCGTTCTCCACCGGGTCGCGCCCGGTGCCGTCGATGAGCCGGTCGGCGAGCAGTGCCATGGATGGCATCGCGGCTGGTCCTCCCGTGGGCGTTGTGGTCAGAAGCTGCCGCAACCCCCGGAGCCGCGGGCGGCGTCGAGGTCGGGCAGCGAGTCGAAGCGCGGGAAGCTGCGCAGGTCGGTGGTGGGCAGGAAGTCGCCGGTGGCGTGGTCCTGCACGTAGTCGAGGCGCGGGCCGCGGGCGGTCAGGCCGTCGAGGGCGTCGCACAGTGCGTCGACGTCCTCGTGCGTGGTGCCGATGCCGAAGGAGGCGCGCACCGCGCCGGGGACGTGTGCGTGCTCGCCGCGGCGCAGCTCGTTGCGCACCTCGGTGGCCTGCCTCGGGGTGATGCCGAGCAGGTGCGTGATGTACGGATGGGCGCAGAAGCAGCCGTGGCGGACGCCGATGGCGTGCTCGGCGCTGAGCGCGGCGGCGACCAGGGCGTGGTGCAGCCCGGCCACGGTGAAGGTGCAGACGCCGAGGCGGTCGATGCCGTCGCCCTGCCAGAGGCGGTGCACGGTGACCTGGGGAATCCCGTCCAGCCGGGCGTCGAGGTGGGAGAGGAGGTCGCGCTCGTGCAGCGCCACCGCGTCCATGCCGCAGCGCTCCAGCTCGGTGCAGGCGGCTCCCAGGGCGACGGCGCCGAGCACGTTGGGGGAGCCGGCCTCGTGGCGGTCGGGGAGGTGCGTCCAGAGCACGTCGTCGAGGGTGACGAAGTCGACCGCACCGCCGCCGGCGAGGAGCGGGTCGGCGTCCTCCAGCAGCCGCCGCGGGGCGACGAGGGCGCCGGCGCCGAAGGGGGCGTACATCTTGTGGCCGCTGATGGCGAGGCAGTCGATCCCGTCGCGCTGCATGTCGATGGCGCGGTGCGGGGCGAGCTGGGCGGCGTCGACGACGAACAGCGCGCCGGCCGCGTGGGCGATGGCGGCGACCTCGGCGATCGGGAAGACCTCGCCGGTGACGTTGCTGGCACCCGTCATGGCGACCACCTTGACGTCGTGCCGGCGCATCGCCTCCTGCGTTGCGTCGAGGAGGGCCTCCGGCGACGGCGGTGGCGGGATGTGCACGACCTCCGCGACGCGCCGCCAGGGCAGCAGGTTGGCGTGGTGCTCGACGGCGGTGGTCAGCACCACCTCGCCGGGCGCGATGCGCAGCGCGTGCGCCAGCGTGTTGAGCGCGTCCGTGGTGTTGCGGACGAAGATGACCACATCGTCGTCGCCGGCGTTGACGAAGCGGTGCACGGCGAGGCGGGCCGCCTCGTAGAGCCGCGTCGACGTCTGCGAGGCGAAGCCGGCGCCGCGGTGCACGCTCGAATACCAGGGGAGCGCCGCGGTGACCGCCTCGACCACCGCCTCCATCGCGGGCGCCGACGCGGCCAGGTCGAGGTTGACGTAGCGCTTGGTCCCGCCGGCGGCCAGGGGCACCTGGAGGTCGCGGCCGGCCAGGGCGGGAAGGGGGTGGAGGGCTGCCACGTCCGCAGCGTAGCGCGAAGGCTCGCGCCTCACCGCGGCCCGGCGATCTCCTCGACGCGCCGCCTCCGCCGCCGCAGCGCGAGACCGTGGCGCAGCCAGGCGCCCTCGCGCCAGGCGCCCACCGCGAAGATCGCCGCGGCGAGGAGCATGGCGATGCCCAGCCACCGCGGGCTGAGCACGGTGAGGGTGGTTCCGGCCGAGATCAGCACCACCGCCGCTCCGGCGAAGACGAGCATGGCCAGCCCCAGGCCCGCCAGCCGCACGTGCTCGCGGACGTCCGGCAGGCCGCGCCGCAGCCCCAGTGCGCGCATCCAGTCGGGCGGCTGCGTCGCCCGCCCGCCCGTCCCCGGCGTGCGGTGGCTCGGCGGCACCGGGACGCCGGCGCGTGCGCGCCGCCGGACGAAGATCACCCCGGCGAGCAGCGCCACCCGGGTCAGCATCCTGAGGATCAGCGCGAAGGGCATCGTGATTCGCACCAGATCATCCCGCAGCGCGCGGCAACCGGCGTCGGACGATCAGCGCGGGGCCGGTGCCCACCCCTGAGCGGGCGAACCGTTTCCGGTCCGCCCGCCAGGAAGGGGTGAAGTGCGACAGAGGGGCGTGGGGCTGGCACGCCGCGGCCGATGCTCGGCGGTGGCCCTCTCCCCAGAAAGCCACGATCACCACAACCGCGCCCCCATTCTGCCACCCCGTGCGCTCCTCGCGTCCTCCCCGAGCACGCGCGAAACCGTTCCGGAACCCCCCGGCGCACCGTGCTACAGTCCCCGCGCAACCCAGACCCGGACGCGGAGGAGCCGACCATGGTGCGTGCCTACGTGCTGATCAGCGCCACCCCCGGCAAGGCCATCGAGGTGGCCACCAAGCTGAAGGGCCAGGACGGCATCGTCAGCGTCGACGCCATCACCGGCGAGTACGACGCCATCGCCCAGGTGCAGGCCGCCGACATCGCCGGCATCGGCCAGCTCATCGTCGAGAAGATCCAGCGCCAGGACGGCGTCTTCAAGACCATCACCTGCCTGGCGGTCGAGTAGCGCAGCGGTGACCGCGGCCTCAGGCGGACGCACCGTCGTCGACGGCCGGGTGGGTCTGCGGGGGTTCGCGGGGTTCTACCGCGACGCGCTGGCGCGCTTCAAGGGAAACCGGCACCTGCAGCTCTCCTTCGCCTTCTGGGCGGGGCTCGGATTCCTGTTCACGGAATCCCTGGGCATCGGCGTGGCCCAGATGGACTCGCGGCGCTGGGTGGTGATCGCCGCCGTCCTCTGCGCCGTGTGGTGGCTGATGGTCAGCGCCGTCCTGGCCGGCGGCGCCGCTCTGCTGGTGACGCCAGGCGACGGGCGGACCATCGACTTCTACGGCGTCCCCAACGGCCTCACCGCCCTGCGCGCCTACGCGGTGGTGCCGCTCATGATCACCGCCACCGTCAGCACCCCCGGGCGCACCGGCTTCGTGATCTGGACCAGCATCGCCGGCGCCACCGGCCTGCTCGACGCCGTCGACGGCTTCGTCGCCCGCAGCGTCGGCCCGCTCACCGAGCTGGGCCGCGCCTTCGACCCCGGCATGGACGCGCTCTTCTTCAGCGCCGGCGCCTACGCCGCCTGGCGCCTCGGGATCATGCCGTTCTGGCTGATGGTCTTCATCTACGTCCGCTACCTCGGACCCCTGCTGGCCACGCCGGTCGTCCTCCTCTCCCGCCGCCGCCCCGAGCTGGTGCACACGGTGTGGGGCCGGCGCAACACGCTGTACATCGGCGTCGTGGTGTTCACGCTGATGTGGGTGAAGATCGCCGGCGGCCCCGTCGACGGCGTCGCCCTCGGCATGGGCATCCCGCTGCTCGGCGTCAGCGCGGTGCTGCACTTCTGGGCGCTGGCGGTGCGCACCTACCGGGCCCCGGTCGTGCGCGAGCGTCGCGCCACTAGACTGCGAACGAAGTGAAGGCCGTGGTGAAGCCCGCACCGGGCCCGGGGTTCGTCGTCACCGGCGTGCCCGAGCCGGCGCCGCAGCCGGGCGAGGTGCTGCTCAAGGTCGAAGCCGCGTCGATCTGCGGCACCGACGTGCACCTCTACGAGTGGAATCCCTGGGCGGCCGGCCGGGTGCACCCTCCGCGGGTCATGGGCCACGAGATGTGCGGCGAGGTGGTGGCCCAGGGCGAGGGCGTCGACTCGGTGCGCCTGGGCAGCCGCGTCGCGGTGGAGACGCATCTCGTCTGCGGCCACTGTCCCGAGTGCCGCCGCGGCGACTTCCACGTCTGCGCCAACACGCGCATCCTCGGAGTCGACGTCGACGGCGTCTTCGCCGAGTACGTGCGGGTGCCCGCGCACAACACCTGGCCGATCGCGGCGGGCCTGCCGCCCGAGCTGGGCGCGCTGATGGAGCCCTTCGGCAACGCGGCCCACGCCTGTTCGTACGGTCGCTTGCGGTCGCAGGTGGTGGCGGTCTTCGGCTGCGGGCCGATCGGCTGCATGTGCGTCGGCATCGCGCGCGCCGAGGGGGCGACGCGGATCGTCGCCGTCGACCGCAACCCGTACCGGCTCGACCTGGCCAGGGCGATGGGCGCCGACGCCGCCGTCGACGCCGCACTCGGCGACGAGGCCGTCCTCGACGCCGCCGGCGGCCCGCTCGACTGTGCGCTGGAGATGAGCGGCGCCCCGGCCGCCGTGGCAGCGGCCACGCGACTGGTGCGCCCCGGCGGCTGGGTCTCCCTGCTCGGCATCGGCGACGCGCCGGCGACGCTCGACCTCTCCCGCGACGTGGTCATGAAAGGGCTGACGCTGTACGGTGTCACCGGACGCCGCATGTTCTCCACCTGGGAGCAGACCAGCGCCTACCTCACCGGCAACCGCATCGACGTCAGCCCCCTGCTCACCCACCGATTTCCCCTCGACGGGGTCGACGACGCCATCGCGCTGATGCGGTCAGGCCGGTGCGGCAAGGTGGTGCTGCAGCCGCACGGAGCCGCCGAGACACGATGATCGAGAACCAGGCACCGCCGCTCTCCGCCGCCGTCAACGCCCTCGACGAGTCGCTGGAGGAGGACCTCGAGCAGCTCCGCCGCGACGGCCTCTTCCGTCCCCTCAAGGTCCTGGAGTCGGCGCAGGCGGCCGAGGTGGTCATCGGCGGGCGCCGGCTGATCAACCTGAGCAGCAACAACTATCTCGGCCTCACCACCCATCCGCACCTCATCGAGGCGGCCATCCAGGCGGTGCGCGAATGGGGCGCGGGCAGCGGCGCGGTGCGCACCATCGCGGGCACGCAGACGCTGCACGAGGAGCTGGAGCGGCGCCTCGCCGTCTTCAAGAAGACGCCGGCCGCGCTCACCTTCCAGAGCGGCTATGCGGTCAACCTCGGCGTCCTCAGCGCGATGCTCGAAGAGGGCGACGTGGTGATCAGCGACAAGCTGAACCACGCCAGCATCATCGACGGCATCCGGCTCACCAAGGCCGACCGCATCCTCTACGAGCACGTCGACGTCGACGATGCCGAGCGCGCCCTGAAGCAGGCGCGCGACAAGGGATACCGCCGCATCCTGCTGGTGACCGACGGCGTCTTCTCGATGGACGGTGACATCGCGCCGCTGCCCGGCCTGGTCGAGCGCGCCGAGCACTACGGCGCCGCGGTGATGGTCGACGACGCGCACGCCAGCGGAGTCCTGGGCAGCAACGGCCGCGGCACCACCGACCACTTCGGCCTGCACGGCCGCGTCGCGCTCAACATCGGGACGCTGAGCAAGGCGGTGGGAGTCCTCGGCGGCTACATCGCCTCCACCCAGGCGGTGCGCGACTACCTGATCCACAAGGGCCGCCCCTTTCTCTTCTCCTCGTCGCATCCGCCGGCCGTGGTCGCCGCCTGCATCGCGGCCGTCGACGTGCTGGAGAGCGAGCCGCTGCTGATCGAGAGGCTGTGGGAGAACACCCGCTACTTCAAGGACAACCTCCGCGAGCTGGGCTTCGACCTCGGTCGCAGCGAGACGCCGATCACCCCGGTGATGTGCGGCGAGGCCCCCACCGCGATGCGGCTCAGCGACATGCTGATGGAGCGCGGCGTCTTCGCCCAGGGCATCGGCTTTCCCACCGTGCCGCGCGGGCAGGCGCGGGTGCGCACCATCGTCACCGCGACGCACACCCGCGAGGAGCTCGACAGGGCGCTGGAGGCCTTCGCCGACGCCGGACGGCAGCTCGGGCTGCGCGCGTGACCGAACCGTTGCCGCGGCGGCGTAACGCCGTCTGCCGCCTGGGATTCTGGCTGCTGACCACCCCGTCCGGCCGCCTGACGGAGCCGCGCTGAGCCAATGCCCCATCGCAGCGAGGCCGAGCTGGCCGCCGAACGGGAGCTGATCCTGGCCGCGCAGCGCGACCGGGCGGCGTTCGCGCCGCTCTACGCCCGCTACGTCGACCAGATCTTCGCCTACGCCTACAGCCTGACCCACAACCGGGAGCTCGCCGAGGACGTGACCGC
>Ga0070739_10000871_pt1 | contig 50722 bp, 64 predicted proteins | sample Coa_R1_7_FD_66445 | JGI IMG/M metagenome (GOLD analysis project Ga0070739, IMG submission 66445) | Surface soil microbial communities from Centralia Pennsylvania, which are recovering from an underground coalmine fire - Coalmine... | ecosystem: Environmental > Terrestrial > Soil > Unclassified ...
TGGCCCCTCCCAGTGCTCATCATCATCAGGGTCGTGAAGATAGGCCGCAATCTGCTCCGGTGTAGGCTTGGCCCCGGCAGGGATGCCCGAAAAGGCCGGGTCGTAATCCCCAAGTATCCAGCCCACTTCCGGGCGTTCTCCCACAAAGTAAACCGATGCCATATTATGCCGTGGCAGCCAGTATGCGGGGTCTTCAACCGCCTGCGCGTTCCCCTGTTCAGCAAGCTTCTGTTGCTCGGCCTCGTACACATCCTTGAGCACCGCAATGGTCTCCGTGGTAGATCGCGCCCGCTTCCCTTTCCCTTCGGTAATCGTCACTTCCCCCTTATACGCTCCCTGGAACGCATCCAGAGCCATTAAAGGTCCTGCCTGGAAGGTCCTGGGCGTGGGCGAGTTGGCCTGCGAGAGTTGATGCAGGGCTGCGAGGGGTCCGGCTGTTGCCTGATAGAGAGCAGTGAGTGGGTCCTGGCCGGGGGGAACATGGACCTGGATGCTGCCGCGCTGTTGGGTAATAACTGGCTGGCTGACTGCGGGCTGATTGCTGATCGGTTGGGGCATGGGTGCTGTCGGGAGAGCCGGTTCCTCGCTTTGTGTTTCTCCCTCTTCTCGCGGTGGAGGATATTGGTCACGCTCGGCCTGCCAGCGCAAAAGCAGACCATAGGCTTCAAGAAGCTGCGGCGGGTACTGTGCAAGCTGCTCCCGGATCTCGGCGGGTAAGGCCGCCTCAACTCGCATCTGTGCCAGATTAAGCACCTGTTCTCGCGTCTCGTGATCGACTGGTGAAAGCTTCCCGCCCCGTAGATCATCCATCGACTGACGGATACTTTCGGGGGAGGGGATACGTGGTGTATTCATGATCTCATTTCCTTCATCTATACCAGAACTATACCACTCTTATACCATTCTATTCTTTCCCCCCACTGTGTTCGCGGAAGAGACAAACACGAGAGAAGGGGGTCTCCCGTGTTTGTGCTGTTTCATGGCTCCCTACTCGTACCGAATAAAGTCGATAGCGCTTTGGGCAGTCCTATCATCGTAGGGGGCCTCTCGGTCCTCTTCCTCGCTCTTTGCCTGCGCCTGTAGCCCCTGGCAAAGACGTATGAAGGGCGTCCACTGCTGCTCGTAACTGATGCTTTCTCCCTGCTCATCCCACAGTGAGCGATACCAGCGCCCGGCTCGGCCCTCTGGCTCTCGAACATAGTGGTATCCTGACGCATCCTTGCCCGATAATCTGTCAAGCAAGGAATAAATTTCGCTCTCAGAAGCTTCCGCAAACGAGGTGTCGTCTCCCCCTTCCCCATTTTCAAAGCGCTGTTTGATCTCAAGGGCTACCTCGCGCCACGTTTGCTCAAGACGCTGCTGAAGCTGCTGTAAACGCTCTCTCTGCGAGAGGATATATTCAGCGTGCGCAATGGCCGCCTTCGCCTCGAACCTCGTCCCCCATCCGTTCGGGTAGCCAAAAAAGATCACACCCGCCTCGTTGATGATCGTCGAGTGCTCATGGGCAGTAAAGGTTGTTTCCTGGGCCTGCTCAGTCATAGGTAGTTACTCCTTCCCACGTGCGGAAGCAATCGTTTCCGCAACCTGCTCAACTGCTAACGTGCCGTCTATTTGTAGATGAACGATGGTCAAGCCTGGCACCCTCTCCTGCAAGTGCTTGGCTGCCTGAGTGCTGTGGCAACACTCCCAGGCTGCACAGGCACACAGGTACACGGCTCCCCGGCCTGCTGCCTCTTCCAGAAGAAGCTGCTGGCTTCGGTGCATCCCGGCTTCCAGGTCCTTAAACTCGATAGGTGCGCCTGGCGTATTGTGGTTGACGTTCCCTAACTCTGGTATCCGGTAATACATGCCTGGGAACCTGGCCGCGAGTCTTGCGCGGTTGTACGCTGCATTCCAGCGCGATCCGGCCCGCTCCCGGATGTCGGCCACAGGAAACCCACGGCTTACCAGAAAGCGAAGCGTGGCCTCCGCGTAGAACTGACGATACCCAACGGTATAGAGCACCGGAGAGGGAAGCGACAGGCTCTCAAGAAGCTGCGGGATAGGCATGGTGAAAAAGGCAAAGTGCGCGGCGGAAAGAGGGGCAAGCTGGCCCGGCTCCCCGGTGTATGCCACGGCTTGATAGTCGTCCTGCCGAAAGATGCCGTGGGGAACCTCTTCACTCTCCCCCAACCAGTAACGGGCACGATAATCAATGGTCCTCCACCCCTCGCCGGTCTCAAGCTCAATCCAGACATGCACCTGACTCGCGCCGCTGGCCCGGTGGGTGAGTGCTCCCATGTACACCGTATGCGCAATAGCCTGCTCGTGCAAGAGGGTCGTGAAGACCTTCGAGAGTCCGTCACACTCCAACGCGCAATACTGGTAAGCGTCAAGCAGGCTCTCAAGCTCTTTCACAGTCGGTCCCATGTCCCTCTTCCCTCTCTAACTTTGCGGAAGCGATTGTTTCCGCAACTGGCAACCCTAACCCGCGCAATATATCGTCACTCACGTCGGTCTGCTCATAGGCTCCGGTAATCTGGTCCCCGGATACCTCATAGCAGATAAAGCGGTGCGGCTTCTCATACCACTCAAGCTCTGCCTCCCGCGCATCGTAGATCGTCACCTGTACCATTGAAAGCCCATAGGCATCAGGGGGTTCTCCATCGTCCTGCGCGGTCTTGTGGCGACGGGCCTGCTCCTCTTTGATGAGAGTCAGTAGGCCCACAAGCCCGGTAAAGGGGTGCTCGTCTTCTGTATCGTCGATATTGACGGTCGTGGTATAGCGCGGCTCAACCGTCAAACGAAATGGCTCCTGTAGGCCCGTATAAGCCACAAGAAGGCCCTTATAGATCGTGGGGTAGTAGTGCTCAACAAGGCGCGTCAAGGCCGCTAAATCGTCGGCTAGAACCGTTTGTAGGGTGGGTAGCTGCGCCTGCATCTGCTTGACGTGATACCGCGCCCGCTCCTGCAATTCCAGGTCAAAACGTTCTATCACTCCGTAATCCTGAATGTCTTGTTCAGCTAAGTGATGGGACTTGAGGCGGATACTCATGCGCCCGCTCTCTTCCCGCGTATCATAGACTGGCATGGAAGTCACTCCTCACAAGGGAAAGATAAACACGAGGAGAGAGGGCTGCTGCCACTGCTCTCCTGTGCCACGGGCTAATATCCGCAACGTTCAAGGGTGGTAATGCTCTCTGTCAGGTGTGAGAGAGCGTCTTCGATGCTCGCCCGCTTGCCCGTAATCATCTCTTCAGTAAGCTCGTGAATGCTGCCGGTGGCCTCGCCGAAGCGATGGGACTGAACGAACGAGAGGAGCTGGTCAAGCTGCTGTAGCTGCTCCTGGTACGTCTCCACGCTTTGCTGAAAAAGCTGTTTCATCGCCCGGTAGCCGCCTGGGGTGGGTTCAATGCTGACTGTCCGGGGTTTCTCGTCGCGCACATGGGCGATGCCATAGGGAACGGTCGCCTCGCCCTGGCACGTCCAGCGCCGAGCATCCCGTTCCGTCCATCCGGCGGTTCGCAAGAGTGCCCGCTTTGCCTCATCTGGTTCTGGCGCTTCCGGGTGGAATGTCAGGCAGGTCAGTTGTGAGAATGGGTCAAACGTGAGAAGAGGAAGCTGCATCGCCTGATCGCGCAACTCTTCATCCAGAAGCGTTTCGGGCGCTTGCCAGTCGCACAGGTCGAAGAGCCTGCGTGCAACCGTCTCCTCTCCGTTGGCTAACCGCATAAAGTCGGCGCGGGTGTAGTGGTCTCCGGCCTCTGTCGTATAGCAGATACCGACTCCGTTGGCGTAATTGCGCTGGTTTTTCTCGCCTGGCTCTGGTGGGGCGTAGTGATAGTAGTCGAGGTACACGCCATCGCCCTTGAGGTCCCGGTAGGTCTCCGGGTCGAACACATCAGCGATGTCGCGGCCATTTTCAACGGCCTGGGTAAACTCCTGTTGTAGACGCTGTGGCAACAAACACAGCATCAATGTTTCTCCCATCCAGTTGACCGGGGCAAGGTAGACACCTCGCTCAAAGCTGAACTCTAGGGCCTGCTTGACGGTGATCCCCTCCCTGTTGCTGGCCCGTGTGATAGTAAGCATCCGGTTTTTCTCCTTTCGGCCTGTGGCCGTAGGTCTCGCAAAACAATAACTATACAATCATTTTACCAGAATTATACCAGATTGTCAAGGGGAAAAAGAGAAGTTTCACGCACAAGAGGAAATTTGTCGGCAAAAAAAGAATGCGGAAACAATCGTTTCCGCATGTGTCGAGTAGAAAGGGCTAGCTGTGAGGTACTTTTCGTCGGTCTCCGTAGACCTCATCGAGAAGAGCATGAAGCATACGGGGAAGAATTTCTTGCATATAGGGCGTTTGGGCCGAAAGATCAAGCCCTACCTGATTAAGTATGAACTCAGTAACAGTATGAGCTTTCCTCGCTACTAATTCATCCTCAGATGAACTCAGAGTAACAAGGATCTGGCTCTTTCTGAACTCATTTACCGGCATTTGCAGGAGAAGATGACGCACTCCCAAGTAATACTGCCTTCCATCAGGCATGATCGCCCATAACTCCCTCTCGCCCGGTAGTTCCTCGACTGATGGAGTCTGTAAAATGCCCGCGCCTTTTTCAGTTAAAACTTCTAAAAGTTCCTCTATTGTCATTATGCCACCTCGTTCGTTCTTCTCTTTTAGCTGCCCATTGTAAAGGTAATTCCCTGCTGTGTGGCGATGGCCCGCTGTAGCCCGGCAAGAAACTGCCGCGTGGTCTCCTGCCAACCGGCAAGATGGGGGGTGAGGTCCCTGAGCGCCGGGAGAAGCTGACTGCACTGCTCGTAGGTCAGGGTGCCGCCGTCCAACTCAATGCCTAGCAAGGGCACAAGCGGGGAACGTTCCTGCTGGCCGGTCAAAGGCGGGGGAAGGTGAACGGTAATCCCCTCCGTGGAATGCTCAAACTGTGGGAGTGCGATGCCCACAAGAGCACCGATACAGGTGCGCCAGGCGTGAAACTTCCTGATCGGTCCCCTGTAACACTCCTGGGAGACAACCAGGGGGAAGACTGAGAGGTAGTGGTCCTGCTCGGTCTGCTGGCATGGCCGGGCATCGGGGTGAATGAGGGAAAAAGCGGCGCTCTCCGGCTCCTCAGCCTCCGGCCTGTCGGTTGGCGCTTCCCCGGCCTTGAGGCGCTCTCGCAACTCAAGAAGAACGATATAGGTCTCGATCAGGTCCCGGTCTGATCGGACCGCCTCTCGAAGTGCCTCTGGCAGACACCGCTCGATCCTGCCCTCGATGATCGAAAGATACTCGTCCCTGGTCTCCTGGGAAGAGCGTTGCAGGTCGGCAAACACCGCCCGCAACGTCTGAGCAGAAGGAATACGGCTATCCTTCATCGCCTGTGCCCCTCTCCTGGATGATCGTGAGCATCTGCTGTAGCTGCTCTGACGGGGCCGCGAACAGTTCGTCGATGTATGCGCTAATATTGTGGGCCTGGGCGTCCTCCCCATTTTGCTGCATGGCGGCCCATGAGCGTAGCAACTGCGCAAGATCGTGGTCGTGCAGAGCGCGAACATAATCGACCTGTGACGCTACCGCTTTATCAATCGCGTAGGTCGGGCGCTGGTCTGAGTCGATAGACGCGGCGGGCTTCTTCCACAGATACCAGTAGGTTGTACCGAACTGATAGCGGGGCTGCGGATACTGGCTCAAGAGCAGGTTGACCTGCGCTATCTCCTCGTCTGTCCAGCGTCCAGGGCCTTCGGCCTGCCCCTCAAGCATCCATGCCACAGTGCCCCCCTGCTGCCGTGGCGTGGGATAACATCGAATAAGCTCCAGGTGATAATACAGGTGGTGCCGGGTGCGCTCTATCTCTAACATAGTCGTTTCCTCTCTGTAGTTGTGGAAACAATCGCTTCCGCGAATTGGGCAAGAGAAGCTATCTCTTGCCCGCTCGTTCAGGACTGCGCCGTTGTCGGGGTGGGTTCCTGGCTCTCTTCGGTGCCCGTGTCGCTCATGACCTGGGCGGCGGTCACTACGACCGTTTTGGCTGTGGACTCTAACGCTGCAAGCTTGGCAAGCAGTCCAGCCTCTTCTAAGCCAAGTCGCTCCTTAAAAATGGCAACCTTCGCTTTCATCTGTCCATATGCCTTCATGCGCTCATTGATCGTATCCTCCCGGACCTTCGTGTACTTAATGTTCCCGTCCTTATCCCTTCTGATCTCCCCGGTCTTGCGGTCCCTGACTGGTGTTCTGACTTCCTCAAGAAACCGTTCCAGGTCCTTCTGCATCGCCTCGATTTCCGCTTCCATCGCCCGGAAAGCAAGTGTTGCCATATTCTTCTTTGTCGAGGGCTTATCAATGACCGGGATTGCCGTCAAGTGCGCGGCCCGTTCCTGGCCTGGCGCGGTGGGTATCTGAAACTCAATGATATCCTTGAGCAGTTGCAACCGGGCGCGTTGCTCGTAAGGCACGAAATACGTACCTCCGCCGTCCTTGAGACTCGTACTCTGAAATGTTGCAATAATGCGGGGAAGGAACCGGCCTATATCCTCCGTCACGTAGACATCCCGATAGCGCTCCCAATAGGGAAGGAAGCTTTGCTGAAGGTCTGGTTCGTAGGTCATGTCCTGGCCGATCCCCCGGTATTTGTTGACGATAATATTATCGGCGGTCTGGTTATAGAAGATGCGGATATTCGTGAGGTAACTCAACCCCCACTGTTCCAGGTCCTTTTTCTCTGTCACGATGGCATAGCAGAGAATGTCGGCGGTGCTCCCGCTCGTGATCGCTCGGAGCATTCCCTTCTCGTCCTTATCCTCAATGCCAAGTGTCTCTTTATTACTCGTCGCCAGGTCCCTCATCCATCTGAGGATGGCCCGCTTGAGCTTGGTGTGAACGCGCACTTCCGGTAGCAGGTCCTTCGCTTCCTTCGTCTTCCCCTCCGTGTCCGTCCAGTTGAGCGGGGCAAGCAGGTCAAACATCGTGGCGCTATCCACCTCAAGCCCTTTGAGGCTAAACACTACAGTATATCCCAAAAGCTTGAAACCTATGCTCGCCTCGTCTTCAATCAGTTCGCGCTGCGGCTGCTGGTCTGTCATACGTCGATCTCCTTTCAGGGGTCTCGCAAATTCATTTCATACCAGAAGTATACCAGAAAAATACAATCTTGTCAACCCCTTTTCCTCTCAATTTGCGGAAACGATTGTTTCCCCACAATTATACTGAGCGACGGACACAAAAAGGGGGAAGAGACTGCTCGATCTCTCCCCCTGGCTGATCGCGCTGGCGCTAAATCTGGAACATCATTTGTAGTGCCTGGCTCTCGGCTGCCATATCGTCAATCGCCACGATACCATCACTGATACGGGCTAGTTCGGCCTCCCCCACTTTATCGTTGTTGAGACGCACCGACCAACAACGCATCCCCTTCTGCTTTCTCCTGCGGTTCCACTCGGCCTCTTCCTCTGGTGAGATGTACACCTCACCATCAGAAACACAGATCACATCTGCTCTGGTAAAGCGGCTGTCGTCCACCTGCTTCAACGCTTCGTCCATCCAGGGCTTGAACTCAGTGCCTCCACCGATATAGAACTCGGTGGTCGCAATCAGGTCCGTGGGGGACGCCTCCCCCCTGGGGAACACGAACGCTTTGACCGCCTTCTTATCCTTGTCCCCCCTCCGGTACGAGTAGGAGTCTGAGAAGTGCAGAATACAGAAGTCCCTCTTCTGCTTCCTGGCAATTGCCAACAACGCTAACGCTACCGCCTTACTCCACGCCTCTTTCGTCGCCTTTTCTCCAAGTTGCATACCCATGCTGCCCGATGAGTCGAGGACGGCGATGATCGGTCCCCGGCCTTCTTTCCGATACCCGACCATCTTGCGCTGCCGTAACTGCCGGTCGGCGTAGCGGGCATAAAAGACCGGCTCAAGCTGCGGGGCCGTGAGGTATGCCAGTTCTGAGGGAAGCACCTTTGCAAGCTTGTCCCCTACCTCTACCCCTACCAGGTGTGTCGGGGGATGCTTGATCTTGCTCTTTTGCACTTCCATCGCTATCCTGACCACTCGGCCTGCCAATTCCGCGACCTGCTGTAGAATAGGCGTCTCTCCGACCTTCTTAGCAAGGTCAATCTTATCTTTGAGCGTCATGGCAAGCGGCGCGGTCCCGGTCCCTGGGCCGGTGTCGCCGTAGCCATTGGAGTAGCTTTTGATCGCCGCTTCCATCTGATCGACCTCATCTTCTGCCGATGAACACGCATCGCGGGCCGCCTGTCTGGTTGCGTCCTCTATCTGCTCGGTCTCCCCCTCAAGACGCTGCTGCAACTGCTCAACCCGCTCTTCCTTCTCCTCGGCAAGCGAGCGTGCTTCCTGGGCAAGCTTCTGGAACTCAGCGGAACGGTCGGGCTTCGCCTCTGCTGCTTCTTCGTAGGTCTCCGCATTCTGGTAAAGCTGGTTGGCCGCCTTCTCCGCCTCCGCAAGTTCGCGTAAGCGTTTGCGGGTTGCCTGATCGACGGCTGAGAGGACGCCTCGCGCAATGGTCGTCGTCGCTACTGCCGCGTAAAACAGGTCTCCGACTGTGCCCGCGCTGCGTACTGAGTCCCATTGCGTCGTAGACTTCATCTGTTCGATGATCGCCCGATTAATGGTGGCTGATGGGGGCAAGTCCGTTGGCTCTTCCAGGTGGACCGTAGGCTTATAAAGCGAGTAAAAAATGTCTTCGATGAGCTTACCTGCGGTGGGCAAGCTGCGCATAGCCGCCTCAAGAATGTTCTTGAGCTTTGGGAAGACCGCTAAAGACTCACGAAAAGCGTGCTGGTCGTAATCATCGTGCCTGACTACACTGGTATGCAGGGCCTTCGTTAAATCTGCCATAGGATGCCTCTCCTTCTACAGAAGTTGCGGAAACGATTGCTCCCGCAACTTCCCCATGTACTAGACTTCGTTGAGCACCTTCGCATGAATATCGTTGACAACCTTCACGGCCTGGTCAATGCGGGTGGTCGGCTTCCCTTCGCTCTTCATCTGCTGTACCAGGGCTTCAAGCTCCTTCTTGCTGGTGTTTGCCTTACTGAGTGCCTGCATCGCAATCACAGCGCGTTCCCCTTCCTGGCCCGGCTGCGAGTGCGCTGCAAGGTCCTGCTGCGTCTGCGCCCACATCTTGATTGCGGCGTCCTTGATCTCGTTCGCTTTTGCCACAATGGGATTTGCAAGCTTGGCCGTCGCCTTCTTCACATCCTCGCGCTTCTCCGGCACGTCCCACAGCACATGATTAAGCACTGCAAAGTCGTCTTCCTCCACCTGCATCCGGCCTTCTAAGAGGGCGTTCGCCTGAAGCATATCAATGGACTGCACCCACCGTCGATCAGAAACCGTTATGCCGTGGTTCTTGCTGAGGTCGGTACGCAAACGGAGCAGGATATCAATGATCGAATTGGGAACGGCAACTGCCGGTACTTGCGCCTGCAATGCAAGCAAGTCCTGAATGCTCATACGCACTGTACGCGGCTGCCGCTTATTCGTCCCCCTGGTTGCCCGCCGTATAAAGAGGTTGCGCATATTGGTCTGGTCTTTGATATACTCAACTACGCAACGCAAGTGAAACCTGTCCCATAGTGCCTCTAGCCCTTCTCCCTGGGGCATTTCATTCGAGGTCCCGAAAAAGGCGTGAGCGGCTACAGATATCTTCTTCGTGCCGTTCGTGTAAGTCCGTTCATTCATCACTTCCAACAAGGTATTCAGAAGCGTGGTCGCTTTAAATACCTCATCTAAAAGTACCAACTGGCCTTCGGGGAGACGGCCTGCCACATTGCGTTCATAGCCTCCCTGCATCATAACCGGCACGTTGGGCGGCCCAAACAGGTCATTATCACTCACAAACTCATTCAACTGGTACGCAAAGTGGGAGAGACCATCGCCAGTATTGGCGTCGTAGAAAGACTCTGCAAGCGCAACCATAAGGTCAGTTTTCGCGCTGCCTGGTGCTCCGATCAAAACGGCGTTAAAACGACCAAGAAGGGCTAGCATCATCACCCGAACAGCTTCCTCGCGCTCATAGTAATCCTGCTTGAGTGAAGCTTCAATCTGCTGCAACGTCACGGATGGGGTAACTGTCGTCATGGAACTAAAACTCCTTCATTTCACTGAAAGTCTCGCAAACAACTGTATCCGATAGTTCTATAATACCAGACTTATACCAGATTGTCAAGGGTTTTTCTGGTGAATTTCTTGTATACAGAAAATTCCCAAAAAAATGCGGAAACAATCGGTTCCGCAAGTTCTTGGCGCAAGGTTATTGAGCCTGGGCCGCTTTCTCCCGCTCCCGCTCTGCCGCCTTGCGTCTGCGCTCCTCCGTCCGTTTCTCCGCCCGCACCTTCGCCCTCTCTCGCGCTTCCTGGGAAAGCTCCTCTTCAGCAAGCCGCTTGACGGTGCGCTCAAGGTACGCTGACGTAGAAAGCTTCGACAGCTTCAACTTCTTCGCCTCGTTCTCGGCAAGCTCCTGGATCAGAAAAGCAATCTCGTGGGGTAGAGTATAAGCCCACGAGTCCTCTTCAACGTTTTTCGGTTTCACTGCCATATACAAACACTCCCTCTCTGAGAATGCAAAGTCACAACATAGTACCAGTAAATATACCAGAAAAATACAATCCTGTCAAGAGACGCTCCCTCGCTACAGGTGCATACCGAAAAAGAAGTATTTGTGGAAACAATTGTTTCCACAAAGAAAACGGGATCGCTGCCGGAAACATTGCCTGCTTTACAGGGGGGGCAATCACTAGGTATAATGCTCTCGTCTCACGGTCCTATCCAAGAGACACGGGCGGGTGAGCGGGCTAGGCTCCCCGTCCACCCCATTAGATAAACACGAGGAGAGAGGCAGGCGGGGTGCCCTTCGATGGCGCTATGGCTGGCCGAATATCCGGCGGTGAAGCTGCTGGACAAACGCCTCGTACTCCGGGTGGGCCTGATCCCCTGACGCACAGATGTACTGCTCCCCGTTCCACTTCCAGGCGATTTTTCCGCACACGTAGCAGGCCCGTTGCGGGGGCGGGTATGGTCCTGCGCTCTGGATCGGCGGCGCTACGGGGGGCCGCTCGGCTCCGGTCGTGTTTTCCTGGATTGGTTTCTCTTGTGGCGGGTTCTGCTCCTGGGTGGGCTTGCCCTTCCGCCTCTCCTGCTGTGGCCGTCGAGAGGCGGGGGCGTCTGTGAATAAGGATACCTGCTCGTAGTCTCGCCGTTTCATGGGGTCCTATCCCTTCCCATAAAAACAAGCCACAAGAGAGGGGACTAGCCTCTCTCGCGGCTTCCTGCTTTTACTTTGCTCGATCCTCAAGGAAGAAAAGCTGCTGCTGCTCCTGCCTGGCCTTCTCCGCCTCCCACAAGGAAAGCTGTATAAAGCTCTCGTTGTAGTTTTTCAGCCGGGTTGCAACCTCTTTGCCTGCCTGGGTCAAACAATACTCGGTAAAATCGCCGCTCTGCTGCTGTGGCGCTATCCACCCGGCCTCTTTCAGCTTCGCAAAGGTCTTTTTATTGACGCGATACTGTCCGGTCGGGCTGACCACGAGAGCAGTTGTGGCAAGCGTTATCAGACGGGCCTGGCCCGCAAGGAGTGAAAAAAGCGGTCGTGTCGAAATCATGGTCCTATCCTCTCCGTCTTCCCGGCCACAAGAGAGGGGGCTAGCCTCTCCCGTGGCTCTAGGCTCGCGCTATCTGCGGCACTGCTGCCGTCGCTCATTTCTGAGATAGCGTAACGCCTCTAACCGCTCGTCAATACGCTGCTTGAGCGCTTTTTCTACCGCCTTAAACCTAAAACACTCGATCTCGATCCACTTCACCAGGTCTGCTCTCAACCTGCGCTCCTCGCTCAGTTGCGTATCGACTTCCCGCAAGGCTGCGAGAGTGGCTGCGAGTCGTGCCTGCAATGGGCGTATCACACGGACATAGAGCACAAGTGCAACGCATAGAGCGGGGGCACATATGAGAAACAGGAGAAGAGAGATACACAGCATGGTCCTATCCTTTCACAAACTGACTGACAACGTGAGTGGGGCTAGCACTCATCTCGTCGTCTTCATACAAGAATTATACCAGAAATACCCAAGAAAGTCAAGCCTTTTTGTGCCAATTTGCGGAAACGATTGTATCCGCAAAATATTGGGGACTGTGAAAAGTCATACAAAAGGGGTTGACAAGATTGTATTTTTCTGGTATAATTCTTGTATGAAAGAGAGAAAGAGAGGACAACAGAAACCCATGAAACTACTCAAGGAACAGCTACAGGAGCTAGAACAGCAGTATCCCAACGGGCTAAACGGAGATGTCCACTACCTCGCGGGGCTAATCAACTATTCCGACACCTTCCGCAAGCAGGAGATAGCCTGCGCTATCCGCTGGTGGACGGCAAATTTAAGGCATGGGTGTCGCAATCAGCAGGAAGTACAAACGATCCTGGGTGAGTTGAAAACAATGGTTGAGTATAAAGAGTAGAAAATGTGTGGTAAGTGGGGGCTGTTTCGGTTCTCTCTCGAACAAAGATACAAAACCAACCCGGCCAGCCGGAGCGAATGAAGCGTGGGGGTCCCTGGGGGACAAGGGGAAGCGGAATGGAGCGGAGGCTGTGTCGGGTTGGTTTTGTATCTTTGTTTCTATTTATCTGAGAAATTGAACGGGGTCCTGGCACCTCCCTGCATTGAGCTTGTATCTATCTAAAAGCTATCTAAAAGCTATCTACAATCGATCTTGAGTGCCATGTAGATCGATAAATACGGGGCTGGCTACTCAGAGACAGAAGACCTTCACCGGAAATGGTCAAAAAAACATCAAGCAAGCTTTATCAATTCGCCTTTTCGCTCGTCTTGTATTATGGGGGGGAAATATCCGTTTAACCCCTTCTATATATTCACCTTTGTAGATTTATCGTGTTGAAAGGAATGCATATGTCTACACCTGAAAGCGAGATGGGCCGCGCTGCCGGGAACGTCGTGGGCAGCGCCATCGGAGGAGTAGCCAATCGGATCGGCAACGCCATCGGGGATCTCAACAGACCATTCGGGGTCACGCTCCTGGCTTCCTGGGTCGGGTTCGTTGGCGTTTTCTATGGCACTTTGCTCTTTGTCTCCCTCTGCGGCCTGAACTTCGTTGCTCAGATCGTCAACAGCATTGCGTCTCCTCAGACGCCAGCACCAACGACAACTACACCTCCGGGCTATGGCTATCCTGCAACAACCCCTTCATCTTACGGCGATGCAGTTCTAGCAAACCTCAACGGTGCTGTGGGCGGCATCCTCTTCATACTCATCTTACTCACCGGCCTGGCCGCTGCACACATCGCCTTTGCGCGGGGCCTGCTGAAGCTGCAACAGTGGGCGTACTGGGCGACGGTCGCCCTTGAGGGCCTCAACGTCTTTGCCGCAATCATCGTCGTTGCCAGCAACCACAACGGGCTGGAATTTATTACCAGCATCTTCCTGCCCGCGCTGACACTGGCCTATATGCTCTCGTTCCCTAGCGTGCGACGGGCCTTCCAGGTCCCCTTCTAATGCCTCAGCCCGACATACCAAAGAGCCTATTACTTCGCGGTAATAGGCTCTTCTATTATTGTTGTGTTTATTTAGATCGCTTGTAGATTGTTTAGATCGCTTGTAGTTAGATAATGCGCGGCGCTCCCGGTGTCCGTTGCTCAAGGAGACGCTGGATGCGGTGAATTCTCTCGGCAACGTAGGGCATTGGCTTGAGCAGGCGTCCCCCTCGCGTCGAGTTATCGACACGGAGATAAATTTCTTCCAACGCCCGCGCCAACGTATACCCTTGCCCACGCTCAACCGCAAACCTATCGGACGCGAACACACGAGCACGCCAGTACCACATCCAGAACGGGAAGAGAAGCACATGCCCAACCGCAAAAGGCCAACCAAACACAACCCCGGCAATACAGGCAGTAGGCGGGAGCATATCATAGAGCCTGTGGGCCAAGCGATCCTCACTATTCGTATGTCCAAGCTGCGCGGCAAGCAAGGCAGTGAAGTAGCGATGAGACAGTAACTCGCGGTCAATGACCAGCACATACCCTATCCAGCGCATATCAAGCCCCGGCCCGTCAACCACCAACCACTTACCGGGCCTGCTGACTGGCTCAAGCACATTCTTGGCAATCGTCGCATACGCCGCCTCAAACTTCTTCACCTCGTCACCTATTGGTCTCCTGGCCCCCATCTGCCAGCGTTTGAAAAATGGCCGCAACAGCCCATTCCAGACCGCATTCACCACATGAAGAAACACATAAACTGCAAAGAGGATCAGAATTACGCCCTCTGGCGTCCAGTGCAAGCTCACCGTCTGATAGGTTCGCGTTCCCGGATTATAGCGCGTCACCTGCCCCAACTCTGCAATGAACTGAGCCGTAGGCTTCGCGCCGGGATAGCTAAAAGCGAACCAGGCGGTTCCCCACCACCAATTCATCAGTTTCCAACCTACAAAGAACTCGATAATCCACGAGGCAAAGATTAACACGAGGAAGAGGTATATCGTCTTTCTGTTATCCATCGCCGTCAGTTCCTCTCAGCCTTGAGCTAATTGAAAAAGTCAATCACATCGTCGTCATCGGGCGGCTGCGCGTTCGCCGTTGCAGGGGGCGTTGTGGCCTGCGGCGTTACCGGCTGCTGCTGCGGTGACTGTGCTGCGGGCTGCTTTCCCGCATTTTGCGGAAGCGATTGTTTCCGCGAAACCGTCGTCGGGGGAGGTGTAGGGTTCTGGCCTGGGGCGGCTGCCGCCTTCTGCTTCGGCTTATTGTTCGTGTTGCTATTCTTGTTGGTGTTATTAGACGCTGCGATCTTCTTCTTGAGTGGCTTGGGCGCGGGTGGTGGAAGCGTTGGCGGCGGAAGGGGCTTGAACTTAGGAGCAGTAGCGATGAAACGCGCTGCCGTCTCCGTAAGGTGGTGCGGAATGGCAAGGGGATACACCTGGGCAAAGCCGCCTTTGCCCCCGGAAATGACCGCAACCTGGCCGAGTTCCAATTGCTGAACATCCTCAACCAAGACTGCCAGTTCTTTCTGCGGGCGCATCATCGGCACCATGCGATGAGCGACCTGGTTGGCAAGCGGGTGAAACATCTCCTCATCGCTCTCCGTCTCTGCGTCCCCCACCATGCGCGTATAGGTGTAGCGTTCCCGCTCCCCGGCATATTCCAGGATCGGCTTCGGATTGCCAGTACGGTGCAAGATTTTGATCGAACTGGCGGCCAACAGGCTATCGCGCTCGTCGCCAAGCGTCTGATACGACTGACCAGAGGCATAGACAGCCATCCCGGACTCCCTGATCTTTTCGTAGAGGCTGGTCGCATTCTTGCTGCGTAGGCCGCCAAACTCGTCGATAATCAGCAGCACCCTTTCATCTGCGGGCTTCCGCGCCGTGGCAAAATCGGCGGCATCGTCGAGGAGATAGCGCCCCATGAGCGCCGCTTCCTCTTTATGAGCAATGCTGTCTATCCCGATATAGGCAGCATCTACGTCTTCGTATGCCCACTGCCCATCTAAGCCGCCTGCTATCCCCCGGAAAAAGCCTGCCATCACCAACTGCAAGCCATCAATATGCGGGACAAGCGCTTCAATCTCGCGCATAGCCTGGGCATCGGTACTATACGCGGCCTTGAGCCAGTCATAGTTCAGCCGTTCAAGCAACTCATAGCTGTTCTTCGGCATCCCCACAGGCGCGTTGACGGCAAGTGACAGGAGCGAGCTGCCTACGCCTCCCTTATAAAAGGGGTGCGTCCGGGGGTCGATCTGCTCCATCAGTCTATTAAAGAGAGACTTCGGGGTTCCTCTGAAGCCGTCGTAAGCCTCAAGAGGGTAAATCTTCATGCGCCGGACCTTGAGCATACTCATGGCTGCCAGAAACAGCGCGGCGGTCTTCCTCGATCCCTTCATGTCCAGGTAGATCACTCTATACCCATACAGCCGGGCAATCACCGCAAGCCTGAGCAATGTCCACGTCTTACCGAATTTCGGCTCCCCGATAACGATCCCATGAAGCTCTAACCAGTCCGGGGGCACACACAGTTCACCGCCGAATACCCACGAGTCCAGTTCTCCCTGGATATAGGAACCAAGCGCCTCATAGCTCGGCTGCGCTCCTGGGACAACGAGAGAGGATAGAGCCGGGGAAACGGCTGCAACAGATGAAGAAGCAACGCCCTCTAAGGACGCGGCGAGGGGCTTGGTCGCAAGCATTCCCTCAAACTGCACGAGGGCCTGCGTCGTCTGCTCGTTTTCCTCGCGCTCGTAGTCTGCCTGTGGCATCTGCTTGGGCTGGCCGCTCCCACGTCGCTGATCCTCTCGGCGCGGGGTGAGAGCGACGTAGAGCACACCACAGGCAGGGGCAAGCCACAAATTAAACGCCCACAACAACGCCCCTGTATGCTCAAAAGCTGTCCAGAGATGGTGCGCAAGGTCAAAGGTGAGGGCGTTCCACAGCCCCGGCAACGGGTCGGCCAACCATATCCAGAGACCATAGACAATAAGACCAAAGATGGCCGCCGCCGTCGTCCCACGCATCCATTCTCGCGCATCGCGCAAGGTAATGGTGCGGAGCCATAAAAGGCCCCCGATAAAAGCGGAAGGGAATGCTAACAGAAGAGACAAAACAAGCACGACAATAAGAAGAATAGATTTCACAAGAAAAAGCGATGGATTAGCTGCGCTCACCTGGCTTGGTGGGCGCGGCTGCTGCACTTGCATCATGACGCACCAACTTTTCCAGGTCAATGATCTGCACGCGACGGCGGTGCTCCTCTGCCAGTCTCCCACGTGCCGCTTCAACCATTCTCCACGCCTGCGCGTGTACATCGTTGGCCGAACTTACAAAGTACCACACGGTCCTATAATGAAACGTTGATCCATCCGGGAGCAGAACCCCGGACACTAAAAGCTCATCAAAAATCTTATCGTAATCGCTCTCGTCCTTCGGGCTAAGTTCTACTTCCACCGCAACGGCGCGGCGCTCGTCGAGCCACAGTTGGCCGTCAGGGATATGGGCAAGATCGTCGCCTTCCTCGCGGCGGCCCAACAGCTTGCGCACTGAGCGCTCACTGACCCACCGATACTCAGGATGCCGCTGTGAGTAGTTGAGACGAACACAGTTGATGTAGTGCAGGTGCTCAAACGTGCTCTCTTTTAAGGTATGACGCCCATACCTGGGGATTAATCCCTGACTGGCTAGCATCTCAATGCCATACGGCGTCACCCACACCCAACCAGGCACCCCCACATGGAAACGCTTGTAGTTCGCCCACGCTGGCTCTTCCTCCCAACGCCCGATCACTTGCAGCACATCAGAGTCCGACACGCCTCGCGGTCCTGGCGCAAACTTCTCGCTCCGGTGCCCCGGCTGCTGACTGAGAAGCTGCTGAACATGGTCGAACCTGGCTGCGTACTGCTCCGCTATCCAGGCAAGCACCCGCTTATCCCGCGCCGTCAACAGGCGCGTCCCCTTATCACGGCGCTGCTTGCGGGGCTTCTTACCTTCCCGCTCCCCTTGAATATCACCCTGCTCATTCACGCTCGTAGACTCCTTCACTCTCTTCCCACAACCTTGCGGAAACGATTGTATCCGCAATAACGATCTAAAAAGAGTCTACAACCGATCTAAAATCACGTCAATCTCATGCATTCACCTGATCTAGCTCCTGCACCAGCCGGGCTACCTCCGCTGAAGTGATCGGGGTCCAGCTTGGCTCGTGAAAGGTGTAGCGGGGCTGTGCTAGATCAGAAGACTCAATCCAGGCAGCAAAGTCGATCCGCTCATAGGTCCCCTCAGAAGGGCCGAAGACCCGCCTGGCAATATGCTCAAGCTCCTTTGCCGGATCATCTTCTGGCAGGCTCCCCTCGAACGGGAGCAAGTCTACCGGGGGCGTGTGCTCGATATAGACCACGTGCTTCGGCTCCAACCAAAACATATCCGTTACCCACATTACTAGCTGCTCTATGCCCTCTGCAATCGAGGTCCCCGTGTTATCCGCCGCCTTGCTAAAAATCACCACGGCCTTCTGATCTGGCCTGGCTAACCAGGAAGCAGGTTCGCCCGCCTGCACAATTTTCAGGTGGCACCAGGAAGCGTGCCCTCGCGCATGTGTATACCAGCAATACTTGCCATTATAGCGTTCTTGCATCGCAATGCTCCTCTTCTATCAAGCAAGCAAGCAATCAAAGAAACTCCATCGTTACAGGTAGATCGTCCCTAGATAGGAAGAAACGGAACAAGTGTACCATAACTCGCCCAAAGGAAACAAGAAGGCACAGTTTGACATACATTGACGCTACTCCCCTCAACTGGCTTCTCCGGCCCCTTCACCTCCCTCAACACAAAAAGACGTTGCGGAAACAATCGCTTCCGCAACGTCTCTCCCTGATACGCTCTTGCTTACTATACCCCTTCAGGCTTGCAATAGCCTATGTTCTCCTGTATCAGCTTTCCCCTTCTGCGGCTCATTAACACCGCAACATCTCTCCCCATGTTATAGTCAGCAACAATCAAGTCCTGATCGAGCTTCGCATTGACACTCCACAGGAAAGCATGATGCTGATCCACCCCCTCTATATGAATGGCTTCACGAGGGACACCATACGTCTGAAGCCTCTCCACAGCAAAAGCCTTCTGTTCCTGGTAGTTCTTCTCCATTCTCCTGCCTCCTTTCTCTCTCCGACATTATAAAGGAAGGAGTAACGTTGAACCCTGCCCTGGCCGGGCGTGACTGTACACATCGGTCACGGCTATCGAGGACTGGCCCAACGTATCACGCACGAGGGGAAGCTGCGCTCCCCGGTCGATGGCATGAGAGGCGCTGGCATGACGCAACCAGTGAGGAGACACCCGCGAACGGATTTCCTTCTCCCCGGCATGTGGCCCGCGCTCAATCACGCGCTCGTAGACCTCTACCCCGGCGCGGATCGCCGCCGCCTTCACGATCTCATCGACCTGGGATTGATCTAAGCGCCCTCCTGTCTGCTCTCCGCGCCCATTGATCCGCTGTCTGGACTGAAACACGTAGTCGTCCGGCCCAAAGCCGTCACAGAGCGCCATCACCTCGCGCCACACACTCGGCAACAAGGGGACTGAGCGCGTCTTGCTCCGCTTTCCATACACCGTGACCTGCCCCGCCTCTCCGTGAGCTTGCAGGTTCCGGCGACGGATACCACAGAGTTCACTCACGCGCAACGCTCCCCCATAGAGCAGCATCAGAATGGCGTGGTTGCGCGGATCGCTCTCAAGGGCAAGCATCCGTTGCACCTGGGCCTCGCTCAAGATACGCTCTGCTCGCCGCTCCTCTGGCCTGGGAAGCTTGAGCGCAACCCCCACATTGACTCTGAGATACTGCGCCTGCGCACAGAAGGTCAAGCAACTCTTCACGGCGGCCAGCATCGACGCCTGGGACGCTGGCGCTAAATCATACAACTCCTCCGCATAATCTTGCAGGTCGGCCAACGTCACCGCTGGAAGAGGTTTCTCCACATCGGCATAGAACCTGCTGATATTGGCAGCATACGCCTTGACCGTCTTATAGGCCCGCTGGTTGCGCAACCACAACTGCACAAAGGGCGCATCGGCCCTCGCGTAGCCCGGAAGCTGCACCGGGACCGGCTTACCCTCGCGGTGGGTAATCGTGAGCGTGAGCGGCGCAACGGCCACAGCCTGCTCCCCCCCTTCAGTCGGAAAGAGCATCAGGCCCTTCTCTGCTGGATCGCGGTCGAGCACCCCGCGCAAGGAACGCATACAGAACGCCCGTTCCTGCTCCTCAAGTCCATCCTCTTCCTGAAGACGCCGATACAACACCTCCCCGTACTGCCTGGCTCTCTCGCTATCTCCTTCCAGTCCGGCCTGAAGAATATCCACCACGGTCGCAAAAAACTGCATTTCCTTCTCCTCAATAGCCCCTAGCACACATGGTACGAACCGCCGCAAACTCAGAAATTGCTACCAGATCGGGAGTCATGTACCATTCAAAGCCCATCAGTTTCCTCATTTCTGCCTTCGCGGTGAGTACCAACTAAATACTATTAGTTGGTACTCGCTCCCTCAAAAATAAGCGTGCATGACACTCACAAACGAGCATTTCATGCACGCCTTCAACCACTATTCTTTCTTTTGTCGAGACTGTACAGACACAACCTTACCCGCTTCCAACATAGGGGACCACTTACTATCCACCACAAGTTCAGCCACCGGCCCCTGGAACTTTCCATCCCTATTCGGGAAATGAATAACTTCTATTACTACCAGCAAGTCTTGAATATCATCATCCCCAATCAAGCAGATCGTCTCTCCCTCACGAGGAAGCACCGGAAACCAGCGGATATAACGAAGTGGCAAACCACACCCAGGCATCCGATACGCTAAATTCAAGCACACTGGAATAGCATGGGTATGCGTCTCAACGGTATCAAACTCACCTACCTGAACAGGAACCTGACCATCATCCCTCACAGTATTCCCTCCCTCTCCCCGCGAAAACAATCGTTTCCGCAAAAGAGCGTTCTATACACATATGCTACAATCCTTCCCCATCAACAGGCATAGGCATATAGCCCATGCTCGGCGGCAAAATTGAACAGGATCGTCAAATCCCTGAGCCAATAATAGGGAAGTTCCTGCCTTTCCCCGTCCCCGTAGCGGATAGGATCACTCTTCTCATGCTCCCCCTGCCTACGCAGGTACGCATTCAACCGCTGCGCGACTTCCCGCACCTCCGCCGGGTCCAGCGTATAATAAGCGTCAACCTCACCGACAACTGAGAGAAAGTCAAGAAACGGGTTCATCTTAAACCGCCCCGGATAGATCATATTTGGTAGCGTAGGAGTATCCGGCCATACAAGGCCCTGGCCTGCATCCAGTTCCTTGCGGCTCGGCCCCGTCACATAAGTAACATCCCTCGTGAACTGGCAATCAATACTCGTGCCTCTTCTCCCCCCTCTCGCTCTCCCACAAACAACTGCTCCCGTAGCATCGAGCGATTGATGATAAGACCACGATACAACCCTTCTTCCTGGCCCGGCGCAAGCTGAGTAAGCGCACTATCAGCAAGAGCAACGACAGAGAGTACCCATGCATCCAAAGGTGGCGCTACCGCCACATCCCAAGTAGGATCAGGATATCCCACAACTGGGGTAAAGCTCGTATCAAACTCATTTTGCCGCAGCCAGAGCCTTGCACCCGGCAAAAGCAGATGTTCCTCTCCACCATCAGTCAGTTGATCGGCAAAGACAGTTAAAGACACGAGATCATCTACCTCCCGCTCCACCGAGAGGCACCATCCAATAGCTTCCTCTTCTCCCTGCTCCTCAATACGCTCCTCGTTGATCTGCGCTACCCTAGCCCGCACGTAAGCAGGAAAGCCCTCTGTTGCCAGTGCGCTGAAAGGAAAGACGCGGTACTCTACAAGATCAGCCTGCTCAAGCACAATTTCACTCATCGACCTATCTCCTGCCTGACCATATATTTCACATCAGCAAGCGTCCGGGTCCTGGCCGACCGCATGGGAGGAACCTCATGGCCTGCAATCTTATAGCGCGTTGCCACAATGATCTGCTGAAGTGGAGCATCAAACTCCTCTTGCAGCGCCGCAAGCTCTTCTGCACTCGGCGTCCCAAACTCCTGCCTAAATTCCTCTTCGGTCATAGATTGAAGACGCTCTCGCCGCTCATTGGGAATATCAACCACCTCAACAAACCAGAAATCGGAGTCGCTCCCGTTGTCCCACGCCGGATCGGGGTACGAGCCAACGGTTGTCTCAATAAAACGGACGGCTGGAATATCCAAGTCGGTGAGCCAATATGGACACCCCGGAAACTTGGCCGCTACATCACCATTCTGCCCTCCCCATACACTATCCAGATGAAGCCCTACCTGCTCTGCTGTCGCTTCTTGATAACTCACCAGCGTCCATCCAACAACCTCTGCCGGGGCGCTCTTCGGAAGCATATCAAGATGCAACTGCGTTTGCGCCTCTTCGTCAAAGGACACTGGTTCACGTAGCGTCTCAATCATCTCAGCAACAAAGGTGGGGACACGGCCCGCATACGTACCAAACGGGTACACTTCAACGGATACTTGCTCACTCATATCGCTGCTCCTTCTCAACATTTCGCGGATACAATCGTTTCCACAAAAACTATGCCGCTCAATCACTCTCCTATTCTTCCTGGCCCCCACAGAAGACTACTTCAGATGATCCAAACGAGCGATAATCCCGCCCAACTTCGTATCATGCAGGTACTCTTGCAAGAAGAACTGAAGCTGCTGTATCTTCCGCGCTACAATCAGGTCCTCCGCACCCGTCGTAAACTCGTCAATTTGGGGGAACGCCTTCAGCGAGAGGATGAGCGCATCAACCTTGACTTCGATATCCTCTGCCCGCTCCCAACGCTTGCCGAAACTCTTCTGCCTGATAACGAACCGAGGGAGCGTCAGCGTTCCGTCCTCCGAACGCAATGGCACAAGCTTCTGTTCCTGCCAGTTCTCAACCTCAAAGAGTGTCCCATCCGGGCCGGTATACTGGTGCTGCTCATCGGAAACACAACGATCTACGACAGAACTAATGACCTGGCGCAACTCCGGGCTAACTTCATAGAGCATTCCCAGGTCAAGCTTCCCGTTCATCTCAAACAGGCTCAAAAACCGGGTATAGCCCTTCAAACTGAACTCCTCTGATGGCATCTATCCTTCCTTTCACCATCGGCACAATTCATACAAGGATTATACCATAATTATATCAGAAAAATACAATACTTGTCAGGGGAAAGATGAACACGGAGAGAAGAGACGCAAGCCCGCTCGTTTGCTGCCCATTTTGCGGAAACAATCGCTTCCGCAATTTTAGGGAATGAACGTTGAACATTGCACAAGAAGCGCAAGCCTTCCTCCCCGTGTTCATCTTTTCTCCGTCTACGGTTCCTTCATCATTTTTTTGTGCGCCTCTGGTATTTTGGAAGAGAGAGAAGAAAAAAATTGCACTGCTCAAAATTTTTTGAATTTAACCGTAGACGCCGTAGACATTTTATTGCCTGCTTGGTCCTGGGAAGAAAGTTGTTTCTGTACTGTTGAGGTTTTTAAAGATGTCCCCGGTCACTTATAGAAGATTTTGCTGGTGCAGCAGGTCTCTGTCGAGATGTGGGAGGGTTTTTGCGACGACTTTGGCTCATTTGGAGCCAAAAAAGGGCGCAAGAACCCTGCTCTCTGGATCGCGTGTGCGCTGAGAGCCGGGTTCCTGCGCGTCTTTGTGTCTTGGGCGTTTACCTGGGGGGCTTCTCCGGGTATAGCCCTAGCGATTTGGGGATCTCCGGGAAGCAGGTTGCGCATCCCCATTTCTTTGTGCCCCACTGTCCCCAATAGGGAGCGTAATTGCGCTGCTGGCACGTGGGGCATGGCTCGGTAGGCGGCGGCTCCATGTTGTGAGACATGCACTCAGGATAGTCGAGCACCTGTGGTTCCTGTTCAAGTTCTGCGGAAACAATCGCCTCCGCAATTTGGGCGGCTTCCTCAAGGGCTGCTGTGGCCTGGCCGTCGCCTTCTGGTTCTGGCGGCGGGCTTTGTGGTGGGAAGAGCAATGGATCGTCGGTGAATTCGGGGTCTTTCGGATCGCCGTCGTACTCGCCGCGCAATCGGATGCCTTTCAAGCACCTGGCGGGCCTTCCCCCGTAGCGCATCCATTCCCCAGTTAAGACGCCGATCCGCATATCTCTGATGGCTGAGGACATTTTGTTCTTTGCCATAGCGCTGTTGCCGCTGTCCTCAATGTACTCGGCGTACTTCTTATGAAGTTCGTCTGAGGTGATCTTCATGGCCTGGTTGCCGGGGTCGATGATGCAGCACTCGTGCAGGAAGCTTTTCAGCGGGTCGTTCAGTTCGATTTCGTGGAGCAGTCGTTTCATGGCTGCGGATCGTGGGTAGTAGCCATGCTGCTTGAGGGCGAGGGCGTATTTGAGGCAGGTAGCCGCGAACGCGCCCACTTCGGGAATGAGCTTGTCAGGAACGAGGTTCTTGTCCTGCTGGTTGTCCGGGCGCGGCCCGTTGGGGCATTCAATAATGATGGCACGCTGTCTGATCGCCCCGGAGGTATCTTTATAGTGTGGGGTGTCGTTTGTGCTCATCAGTAATTTGGGCTTCCAGCGGTTGTCGGTGCGCTCGTCCTTGCCTATCCTTCTCATCTCAACGCCGCCGTGGGCGCTCATTAGTTTCAGCAATTCTTCGTCGCGCAATGCTTCCCCTGGCAACTCATCAACACAGACGCCGCGCTGCTCAACCCACATGGCGCGGCTGCGCTTGCCCTCTAAGTCTCGGCTGAAGAGAGAGGGGCCTGCGAACTTCCAGGGGTCGTCAACCAGTCCGGTGACGGCGTTCATCAGTGCCAGCACTGTTGATTTACCAGCGCGGGGTGGCCCGATGAGCAGGCCGAAGTTGTGGAAGCTGGTGTCACGGATGAGACTCATGCCGATGTGGGCGATAAGTGACTGACGTGCGTGCAGGTCGGGGATGGTCTCTTCCAGCACAGTATCGATGTTCGGGTGGTTCCCGTTCGGATCGTAATTGTAATTTAGGCAGTAGGTCAGGTTGTCGTCGCGGTGGTGGGCCTGCATCTGTTGTGTGGCAATTACGAGGGTCCCATTGGCGAAATTGATCTTGCCAGTGTTCTCGGTCTGGAAGTCGCGTTTGCAGTAGTTGGCTGCCACGCGCCGGAAGCAGTTGAGGGCCTGGTTGGAGTTGACGGCGATATCGACTTGGTGCATGGCTTCAATCGCCTCGTTATCGAGTGCCGAGGGTTTTCCAGCCTCTTCGTAGAGGGCCTGCCAGTGGGAGCCTGCCCACTGATACCAGGTATGGGTAATAATATCGTATGCCCATTCGTCATGATGGCTGTGCGCCCACTGAATTGCTACGTGTGCGATGTCGGGCTTGGCCCCGGCTGCAAGCTGCTGCTGGCGGCGGGCTTCTGCGGTGACGACAGCATTGAAGTCGCGCAAGCTCAGGTTCTTGCCGAAGCTGTTTTTGATGTCGATTTTCTTGAGCGCAAACTCAACCGGCACGCGCCATTTCAGGCTGCCTAACCACTCGATGCAGGCGTAGAGCTTGCTCTGGTTCTGCTGGCTTAAAGCCTCGTGGAAGAGCGCTTCCTGCTCCGCAAGGGTGAGGGGTGTGCGTTCCTGGTCAATGATCTCATGCGATGGGAGAGCGGTGGTGGTCATGCGCGTGCTCCCCTTTCTTCATCGTCTGTTGTCTGTCCACTTTGCGGAAGCGACTGTTTCCGCAATTCTTGTGAGGGGTCCTGCTGCTGGCGGTAGTCGATCCACCCTGGCGGTCTCCACGAGGGGTCATAGACGCGGTAGCATCGCTCAATGGCAACTCTGATAGTGCCTTGCCCGTAGGTTTCTCCCCCCCTGGCCGGACGGTCCCATTTCTCTTTGCGTTCTGGTGGAAGGTAGAGTGCTGATTGGCGGAAGAGGCGGTCGATCCGGCTGGCGTCTTTCTGCGTCCAATACGCGAGGATTGAGCAGAGCGCGAGGTCGGCGCGGCTGTAGTCGATCTCGTTGGTGCCGGGCTTGGTGTAGCCGGTCAGGTCTCCTCTCCAAAGTTGTGAGAAGAGTTGCCCGTTGCGCCCGCGTGCGTTCTCTGCCAGTGCGATAAGTGTTGCGTCGTCGGGGAGCGTTGTCTGTGCCGGTGCCTGGGCCTGCTCTGTTGGCGGTGGTGGTGCCTCGTCCTCTTCCTCTTCCTCTATATAGAAGAGTTCAAAGTAGAGTTCATTTATCTGGTCCTGGCGCTCTTCGATGGTCTCTGGCGTTCCTTTGATATGTTTGCCACTCCACGTCAGGTAGCGCTCCTGGTCGTAGATTTCTACGTCTCCCTTTTTATGCTTGATGTCGGCGGGGTCGGTGATGCCAAGTGCCTGCGCGGTTGCGCTCAGGCAGGCTCTTACCACGATATGAATGCCGGTGCCACGTGCGCTGACTTCGCTGTAAGAGTTGAGGAGCTTGAGGATGCGTAGTGCCCACGGTGCAATTTTGCCGGTTTTAGGGTCAACACAGTTGTCCAGGTCGATCCCGCAAAATGGGTCAGTGGAAGTGAGAACAAAGCCGATCCCCCGGTACGTTTTTGACGTAATCCATACTGCCACAGCCTTTTCGTAGGGTGCCCATGTCTCCGGCCTGGTCACGTCTGCCATGCGCTCTCTGCGAGGTGGGAACTCGGCCACATTGGGGTTGATCGGCGGCTTGGTGATCTTAGAGCCGCGAGTGACGAAAATATAACATACCCACTGGGGATAGTGCTGTAATTCCCATAGCGCTTGTAAATGGGGTCTCTGTTCTGGTATACTACGCATAGGATAAATCCTTTCTTATGGCGGGAACGATAACCCGCTATAGTTTGGGCAAAAGAAGCAGCCATTTCAGCTTGGCAGGCGTAAAAGGGGCTGCTTTTTTTGTGCTCGTTTTTTTAAGGTTGCTTCTGCTCTGACCTTCCCCGGTTTGCGCAAACAATCGTTTCCGCATTGTTTGCTTGAACGGTTTTTCTACGATGTTGCTACCCTCACAACATACCAGAAGTAGCCAAGAATTACAAGTCCTCTGCCGTTTTTTCCCTCATTTCCCTGCGTTCATCTATCCATTAGTCCTATAAATAGATGCCTGCCAAAACGCCCGTGAGGGATGGGCCTGTGCTATAGTGATGAGACGGTGGGGTGCCTGGGTCTCCTTACGGTCTCGCAAACGGTCTGGTTTCCCTGGCTCCTGCCGTCTCTCTGCCGCTGCTTACCTGGTGGGGGCTGGCTGAAGTTGCCAGTAGCTAAATGCCTGGTCGATCTGGCTGCCCTCTGCTGTGAGGTAGTAGACGGCCTCTTCGCCACAGAACTCCGGGTCGTGTGGATCGTCCGGTTGAATGATCTCGATGGTGCCGCGCAATCCGTCGTACTCCGGGCCTGCGTCGATGACAGTGACAGTGCTTCCTATGGGATGAGACGCAAGGATCGGACTTTCATTTCGCCCTGGCCGGGCATTCCAATACATCCCGTCGAGCACGCGCCCGGCTTTTTTGCGCCCTACGCGGTAGTAGGTGGTCCCGTCCTCTTCGACGGTGGGGGTGTCCTTCCCTGCTTTGGGCTTGCCCGCTTTGTAGAGCAGGGTATCGGCTTCTGTGAAGGGCATGGCCTGTCGCTCGAAGGCCAGCTCCTCTGGAAGAAACTCGCCCCACTGCTTGAAGTGGTAGGCGACGTTGGCCGCCTCGCACTGATCGCGTAAGTGCCTTGCCCATTTGGGATGCATGGGTTTGGCGTGTTTGCCTGACATGCCGCCAACAATGACCCAACCGATCTGGTTCATCCAGGGTTGAAGATCGAGTGGGCCGATGAGCGGTTCAGCGCTCACGAAGCGTTGCGAGGGGGACAGTGGTATCTGAACCAGTAAGCGCATACGCTCTTCGGCGGCTTTCTGGTCCTCTGCTGAGATGCCTATGATGATGTGAGGGAAGTGTTCGCTGTTGAGGTCGCGTAGTCCCTCTGGCGGGTTCTTTTCCAACAGGCTCAACAAGCGCTGTGGGCGTTTGGTCAAGATGTAGTAGGTGTGCCAGTTGTAATTCCACATGCGGCTGAAGACTTCGCCGATAAATTCATCAGAGATGCCTTCGTGGAACAGGTCAGATTGCGAACACACAAAGATGTCGCGGTGCTCGTGCCAGGTGGAGGGCCAATCAAGCCGCTCTGGAAGTTCTCTGACTACTCCTGTCCAGTTGAGCAGGCCGTTGTCTTGCTTTACCACGAGTCCGTTATAGACTGAGCTTACTTTCTCGTTGGGGTTGTTTCCCATGCGGCGGGCGTCCCGCATGGCATAACAGTCGTAGCACCCGGCGCTTACCTTGTCGCATCCAACGGTCACGGGCCAGGTGGTGTCTGCCCATGAGATGAGTGTTTTTTCAGCCATTGATCGCTCCTTCTATTTTGCTTGCTGTAGCCGTAGCTGGTCGGCCTGGGCCTGAATTTCATTCCAGAACTGTGCGGGGGGTGTCCATTTCCAGATGGAGGGAGCGCCGCGCTGGATGGGAATGGGCTGGCTCAGGCGGTAGACGCAAGAGAAGGTCCACACGAAGCGCCCCGGCTGGTAATTGCCAAAGGCGTGTTCGTGGCTCCCTGGATCGGGAAGGCGGTGTTTTGTGCGGTCGGTGATCTGCCATACGCTCTCAAGCCAGCCAACGGCAACAATGTGGCCTAGCGGAAGGCCCCACGAGTTGCCCTGGGGGTGCTGTGAGCTTGGTTCGTAGCCTGCTGCTCTGAGTGCGCTTGCAAACGGCTCTGCGTAGCAGATGGTGTCGTCCATGCGCTTTGCGAGATGGATGGCGAGGGGGCCGCGATAGACTGGGCCGTTGTAGGAGAGGCGGGCGGGCCATGTGCGCGTTTCATTGCGCTTGGCTTCGGTCGCAAGCAGCGTCCCCCACGGCTCGGTTTCGCTGATGACGTTGGCTTGGTCCTGCTTGAGCAGGGCGATAAAGAGCCTGAGCAGGTTCCCCTCGCGTGTTTGCGTCTCGGATGGCGCGGGGCTTATCATCGGGGTGTTCTCCTTTCCCTTTTTGCGGAAGCAATCGTTTCCGCTATTTCCGGTTAGCGCGGTAGTTGCGTTCGTCAAGGATTTCGCTGATCCAGTCGCGTACCTGGCGGGCGATTTCTACGCACGTCGCGTCCTTGTGGTGCTGGTTTGCCAGCGTGGTGAAGCGTGGTAAGAACTCCATGCCGTATAGCTCACTGTCTTCCCACAGAGTCTCTTTCATACGGATGCCTGCGACGTATGGCGGCTGGCCCCAGGCGTTTCTGACTTGCTTGGCCTGGGCAAGCTTGCTCTGAAGCGTCTCGTAGAGGTGCGGCTGCTGCTGAAGAAGAAGCTGCATATCGACGGAGAGACCGACGAGGAGAATGTGAGCGTTCTCGATGTGCTCTGCCGCTTTCTTCATGTGCGCGATGTGGGACGGCTCTTTCGGGTTGCCTTCGTCGCTCGTGCAGGTGAGGATGCAATGCTTCTGTATCTGCCACTGGACTGCTTCTAAATGCTGCTCAAGGCGCTGCCAGTCGCGTCGGTCGGCTTTGTGATAGAGACACGCGACCGTGATGCGATCTTCCGGGGTGCCAGAAGACTCCTGCTCGACGTTGAGACTCTTGAGCAGTTCATGAAGTTCTCGGTCAAGTTGGTCTGCCATTGTTCGTTCTCCCTTTACTTCGCGCAAGCAATCGCTTCCGCAAATTGCGGCTGTGCTGGCTGGCTGGCGATGTTCAGGGCCTCGTCAGCTATCTTGAATGTTACAGGGATGTGGTGCTCTCCACAGAACTGTGAGAGCCGGGCCTGCATGGTGAGATGGATCGTGAAGAGTCGCTTGAATTGCCTGGTAGTCCACTGGTGAAGTCCAGCGAGGGCTGCTTTGCGCTCCGGGTCCTGTTCTTCTTCCTGCAACAGCCATAGCCGGGCGCTGGCGAATGCCCATTGAGTAAGAGCCTCTGCCACGGAACTAAGGGCTTCGCACTGCTCGTAGGCGCTGAAAAAGCTCGGTTGGCTTCTGCGCTCCGGGGTTCTCTCTGATCTCGTCACTGCCATGATCTCGGCGACGGCGGCCTTGCGTGCGAGGTGGGCGATCAGGTCAAGGCCGGGCATCTGGCTCAGTTGATCGATGGTCGCCTGGTTGAGCGCGGCCTGCATCCCGCATTCGAGACACCACCCTTTTGCCAGTTCAGTCGGGGCGCGTAGTATGTGCCCACAGAAGCATCGTCTCTCTTCGCTTGATACTCTTTGCGTTGTCTGCATACGTTCTTCCTTTCTCTCATCGTTATGTCTGGTTATGCGCTTACCCCTGGAGCAAGAGAATTTCCAGGCAGAGTACCCCCACGACGGCAAGGCCCATGCCTGCCAAGAGTCGCGGGCGCTCGGCGCTCTCGCTGTAGAGCAAGCCGATCAGGACCATGACGGTGAGGATGAGTGCAATGGTGATGACTTCGCCGATGAGCTTATTCATGGTGCATCTGCTATCCTGCGCAAACGATTGTTTCCGCTGACAAGGGCAAGGTTGACGAGAAGGGCCTGGTTGACCTTTCGTTCGGCTGCAAGTTGCGCCTCAAGGCGCTGAATGGTCTCCTGGGCGGCTAGCAGGTCGGCCTGGGTGCGGGCCTGTAGGCTGCGTAGCTGGTAGATTGCGGCTCCGACTGCGTGGATCGCGGTGGTTCGGTGCCCTTGCAGATCGGTCCCGTCAATCGTCCAGGTGTAGCCGTCTGAGACCTCAAGAATGGTAATGCCGGTGAACATCAGGTGTTCAATGAGCGCATCGGTGCTGGTCAGTTGGTAGCCGCGCCGGTACTGACGTACCTGATCTTTCAGTTCGGCGTTGCGGTCAAATTCAAAGTGATGGCGCGGGCACAAACAGATAAGCCTGGGATGGGGGTTTAAGCGGTCCTGGTCCAGATGGCACCCATGCATATGCACAACCGTCCACCCGTCCGGGCGTCCATTTCTGCCCTTCTTGCGCTTGAGTTGACCTTCGTAGGCGCTGCATCGTTTGCCGTTCGGGTAGATGTATTCACACCTCCACCCTGCCGCCTCTTTGCAGGCCACCTTCGCTTCGCGCACCTTGCGGTCGAAGTCCGGGTCAAGATGCTTTGTGGCCGGGTCGAGGTCAACCTGTATCATGGCTTCCCTCTTCCCTGCGCGATGAATGCGCTCCCGGCACTCCTGGGGCGGCTGGCCTCGTACTGCTGAAGCGCGTGTGCTGGCTCGTCGGTCTGTTCATCAGTTCGGATAGAAGCGCTCCGCTCAAGAAGCCCGCTTGTCCAGCCAAGCAGGAACATGGCCTGCCATTCTGCGATGATGGTGGGCGTCGTGGCTCGTGGCCGATACCTGGGAGTGTGCAGATAGCGGTACATGGCGTCCTCAAGGCAGTAGTCGCTCTCTTCGTGGTAGGCGGCCTGTCCTGCTGCGTATCCCAGTTCTGCCCCCTCACGATGGTTGGTGAGCGTAAGTTGAAGCGGCCCCCACATCGTAACGGATGTGCGGAAGCGCAAATCTGGCGAGGTCATTCTGCCAGTGTGCTCTTCGGGCGGCTGCGTTCTCATGGCTGTTTTGACTCCTTGCCGGTGCTGCTAGGGTTCGATTGCGGAAACAATCGTTTCCGCAATCGTTGGTTAGTCCATCTCTTCGTAGATGTCGGAGAGAAGGGTGAGAAGCATTACGAGAAATTTACGCACGTGCTGTTTCCTCCTCGTCTGATGGCTGCTCGTCCTGGCTCTGCTCTTCTGCGCCGCCAAGTACCGGGATGACGTTGCCGTTGTCATCGACGATAGCTACCAGGATCAGTTCGGGATGGCCCTCAATGCCCTGGGAAAAATCGAAGTTCTGATTACACATGGCTCCCGTCCCCCTCGTCGCTTTCGCCTCGTTCCATGCGTCGGCGCTCTTCCCAAAACAGAAGGGCTTCCATCAGACCGTCCAGGATGGTGCGGGCGGTCAGGGCAAATGAATACATCTTTTCGCCTGGGGTCTTTGGCTCCGGCGCTCCCTCAAGCTCAACTATCGGGATGATCTTGCCCCCTCTAACGATGGCAACACAGTTGAGGTGTTTGGCGGCCTCACTGCCAACGGCGTAGACGCCTTCGTGCTCCTGGGTTACGGGGTCGCTCTCCGGTGGTTCTGGTAGCGGGTTGGTTGCTAAGATGCTGGCAAGAAAGTCTGTTGCCTCTTGAACTACCTTCCTGATGCCGGGCTGCTTGGTCTGGTCGCCTGGCTCTGGCTGCTGGTTCGGCTGCTGTCGGTTGTCCATATAGGTGCCTCCGCATTCTTGCTTTTCGGCGGAATGCACCGTATACTATTGCTAGTAGCGGTGCTTCCGCTCAAGGCGATCAATCTCCTGGGGTCTCGCAAACACATCCGGGTGATCGCCTTTTTTGTTGTCCACAATGCTCGTGTACAGGGTCTAATTCGCGTTCGTGGCCTGGGCCTTTTCTGCGATGGCAAGCTGGCCGGTGGTGCCATTGCTCTTGCTGCTGCGTGAGAAGACCGGGAGCAAGAGGCGCGGCTTAGGCTGAGGAAGCTCAGGCTTGCTCTCCTGTACGGCCTCGATCATGATCTGCTCAAGCTGCTGCGCGTACTGTGTCTCTTCTTCCGCCGTGATGGGCGTTTCGCTGTACGGGAACACGACGCCGTGACCGGATGATTGCCATATCCAGTTCTCGCCCCGGCGTACCCACTTGGCTTTCTGCCATTCCCAGGTGAAGTTGTACTTGGTATAGATGGGTTTGAGCAGTTCATTGTTCGGGGGTGTGCATTCAACAAAGATGTGGTGCTTGTCATGCGTTGGATTGAGCTTGAAGTAGCGTACAATCCGCTGCGCGACTTCCCACGGGGGTATCTGTAGATCGTACATCAAGAACAGATAGGCAAGCCTGCCTCCCTCCCGTGGCTCGGCCCACGCCTGAAGCAAGCAGATCGGCTCGTAGTCGTCCTCTTTGGCCTGCTCAGGTTTCGCTTTGGTCTCAATCGTACCAGGAATACCGCTCTCCACCTTCGGGGGGAACGGGCCGTGAAATCTCAACTCCACGTCGGTTTCCTTTCCGTTGTGCTAATCAGTCGTGCTAAATGACTACTGCTGTGTCGCTACCCTTCCGGCTGCTGGCCGGTCGGTGGTGCCCCGGCAGGTGTCGCTCCTGCTTCCTCTGGTTGGCGGTCGGTTCCGCGCTGTCGGGGCAGTTTGCGGAAACAATTGTTTCCGCATTTCTCCACTACAATGTTTCTTTCTGTTCCTGCGTCTCTTCGGCCTGGTTCTCCGTGTGCTCGGTGCGGCTGGCGGCGTGCTGCGCTTCGGCTTCCTGCATATAGGCCGTCAGGCAGCTAAACTGCCTTTGAGCAAGTTCTTGTCCCACACACAGGACCCGATCTATATTGCGGTAGATACGGAAAAGAAGCGGGCTAATTTCGCGCATATCCTCGTAGCTGGCACGTGGAGGCTCTTCAATGTTGTGCTTCTCGCGCTCGGCTTTTGAAGGGTAATAGGGGTCGAACGGGCTGTCGTCGGCCATGTGATGAATAGCGAAGTTCCAGTCGGAAATGGCGAAGTGAAGATCGCTCAGTGCGCTGCTGTAATTCTTGCTGGCCTCTCCCCATTCACCGGCCTTTTGAGCGTCGAGACCTCTCTGCACGTCTTTCAGAGCGTCCCCTTCATGCTTCAGCGCGTCAAAGACGTGCTCAACGCTCTTGAAGACTTCAAGAAATGATTTTCCATCTGAGCCGGAGAACATTTCCATCCAGTGCTCTGCCTCTGTCTGGATGTCAGCCTGTAGGTTATCAATCGAGAACTGAGGCTGGCTGTTGAGCAATGTGGCAAGATAGGTTCGCTCAGGGTGCTTGCCAATTTCGAGTTCCAGGTGTGCGTTGAAAGTCAATGCGTGTGTTGCCATGAGTTACCTTTTCCTTTCCCTTTTTGCGGAAGCAATCGTTTCCGCATTTTCAGTTAATGAGATGCTGATGCACCTCTCTCCTCGTGTTTATCTTTACTAGGGCCTGAGTTGGCCGGAATGCCATACTTCCAGTGAATGCTTGAGTGAATTGATATAGGCTTGTTCATCGTTATGATCCGACGCCGGAGCGTAGACCGGGATAATTTGTTCGATGGTAGTGCAGGGGCAGGCAGCTCGCCCGATGTTTTTGTTGATGTTTCCCTGGACATAGCCCTTTAGGATCAAGTCGTACCAGGCTTTAAAGCCGTCCTCCCAGGTGGGGAATGCTGCATAGCAACTGTCTCCTGGCTGACAGGTCTGCCCGGCGGTGTTGACACAGGCGGCGTTCTGGATGCAGCGCAAGTTGCCAAGTGATCGAGTGATCCTGGCCTCTCCATTGGTCCCAAGTGTGGACTCGTGGAAGAAAAAGGCGAGGGCGAACGCCGGATCAATGCCGTCTTGGGTGCCTAAATCGTAGAGGGCCTGCCCTTTCCCCTGCGCGGGGGAGTTGTAAGCCGCAAGCACCTGGTTGATAAAGCTGGCGGTCAGGGTAGGCTTTCCTGTCACGCTGTACGGGCTTGTGTTGGCGGTTGTGCTGCTGGTTGTCTTGGGGGTGAGCACCTTTGCAAACCCCTTCCAGTAGTACAGGAATGTGCCCCATTGTGAGCTTGTGCCGACCTTCATGTATTGCATGTTCAGTCGGCTAGAGTCAGCCAAGTGAACATAGGCTGTACCATCGATGGCCGTGCCTCCCAGGAGCACGAGGAAATGTCCCCCTTCCCAATGGCCGCCTGCTGCTGGCGGCGGGAAGTTGATAACGACGGGTGTGCCGCCGTTGGCGATGGCAAGCACCTGTTCAAGCGTTGGATTGTTAAGGGTCTGTGTGGCAAAACCAAACTTGTTGGCAGTTTGGTCAATGCCTTCTGGATAGAGTAGCCCCTGCTCCGGGGTAATGGCACCGATGGCAGACTCCACTTTGAGGATGTCAGTAATTTTGTAGTGGTGGCCGCCATAGGCGTTTATCACCTCTGCTATGCTTGCTGCGCTACAGGTGCTTGCCCACCAGGTATCGTGTTCGGCTTGGCTGCTGTACTGCTCAACGCTGCTTTGATCGATGCGAACCAGGGCTTTTGTTACGTTGATGCTCGTGGTTGTTGGCTGCTTCGCGGGCTGCGTTGCTTGCACTGTTGGCTGTACGTCAGTTTGAGCAGTAGAGCGTGTGAGAGCAACGCTGTAGGTGCCCATATGAGTGATGACGGCGATGGTGATTACCAGGAGACAGATTGCGCCTGCTGGAATGGCAAGCTTCGGGCTGATGCTGTATCGTCCTGGTAGGACCTGTCTGCGCGTAGGGACGCTGGCGGTTGCTCTGGTCCGGCGCGTAGCGCCTGGCACTATTCCTGTTTGAGCCTGGGCACTGCTAATCACGATTGCTCTCCCTTTCTGTAGCCTCTGCTATCCTGCTGGTTGCGGAGGTGATTGTTTCCGCAAAATGGGTGTATCCGTCTCTCTTCTCGTGTTACTCTAAAAGTTCGGCGCGGGCGGCTGCGAGTCGTGCTTCCTTTCGCTCCCGCTGCTTTCTCTCTTCCTCTTCCCGCTTGCGGCGGGCTTCCTCGCTACCGGGTGGGAGTGGTGCCGGTTGAGCACCATTCCCATTGTTGGCTGTGACATTTGCCATGAAGACAGGCCAGTGAAGGTTCCATTCACCCTTGAGCATCTTGGTCCAGGCGATAGCAATATCGCTGATAAGGTCGCCTTCTGATTTCCCGTAGTAGGCGGCCTGGTCCTCGATGATAGACCACGCCTCGCTGTCGCGCACGATTTTGACTCGCGGGTAGGCGTATTTGTCTGAGAGTGGCATGGCTCTTATCCGTTCCAGATCGTCGGGTCAATGTCTTCCAGGTCAAATGAAAGGTTGTGATAGGCTTCTGCGTTGGCGATGAGAATGGCTTCTTCGGTTTCCCCTGGGAATAGGTCGCTTTCCTGGGGGAAGATGGCCTGCGGGAATTTGTTCTTCAGTTCCTTCTGCCATACCTTCGCGCCCCCGCCGATGCATAGGATCAGTTCGAGGTTGCTGCCAACCTCTGTGCCTTCCTCGTTCCAGGTCGCGTCAATGAATGTGTCAATGGCGTTCCACTCGGAGGACTTTGCGGCTTCGATAATGGCGATGATTTCCTCGTGTGGGATGGGTGTTTTTCCGACCTTGACTGCTGGCATGGGCCGCTCGTCGGTGTATGCCTTCAGGATGGTGCGGGCCTCTGACAGCCTCAAAGAGCGGCGGTATTTGGCGCGTACCTCGTTAATCAGGGTGTCGATGACCTTTCCGACGCCGTAGACCTCTGCCTTGCACCAGCGGTTGATCGGGGTCTGCCCATCGGTTTGCCCGATATCGGTGGTTCGTTCCCCGATATCGATAATGCCCTGCCGGGCTTTGGCGCTCCCGTACAGCGAGAGGGCTTTGACGCCTTCGCGTGTGACGGTGCCGACTTTGACCTTGACGATGCGTTCGCGGCCATTGAGAGTGAAGGGGTGCTCTCCCTCTAAATTGCGTTTGATGGCGGCGCGGGTGTCGCGGTCGAACAGGCTCATCGGTGCTCCGGTGACGAGCCGGACTTCGCTTTCCTCGTCTGCCACCAGGGAGCCGTACATGCCTAAAAAGAGCAAGCGGCTGTGAATGTCGGTGTAGCGTTTGAGCGCCCCCTTTGCGCTCGTCGTATTGGTTCCCTCACTTTCGGCGATAGGACCAATAAAGTATTCTTTGCGGTTGTAGCCAAGAGCGATCTCGCCCTCGCGCATGACATCGGCAAGGGTTGCGCTGGTTTTTGTCGCCCGGTCGTTGGTGAACTTGGCAAAATTGGCGCTGCCGATCAAGCTTGGGATGGTGAGCTTGAGTGCCGGGTGCTTCTCAACGATTTTTCCATCCTCAAGGATGATGGTGGTCACGATCAGAGAGCCGAAACCGCTGCCGGGGTCATATCCTGCATAGCGAATGGTCCGAGTTTTGGTGCTAATCATTGGTGTATCTGTCTCCTCAGAAAGAATGAATATCAGGCGTTCATACTGCCGTCGTCCCTGGGTAGTCCCTGGGGCATCCCTGGGATGACCTCTAAATGCTGGTTTTGATGGTTAAACCTCTTCTAAATCTGATGCTTGCGTGAGTCTCCTTTCTGCTGTCCCTGGGATACCCCTGGGTAGCCCCTGGGTAGTCCCTGGGCGGTTTTTTAGGGATTGAGAGCGTATTCCCTCTCATTTGCCGGGGCTGTGGTAGCTTCCCCTGGCTCGTGTAGCAGGTGGTCGATGCAGAGTGTTCGCCTCCGAAAGTGCCACTGCTGGCCGGGGTGCCGCTCTTCCCAACAGACGGCACAGAGCATTTTGTCTTCATCTATCTCAATAGCTGCCTCTTCCAGCGCTTTGAGCGCTGCTTGTTCCCGGATCGCGCTGTTGTGCCTAGCGATGTGTCTCTCGATCATCCAGTACAGATAGATCATCCATGCTGCGAGGAGTAGGCCCGCGACCATGCCAAATAGGAAGATGGCGGCTAGGGTTAGCCCTGGGTTTCGGTAGAAAGTCTCGATCATGGTCCTATCCTTTGGTTTGCGGAAACAATCGCTCCCGCAAATTGTGGTTAGGAAACGACGACGACTTTATAGCCTGCCTGTTTGTCCGGGAGAAGCTGAAGCTTCATCTGCGGGCGGGTAAAGAACAGGTGCAGGTAGTTCATGCTTCCGACGAGATGGACGGTAATGGTGCCATGCTCAACGCTGGCGGTGGCAACGATCCCTGAGAGGTCGTTATTCCATGCGTTCGCGTTCAGATCGGTGTAACTGTAGGTTCTGGCCGAACCGTCCTTGTTATTGATGAGTGTGATAAGAATGGTGCCGTTGACGTTGCTGGTCTGGATCGTGGTCGCCTGGCCGTTGATCGTCGCCTGGGTGTAGGCGGTGTGCGTTGGCCCATAGCTCAGGGTGTTGGTGAGTGCTGTCCATCCGACAACGATGAAAAACACGATGGTATAGAGCAGTGTGGCGATGCCTGCGAGCACGCACAGGACGGTGAGAGCCGTTGTCCAGAACGAGCGGCGTTGTGGCTCGTAGGTTTCGTGGCCGCCGTTGCCTCTGCCCCTCATGGGCGTGGGATGCTTTGACGTGTGTGGTTCGCGTTCCAGGTCGTCAGTGGTGCGGGTTGGCACCTGTGAGTCGTCGTAATCCAGTGGGCCTGATTGCTTTGGCGCTGCTGCATTGCGCTGTGCGGCTGGTAAGCTGGCGCGGCGCTTCTTCGGGGGATAGGTGCCGAATTCTGCTGCCCGCTCTTCTTCGCTCATAGCGGGGTGCTGGTGGAAGTTGCGTACTTTCTCAAGTAATGCTGCCATTGTCGGTCATCCTTCTTTCTCTCTGTTCATGCGGCTGACTAGAAAGTTTGTTTGATTTGACCGGCAAGGCTCCGTGTGCGAAAATACACAAATGCCAAGCGGTCCCGGACTGGTTTACCAGTCCCATCACGGTCGTTTGCGCTGCCGGGGGGCGGCTCCCTGGAAAGTTGACGCCCCCTGGTCCACGCGCTATTCCCTCACCACTGCTACCACCTGATCGCTTTCGTGTGATACCCTTCCATCCCGTCTGCCTCTTGGTTAGCTGGCCTGCGCTGTGGCAGGTGTCTTGCCGAGTACCTTGTCAAGCTCTTCGCGCTTGATGCGGTAGGCTGTCCGTTCGTTGACGTGTGGCAGTTCTACTGCCGCGAGTGCGCCCTGTTTAATCCAGCGGCGTACTGTCGTGTCGTCCACCCGCAAGATGCGGGCAACTTCTGAAACAGTCAACAGGTCTGACACGCTTGCTTACCTCCGTTTTGGCTTTATTTCACTCCTGGGGTCTCGCTTATTCCCTCTCCACGTAAGCCCGGCTGGTTAGTCTCTTCTTTTCTCATTTCCATTTCCACTTCCACATTTTCACTTTCACTTGCAGACATTTTTACTGCTGCATTATTTGCTATCGGTGATAGCAAGATGTTGAGTTATCTTTTTGATGTCTGCCTGTGCCTCCGGGCTGACTGTCACTTTCATCTGCTAAAATGGTAACATATGGAATTGGCACTGTCAATACTTTTGGTAGCAAATTAAGCAGACAGGCAGAGATATTCATGGATTTTTGTTTTTAGTGATTTTGGCAGTGATAAAGTCATTGTCATTTTGCAATTTCTATGTTATACTCATTGCAAGAATTGCTATTGGCAGAAAGAGAGAGCGTTTAATATGACTGATAGAGAGAACCGTATGGAAGATGAGAACCGACCTCACTATTGGGCTTCGGAGGTTCCTAAATTGATAGGCCCTGGCACCCCGTCGCTAAGTACCTTTTATCGGTATGCACGTCAAGGGAAGATAAGAAAGGTAGACGTGCAGGGACCGGAAGACGCTTATGATGGCCCGGATGTTCGCCGCTTTTTAAGAGGTGAGTTGTCCAGGAAGAAAGCTGGTCAGGCACGAAGGAAGCCACCCTCTAAAGCGCCTCGTGTGGCTGTGGCTCCTTCGATGCCAGAACCTATTATTGACTGTGTGCGTGAGCGGTCTGATCTGGCCTACGTCTTCTTGTTTCTTATGGAAGGGTTAGAACGAGGCGAAGATACTCTGCTGCCGAAGGTTGCTCTTTCTTGGATTGAAGAGAACGGGTGGGCATATTGGTTTCTCTCCAACCCTCGCTCTAAAGAGGATATATGGGCGTCATTGGGGCTTTTGCCTTTAAGGGAAGAATTGATTTTCCGCCTTCTTAGAGGTGAAGTTGGCTTGCAGAATATTACTGCTGCTGATATCTTGCCCTATGAGCCATCAGAGACGCCTTACTCTTGCTACTTGTTTGTCACGGCGGGGTTAGAACATAAAGACTCTCATGTAGACTCTTTGGCTCAGATTTTTCAGAAAGTTCTGGCATACCTGTGTGAGAAGTCGTCTTCACTGCGTATTGGGAAGATTTACCTTTCGGTGCCTTATGGAACTGAGTTGACTCCCTCTCGGCTGCTGGTGAAGGAGTATTACTTTTCGCCGTTACATCAGGTCAGTCAATCTGCGTGGATGCTGGATTTGGAATTTGCAAACCCGTCTGTTTATGTTCAAAAACTTCAGGAATGTGTTGAGAAAAGTAAGAAGAAAGAGGAAAATTCTATGTCACCTGTTATTACTCCTGAAAAGCAGCTTGAGATTATTGAGAGGCGGAGAGAGCGTAGGGTACGAACTGAGCCTAGTGGCATAAGTGGGTACGGTAGATATCGGCCTGCTCTCAATGGGCGAATGAGTGTTCTTCAGATTACTAAGGATAAGGTATACCGGACCATTTCATCGGATGATGATATAAGGGCCGTTCTCGATATTAATGCCTCCTGGTTTGGTAAAAGCACACGGCCAGAGGAAGATTTGATACGTACCCGGCGGGCTTGGATCGAAAAGAACCCGGAGGTTTTTCATGTCCTGGAAGTGAGTAGTAGGTATCTGCTTGAGGCAGGAATTTATAGCCCTGAAGAGCTTAGGGGCGTGAGCAAAAAAATTGTGGGCTTCATCTCCATGCTTCCCTTGTCGGAGGATGCGGTAGCTAAACTGGTCCGGGGGGAACTGGTTGTGAGCCAGGTTCAGGGGGAGGATATTATACCCTATCAGCCGGGCGTACCAGTTGACCTTTTTGTTCAGACGCTTGCTGTGCATAACGAGATTAACAAGCGATCTGAGATGTACTTTACGAAGTTTGGCAGTGATCTTAATAAGGGCCTGATGGGGATGTTCTCTAGCTACGGTGAGCAGGGGATAGAAATAAGGCATATCTATGCCCGTAGCGATACGCCATTTGGGAAGAATGCGGCTACGGGTTTCGCCTTTGAAAAAGTCCCGCCACCTCCCGGTGTTACAAAGGACGTTTTCTTCCTGGATGTGATGCATTCAACGTTCCGGTTCCTTCAAGACTATGCGGCTGATGTCCAGAGGTATAAGGCTGCTCGCGGGATTATTGCCTCTTAGCTTGAGTTTGCGGAAACGATGGTTTCCGCAAGGGGCATTTTTGATCTGAAAGGAATTACAGATGCTTCAATCCCTTTTGCATTTTGTTTATGGCCTGACTGATCCTCGTCTGAGTGGCGATTTGGCCGTTCGCTATGTTGGGGTAACTACGAACCCGAACCTGCGTTACCAGGCGCATCTGGCTTGCTCACCACATGATCCTGTGAGCAAGAATGCCTGGGTACAGGATGTTCGGGGCGCGGGGTTAGAACCTGGTATTGTGATTTTTGAGACATTTCTGGCTCGGAAGGATGATAAAACCTTAGTGAAGCAACGGGAGGTGTATTGGATAAACCATTATTCGAGGCTAGGTGCTGATTTACTGAATGTCCAGAATAATCATTCTGCTCGTAGGGAAGTCTTGATTGAGGTTCCATCTGAGCAAACTGGCGATGGTATTGAGGTTCTTGATAATGGCACTGCTATTGTCTCTATAGAGCCTGAAGACTTTATGCGTTTGCTAGATATTTCTTTTTCTGGCTCTGGCGGGTGGGGAACTTCCGAATAGGAGAGAGGAAACGCATATGGGAAGAGCGAGAACGTTTGGCTTTTCTCTGAAGCTGCTGACAGCAGAAGCGAGAAAGCGTGCGGAGAAGCTGGCCCGGAAGAACAAGGGCCGTTATGAGATTGAGCAGAAAGTTGACGGTCCCTATCTCTACTATTTACCGGAAGGGGTGCATGGATCGGAGACACAGTACGACAATGGCCTGCTGATCTCGGCCTGGGTAGAGAAGGGTGAGGGAACTGAACCGAACTAAGTGCTATTTGCGGAAACGATTGTATCCGCAATCTATTTTGAAATGGGTGTGTTGAGAATGCTGGTCTTCTTCCCTGGTTCTGGCAGGCGTGAGGGAAGGGTAGATCAAGCCTCTCTCCTGTGTTGATCTTACTGTTTTGTTTGGTAGATTTGTGCTGTGGGGGTAGGCAACCGTTATTGTAATGATAATGGTTGGGACCTCTTCTGTTATTGTGTTGGTAATGGTTGTTGGATAGGTTGAAAGGAACTGTGGATACATGACTGAGGAGAAAGCAGAGTACGGGTTAGTGGCGCTTACCCCGCAAGAGGTTCGTGAGGTGCTGTTTTATGGTGATCCGCTTTTAGTAGCGCTCGTTGATGGCGTGCCGTATGTGGCAATTCGTCCGATTGTTGAGGTGCTTGGTATTGAGTGGGCACCACAATACCAGCGAATTCAGCGCGATGAGATTTTGAATGAAGAGCGGCGGTTGGTGGTGATGACTGGTGCTGATGGGAGACGGCGCGAAATGGTTGCACTTCCCCTAGAGTTCTTACCTGGCTGGCTTTTTACAGTGACAGGGAGCCGCCTCAAGACACAAGAGGCTGCCGAAAAGCTGAAGCGATACCGGCGTGAATGTTTCAAGGTTCTCTGGCGTGAGTTTGGTCAACGCTCTGTAGAGCCTGAGTCCGGGGGGTCTTCTGCGCTGGCACAAGTGCGTGATATTGGCCTGGCTCTTGTCTCGATGGCAGAAGAGCAGATGCAATTACAGTCGCAAGTGGGTGCGATACATGTTCGGGTAGAGGGTGCTCATGAGCGGTTGGATAAGGCGGCGGAGGTTGTTAAGGGTTTTCAGCGTCGTTTGACCTCTGTAGAGAGGCGCATGATGCCCTACGAGGTGATATCGCCGGAGCAAGCGACGGAGGTGAGGCTTGCGGTACAGCGATTGGGGGAGCTTTTGACGGGGAAGGAAGCTCGTACTGCGAAAAAGGGTGAGAAGCGAACGAATTACTATTCAGCAATTTTTATGGAGATATACAATCGGACTGGCGCACCGCGCTATGAATTAATTCGGGTTGAGGACTACCAGGGAGTGATGGCATTTTTAGAAGGATGGTGGAAGTCTGCACAGGGAGATAACCCGGAGTAACTGTTTGAATTGGGGGAAACAATCGTTTCCGTGAAAGGAGTGTGAAAGATGGCGGCAACAACGTCAAGGAAAGGACCGCCCAAATATGCGGCTGGTACGAACGTCCCTGTAGAGAAGTCTCATATTGCGGTGCAAAAGCTGTTGAAGCAGCATGGTGCCACGAACACGGGCTATGGTGAGCAAGGGGATAAGGCAAGTATCCTCTTCACCGTCCGGGGGCGTCAATATCGGATTGAGCTTACCTATCCACACCTGTCTGAATTCCTGATGGCCGGTCGTATCAAACGAACACAGGCACAGGCGGAAGCTGCACGAGAGCAGGAAATACGCCGTTTGTGGCGGGCGCTGTTCATGGTAGTGAAAGCCAAACTGGAAGCAGCACAGTCGGGGATCGTGACCTTTGAGCAAGAATTCTTCGCTCACACCGTTCTCGCTAACAACCAGACGGTAAGTGAGTGGGTTGAAGCACAGGTCTCGGCGGGCAAGGTGCCGCTGTTGCCAGAGATGAGCAGTGCCCGACAGGAAGAGATACCGGATATCGTTCTCGATGGTGACTGGACAGAGTAAGTAACATTTTGCGGAAACAACTGTTTCCGCATTTCTGCTGTTTGGAGCATGAGATGGCAGAGATAATACCTCGATATCCACGAAGGACGAAGGTGCGGTTTCGTGGCGGTGAAGAGGTTGCTTTAACTGTACGGGATGTGACGGTGCATACTGAAGGTGAGTTCGCGGGGGTCATCTCTTATACGCTAGCAACGCCTTCTGGTGGTCAGTGCTATGCGGAAGAGCAGGAATTAGAGCGGTGGGAAGAGCCGACAACGCCCATTGATGCCCGGCTGGTCCTGGCGCTCTCTAACTTTGCTGAAGCGGTAGATGCACTGCCCATGTATGACGATAATGAAGAGCCTGTTTCCTACAATGACACGGAGCAATATATACTGTTTGCTATCAGATCGCTCTACGGTGATTTAGCGATGCGTATGGGGTATAGCTCAAAGCAGGCGCTATTAGATGGCTTGAAGAGGCGGGCTTATGAGCGCGGTAGATGAGCGAGAAGGGGCATTACTTGAGAGGCTGGATGTTCCCGCGCTGGATATTGCTCTTTGCCAGTATCTTCCAGATGGTCAAGGGTGGGGGCATGGAGAAGGGGCGTTGATAACCTCGTTGGTGCAGTCTGCTCTTGAGGGGCATCCAGCGCTGATTATTCGGGTGTCGCTGCGCGGGATCGAGCGCATAGATGTCTCGTGTGCTCGTCAACTCGTTCGCCTGGTTCGGGCTGAACGGAAACGGCGCGGCTTCTGCCTGGTTGGTGCGAGTAGGGGGGATGTGTTGATGAATTGGGAAGCAGCAAGTATGCTTGAGGAACAGCCCCTTATCGCGTGGGAGGGGCATATGATCTATCATCTCTTGGGACCTCAGCCCCGGCCTGGCCTGCGCGATATGTTCTCGTATGTTCTCTCTGTGCCTGTCGCTCGGACCACAGAGGCAGCGAGGAAGCTTGGGTTACAGGTCCCTAATGCCAGTAATAAATTGTCTCAGCTTTGGCAGGATGGTTATATTCTTCGGTCTGCGCACGCTGCACAGAGCGGCGGTGTCGAATATATGTATCGGCGTATTGGATAATAATATCGTCTGAGGAGCATTGCTATGTTTAAGCGTAAAGGTTCAGGGAAGAGCACACTTGTTGGTAAGAGAGTCGTTTCGCTCTCACTGCTGTCGCAACGGATAACGCAACTTGGCACCATTCAAGAGGTTGAGCGCTTTGAGAATGGCGTGGAGTATTGGAAGGTTCTGACCGATAGCGGCATGATGGAAGAAGCCCCTTCTGATCGGTTTGTGCTCTACGATGGGCCTGAGTTTGCCGATGGGGACCGCGTGAGATATCGTCTCGATGAAGGGGGATATTGGGAAGCGGTTATTGTGAAGCCCATTTGGACGTTCGATCATTTACGGTATGTCATTCGGGTGACTGATGGGAGCAAGGCGGCGGTAAAGATGAATGCGGGTACTGAGATTGCTGAACATCCAGCTAAACTCTCAAAGATGTAACGGTATAGGGGGTATTTCGATGACGTTGCAGGAAATACGGCAAGCCCTTGTTGCTCTCTCAGCGCTTCGGCGTGGGGGTGTGGATGACTCTCTCATGAGCTATCTTAGGCAGGAACTTGCCCCCAACAAGCCAAAGCGGATTACTGAGGAAGAGCTACGGCAACGAGTAGCGGCGCTTGAAGCAGAAGTCGAGGGGTTTCATGTGATTTGGGATGAGGTAAATAAGCGCTATGGGATTATCCCTGACGAGTAGTTCTGTTTTGCGGAAACAATCGTATCCGCAAGTAAGGAGAAGGTGTTATGGATCGCTTTGGGCCTTTGCCCCTGACGCTTGAGCAGTTGAGACAGCGTTTAGAGCGCGGGGAGACGCTGACGATTACGGGGGCTGGCGATGACTTTGGTTATGCCCTCTTTCTCGATGAGAGGAAGCGCGTCATTCTGCGTCAAGGGAGTCAAGATCAACCTTTCAAGCAGTTGGAAGTAGCGGTGATGACGTTGCTGTGTTGCCTGGGTGAGTTTAACCGGCCTGATGGGGGTGAGTGATGATCGGCGCGTCTACGGGCCTTAAAGAGCGGGTGTCTTCTATTGAGGCGTACTTAGCGCAAGTTCAGCGCGATCTGCGCCTGCCGGGTCTCTCGGTATCGGTAGTTCAACATGGAGAGGTAATTTATGCTGCCGGGTTTGGTACTGCCGGAGCTGGCCGGGCTGTCGATAGGCATACCCCTTTCATCCTGGGATCGCTTTCTAAGAGCTTCACGGCGCTGGCTGTCATGCAACTCGTCGAACGTAAACTGGTGGACCTGGATGAGCCGGTGCGACGATATATCCCCTGGTTTATGGTTGGTTCGCCCTCCCCGGATGCTGGCCGTATCACCGTTCGGGACCTGCTGACGCATATGAGCGGATTATCGCGCTATGTTGGCCGGGACTTGCTCTCTGGTCGGGGGGATAAATCGGTAGAGCAGTCGGTGAAGGAGCTTTCTGCGGTTTCGCTGATACACACACCTGGCGTCCAGTTTGAATACAGCAACTCGAATTACCTGGTGCTGGCGTATCTGATCGAGACCGTTTCTGGCCTCTCCTATCCAACCTATATCGAGCGCTTCATTTTCAAGCCTCTCTCAATGGGGAACAGCGCGGCGGCTTCAGCGCCGGGCCTCGCGCAAGGGTATCGGTGGTGGTTTGGCTGGCCGCTCCCCTTCGATGCGCCGTACCTGGTTGATGCGCAAGGGGCGGCGTTTCTGGTCTCTTCGGCTGCTGATATGGCACGTTGGCTGTTACTGCACCTTTCAGATGGCTCCCTTGATGGGGTGCGTGTGCTCTCTGCTGCCGCGCTGGAAGTGTTGCACGCGCCGTTCGTGTCCACGAAGAAGCGCGGATCGACGGCGGCGATGGGTTGGCGGGTTGAGTCGCTTGAGGGTGAGCGTGTGCTGCGTCATGGGGGAGAGGTCAGTAATTTCCGCTCGGAGATGGTGTTAGTACCTGGCCGGGGCCTGGGAGTGGTCGTTCTGACGAATTGTAATAATGGACTTATCGCGCAACTTGGGCTGGATCAGATAGCGATGCATGTAGTACGGTTGCTGCTCAGTCTCCCGCCTCTCAGGAAGCGCCTGACGCTGCGGAGCTTTTACCTGGGGCTGAACGCAGGGATCGTCACCTCGACGCTACTGCAACTGTGGCTATGGCCGTTTTTTGCCCTCTCAGGGCGTCCTACGTGGCTTTCTGTGGGTCTTCTGGTGCTTGACTCGTTCTGGCCTTTCCTGGCTTACTTTTGGCTTCCACGGGCCGCTGATATGCCCTGGCGTGGTCTCAAGCTGTATGTGCCTGACCTTTATTCCTGGCTGACTGGAATGGCTGTGATAACGTTGGTTCTCAATCTGCTGATCGTGTTGAGGTGGTTGCTTTAGTTTTTGCGGCAACAACCGCTTCCGCAAAATGGAAAAGGGCTGGTATCCTTAAAGGGATGCTGGCCCTCTTTTGTTGTGGTTGGCTCCCTGTAGGAGAAGTCGGTATAATGAGGTGGGTAGCAATTGTCACGTGACTTTTGCTCGTCTGTGGGCGAAGGAGAGGCATATGCGAACGTGTGTATGGTGTGGTGATCCCTTGCCAGAACCGTCCCATAAAGGTCATCGGCGGCAAGAGTTCTGTAAGCGGCCAAAGCCCTGCCGCCAACGGCATTACCTCTGGCATAAGCAGATGAAGCACGATGCAGAGATGTTAGCTGAACCATACTGGCGGGCGGCCTATGGCAAGCTCGTTGAACAATACAAGTGGTTAGAGGGGATGGTGCAGGAACGGCTTGCTGATCTCGCAAGGGAGAGCGAACGTGCAGAGAAGCTAGAAGAGCGGGTAGAGTATTATATCAGGCGGCTTGAGGACGTGCGAGTAGATTATGTTGCTCGTCTGCGGGTACTTGGGATGAGTGACGGAGATATTGCAGAGTTTGATGCTTATTGGAAAGAGCAGACAGAAAAGACGTGGTAGTTTGGCCGCTTCACTTTCGGCTCTTCATGCGCTCGATCATCTTCTCGATTTCTCTCTGTACAACTTCGCTTGCGTCTGTGAGCGGGCGTAGGTCTCCCAGGAGCGGTAGGAACTGTCGATGATTGATCTGAATGGTCATGACCGAGCTTACGATGTTTCGGCTGCTTTGCAGGTGCTCTTGCAGTTCTGCAATGATCGCTTCTTTTGTCTCCTTGTCCATATCTGGATAGCACTGGCTTCCGAACAGGATGATGCCCACCTGGTCAAGCTGCGACTGCTCAAGAGGGGTGGATGCAAGAATATCGTACTGGCGGGTGGGAAGGGAGAAAATATCATGGAGTGCAATGTAGCTTCCGGTGTCGCTGCGTCTGAGTGCGAGGGGACCGGGAATGTTCTTCGGGTAGTTGGATGTCAGTTCCGCTTTAAATATCTCATCATTGTGTAGAGAACGAAGTTTCATGATGGGTTCCTCTTCTTCTAACCACATCCTTGCGTGCCATAGTATCATCCTACTATATCATACTGAACCTCTTTTATTTTTGCGGGTGCAATCGTTTCCGCAAAATAAGTATGTAGGACAAGTAGGCTATAGATGATCTGTAATCTATGTAAGTTATGACCGTGATTGATTATCTATCTTACATAACCTATATGACCTCAACATAGGTTATATAGGTTATGTATTACGATGAGTACATTGATGCTTTGTATGTCAATTTTATCGTAAGTTACTAAGCAGTAATACATAACCTAATGATCTTACATAACCTATAAAACTTACATATCTAACTTATCATCTATAACACACTTATCGTAATCAACCTACATAAAAGCTATGTATGATATGGATTACTAGCAAGTTATAGAGGCTAATGAATACATGTACGAGTATGAAGTACGAGGAGAAAAATAATATGCTTGAAGTAATAAGCTGTCTTGCCATCCATGACTTCTCTATCGTACAAAGCATACTTCTCTAAATTGTATGATTATGAAGTGTTGTAAGATTAGACTTACTTGTATGATAAGTAAGATAGAGAAGTCATAACCTCATTAACCTATCTAACTGAAAAGTAAGCTATGTATGATATATAAGATATATATTAATCAGAAGATAGATAGGTTATGTACGATAGTAACTAATCATCTTACATATCATACATTCAATTTGCGGAAACGATTGCACCCGCAAAATGATTGATGAACTTGTTGTATTTCTCAGGGTTGCAGAGTATAATGATTGTCAGAGAGTGATGTCTTATACGCTATGTCATACACGTGTGATATAGCGGAAAGGAGCTTGCTGCATGGCTGTACGTTATGCCTGTTTTAATCAAAAAGGTGGTGTTGGGAAGAGCACTGCGGCTATTGATTTTATTGCCGCTCTTGCCGATACTGACCCTGAAGGAACGTACTTATTTCTGGACTTTGACGCGCAAGGACACGGGACTGAGGGAATTGGCCTCAAGGAAAGCTATATGCGGATTGATGGGGCCTGCCTTTATCAAGGGATTATGGACCTGGAAAATGTTGAGGTTGCTCAACTCATCGAAGAGCTTCCTCACGAGCGTTTCTTCGCCCTTCCAGGTAACGTGCAAATGATGGTCGTAGAAGAAGAACTTGGGGGAAGTGCGCGAAATGCAGAGGGGAGACTAAGCGATCTGCTTGATGAACTGGATGAGGCGTTTACGGCAGTCGTGGTAGATAGCCCTTCCTATTTCGGGCACTTCACTGATAATATTCTGCGAGCGATAGGCGTCCCTTACCGGCTGCGCAAAAAAGGGGACCCTACCTCAAAAGAGTTTTTTCCCAAACGGCCTGAACATATTCACAACGGCCTAATTGTTCCGGTGCAGGCTGAACAGACCAGCGTGCGGGCGCTGGAACTGCTGATTAACCAGATACAGCTTATTGGAACAGAACTGAAGGTCGAGGTCAATATTTGGGCTATCCTGCCGAATCTGGTTGAGCAAGGAAGGTTAGGCAAGGGTATACTCGCCGACTTCCGCGCAACCCTTCCCAATCTGATGACGCCGTTTGATATTCCGAAGCGCGTTGTTATTCGAGAAGCATACTCTGAGGGAAGGTCAATCTTCACGTTTACCCCGAAGACACCGGAAGGAAGAGTAGATCACGCAAAAATGAAAGATGTTATGGAGTTACGGGACCTGTTCAGACAACTTGCCGAATTAGTAAAAGAGAGGAGTGGTTTGAATGTCACAAGAAGCAACGTCTGACCGAACGAGCCGCCTGGCTGCACTGCAAGCACAGATAGGGACACGGGGACAGAAACCAGAGGAGAAGCCACCTGCACAGAAACCACAAAGCCCGCAAGCGGCTGCTCCCGTAACAGTGCCGCCTGTCCAGCCTGAGCAGAGTACAGAGGTTGAGAGAAGCGACCAACAGAAATCAGAGCGTAAGCGGCACACGCTCTACTACTCTACATCTCTGAATACCCAGGTTGATAATGCTTTCAAACAGGTAGCTCACGATATCTTTCCGCTTGAAATTGAAAAAGCTGACTTCGTAGAGGCGTGCTTTCACTATTGCTTAGAGAACCTGGGAGACATCCAGGCCCTTTTACAACAACCGCGTGCTTCCTCATAGGAATGTGTAGATATGACATTTATAGCGTCAAAGGGGGATATATCCTACATAGCGGATATATCCCCCGCTTAATTTGCGGAAACAACCGCTTTCGCAAATTAAGCATCCCAACTCAGCACTAGCCTGCCTCATAGATACCGCCCAAACATTTCGCCTGCGCGTGAAGGGCAAGTTCCTCCGGTGTGGGATAACGCTGGCGAATGGCCGCGACATGCTGTTCAAACGCCTCATGATCGTAGGGCAGGCGCATCTGCCGGTAGATGGCGTCGTGAAGCTGGTGGGTAAAGTCGTGGCTGGCGTTCTTCGCATTCATCGCAACGATGCGCCCGGTCGGGGCGTCGAGCAAGAAAACGAACATCATTACCCCTAGCGGCGCGGGGATCTCCGCCGATGGCGTTGGCAGAGTCCGGGCCTCTCGCTCAACCCGGTGCCAGCTATAAGGCATGTCATGCCATGCGATACCACGCTTTCCGTAGGGTCCCTCAGCCTTGAAGAGCAGAAAGATGATCTCATCCTCGATGTAGAGTCCAAAGCGGTACAGCCCGCTCTCAATGGCCTGCTTCTCATGAAGGCGAATATCTTGAAATGAGAGAAGAACTACGTGCATATCATCCTGATAACTGTACATGGCCCCTTCCCACGGGGGCATATTGGGGTTGAAGACATCTCCAATTCGATAGGCGTATTCTTTGTTCTCCATACTTCTCCTTACTTTCCTGGTCTCGCAAACACAATATTTTATACAAGTATTTTACCAGAAAAATACAAGAAAATCAAGGGAAATGCGAGCTATTCAGAGAGCGAACAAGCAGGAAGGGGATACTTGCGGAAGCGATTGTTTCCGCAAATTGAGAGAGAGCACAAAAAAACACGAGGAGAGAGGAGAAGTCTCTGCCTCGTGTGTCTACCTGAGAAGGGCTAAACGCCGAATACATGCTCTCCGAGCTTCGCATTCCAGTCCTGGTAGAAGAGTTGAATAATCTGCGGCATCAGGCTAGCTGGAACACTCAGTTCCCCCACAATATCTTGCAACGCTAAGTCGTGCTGCTCAAGCCACTGCTTTTGCTGCGGGGTTCGTAAATGCATTTTGATAACGTCTATCTCCCAGTGCTCATCATCATCAGGGTCGTGAAGATAGGCCGCAATCTGCTCCGGTGTAGGCTTGGCCCCGGCAGGGATGCCCGAAAAGGCCGGGTCGTAATCCCCAAGTATCCAG